>LWDU01038712.1_pt1 | contig 19664 bp, 18 predicted proteins | sample 727161 | NCBI WGS metagenome assembly LWDU01 (sample SAMN04566230, study PRJNA314399) | hydrothermal vent metagenome | isolation source: deep sea hydrothermal plume seawater | place: Mexico: Gulf of California, Guaymas Basin | collected 2004-07-11
CACCGGGGCCTATTTGTTACCTGCTTTCTGCCGACGGCCAGCATTTCAGTACCCATCGAGGCTTGCTTGACCTCCCCGACCGGTTTGACCCTTCACTAGTAATTTTGGACGACCAATGGTGGCTAGCGGTTGGTTTGGCTATGGAAGAAACCCCCGCCACAGAAATTTATTTAGGCAGCGCCGATGGGGATTTTTCTTGGCAAGCAACCGTTGACGGAGCAGTACCCGACCTCTCTTATTTTGAAGGGCAGTTTCGCCTTTTGACTTGCACGCCAAGCGGCATGCGCCACTACACCTCCACCGACGGGGTGGCCTGGCAGTCGCTTGACAACGTGCAACTCCTTGGTTGTGACCCCTCCACGGTGGTCGGCACCGACTTGCTGGTCTATAAGAAATCAGCAGGCCAGCAGCCACCGTTGAACTAACGCTTAGTGGCAAATATCGATAACTAAGCGGGCCGGGTTACTGAGGGTGAAGACGTTGAACGGAGCTTGGTGGTCGACGCCGATTCCCCAGGTGGAATACCCTTCGAAGTCTCCAATGAGTGCTGCTTCAACAAGGTTGCTGGCACCGACGTCTGCTCCCATGAGCGAGGTGGGGCCGGCATACCACTCTGCTTCAGGAAGTGCCCATCCGCTAGAAGCCAGCATTCTTATAGAAAGAAACTCGGTGCCGTCAATTTCGGCCACAAAACCTGATCCGTCTTCGAGGATGGGGCCGACGTTCCAAGAGATTGCCCACCCGCCGGGAGGGGTGGAGTCAGCGCGGAATTCAAGCACCCACCGGTCATAGCCGTCATGGGCCCCGATGCGAGCGGTTTCTTGCACGTGAGGGCCGGCAAAAAGACCCGAAGACCCTGGCCAACCGGCAGTTACTTTTGCATCGGTGGTCCATGAAGCATCGCAAGGAGCTACGGTCGCTTCGGTAGTGGTGGTAACTGTGGTCGCGGGGGCTGACGTGGTGGTTGCCAGTGTTGTGGTGGAAAGAATTTCTGTGGTAGTGGCCGCTGGCGTGGTCGTGGTCGTGGTGGTGGTGGCTACGGCAATGCTGGTCGTGGTAGTGGTGACCGCTGGTTCAGCGGTGGTGGTTTTGTCACCAGAACAGCCCGTGGCGCCCAGCACAAGAGCAAAGCCAAAGACTAGTGCGGACATTTTGTGTGTGTTTTTCATTATTTCTCCTTAGTGAGTGTCACTATTACGAGCCTGTCCTTCCCTAAATCTTACACTTTCCTTAATTTCTTTTTACCAGACGGGTGGCAGTAACATTAAAGCCATGACCGTTACTTATCTTGACCCCGTACACCCGGTAGATATTTCTGATCAGTACAGCGGCCAAGACCACCCTATGCGGGTGGTTACTCGAGAAGTAGCTTTTGACAACACTTGGGATGCGGAACGGCGGGCCACTGTACGCGGCGTTTTTGATGGCCTCGCCGAAGAGTGGGCGGCTACCCGCAGTAACCCCGAGCGCATGATCCCTCTTGAGGATGCTCTTTGTCGCGGCGAAGTGCAGGGCACCATCGCTTTGGAACTAGGCGCCGGCACCGGAATAGCCACCCAAGTTCTGCAACAACATTTTTCTACGGTGGCCACGGTGGATCTTTCGCCGGAAATGCTTTTTCGTGCGCCAAAGGCGGCTTTGCGGGTGTGTGCTGATGCTCAGCAGTTGCCTTTTGCCGATGACGCCGCCGATGTTTTAGTTCTCATGAACATGTTGTTGTTTCCTGCGGAGGTTGATCGTTGTTTGGCCCCCGGTGGGGCGTTGGTTTGGGTCAACAGTCGTTCTGGCGACACGCCGATTCATCTTCCGGCCGAAGATGTAGTAACTGCTTTGCCGGGGCGCTGGCAGGCCGTTGCCTCGTATTCGGGCACTGCCTCTTGGTGTGTGGCCCGCCGCTTTTAACCAACCACTGGTGTACTGCCTGTTTTTGTGCTGTAGTGGGTGCCTTACATAAGCAACGGAGGGAACAGCCATGGACGACAACTATTCGAAAGTACTTTTAGACGAATCGGAAATGCCCACCCAGTGGTACAACATCATCCCCGACTTGCCGGTTCCTCCGCCTCCGCCGCTGCACCCCGGTACTCGTGAGCCCATTGGCCCCGATGACTTGGCCCCGTTGTTTGCTATGGGTCTCATCGAACAGGAGGTTTCGGCCGAGTCGTACATTGATATCCCTGGCGAGGTGTTGGACATTTATCGTTTATGGCGTCCCAGCCCGTTGTTGCGGGCCCGCCGTTTAGAAAAAGCCTTAGATACTCCGGCCAAGATTTTCCTCAAATATGAAGGGGTTAGCCCAGCTGGTTCCCACAAGACAAACACCTCGGTGCCGCAGGCTTATTACAACGCTAAAGAAGGCATCACCAAGATCACCACCGAAACCGGGGCTGGTCAGTGGGGTTCCGCTATGGCTTTTGCCACGGCGCAGTTTGGTATCGAGTGCGAGGTCTGGCAGGTGCGGGCTTCTTACGATCAGAAGCCTTATCGCAAAACCATGATGGAAATTTGGGGCGCTACCTTGCACCCAAGCCCTTCAGATTTAACCGAAGCCGGGCGAGCTATTTTGGCCGCCGACCCGGATAGCCCGGGGAGTTTGGGAATCGCTATTTCAGAAGCGGTAGAGATGGCGGTTCAGGACGAGAACACCCGTTATGCCTTAGGTAGCGTCTTGAACCACGTGTTGTTGCATCAAACAATTATTGGTGAAGAGGCTTTGTTGCAGTTGGCCAAGGTGGGCGAAACGCCCGATGTGTTGGTGGGCTGCACCGGAGGTGGGTCAAACTTTGGTGGCTTGTCCTTCCCTTTCTTGCGGGAAAAACTCGCCGGGCGCATGAACCCCACTATTCGTTGTGTCGAACCAGCCTCTTGCCCGTCGCTCACTAAGGGCGAGTACCGATATGACTTTGGCGATACGGGGCAACTCACCCCGTTGGTCAAGATGCATACCTTGGGCCACACTTTTGTACCCGACCCTATTCACGCTGGTGGTTTGCGTTATCACGGAATGGCCCCGTTGGTTAGTCACATTTATGATCAGGGTCTGGTAGAAGCGGAAGCTATCCACCAAACGGAGTGCTTCGAAGCAGCCGTGTTGTTTGCCCGCACCGAAGGCATTGTGCCGGCACCGGAACCCGCTCACGCTCTTGCTGCGGCCATTCGTGAAGCCAAGCGCTGCAAAGAAACTGGTGAGGAGAAGGTCATCTTGACTGCTTTGTGTGGCCATGGGCATCTTGACTTGTCTTCTTACGAGAAGTTCTTGGCCGGCGAACTGGTGGACTATGACTATCCAGAAGAAAAAGTTGCTGCCGCCATGGCACAGATTCCGGTTATTGAGTGACCTTATTTTTGGTGGCGCCGTTCGGCAGCGACGCTAATGAGCCAGGTGAGTCCTCCTAACACGGCCAAAAACACCGCCGTACGGAGGTCTGACCGGGTTAGGTAAAGAAACCCGGCGGCTCCGAGCAGCAACAATACGTTGGGGGTGATGGGCTTTTTCACGAGGTCACGTTACCGCTGACCAGTACTTAGAACTCAAGAAGATACGGGTGTAATTGAGAATCATTCTCACTACGCTGAGAGGGTGACTCGCCCCTTCTTTTTTCTTCTCGCCCTGTGGCTAGTCAGCAGCTCATGCAGTCCGCAAAGCATCACCACTGCCCCGCTACTGGCCACCACCCCCGCTTGGGCAGAAGTCGTGTCGTCAGTGGCCTGCCAAGCAGACGTCCCCTCTTTGATTTCCGCCCAGGCCGACCATCACGCCGACGCCCCCTCGCTGGCTGACCGGTCTTCCCTTGATCAAGCTGAAATAATTTTTAGTAACGGTTTGGGCCTAGAGGCCGGCTGGAGTGCTGCCTTAGCCGCCACCCCCACGCCGGTTTTCGAAGCGGCCACTGCACTAAACCTGACCAGCGGCGACCCTCACCTTTGGCTCGACCCAAACTTGGTGCGCACACTCCTGCCGAGCATTGAAACTGCTTTGATTACCCACGGCAACCTGACCGACGTTGAACTTTCGCTTTGCCGACAAGAAACCGATCGGCAACTCGCAGCCCTTGACACAGACTTGGCCCAACGCATTTCTGTCATACCGGTAGCCCAGCGACTTCTGGTTACCGACCACCAGTTTTTAAGCCATCTGGCCGCCCGCTACGACATCACCGTGGCCGCCACCATGGTGGACGGCAACAGTTCCCTCCAAGAGACCAGCACCGCCCGCCTTGCCCAATTGGTTTCAACAATGGAATCTACGGGCACTTCGGTGATTGCGGTGGCCGAAAATGCCCACCTCGAAGAAGCCCACCGGTTGGCCGAAGAAACCGGCGCTCAATTAGTAGAGGTGCCAGTAGCCCCCCTACCCCACCAGTCGTTAGCCGACGTTTTAACCGAACTGATTGATGGCCTGGTTGCCGCCTGGCAAAACAGTTAGGCCTCCACGGATCTTGTTTTTTTCCAGCCGGCTTTAACTACCGCCACCAGTAAAAACTCCAGCACCACGATCAAAGCCATGGAACCGCCAGCGGCTGCCCCTTGGTGAAAGCTCATCAAGGCACCCACCACCACGGCGACCGCCCCAAACCCCACTGCGGTGGCCATAATCACCGGCACCCGACGCACCACCAGCATGGCCGTAGCGGGCGGAGCCACCAAAAAAGCGAAGACCAATAAAGCTCCTACCGCCTGAAAAGAAGCCACCACCGAGATCGCCACCAAGGCCATAAGAACAAAGTGGGCTCGTTGCGGGCGAAGGCCTAAAAGTTCAGCTTGCGTTTCGTCGAAGGTAGCCACCAAAAAAGCTCGGTGAAAAAACGCCACGCCACCCACCGCCAGGGCCGCGGCCCCTACTTGACGCCACAAGTCGCCGCTTTGAATACCGGTAACCGAACCAAAAAGAACCCGATGCAAGTCTCCGGCATCTGACCCGGCATCGCTGGAGATAATCACCACGGCCAAAGCCAGCATGCCCACAAACAATAAACCCACCGAAACATCATCGGGCAACGGGGTAAGCCGACGTACGCCGCCTACCCCAGCCACCATGACGAGGGCCGCCACCAACGCCCCCACCACCGGGTCAATACCTAACACCACGGCAAGGGCAATACCGGGCAACACCCCATGGGCCAAAGCATCGCCCAAAAACGTTAAGCCCCGGAGCACCACCCAGGTACCCACCACTGAGGTAGCCAGCACAGCCAAAAGCCCGGCCCACAGCGCCCGCTGCATAAATACGTTGTCCACAAACGGCAAAACCCACCAAGTCCAGGGGTCAGTGATGAATTCCATTTTCTTGCCTTCCAAACCGTAAATGAGAATGAATCTCAATACTAGCCGTAAAGCGCCGGTTCCTCACACGACCAACCATCTACCGGAACCACCAACAAATACAAATAAGCAAACACCACTTCGGTCACACACTCACTGTTCGACAAAAACGCCCCATGGCCGTCCCCATCGGTGGTAATCAAAACGGCATCCCCCACCGCCGCTCGCAAGCCCTCAGCCCAAGCCATCGGGGTCGCTGGGTCGCCTTCCATAGCGATAACCAAAGCCGGAACCGCCATATCAGTCGGCATGGAGAGCAGTGGGTCAACCGCCGCCGGAACACCAAAACAACCGGTGGTCCCGCGAAAAACAGGCCCAAAATGCGGCAACGTGCTGGCCAACGCACCATTTGCTTCCACTATTTCTTCTTGACTGGGGCGCCCAGGGTCATCAGCACAATTGATCAACAAGTTGGCCGCATTTGAATTGTCGTAACTGCCGTCGGGCTGGCGGCCGATCATGTCGTCCACTAAACCCTGGAAAATGTTTCCCTGCCGCTCCTCTAAAACCTCCACCACGCCCTCAACCAGGTCGGGCCAGCTCTGCGGCGAATACAAGGCCACCCCCACCCCAAACACAAACTCCGCCCGAGACAACTCTCGCCCCTCACCGACCAAAAAGTTTTGCTCCTCCAACAAAGCATCTGCGGCAAAAAAAGCAGCCTCCGGGCCACCAAATTCATTCAACGCACACGCAGCATCAGCCCGGCAATCCGCAGCAAAACGGCTCCAAGCTGACTCAAAACCATCTCCCTGCACCGAGGAAAACTTGGTTAACTGCTCAGCGGGGTCCAACGGGCCGTCGAGCACCATGGCTCGCACCCGGTCAGGAAACAACCCCGCATACACCGCCCCCAGACGCGTCCCGTAGGAATACCCCAAATAGGTGATCTGCTCTACCCCCAAAGCAATACGCATTTCGTCTATGTCTCGCGCCGCATTATTTGTCCCCACATGAAGCAATAATTCGCCGCTGAGTTCTTGACACTGTTCTACATAATCCAACTGTTCAACAAATAACGCCGACAGATCATCGCCTGCATCAAATGCTTGCTTGTCGTCAGTGTCGTAATCGGTGGGGCACAAAACCGCCGAAGAGGCCCCAACGCCACGCGGGTCAAAGCCCACTACATCAAACTGAGGGAACACCATGGACCACAGGTCAGCAAACTCCCCCACCATGTCCAGACCCGATCCACCGGGCCCGCCCGGGTTCAAAAACAGTGGCCCCAAATAGGGTTCCTCCACCGCAGCCACACGCACCACGGCAATGCTTACCGTCTCGCCACTGGGGTTTGCGTAATCCATGAGCACCGTTAAATCAGCACATTCCGCTACCCCCCAGCAGCCTTTCCAAGCAAGCGAACCAGCGACAGTCGAAGTGGTCGCCGAGGTGGTGGGCTGCGGCACCTCGGAGGTGACCGCCACCGCAGTGGTACTCGTTGTGTTGTCTATTCCACACGCCCCGGCCAGCAAAACCGCTAGCAGCAGAAGGTGGGATTTTCTCATTCAGGCCAATGTTCTCGCAGGCGTTGCCACGAGTCGTTCAAGGCTTCAGGCAAAACCCGAGCCCCCGCCACCGAAGTCAAAAAATTCGTGTCGCCCGACCAGCGAGGCAAACAATGCACATGCAAATGTTCCGGCACTCCGGCGCCCGCGGCACGCCCCTGGTTCAAACCAACGTTGATGCCCCCCGACATATAGGCCGCTTCAAGTGCCGTCACCGTGTCCCGCACCATGAGCCACAACTCGGTGTACTCTTCGTCGGTCAAATCGGCCAACGTTCCCACCACTCTTTTGGGCAACACCATGGCGTGCCCACTGGTGTAGGGGTAAGCATTAAGCAAAACAAAACAGGCATCACCACGAGCCACCACAAAGGTTTCCTCGTCGGGTAACCCGCTGCGTTCTATGGCCGAAAAAATTGAGCCACCCTCGGGAATATCTGGCAACTCGCGCTGGTCTTGCTCCCCGGCCAAATAGGTCTGCCGCCAACCTGCCCAAAGGTGGTCAAGTCGACTCACTGGCGCTCCGCCACCTCGGTAGCCAAACGAGCACAAAACTCTTCAAACGCCAAGTCGCGTTCTGGTTCTTTGGTACCGCGGGCATTTTCACCCACCGTGTCATGCGCTACGTCATCGTCGCCCACCACCAACACGTGCGGCGTTTTCGCTACCTTGGCTTCGCGCACCCGTTTACCCAAGGGGTCGCGAGCTTCGGCAATCGACGCTCGAAAACCGTCTTCGGTTAAACGGTCAACCAACTGTTGGGCGTAGGCCTGATGTTCGTCGGCTACCGGCAAAATGCGTACCTGTTCTGGCGCCAACCACGTGGGAAACGCCCCGGCGTAGTGCTCTAACAACACACCGAAGAAACGTTCAATGGAGCCCATAAGTGCTCGGTGGATCATCACCGGTCGGTGACGTCCCCCATCTGAACCAACGTATTCCAGTTCAAAACGTTCCGGGAGGTTGAAGTCCAGTTGAATGGTCGACAGTTGCCATGGGCGACCGATGGCATCGGTGACGTCCACATCGATCTTGGGGCCATAGAATGCTCCGCCGCCTTCTTCGACCACATAGTCCAAACCGGCGGCCTCTAAAGCGCCTCGCAAACCATCAGTGGCTTCTTCCCACATCTCATCTTCGCCTACCGATTTTTCCGGTGGACGGGTCGACAATTTGGCTTGAAAATCATCAAACCCAAAGGCTCGCAATACCGACAAGGTAAAGGTCAACAAAGAAGCCAACTCTTCGGCTACCTGTTCACGGGTACAAAAAATATGTGAATCATCTTGGGTAAATCCTCGGCTACGCAACAAGCCGTGAATGGCTCCCGACAACTCGTAGCGGTAGACCGCTCCCAGCTCAAAAAAGCGCACTGGCAGCTCACGGTAACTCCGCTGGCCGCTATCAAAAATAGCCACATGGAACGGGCAGTTCATGGGCTTGGGGTAGTAAGAAGCACCGTCGAGTTCCATCGGCGGGTACATGCCATCGGCGTAGAAGTCCAAGTGGCCGCTGGTTTCCCACAAAACCGACTTGGCAATATGGGGGCTGTAGACAAAGTCGTAGCCGCCTTTTTCGTGACGTTCTCGGCTGTAGTCCTCAATAATTTTGCGCACCAAAGCGCCCTTGGGATGCCACACCGCCAAACCAGGGCCAAGAGACTCTGGCCAAGACACCAAATCTAACTCGGCAGCCAGACGGCGGTGATCACGTTTTTCGGCTTCAATGAGGTTTTGCAAATGGCGTTTAAGGTCTTTTTTATTGGCCCACGCGGTGCCGTAAATGCGTTGAAGCATGGGCCGGGTGGTGTCGCCCCGCCAATAAGCGCCCGCAACTTTTTGTAAAGCAAAATGCCCCAGACGGCCTGTTGAAGGCACATGAGGACCTAAACACAAGTCCACAAAACCCTCACCATTGCGGTAATAACTGACCGTACCACCGGCTCCGGTTTCGGCCGCCAACTCACCGTCGCCGCCGCCAGCCGTTACTTTTTCAATAATTTCTCGCTTATATATGTGGTCGGCGAAGATGGTCAGTGCCTCGTCAGTGGTGGCCTCGCCGCGTTCAAACGGTTGATCAGCGGCCATGATTTCACGCATTTTCGCATCAATGGCCGCTAAGTCTTCTTGGCTAAAGGTGCCCCCCTCAGGGAGTTCAAAGTCGTAGTAAAAACCATGATCAATGGGCGGGCCGATGGCGTAGGTGGCGCCCGGCCAAAGTTCAAGCACCGCTTGGGCCAACACATGGGCGGTGGAGTGGCGCAAGGTATGGAGACCTTGGTCGCTGGGCGGGGTAACGATGGCCACGGTGGCGCCGTTAACCAGCGGAGCCACCAGATCTTTTTCTTCGCCGTTTACCACGGCGATCAAGGCATCCCGGGCCAAACCAGGGCCGATGTCTGCCGCCAGGTCGGCTGCCGTAGCCCCATCGGGCAAGGTGCGTTCAGAACCATCGGGCAAGGTGATGCAAATATCAGTCATATGTCTTGAGGTTAGCCAACTGACAGCCCCGCACCGCTGTATTAGAGCACAACCCCTAAACACGCCGCCGCTGTCTTGGCCCCTTGCCCTTGAGTAACTGCTTGGTCGATGACCGCCAGCGCTCCGGGGGCATCGAGATCGTCGTCCAGCAACGCCCCTATTTGCCCGACAAGAGTGGGTGATTCCGTATTGTTTTTCGCAGCCCGCCAACGTTTCAAACGGTCATCTGCGGTGGTTAGCAGTCGCGGGTCCCACGACCACGAACGACGGTAATGGTGGGAGAGCAACAAAAGCCGAAGGGCCATCGGGTCGTGGCAACGCAATAGGTCAGCCACAAAAACGAGGTTGCCTAACGACTTAGACATTTTTTCACCCTCATGGACCACCATGGCTTGGTGCATCCAATGGTCAGCTAACGGTTGACCGGTGGCTGCCTCAACTTGAGCCGCCGAACATTCATGGTGCGGGTAAATCAAGTCGGTGCCACCCCCGTGGAGGTCCACCGGTGAACCCAAATGCCGTAAAGCCAGCGCCGAACATTCCACGTGCCAACCGGGGCGGCCCCTCCCCCAGGGGGCATCCCAAGCCGGTTCATCTGCACCAGAAGGAACCCACAAAACTGAGTCCAAAGGGTTGCGTTTACGCGGGTCGCCGGGTTCCTCCCCTCGTTCTGCACCGATGCGCACCATGGCGTCACTGCTCAACCCACTGAGTTTTCCAAAATCAGGTGCCGACGAGACATCAAAAAAAACTGTTCCGTCCACCACATAGGCCGCTTGTTTGTCCAAGAGTTTATGAATCAAGCCTCTAATTTCTGGGATAGCCCCGGTGGCTCTCGGCTCCCGCCAAGGAGCCAAGTTGCCTAAGGCTTCCATATCGACATCAAACTGGCGCACTCCGCCAAAAGCCAAATCAAGATGGTGCACTCCTCGCCGGCGGGCGGCCCGCAACATGTCGTCGTCGACATCGGTGATGTTGCGCACCAGGCGAGTGGTGTGCCCACGTTGTTGCAGGCGGCGCTCTAACACATCATAAATAACGTAAGTGGCGGCGTGCCCAAGATGCGTGGCATCGTAAGGGGTGATGCCACAAAGGTAAAAAGTAACCTCCGGCTTGGGGTTAAAATCAACCACCTTTCGTTGAGCCGTGTCGTAAAGCCGCAAAGGGGTCAGCACCCCGGTCATCATTTTTGGTCGCTTTGGTCACCGATGCCTGTGAAGCGTACCGCTACTCGGGTTTTATATTTGGTGTTGAGTTGCAGCAGCACTGCCGTAAAAGCCTCAATGGCCATGGCATTAGAAAGCCCACCGGCATCTAATGGCCGAACGCCCGGAAACTTACTCAGCAATTGACAAACCGCTTCGGTGGCCCGCTCATGATCCGAACAAATCAGTACATCACTCACCAAATCGGCAGCAAGGTTGCCGATTTCGGTCGCTGGCACATGTTGCAAGGTGGCGGCCACAAAGGCATCAGGAACCTCCACCTGCACGCTGGCCGCTACCGAGCCGCGCGGTGGCACCAGAGGCTGAAACTCCCCGTGCACCAAGGCCAAAGCGTTGGACATACAAATCACTACCTTGCCGTGCAAATGCTCAACCACCGAATAAGCAGTAGAAGCAGCGGCATCCCAAGGTGTGGTGATCGCCACTAATTCGGCTTGGGCAGCTTCCTGATTATCGGTGGCTTGGATACGGAGATCATGATCGGGCCAGCGCTCAACAATTTTGTCTCGTTCTTCCAACGATCGATACCGAGACCGCGAACCCAACAAAACTTCATGACCCACCGATGCTAAACGGGCAGCTAAAGCGGTTCCGGCGGGGCCAGTGGCACCCAATAATCCAATTATCATAAGAACAGCGTAGACTATGGCTCCCCTCTCTGCGGTAAGCGGGGCGATAGGGTCTGGGAAATCCATCGCCCGGCATGGGCTTTAATTTTCGAAGGGAACGTCATGGGCATTCTTGAGGGCAAAAAGTTACTGATCACCGGGGTGCTTACTGATGCTTCGCTGGCTTTTTCCATTGCCCGTTTGGCACAAGAAGAAGGCGCCGAAATTGTTCTTACCGGTGCGGGCCGGGCCCTTCGCCTCACCCAACGCACCGCCCGCAAACTGCCTACCGAACCTGAAGTTCTAGAATTTGATGTCACCTCGGCAGAACAAGCAGTGGCCCTGCGCGAGCATTTAGAGAAAAAATGGGGCCGGGTAGATGGGGCTTTGCATGCCATCGGTTTTGCCCCCGAGGTGTGTTTGGGCGACGACTTTATGGCCGCCCAATGGGCCGACGTGGCGGTGGCTATGGAAATTTCTGCATACTCTTTGAAAACGGTGGCTGAAGTAGTAGCCCCGTTGATGACCGACGGAGGGTCCATCATTGGCTTGGACTTCGATGCTCGTGTCGCTTGGCCGGCTTACAACTGGATGGGGGTAGCCAAAGCTGCCTTAGAGTCGGCTTCTCGTTACCTGGCCCGCAACTTAGGCCCCGACAATATTCGGGTAAATATGGTGGCCGCCGGCCCTATTCGTACTATGGCTGCCAAGAGTATTCCTGGCTTTGCGGCTTTTGAAGATGCTTGGTCTGATCGAGCACCCTTGGGTTGGGATGTCAACGACCCCGAACCGGTGGCTCGCACTTGCGTGGCTTTGCTTTCCGACTGGTTTCCGGCCACCACGGGCGAAATGATCCACGTAGATGGCGGTTTTCACGCCATGGGTGTTTAGCCAGAAAACTGGGGTTATTCAGCGGGTTCTTGTGAGCGGGGCGCTGACCGGCCGTTCTCACAGTGCGCTTCCACAATGGGAAACGGGTTCACAGCGTTCTTGGAGTTACCGCCGGGCCGGTATTCGAAATGCACATGGTTGCCTACAGCGTTGCCAGAGCGGCCGATGTAGCCAATAACCGTGCCAGCTTCTACCCAGCCGCTGGTTGCGTAACTGCTGAGGTGGGTGCCGAACCAAACATCGCCTTCGATGGTGGTGAGGTAAAATGATTTTCCCCCGATGGGGTCGTAGCGAAAGGTCAGTTCACCGGCTTTGGGAGCCACCATGGGAGTTCCCCATCGTGCCATGATGTCGATTCCTTCGTGGGTTCTCCCGCCCGAACGGGGTTCTCCCCACGAGTCTCGGTACTGCATTTCGCCGGCTACCAAACACACCCAGGTGGTTGACCCGACGTGGCGGTTAACGGCGGCTTGGCTTGCTTCGGCCAGTGCTCGGGTTTCTAGTTCTCGACGTTGCTCATCGGTAAGGGCCGCCAATATTGCTTCTTGTTCTTTTTGGAGTTCTCGGAGGTTCAAGAGCCCTTGACCAATGGTGTCGCCCAACATTTCGCTTAGTTGGCTGGTTTGCGTTGCTTGCCGGTTGAGGGCTTCGATCTGGGCTATTGCCGGTGACGTGGTTTCCGTTAACTCTCTCGCTACTTCGGTGGCTTCGTTTCCTGCGGTCACCGCAGCTTCCACTACCATTTGTAAGCCTTCTGGGGGGTTCATGACCCATGCTTGATCTGCTTCTTGGGCATCGGCCACTGTGCAGGCGGCGAGCAACCCAAACGCGACAAAGAGAGCGGAAATACGGAACATTTTGTTAAGGGTAGTCGCCAAGGGGTAAAAAAGGGCCGCGGCGGTTCATTCCCAAAGGGGGCAGTGGTCACAGCGGGCAAGGGCCGTGGGCGGCGTTTTTGGGCTATTCCCCCATGAGTTCTTGCACGATGTCTTCCATGGTGATCAAGCCTTGGGGTTGGCCGGCAGAGTTTTCTAGCACCACCAGGTGAGTTTTGTTTTTTCGCATGATCACTAATGCTTCTTGGCGAGTGGTGGTTTCGGTTGCCGTGATGAGCGGTCGTACGGCCGAGGCGGGCAACGCTTGGTTTTGGTCTTGGGGACCAAAGGCTAAGAGTTCTTTGGCGTGGACCATGCCCACCAGGTCTTGCCGGTTTTGGGCGTAAACCGGAAACCGGGTGTGTCCGGTAGTCACGATGATTTGTTCTATCTCAGCGATGGTGGCTTGCTGACTTATGGCCACCATGGCCGCCACGGGAACCATGGATTCCTTTGATGGCCGCTGCGCTAACGCCAGGGATCCAGATAACAGTCCATGATCAAAAGCGTCGAGGGTTCCTTCGTTTTGCGAGGCAGCGAATATGGCGGAGAGTTCTGGGGCACCTAAGGCGTGTTCGATTTCGTCTACCGGGGGCGAGCCGAAGGGGCGCACCAAAAGGGCGGCGGTGTGGTCCAGTACCCAAATGATGGGCCCGAATGCTCGCACGAAGAGTCGATGCACGGGCATGAGTCGCTGCAGGGTGCGTTCTGGGGCGGCGATGGCCAAGTTTTTGGGAACCATTTCGCCGAGCAGCATCTGCACCATGGCCGCGGTGCCCATGGCTAGGAGCCAACTGATGTCTTGGGTGAATTGTTGGGGGGTGTCGAGTGCTTCAAAAATGGGGGTGAATAGGCGCCCCAACGAGGGTTGGGCCACGATGCCCAACACCACGCTGCTGGCGGTAATACCTAACTGTGCACCCGAGAGTTGGGGCCGCAAGTCTTGACGAGCTTTTAAGGCCAAGGCGGCCCCTCGTGAGCCTTGTTGGGCGGCTTTTTCTAACGGTCCGGGGCGACTTGCTACTAAGGCAAACTCCACGGCCACAAAAATGGCGTTGGCAACGATAAGCAAAATCAGCAAGGCGATGATCATGGTTTCACCACCCGCAAGAGGGCGATGCGCCGGCCTTCCATGGCCATTACTTCGAAACACCAACCTTGGTGTTCTATGGTTTCGCCGAGTTGCGGCAGGTGCCCGAGTTGGGTCAGCACAAAGCCGGCCAGGGTCTCATAGGGGCCTTCGGGCACGGTGAACCCGGTGGCTTCGTACACCTCGTCAAAGTTGAGGCGCCCGGCAGCCAGCAGGTCGCCGCTGGGGGTGGGGCGCACTAGCGGAAGTTGTTGATCGTGTTCGTCGCTAATGTCGCCCAGTATTTCTTCTAAAAGGTCTTCTAGGGTGAGCAAGCCGGCGGTGGCGCCGTGTTCGTCTATGACTAGTGCCATTTGGGTTTGGTGTTGGCGAAAGTCAACCATGATTTCGGCCAAGCTGCGGGTTTCTGGTACCGCTTGCACTTCTTGCATGAGTTCGCTTATGGGCGTGTCAGCGCGCTGGGTTACCGGCAGGCGGTAGATGCCTTTTACGTGCACGAGGCCCACCACGTCGTCAAGGTCGTTGCCGTAAACTAGGAACCTGGAGTAACCGGTTTTTTGGGAGCGTTCGATGAGATCGGCTACCGAGGCGTCGGCGGCGAGGGCTTCTATGTCGGGGCGGGGTACCAGTACGTCGCTGGCTGTTTTGTCGCCAAAGTGCAGTGACCGGGTTAGGCGTTTTACTTCTTCGGGGTTGAGGCCGCCGGCCACCGAGGCGGTGATGAGGTCCTCAAGTTCGTCGACGCTACGAGAGTTGCTTATTTCGTGGCGGGGTACTACGCCAAATCGTCGCAGTATTGCGTTGGCTGCGTGGTTGAGTACCGCCACGAGGGGCCGCACTACAGTGCTGTAGGGGGCCAGAAGGGGCACGGTTCGGCGGGCTATTTTTTCTGGGCTGGCTAAGGCCAAGTATTTGGGTACTTGTTCGCCGATTACTAGGTGCAATGCCGTCGCTACGGCGATGGCCATAACCACGCTCAAGCCCGTGGGGTGATCTTGGCCGGTTAGCAGACGGGCCACGGTGGGTTCGGCTACGAAGCCCAGCAAGAGGGCCGAAACGGTGATGCCAAATTGAAAGCCCGACATGGTTTCGGTCAGGTGGGTCAGGCTGCGTAGCAGTCGGCGGTGCAGGCGGCTGCCGTTGGCCGCTTGGGCTTCTATGGCTGCTCGGTCTAAGGCGATGAGGCTAAATTCGGCGGCCACGAAGGCGGCGTTGACCGCCAAAAGCAAGGCCATTATTAGCAGACCCGGCAGAGTTCCCATCAGGTTGTTTATGTTAGCCGTCTGCGGGTTGACCATTGCGGCAGATTTTTTAATACCCTGCAGGCATGTCTGTTTGGGAAACCGGTTTAGCCATGGCCGTTTACTTGATTGCTTGTGCTTTGCAGGGGGCGGTGGGTTTTGGCGCCAACTTGTTTGCCGTGCCGTTGTTGGCTTTGATTAACCCGTCTTTGGTGCCGGTGCCGGTGTTGTTGGTGAGCCCGGTACTTAACGGTTTGATGACTTGGCGAGAGCGTGGTCACGTTGAGAAACCTATTTTGACGTGGACGTTGTTGGGGCGGTTGCCGGGGGTGGTGTTGGGCGTGGTGGCTTTGCAGGCTTTTTCGGGTGACCGTTTGGGGGTTTTGTTTGGGGTGTTGTTGCTGTTGGCCGTGGGGCTGAAGGTCAGCGGTTTGGCGCCGCAGCGCAGCAAGAAACTCTTGTTGGGGGCCGGCGGGTTGAGTGGGTTTATGGCTACCACCGTAGGGGTGGGTGGCCCGCCGGTGGCTTTGACTTTGCATGATTTAGATGGGGCGTCTTTTCGGGCCACCATGTCACCGTATTTTTTGATTGGCACGTCCATGTCGGTGGTGGGTTTGGCTATGGGGGGGCAAATCACTGGTCAAGATTTTGCGACTGCTTTGTGGTTGGCTCCGGCTGTGGTGGCTGGGGTGGCTTTGTCGGGGCCTTTGCGTTCGCGTATTGATGCCGGGCGGGTGTCGACCAGCGTGTACGTGTTGTCGGCGGTGGCGGCCGTGGCTTTGTTGCTGCGGTCCCTGCTTTGAGTTTTGCCGTCTAAGGTTTGAGGTATGACTGAGCCGGTAATTTCTTTTGCTGCGGTGAGTCGCTGTTATAACGGCCAGGCGGTACTAAATGCTGTTGATTGGCAGGTAGCGCCCGGGCAGCATTGGGTAGTTTTGGGGCCGAATGGTTCGGGCAAAAGCACGTTGTTGCAGATTGCTGCGTTGCGTTTGCACCCATCGAGTGGCCGGGTGACCGTGTTGGATCACGCTTTGGGCGAGGTAGATGTGCGGGGTTTGCGTCGCCGGGTGGGGTTGAGTTCGGCGAGTTTGGCCCAAGATTTGCGGGCCACGCTTTCTGCTACTGAGGTAGTCATGACGGCATTGTTTGGAGCGTTGGAACCTTGGTGGGATAGTTATTCTGCCGCAGACCGCTTGCGGGCCCAAGAATTGTTAACTCAGTTGGGCTGCGGGGGTTTGGTGGAGCGTTCGTTTGGCACGCTGTCTTCGGGGGAACGCCAACGGGTGTTGTTGGCTCGCACTTTGATGACGGACCCGGATTTATTGTTGCTTGATGAACCCACGGCGGGTTTAGACCTGAGGGGCCGTGAGGAACTGGTGGCTACTTTGGCTGCGTTGGCTAAGGCACCCGAGACGCCGCCCATGGTTTTGGTTACGCATCATGTGGAGGAGATTCCGCCGGGGTTTACTCACGGCTTGTTGTTGCGTCAAGGTCAGGTGGTTAGCCAGGGGGTGTTGGGCCAGGTGTTGACCGAGGAGCATTTGGGCCGGTGTTTTGGTTTGGATGTTTCGCCCAGTGAAAAAGCTGGCCGCTGGACGGCGCAGGTGAGGGGCACAACATGATTGACCACGCTTTAGTTTTTTTGGGTGGCCCGCCACCGGCTCTTACCGCTCCCCTGCCGCCGGCCGATTTTGTTATTGCCGCCGACCGGGGGGCCGACCATGCGTTGGCTTTGGGCTATTCGGTAGATTTACTGGTGGGCGATTTAGATTCCGTGTCTGCGTCTGGCCGGTTGGCGGCGATCGAGATTGAACAGCATCCGGTGGACAAGGATGAAACAGATTTAGAACTGGCTTTAGCGGCCGCCGAGCGCCGAGGTTTTTTATCAATCACCGCGGTGGGCTCTTTAGGTGGCCGCCCTGATCATGCGCTGGGCAACTTGCTCGCTTTGGCTGCCCAACGGTGGGCCGGGTTGGCCATTGAAATCCGTGTCGCAGGGGCCACGGGGTGGGTGGTGCACCAAGATTTTTGCCGCACCTTGCCTGAGGGTTCTTCGTTAAGTTTGTTGGCTCTGGGGGGCCCGGCGGTCGGGGTGCAAACCACTGGCCTGCGGTGGCCTTTGCATGGTGAAATTTTGCCTTCCGGCACGGGGCGTGGTTTATCTAACCAAGTAGTAGACAACCAGATCACCGTCAAGGTGGTCTCCGGGGTGCTTTTGCTCTGGGCGTTGACCTAGCCTCTGCTCATGTTGGTCACTCCATCCACTCCGGTTATTGGTGCCGAGGTCTCGGCCGTCGATTTAACCGGTGTTTTAAAACCTGAACTGGCTGATGCTTTGCACCATGAACTCACGAAGCACCATGTGCTTTTCTTTCATGAACAAAATTTGACCGCACAAGAGTTGACAGATTTTGCGGCCAATTTTGGCCCGGTAGTGGAGGCCCACCATACGTATCCTTCTTTGCCGGGGCACCCGTCGGTCATAGTTTTGGATACCCATCCCGATAACCCACCAGATAGCGCCGAGTGGCATTCCGATTTAACTTTTCAGCCCTCTTCTGCTTTTGCTTCGGTGCTCCAGGGCGTGGTTATTCCACCGGTGGGAGGTGACACTTTGTGGGCCAGTTTGTTCGCGGTTCACGATGCTTTGCCGCCGGGGTTACGCCGAGACCTCCAAGACCTCTCTGCTGTGCACGATTTGGGTTCGTTTCGCAACCAAGCGTTTGCCGAGGGCGGCTCTGAGAAGGTGGACCAACTCATGGCTTCGGTGGGGTCTGCTGCACACCCCATTATTGACCATCATCCAGTTACTGGCCGACCGTTTGTCAATGTTAACGAAACGTTCACGGTGCATGTGTTGGGTATGAGCCGACCTGAGAGTCATCGTTTGTTGACCTTTTTGTTTGATTTTATTAACCGGCCACAATTTCATGTTCGGTTGCGCTGGCAGCCGGGCACTATTGCTCTTTGGGACAATCGCGGGTCGCAACATTACGCCGTTGACGACTACTTACCGCAGCGTCGAGTCATGCACCGGGTGGTGGTGTCTGCCGACCAGCGTCAGCCCAGTAAGTCTTGACAGACATCGAGGTACATCTGGGTGGTGAGGCGCAGTGATTCTACGTCGATGCGTTCGTTGTGGCCGTGGAAGCGCCGCCCGAATTCGCCGGCGTCGATGGCTGGGCTAAGTAAGCCGGCACCGTAAACCACGGCGCCGTGTTCTCGGTAAACCCGGGCATCGGTGAAACCCACCGAGAATTGCGGGTTGAGGCGGGCCGAGGGGAACGGTTTGTTGATGGCCCGGTTGAGTGATTCCCACAGGGGGGTGTCGATGCGGCTGGCCGATGAGGCGTCGTTGATGAGCACCTCTGTTTCTACGTGGTCGGCTAGGTCGCCTAAGGCTTCTCGTAGGTGGTCGGCTACCGAGAGGTCGCCGGGCAGGGTACGGATGTCTACTTCGATGCTGACTTGGTCGGGGATGACGTTGGTTTTTCCGGCGGCGTGGCCCACGTTGGGTGAGAAGGTGGCGTGGGTGCAGGCGTGCAGGTGGCTGGCTGTGGCGGCGCTGGGCAGGTTGGCGAGAAACTCGTCAACTTGGTCTTCGTTAAGTAATTGTTGTTTAGCTTCTTCGGGTAGGCCCATGGCTTCTACTCTGGCTCGCCAGAGTTCGTGAAAACGGGCCGCTGGCTGGTATTCGGCGAGGCGTTGGATGACTGCGGCGGCTTTTACTAGGGCGTTGTCGGTGCGGTAGGGCATGGAGCCGTGACCGGGGGTGCCGCGTACCGTTAAACGCCGCCAGGCCACGCCTTTTTCGGCCACGTTGACGCTGATAGCGGGGGCGGTATCGGGCCCGGAATGCAGGCCACCGTTTTCGGTCAGCACGTAGTCGGCTTTGATGTCGGCGTAGTGGTGGTCGGCCATCCAGCGGGCTCCGTGGGCGCTGCCTGATTCTTCGTCGGCTACCGCAAAAAAGATCAGGTCACCGCGTGGTTTGAAGCCTTGGTTGGCCAGGGTGCGAAAAGCTACTGCTTGGCCGGCGGTGAGGTTGAGCATGTCGACGGCGCCTCGGCCCCAGATTTCGTTGTCTACTAGCTCGCCGCCGAAGGGATCGCGGTCCCAGCCGTCGGGGTTGACCGGCACCACATCGGTGTGGCCCATCAGGCAGAGCGAGGGCGCCGACGGATCGGAGCCCTCGATGCGGGCCACCAGCGAGGTCCGCCCGGGCGTCGGCTCGAAGCGCTCAACGTCCAGTCCCACATTCCCCAGATAGGCCTCCAGCAGGTCGGCGTTGCGTACCTCCTGACCTGATTCGGCTGTGCCGTCGTTGACGCAAGCGTTGCGGATCATGGCCTGGAGAAGGTCCACGGTCTGGCTGGTCAGGGCATCGCTACCGGTCATCGGTCCGTCACTGCATCTCGGCGGCG
>LWDU01037499.1_pt1 | contig 19656 bp, 19 predicted proteins | sample 727161 | NCBI WGS metagenome assembly LWDU01 (sample SAMN04566230, study PRJNA314399) | hydrothermal vent metagenome | isolation source: deep sea hydrothermal plume seawater | place: Mexico: Gulf of California, Guaymas Basin | collected 2004-07-11
TCTGGCAGAGAAGAACGGCCTTAGCGCTTCTGGCCTTGCCCGTCAGGCGGGTCTCGACCCGACAAGCTTCAACCCCTCAAAACGCCAGGCCAAGGATGGGCGCCTGCGCTGGCCATCGACCGAAAGCATCGCCCGGGCTCTGGAAGCTGTTGGCGCGGGTATGGATGATTTTGCAGCCCTGATCGAAGGCCATCGCGGCGCGACCGCCCCTCTCATTGGCCTCGCGCAGGCAGGCGCTGACGGCTTTTTTGATGATAGTGGCTTTCCGACCGGCGGCGGCTGGGACGAGGTCAGGTTTCCCGGTCTTGGCGGCGATCCTGTCTATGCGCTGGAGATCACCGGCGACAGTATGGAGCCTGCCTATCGCGAAGGGGACCGCATCATCGTTGCCCCCGGTGCACAGGTACGCAAAGGCGACCGAGTCGTGGTCAAGACACAGGACGGCGAGGTCATGGCCAAGGTGCTCGGCAGGCAGACTGAAACGCAGGTCGAGCTCGTCTCGCTCAACCCCGACCATCCTGTCCGCACCTTCAAACCATCGCAAATCAGCTGGATCGCGCGCATTCTGTGGGTGAGCCAGTAAGCACCTGCAGCGTTCGCATACGCAGCACATAATCCGCTTGCCCTGACATCCATGCACGTGTCATCCAAAAGACCTCATGGACCGCTGCAGCAGAAGCTGGCAGCCTGACGGCCGCGGGTGAACGCCTCGGCATTTCGCAGTCGGCTGTCTCACGGCAAATTTCGGCGCTCGAAGAACAGCTTGGCGTGTCACTCTTCCAGCGACATGCGCGCGGGCTTGTCCTGACGGATGCGGGCCACACGCTTCACCGCTCAACCATGGACATGGCCTCTGCGGCGCAGTCAGCCAATGCAGCCCTTCGTGATCAACAGGATGTTGCCCAGGGAGACCTCGTCGTGACGGCGCCGGTGGCCTTCGGCTCGACCTGGCTGGTGCCGCGTCTCGGCAATTTCCTGACCGCCAATTCGGGCATGCGTATCGATCTTCGCCTCGACGATGGCGAGACCTATGACCTTCTGAAACTGGAAGCTGAATGCGCGATCCGGCTCTGGGCCGCAGACAAGTCCGACCTGATCCAGCGCAAGCTCGGTACGGTTGCGACGAACCTCTATGCCTCGCCGGAATATCTTAAGGCGCATGGCACGCCGCGCACGCCGCAGGATCTCGATAATCACCGTATCATCGGCTACGGCACCGAGAATACGCCGCTGGACGCCATGAGCTGGGCGCAGCGGGTTGGCCGCGATGATACGCTACCGCGCAAGGCAACGCTGCAGGTGCGAAACGTGCCCGCCATGCTTCGTGCCGTCGAAGCCGGTATCGGGATCGCAGACCTTCCGGACTACATGGTGAGCGCCGTGCCGAAGCTGGTACGCGTTCTTCCAGACCATACAGGACCGACCTTCGATCTGTTCTTTATTTACCCAAGCGACCTCAAGCGATCCAAGCGAATCGCGGTGTTCCGGGACTTCCTCACGGCCGAAGTGGACGCGATCAAGCGCGAAAACTTGCAACTTCGTGCAAGCTGACCCTAGGTCACATGCAGAAATGCATGGCTTCAATACTGAAACGGGTGTTTTCTTTCGCACACGCAGCAATTAGCTGACGGACATGCCTTGGTTCCGGCTTCAGCCCAATCTCCTCCGATTGTGCGTTTCCTCCCTCCAAGTAGGAACCGATACTTAGAGCCCGGCGCGATCACTCGCAGCCGGGCTTTTTTTCTGCTCCATTACAGGGATTACCGCGCTAGAGGCTGGCGCGCAGCATCCAGGCGGCTTTCTCGGAGATCGCTGCCCTCTGCGTCAGCAGATCCGCCGTTACGACGTCGCCATCGCTCTCGGCGGCCTCAACGCCTTTTCGCGCGACTTCGGCCAGCGTTTCATGGCCGCGCACGAGATTGTTGATCATGTCTTCAGCGTCAGGCACGCCATTATCGGGTTTGATCGTCGCGCTGGACAGGATTTCCTCGGTTGAACCGGGCGCGAATTTTCCAAGTGCCCGCAGCCGCTCGGCGAGCTCATCCAGCGCCGTCCATAGCTCAGTGTATTGCTGCATGAACAGCTCATGCAGCGACTTGAAGCGCGGCCCGGTGACGTTCCAGTGATAGCCGTGCGTTTTCACGTAGAGCGCATAGGTGTCGCCCAGCACATTGCGCAGGGCCTCGATCGATGAATTCCGATCTTTATTACTCATTTCGATATCTCCAGACGTGTCTCATCGTCTTCAGTGACCAGTGATGACACTGAGATGGGGGCACGCCGGAGGGCAAACAAATTGGATTTAGACGCTCCAACTATAGAACTTACCTATAGCTGGAGCGTGAAAGTCTGGCCCTATTTCAGCGCCGCGCAGAAACGTTTGATACGCTTCATGGCTTCTTCCAGCGCCTCGGTAGAGGTCGCATAGGAAATCCGGAAAGCTGGTGACAGACCAAAGGCTTCACCGAACACCACCGCGACCTGCTCTTCTTCCAGAAGCGCCGTTGCGAAATCCTTGTCGGAACTGATCAGCGCACCCTTCGGCGAAGACTTGCCGATGACGCCTGCACAGCTTGGATAGACGTAGAATGCGCCTTCCGGCGTTGCGCAGGACAGGCCTTCGCAATCGTTCAGCGCGTTCACCACCATATCGCGGCGTGATTTGAAGACTTCATTGCGCTCGGCCAGGAAGCTGTGATCACCGTTCAGGGCCGCGACGCTCGCCCACTGGCTGATCGAGCATGGGTTCGAGGTGGATTGCGACATGATCTTGCGCATCGTCGCGATCAGCTTTTCAGGGCCGCCAGCATAGCCAATCCGCCAGCCGGTCATTGCATACGCCTTGGACACGCCGTTCACGGTCAGCGTGCGGTCATAGAGCTTCGGCTCGACCTGCGCGATCGTGAAGTATTTGAAGTCGTCATAGACGAGGTGCTCATACATGTCGTCGGTCATCACCCAGACATGCGGATGCTTCAGCAGGACATCGGCGAGCGCGCGCAGCTCATCTTTCGTATAGGCCGCGCCAGTCGGATTCGATGGCGAGTTAAGGACCAGCCATTTGGTGTTTGGCGTGATCACCTGCTCAAGTGCCTCGGGTGAAAGCTTGTAATTGGAGTTCGGGCCACACTGGACAAAGACAGGGTCACCGCCAGCCAGACGCGCCATTTCAGGATAGCTCACCCAGTAAGGCGCCGGAACGATCACTTCGTCGCCCGGGTTCAGCGTCGCCATGAAGGCGTTGTAGAGAACAGCCTTGCCGCCTGGAGATACGTTGATCTGGGCTGGCGTATACTCAAGGCCATTGTCGCGCTTGAACTTGGCGCAGATGGCCTCTTTCAGCTCGGGGATACCGTCGGCCGGCGTATACTTGGTCTTGCCGTCATTTATCGCCTTGATCGCGGCTTCCTTCACATGCTCGGGCGTGTCGAAATCCGGCTCACCGGCGCCAAGGCCAATGACGTCGATGCCCTGACGCTTCATTTCGTTCGCTTTGGTCGTAACAGCGATCGTTGCTGAAGGCTGGACACGCTCGACGGCGCGGCTAAGGGCGATTTCGGTTGCCATGTGACTGAACTCCTTTGGAAGGCGTGGGTCTGCATATGTCGCCCGCGCGCCGGGCACAAGCGGGCGCGGGGCTCTCAGCTCAAAGAATTGGGCCCGCACGGGCTGATTGCAAATTTAGCCGCAGCCGAGGCAGCCTGCAGCACGCCTGACAGCTGCCCAACTAGGCGGCGGGCGCGGCTGCTATTAGGTTAGCGCCAGCATGTCAGATACCTCATCCAACAGACCAGCCCGGCGGGGCGTCGATGTCATCAAGGACAATCTGAAACGCCTGCCTGCAAAGCCAGGCGTCTATCGCATGTTCGGAACGAAGGATGAGGTCCTCTATGTAGGCAAGGCCCGCAATCTTAAGGCGCGCGTGTCCAACTATGCCCGCCTTGGTGGCCACACGCAGCGTATCGCGGCGATGATCGCGCTCACCGCGCGAATGGAGTTCGTTGTCACGGAGACAGAGACTGAGGCGCTGCTGCTGGAAGCGAGCCTCATCAAGTCGCTGAAGCCGCGTTTCAACATCCTTCTGCGCGATGACAAATCCTTCCCTTACATCCTCATCCGCCGCGACCACGACTATCCGCAAATCCTGAAATATCGCGGCTCCAAGCAGGACCGGGGCGACTATTTCGGGCCCTTCGCCAGCGCCAATGCGGTCACCCGTACCCTCGACACGCTGCAGAAGGCTTTCCTGCTCCGCACCTGCGAGGACAGCGTCTTCTCCCAGCGCACCCGGCCCTGCATGCTGCACCAGATCAAGCGATGCTCTGCCCCCTGCGTCGACCTTGTCAGCAAGGAGGCCTACACGAAACTCGCTGATCAGGCGGCCGACTTCCTGAAAGGCAGGGCCACCGACCTGCAGGCTGACCTCGCCAACGAAATGGAAACGGCCGCCGAGAATATGGAGTTCGAGCGGGCTGCAAGCCTGCGCGACCGTATCCGGGCGCTGGCCGTTGTCCGCGCGCAGCAGGACATCAATCCGGACGGGATTGAGGAAGCAGACATCTTCGCCATCGCCATGGAGGGCGGACAGTCGGCCGTGCAGGTCTTCTTCATCCGGGCCGGGCAGAACTGGGGCGCGACGATCCACTTCCCGCGCCATGAGAAGGACGAGAGCGCGCCGGAAATCCTCTCCGCCTTCCTCGTCCAGTTCTATGACAAGCGCCCGCCGCCAAAGCTGGTCCTCACCAATCAGGCACCCGATCAGGGCGAGTTGATTGCCGAAGCGCTTGAGCTGAAATCCAACCGGAAAGTCGAAATCCGCACGCCTCAGCGCGGCGACAAGCGCGAGCTGGTTGCGCAGGCGACGCGCAATGCGACCGAGGCGCTGTCGCGTAAACTGGCCGAAACAGCGAGCCAGCAACGGCTTCTGAAAGATCTCGCAAAAGCGTTCGACCTTCCCGGAGAGGCGAAACGCGTTGAGGTCTACGACAACAGCCACATCCAGGGCTCGAACGCCGTCGGCGGCATGGTCGTTGCGGGGCCTGAGGGATTCATCAAGGGCCAGTATCGCAAGTTCAACATCAAGGACGCGGCGCTGGAGCCGGGCGATGACTATGGTATGATGCGCGAGGTCATGCGCCGCCGGTTCAAGCGGCTGCTAAAGGAAGCCGACGAGCAGAACGTCGCGATCTCAGAGCTGGAGACCTATCCAAATCTCGTCCTCATCGATGGCGGCCTCGGACAGCTGAGTGCCGTGACCGAGACGCTGACAGAACTTGGCCTCAGCACCGAAGATGTGACGCTCGTGTCCATCGCGAAGGGACCTGACCGGAATGCGGGCCGAGAGAAATTCTTCCGGCCAGGCAAGGCGCCGTTCCAGCTGCCGCCTGACACGCCAGTGCTCTACTATCTGCAGCGTCTGCGCGATGAGGCGCACCGCTGGGCCATTGGCGCACACCGTGCCAAGCGCTCAGCCGACATCAAATCCTCCCCGCTGGACGAAATCGAAGGCATCGGCCCGTCCCGTAAAAAAGCACTTTTACATCACTTCGGGTCGGCAAAAGGCGTGTCACGTGCCAAGCTGGTTGATCTTGAAAGCGTTGAGGGAATCAATCGCTCACTCGCTGAACGTATCTATGGCCATTTCAATGGCGGTTAGGACAGCATGACTTTGAAATGGCTGCCAAATGCCCTGACCATCGGGCGTTGCATTCTGGCGATTGTCGTCGGCTATACAATTCTGGATTTCGACAGGGATCAGCGCGCAGGCGACGGCGCGACCTTGATGGCATTTCTGCCGTTTGCGCTCTTCTCCTTCGTGGCGCTGACGGACTGGCTCGATGGCTGGCTGGCAAGGAAGCTCGATGCAGAATCGGCCTTCGGGGCCCGGCTTGACCCGATCGGCGACAAGCTGCTGTCGGCGTCCAGCCTGCTCGCGCTCGCCTTCATCGATAAATGGTCCTGGTACATCACCCTGCCAACACTCGCCATTGTCAGCCGCGACGTGCTTATCACCGCCATGCGCGAAGCGATGGGCAATCCTGGCACGATGAAAGTGTCCAACAGCGCCAAGATGAAGACCGCGCTCGTCCTTGGCGGGATTGCGCTCGTCCTTCTCGGCATGGCGATCAGCGCTGTTGCCGCGGACGCGGACACCTATTCGCCGAATTGGGTCCTGTCGCATGGCACGCTTCTGGCCGGGCTTGTCATGGTCTGGGTCGCAGCCGTTCTCGCGGTGATGACGGCCATCGACTATGTGAAGGGCCTGACCGCGTCAGACGACGACCCTCACCAATAGCCGTCATTCGGTCCGCCCGCGAAGACTTCCGCAACCCGCCGCTGCGTCGCGGGAGTGGCATCATCTGGCAAAGCCTGCGGGTCCGCCCAGAAAATCTCTGATATCTCACCCACGCTGGTCGCTTCGCCGCCGACCCAGTCGCCGGGGCGCAAGTGGTAGAAGACGACGTGATCGTTCGGAAAGATCGCCTCGTTTGAATAGATGCCGACAAGGCGCGGCGTGCCGGTCAATTCGACGCCGCCCTCCTCCTTGAGCTCGCGGAGCAGCGACACGCTGGCAATCTCGCCTTTCTCGACGCCCCCGCCGGGAAGGTAGAGCCCCTTGGTGTACGTGTGGCGCACGAGCAGGACCTTGCCGTCAGACCGCTCCACCAGAGCGCGAACGCCAAGTGTCATCGGGCGCCTGAAACGGAACCATGCCTGAAAGATTCGCTGTCTGATGCGGGCCATAACTCTACCCAATCTGTGAAAACGCCCCTCGCCAAACGGGCTAACACAGTCTAGTTAGCGCAGCGAACGACGAATTCGGAGCTAAAGACCATGTTTGCACTCTTCGCAATCGGCGCGACTGTCGCCATTTTCGGTATACTGAACCTCATCGACTATCGCCGTCTCGACTAGGTTACCTGAAAAGTACCCTTGCCTGATCTGACGCTTCTTGCAGCCCTTGTCGGCGGCCTCGTCATCCTCGCCGTTGCGGGCGACTTTCTTGTAAATGGGGCTGTAGCCCTCGCACGCCGCATAGGCGTGTCCCCGCTCGTTGCCGGCATCCTGATCGTCGGCTTTGGCACATCGGCGCCCGAAATGGTGGTCGCCGTCGACGCCTCGAGCCAGGGACAGCCCGGCATCGCCATCGGCAACATCGTCGGCTCGAACATCGCCAATATCTGGCTGCGCTTGCCACCCGCCAGTTCGGCCTTCGCCGGTCCTACTGGATCATGATTGCGATAACCGCGCTCTGGATCGGCTGGACGGCCTTCATGCCACTGACGCCGGTCTTCGGATTCGTGCTTCTCGGCAGCCTCGTTCTCTATTCAGTTCTGATGCTGGTCTGGACGTCGCAAGGCATCCGGAAAGGCATCGATGTCGGCCTCGAAGATGAAGGCGAGTCGCTCGGCACCACAGCCATGTGGATCAACCTCATCATCGGCCTGGTTGGCTTGCCGCTTGGCGCGCACCTGATCGTTGAGGGCGGTGTCGGCATTGCGCGGACCTATGCCGTGCCGGAAGAAGTCATCGGCCTCACTTTGCTCGCTATCGGCACATCTCTGCCAGAACTGGGCGCCGGTATCGCAGCCGGACTTCGCCGCCGCGGCGAGGTCGTCATCGGCAACGTCATCGGCTCGAATATCTTCAACCTCGCTGGCTCTGGCGCGATCATTGCCTTCTTTGGCCCGACAGACCTTGCCCCGACCTTTCTTCAGTTCGACCACTGGGCACTGGCGGGCGCCGCCATAGTTCTCGGCCTGTTCGTCCTGCCACGCAGCCGTGTGACGCGGCTTGCAGCCCTCGCTATGCTGCTCGTCTACGCCGCGTATATCTACGGCCTCATCCATGGCTGGAACATGACTGGCGAAGTGGAGAGCTGGATTGGCAGATCATAGGCTGACCCCGAAACGCGCGCTGATCACAGGCGCAGGTAAACGCATTGGCCGGGCGCTCGCCGAAGCGCTCGGTGAAGACGGGTGGAGCGTTGCCGTCCACTACCGCTCGTCTGCCGAAGGCGCACAGGAAACCGCCGACGCAATCAGCAAGGCTGGTGGCATGGGCGTCATCGTGCAGGGTGACCTGACAGAAGAAAAAGACCTCAAGGCGCTGATCCCATCGGCGCAGGAAAAGCTTGGCGGACCGCTCAGGCTGCTCGTCAACTCTGCCTCAGCCTTTGAGGATGACACGGCCCTCGACCATGACCGTCAGGGCTGGGACCTCCATTTCGATGCCAATCTACGTGCACCTATCGCGCTCTCGCAGGCTTTTGCAAAAGCGCTACCCGGTGACGAGAAAGGCCTGATCATCAATGTGATCGACCAGCGGGTCTGGAAGCTCAACCCGCAGTTTTTCACCTACACCCTGTCCAAGGCCGCCCTGCTGACCGCGACGAAAACGCTGGCGCAGGCGCTGGCACCAAACATCCGGGTCAACGGCATAGGCCCCGGCCCTACCCTCGCCAGCGTGCATCAGAGCGACGAGGAATTCGAAGCTGAGAGACAGGCAACGTTGACCCAGGAAGGCTCCCGTCCTGAAGAGATCGTGCGCGCGATGCGTTATCTCATCGAAGCCGACAGCGTCACCGGGCAGATGATCGCAACTGATGGCGGCCAGCATCTCATGTGGCAGACACCCGACACGCAGGTCTGATGAACTTTTCCTCCGACACATCCGCGCCGGCACACCCGGCTGTCCTCGAAGCACTCGCAGGTGTGAACAATGACATGCAGCCAAGCTATGGCGCCGATGACGTGACCACGCGCCTGCGCGGTGAGCTGGCGCGTGGTCTGAAAACCGACGACTTTGATTTCTGGCTCTGCGCATCAGGCACCGCGGCGAATGCGCTGGCCCTGTCCTGTTTCTGCCCTCCCATGGGCGCGATCCTCTGTCACGAGGAAGCCCACATCGCGCGCGACGAACGCTCCGCGCCTGAATTCTTTACCGGCGGCGGCAAGCTTCAGCTCCTGCCCGGCGAGGGTGCGCTGATAGATGAAACGGCGCTTCGCGAGGCGATCGCCGGCATCAAACCGGATTTCGTGCATGAAACGCCTGCGCATGTGCTGTCGCTGACCAATCTCACTGAGTCCGGCACCGCCTATCCGGCCGCACAGGTCAAACATTTCAGCGCGCTTGCAAAGGATGCAGGTCTTACGGTCCACCTTGATGGCTCTCGACGGGCGCATCACCAGCCGAGATGAGCTGGAAAGCGGGCGTCGACGTTCTCACGCTCGGCCTGACCAAGACGGGGGCGATGGGGTGCGAAATCATCATCCTGTTCGGCAGTGCCCGTCAGAAATTCAACGAGTTGAAAGCGCGCGCGAAGCGGTCAGGCCATATGCCGCCGAAGATGCGCTATCTTGCAGCCCAGGCGATTGCCATGTTTGCGGATGATCGCTGGCTCAGTCTTGCCGCCACTGCCAATCAGCGCGCGAGAGAGATCTCCAACCTGCTCTGCCGGGACGGTGAGACCGAACTCGTCCATCCGGTTCACGGGAACGAAATCTTCGTCCGTCTCAGCGATTCCAATCTGCGCGCGCTGACGGAGGCGGGCGCAACCTTCTATCCCTGGATTGGTGGCTCGCACCGACTCGTCACAAGCTGGTGCACGCCTGCAGAGACAGTCGAACGGCTATCAGAGCTACTCGTCTGAGGTCGGCCTCAGACCGTTGAGCAGCCATTCGCCGACCCGCTCGAAGTAGATGTCTTCATCGAGCGGCTTGTGGACTTTCCCCTTCAGAACTTCCTGGTGGACGACGCGCAGGAGCGAGGCTGATACGATCAGGATTGCCGCATGGCGGGCTTCGTCAAATGATTTCACCCCGCCCTTTGATCGCACCAGACGCTCGGCCACGGAATCGATACCGGATGCGAGATATTTCTGAAGGTAGAATTTCTGGATTTCCTCGTCGGCCATGGCTTCACGGATACCGAAGGCGTGCACCTTCACGTAGGAATCGGTGCGCGTGAGCGCCGCCATCTGCCGGAAATATCCCTTCACCGCATCGTCGAGATTATCCTGCGGCTGCCGCAGGATATCTCTCATCGGCTCTGATCGGTCGTTGATCTGCTCCAGAAGGTGAATGATCAGACCAGTCCGGTCCTTGAAATAGTGGCGAAGGGTGGGTTCGGATGTTTCTGCCGCGATCGCCAGCTGCCGAAAGGACGGTCTGTCGACACCGTCACTCAGCACATAGGCCAACAGCTTGTCGGTAAGCGCCTGCTTTTTCTGCTCAAAATCTTGATTTCGGACGCCTGCCGGCCTTGCGCCCGAATTTCTATCGAACGCGCAATATAAAACCCATAGCTTTCAATGCTTTGCATTTTTAGCCCGTTTGTTTTCATCGTCAAAGTAATTCTCACTGCACCAGCACTGGAGCGCTGCAGGACGCAGTATGCACCCAGACATCAGCCTCCCCGAGACCAAGCCCCAAGGCCGACGTCAAACTGAAGACGAGCCGGTCGAGCGGGGCTGCGAGATCACTGAACAGGGATGAGAGGATGGACGCGATGTAGGCGTCACTCAGCAATTGGAGCCCAACGACGTCGATCTCATAGTCGAGATTTGTGATCGCTGACGACAACAGTCCTTCCAGCGCCTTGTTGGTGCCCGCCGTTTTCGGGCTCCCTCCAATTTCGTGGCGAAGAAAGCGTAGCTGCGTATCGTCAGGATTGGCAGCCTGCACATCTGCGAAGGCCTCTATCTGGATAAGCCTGCCATCAAGGATTTTGGCTGGCTGGACACGTCCTGACTCGTCAATTTCCGCAATCCGCAGGCGCGCAATGGATGGCTTGACCGCCACTTGTACCCGCTCGGCCTCACGTTGGCCCTGTTTGCAGTCAATGTCTGTGATACGCGCGTCGGCGGAGGCGAGGTCTATATGGATGGGCAATCTGACAAGCGCGTTGGAAAGAAGCCGCCCGCCCCCGATTTCCGCCACGACTGAAAGGCGCAACTGCGCCGTTGACACCGTTTCGCCCGGAAGACCCGATAGCGCAAACCACGATTGCCCTTGCGGGCGCTCGCCAATCACAAGCGTAGCGTCGACATGGACAAGCTGCCCCGCACGCGCTGATAGCGCCAGGTCGATCTGGTTCTCCCCATTCGCGACCATTGCACTCGCCATGAGCATGGGAAGCGCATTCAGCGAAACTCCCGCGACTGCTGATGGATCACCAAGCGCGCGCGGTTCAATCCGACCGAGTTCGATGAGCTCGCCAAGCCGAAGCGTGCGGGCATCGCCGCGAGCGTCACCGGCCAATGTGCGCAAGGCCTGCCGCGCGAGAACGTTCTCGCCCGCTGTTTCCGCCATCGCCGACAGGAGGTCTTCCAGACCGATATTCGTTTCGAGGACGTCAGAGTAGGTGACGGCCGTGAGTTCAAGATCTTCTGCCAGCCATTCAATGCAATCGATCATGTCGACTTCTACATCAAGCAGCGCTTCGTACGACATTGCCGAAAGGCTCACTTCGCCGCCGAGTAAAGCGGACAGAAGATCGTTCAGAATGCCGCCTTCAAGGCGGGCGAGCCGGGAGCCGACGGAAATGCCAGCCTCTGAAGATATGACGGCGACCCCGGTCACATCGACTGGTTTTGACGAACCACCCAGGAAGTCGAAGAATCTGTGCTGCGGCTCAGAAAGGGACACGCGAGCGGCGTTGAGTGGCTCCTGCCCGACGATGAAGCGTTCGGAGGCTGAAAGGCTCTTGTCAGCTGTGTACCTGCCTGTTTCGACGCGCATGGTGGCACCCGCAGTGGAGCGGACCTCTTCACCTCCCTCGCTGCGCGCAATCTCAATGCCGGTCCGCCCATTGTCGGCCAGATAAGCCTGGGCGACGCGCTCTGCATTGAGAAGGTCTGATGCAGCAACCAGCGCGGCCATGTCGGCGTGACCTTGCAGGGCGCGCTTCTGCGTCGAGATTGCGCCAGTGTCGATCGCCATTGCGGCCATCATTGCCGCGATTGGCGCGAAGGCCGCGGTAATGACGGCAACATTGCCCGTACGAGCGCGGGCAAGTTCTTTCAAAGGTCTCGCAGGGCTCAGGATATGAGGCATCAGTATCCTCCCGCCCTTATGATTGCCTCCCGGCGTATTGTCTTTTCAGGTAGAGGAAGCCCGCTATAGAGGTTCCAGACAGGCAAATCGCTCGCGTCGAAGGCGACCACCACGCGCAGATAGCTAGAGTCGTCCTCAAGTGTTTCGACGCTCACACTCACTGCGTCGCGCGTGAGAAGTCCTCCATCAGGCAGCGAGGACGCGAGGTGCTGCTCTACCAGAGCCTGGCGCTCAGCCAGATCAAGCCCACTGATGGCTGCTCGCGCACTGTTCGCCGCAAGCTGTTGCACAGAATGAACGGCGCCAAAGAAGATGCCGTACGCAATGATGCCGAAGAGAAGAAAAAGAAGCACGGGCGTTACGATCGCAAATTCGACCGCAGAAGACCCCTCAGTGCGCTTTAACAGTGACCACTTCTGTACTCTAATACGCTTCATCGCCCCTCCTTGCGAGTATGCGCCCTTAGGTAGAACGACGCATATTATTTCCCGCTTTGAGAGTGATTAGTCGAAACAGTAATTAACGGATTATTCCGGGGATCTTCCCAATTCGCAGTAACGATTGAGCGCGCTAGCGACTAACCAAGTCCAACCCTGTATTTCCAATATTTTTTTGGCCGATACCAAGTGATCGTGTCATCTATATTTTTTGTTTTATTTAGTGTTGTCTATGCTATAGAAAAATCGATAGATGAGATCGCGCCCGCCTCTAATCTTTGCAATTATCCTATTTAATCCAAAGACTTAGGCGCGCTGCGCAATACTTCGGCGCGATCGGCGCGTCTGAAAGAGAAGAATTACACGACCTGCATCTCGGTCGATGGCAATCACCCGCGATATTGTCTGCGCGCTCAGGCTTTGGCAGCGGAGATTTTGGTGTCAGGAATTGGGAAATGGTGGGCGGTACAAGGATCGAACTTGTGACCCCTACAATGTCAATGTAGTGCTCTACCGCTGAGCTAACCGCCCATCCGTTTCGAAGCGGCCCTAATCGGACTTTGGCGCGTCCAAGTCAAGCCTGTTTCAGCTGCAAATGTCAGGCGGCGATGACACGGTCGACTTCCTCGACCAGCTCGCGCAGATGGAAGGGCTTCGACAGGATCTTTGCGCCTGCAGGCGTCGGCGTGCCGGACGCCAGTGCGACAGCTGCAAACCCGGTGATAAAGACAATCTTCATGGCCGGGTCGAGCTCTGCGCCGCGGCGAGCGAGTTCGATACCGTCGATGCCAGGCATGACGATGTCAGTCAGCAGCAGGTCAAACACTTCACGCTCGAGCGCGTTCAGCGCCGTCTCGCCATCCTCGAAGTCCTGAACGTCATGTCCGGCACGTTTCAGCGAGGCAGCCAGAAAGGTGCGCATCATTTCATCGTCTTCGGCGAGAAGTATCTTGCTCATGGGGACTGCGTTCCGGCTATCTGACTGTCGTTTGATTGCACAAAGCACGGTTCGGGTAAATCGACGGTGAACGTGGCAGTAAAGCTTGACCCGGAAAGCCAATGACCGACCTATGGCACGATGACGATTGCGGCGACAGAAGAGCAAAACCCGATGCCGGGCAATGGGCTGAGCCTGCCAGCCTTCTCTCTTGCTATGCCGGAAACAGATGAGCGTCCGCTGATCTTTGCGTCCCCACACAGCGGCCGGGAATATCCCGACCACTTCCGCGACAGTTTGCGCGTACCGCTTCTGGATCTGAAGCAGACCGAAGACGCCTATGTCGATCAGCTGTTCGCCAACGCGCCGCTTTATGGCGCGCGTCTGCTGAAAGCGACCTATGCGCGCTCTTTTGTCGATCTCAACCGCGATGCACGTGAAATTGATGCCTCGATGTTTCATGGTGATCCGCCGGGACCTGTCGCTGTGCCGACGGTCCGGGTCGAAGCGGGACTAGGCTGCTTCCCGCGCATCGGGGCGCGCGGTGAGTTCATTTATGCAAAAAAGCTGGACCCGGCTGACGGACGCGCCCGTCTGGACTTCGTTCACACCCCCTATCATGAAGCATTAACAGCTGAGATTGCTGCACTGCGTCAGAAGCATGGGTGTGCTGTTCTGATCGACTGCCACTCCATGCCGTCCACCCAGCCCGGGCGTCCCGACCTGCCGGATTTCGTGCTTGGCGACCGCTTTGGATCGAGCTGCACCGGCCAGCTGACCAGCCTTGTGGAGCGAACATTACGCAAGGCAGGATTCAGCGTTGTGAGGAATGCGCCCTATGCAGGCGGATTTACCACGCGGAAGTATGGTAGGCCGAAACAACACGTCCACGCCTTGCAAATTGAGATAAACAGGCGGCTTTACCTTGACGAAGCTCAAGTCACAGCGATTGACGCGATGGCCGCCCTGTCGCATCAGCTAGATGGGCTGATGGAAAATATCTCTGAACTGAGCAACCGCTTGCGCCCATAAAAAAAAGGCCGCGCCAAGGCTGGCGCGGCCGAATAAGGTAAAGGGAGGAAACGCCAGAAGGCGTTAGCACCGCAGTGCTGAGACCAACTTATTGTGCGGCGCACAAAATGCAAGACCCAAAATCTGCATCGATGCGTTTTTGCATGAAATCAGACTGAGACAACCGGACGGCATGAAGTTTGCTCTCCATCTCTGCGACGCTCAAACCGGGACGATCCCGGGCTTAAGGATGATCAAGGGGAGCCGGGCATGACTGACAATACCGACCTTCACGTAGGCAAGAGACTACGCCGGCGCCGCAGGCTGCTAGGCCTCACCCAGCAGGAGCTGGCGTCTCAGGTGGGGGTCCGCTTCCAGCAGATCCAGAAATACGAATGCGGCGCCAACCGCATGACCTCATCGCGGCTTTTCGATCTCTCGAAAGCGCTGAATGTATCGGTCCAATACTTCTTTGACGACATTGAGCAGGACGACCTGCTCGCCGCAAATGACGCCGACACGATGGACGGCGACATCCTGAGCCAGAAAGAGACCCTCGAGCTGGTACGGGCCTATTACCGCCTTGGTGAGCGCCCACGCCGCCGTCTGCTTGAGCTCGCCAAAGCGCTTGAAACCGACCAGAGCGGCTCAGGCGCAGCTTGACCTTCCTGTCTCGCGCGCCATAAGCGCGAGACATGACCCTCCCAGCATCGCAGTCTGACCTTATAGACCTTGCCTGCCGGCTCGCTGACGCGGCCTGGCAGGCGATTTCGCCTCATTTCCGCGCCGGTATTGATGCCGAAAACAAAGCAGGCGGCGCCGCTTACGACCCCGTCACTATCGCAGATCGTGCTGGCGAAGAGGCCATTCGCGCCATACTCTCAAAAGAGCGTCCGGATGACGGCATTGACGGCGAAGAATTCGGCCAGCATGAGGGCAGCTCCGGCTGGACGTGGCTGCTCGACCCGATTGACGGCACGCGCGCCTTTCTCGCGGGCCTTCCTGTCTGGACGACGCTGATTGCGCTTGCTGACCCGGACGGCAATCCTGTCATTGGCATTATCGACCAGCCCGTCCTCGGCGAGCGTTATATCGGCGCACCGGGCGAAACCTGGCTACAGACACCGAAAGGCCGCACACAGCTGCGCGTTTCATCCTGCAACGATCTGCGACAGGCGATTATCGCCACGACGGACCCGTTCATCATGAACCCCGCTGAGCAGGGGGCATGGACGCATATCCGGCACACGGCACGCATTTGCCGCTATGGCCTTGATGCCTATGCCTATGGACGCCTTGCCGCGGGCAGCATCGACCTTGTGTGTGAAACAGGCCTGCAGCCACATGATGTCGCAGCCCTTATCCCGGTTGTGCGGGGCGCAGGCGGGATTGCGAGAGACTGGCGCGGGCGCGAAGCCAAGCAGGGTCCACAGATTGTCTGCGCATCGTCGGAAGCCGTCTTCGAGCAGGCTTTCCTTTCTCTGCGGCGTTCGGCAGGCGACTAATCGATTACAGCGAAGCTGGTCACTTGCCCGACTTGTGCGCTAGGTTGTGTGCATGAGCGAACAGAGCGAATCCCTCGTCCACCGCAAGCTGCCGACCCGTCGCTGGCCGAGCAAGTGGAACATCTCCAACATCATCGATGGGCGCGCGCTTCGCGTGAAGCTCACCTCGGACTTCCTCGACAACCTGTCCGATGAGGCCAAGGCGCGTAAACAGGTGCTCGACCACCTCCACGGCGCCCTCGGAGCGCCTGCAGCAGGGCGCAGGCGGTCTCGATACGGCACGCCTTCTCTCAGCCGTCATGGATGAGACGCTGCACGCGCTCTACGACTACATCACCGTCCATGTACACCGCGCCCGCAACCCCACAGAGGGGGAGCGCCTCGCCGTGTTCGCGACCGGCGGCTATGGCCGCAACGTCCTCGCACCATCGAGTGATGTCGACCTGCTTTTCATACGCCCGTACAAGGCATCGGCCCATGCAGAGAGCGTCATCGAGTACATGCTCTATGCGCTCTGGGATGTCGGCATCAAGGTCGGTCACGCCTTCCGGACGCCCGAAGAATGCATCCGGCTCTCCAAGCAGGATGTGACGATCAAGAGCTCCCTGCTCGATGCCCGTTTTCTTTTCGGCGATGAGCAACTCGCCGCTGAAACCAAAGCAAAGTTTCGCAAGGAAGCCGTTGAGGGCTATGACGCGCAGTTCATCGCCGACAAGCTGGCAGAGCGTGATGGCCGCCACGCCAAACAGGGCAACACGCGATACGTCGTCGAACCCAATGTGAAGGATGGCAAGGGCGGGCTGCGTGACCTGCAGACGCTCTACTGGATCACCAAGCATATGTATGACGGCGTCTCGCTCGAAGATGTCATGAAGTCAGGACCCTTTACCAAGCACGAGATCTTCACTATCTCACAGGTCGCGCCGAAGAGCGGCTGAGCTTTGACCTTCAGCCTGAAATCGCGTCCCGCATGGGTTACCGCGACAGGTCCGGACAGCTCGGCGTCGAGCGCTTCATGAAGCACTATTTCCTGGTCGCCAAGGATGTCGGTAACCTGACCCGCATCCTCGCAGCAAAGCTCGAAGCTGACCAGATCAAGAAACCCGAAGGCTGGCGGCGTTTCATCCGCGCCGGCACGCCGAAACCGATGGCATATGAAGGCTTCATCCTTGATGGGGAGCGCGTGAGCGTCACAAATGAGGACGTCTTCAAGAAGTCACCGGAGAACCTGATCCGCCTTTTCCAGCTCGCTGATGAGACAGAGCACGACATACATCCCGATGCCATGACGATTGCGGCCCGCAATGCCCGCGTCATCAACTCGCGCACGCGCTCCAAGCCGGAGATGAGCAAGATCTTCATCGACCTTCTGGTGAACGGCAAGAATCCCGGGCTGGCCCTGCACCGGATGAACGAAGCTGACGTTCTGGGCCGCTTCATTCCGGAGTTTGGGGGCATCGTCGCGCAAACCCAGTTCAACATGTATCACCACTTCACGGTGGATGAGCATACGATCCGCGCCGTCGATTATATGGCCCAGATAGACCGGGAAGGCGGCGAAGGTTTTGAATTGCCCCACCGCCTCTTCCAGAAGATCGATAACAAGCACATTCTCTATCTCGCCATGCTGCTGCACGACACAGGCAAGGGTCATGGCGACCAGCAGATCGAAGGCACGAAGACCGCGACAGCTGCAGGTAAACGCCTCGGCCTGTCCGATGCCGAGACAGATCTCGTCGCATGGCTGGTCGGTCACCATCTCGAAATGAGCGAGACCGCCCAGAAGCGCGACATCGCAGACCCGCAGACGATTGTCCGCTTTGCGTCCATGGTCGGCTCAATCGAACGCCTGCGGCTGCTCTATATCCTCACCATCGCAGATATCCGCGCTGTGGGGCCCGGCATCTGGAATGCCTGGAAGGGCCAGCTTCTGGAAGACCTCTATCAGAACACTGAAGCTGCCCTGCGCGGCGGGCGTACCGATGCAATCAGTGTCTCGCGTGAGCTTGAAGGCCGCGCCGCGCTGAACCGCGAGCAGCTTGCAGACCGTGTCGGCACGATCCCCGAAGTGATGACCGACATGGACCCGGCCTACTGGACCGGGTTCGACCTCGACGCGCTTGAGCAGCATGCCCGCACGATCCGGGCTGGCGATCCACCCATTGTCTCTGCGCATGTCCGCGAAGATGGCGGCGGTGTCTCGCTGCTGGTTGCCGGACAGGACAGGCTCGGCCTCTTCTCGCGCCTTGCCGGGACGATTGCATCGCAAAGTGCCAATGTCGTCTCTGCGCAGGTCTTCACCGCGCCATCCGGGTTCATCGTTGACGTTTTCATCCTGCAGGATGGCAAGGGCGGCGTCTTCGCAGCTGGTGACGAAGGGCGTCTGAGACGTCTCGAAAATGAAGTGCGCCGCGCCTTTGCCACCAATGAGCCTGTGGCCAATATCCCGGCAAAGTCTTACCGCCGCGAAGCGGCTTTCAAGGTCATCCCGCAGGTCAAGATCGATGACACACTGTCTGACGGCTACACCGTTATCGATGTGGCGGGCCGCGACCGTCCAGGCCTCCTGCACGATGTCGCTCGCCTGCTGGCAGATGAGAACATATCCATCCACTCCGCCCATGTCGGCAGTTATGGTGAGCGGGTGTTCGATGCCTTCTATGTGCAGCTTCCAGACAGCTATACTGATGCGAAGCTTGCGGCCCTCAAGGAGAAACTGCTGGAAGTGCTCCAGCGTGAAGAGCCAGATGCACCGCGCACGCCTGCCCGCAGCCTGAAGCAGGCAAATGCGGCAGACAGCTTCTGATTGTTAACCTTGGCGGTATAGCGCAGCCAGCATGAGCGTTCTTCGCAATACGTTGACCCAGTCGAGCTGGACGCTTGGCAGCCGCATCCTCGGCTTTGCCCGCGACCTCGTTATCCTCGCCAAGCTGGGCGCAGGCCCGGTAGCTGACGCCTTTTTCACTGCGCTGATGTTCCCGAACCTGTTCCGGCGCGTCTTTGCCGAGGGCGCGTTCGCACAGGCCTTCGTCCCCGCCTATGCCCGCACGATGGAAGCCGAAGGCGAGGAAGCGGCCCGCAATCTCGCCGAGGAGACGCTGAGAGGGCTTCTCGCTGTCACGGTTGGTCTCGTCATCATCGCGCAGGTCGCCATGCCATGGATCATGCTGCTGCTGCACGGCGGCTACCGCAATGATCCGGTCCACTTTCCACTGGCGATCCTGCTGACGCAGATTACCATGCCATATCTCGCCTTCATGGCGCTTGCGGCGCTTCTGTCGGGTGTTCTGAACTCCGCCGGGCGTTTTGGCATGTCGGCAGGCGCGCCGACCCTGCTTAATATGTGCCTGCTGGGCGCCGCCTTTATAGGGTCCGACAATTACGATGTGGCCCAGTCTCTGGCGATCGCCGTCACCGTGGCAGGAGCCCTTCAGGTCGCGCTGCTCTGGTACGGAGTTTCCCGCCAGAAAGTTCGCCTGAACATCGGCTTTCCGAAGCTCACGCCCGGCGTGAAACGCGTCGCGGCGCTCGCCATTCCAGGCACAATTGCGGCGTCCGGCATGCAGATCAATATCGTCGTCAGCCAGGCGCTCGCGAGTTTCGAGGCAGGCGCAAAGTCATGGCTCTATTCAGCCGACCGTCTCTACCAACTACCCCTCGGCCTTGTCGGGGTCGCAGTTGGCCTTGCGATCCTGCCGCGCCTTGCGCGG
>LWDU01040507.1_pt1 | contig 19654 bp, 15 predicted proteins | sample 727161 | NCBI WGS metagenome assembly LWDU01 (sample SAMN04566230, study PRJNA314399) | hydrothermal vent metagenome | isolation source: deep sea hydrothermal plume seawater | place: Mexico: Gulf of California, Guaymas Basin | collected 2004-07-11
ACGTGAACGCTCGCGAAACCTGTACGCATTTCTGCAAGCGAAGACGGCAAGAGTTGGCCGTTACGACTTGCTTTTAGGAGAAACCGAGATCGCTCTGGCTGGGCAGAACGAAAGGTGGCCGATAGTGAGTTGTGAGCATGGCGTTGGCTTCGTCGTCACTTTTTACCAGCTCCAACGAGCTGTCAATCGTCAAGGGACGGCCTACGCAGATGGTCAAATGTTCAAGCGGGATTTGGTTTTCCACGAGATGTCGTAACGTCCAATCCCAGGTGCGTCGCGCCTGATCGTTCGTTGGAAAGCCGTCCAGCACGGTCCAGGCGAGTTGAGCTGGCGTCGGTCGCCCGAGTCGATACGAAATGTTGGCCAAATGGCACAGCGCACTCGACAAGTGACCTTGCTCGATGTCGGCGTGCAAATCATGTACACGACGGTGGCGTACGGCTTGCACAAAATTGTCGAAGTGATCGCCACGGCCGGAGAAGGTGCGGAGCTTTCGCCCGTCCGATGAGAAGGCGGTGGCGTTCGAATAGCTGGATACCACCAGATAACCTTCCTCGCATTCAAAGATCACGCCAGCTCGGATGTTCCTTCTCGCTACCGTCTTCAGACCGCGGATCTCGACTACGAGAGACTGGTCACCGTATTCGTGATGTACGACCTGTGTATTGGGCGCGTCTGCTTCGTCTTGGAAACCGAACCGGCCACCGTAGCTGAGGACTCGGTCGCTCAGCCGGTTCATTCCCAAACCCCAGCGAGCAATATCCATCTGATGGAAACCACGATTTCCCAGCTCACCGTTCCCGAATGCCCATTGCCATTGCCAGTCGAAATGGAGATTTGCTGTCGCCGAATCTCTGTTCCACGATGGCCCCAACCAAAGGTCGTAATCTAATTCTGGTGGCGGTTGGAAACGCCCCACCGTGCCGATCGACCTCCGCGGCGTAAAATTGATGCCCTTGGCGACACGGACTTTACCTAGCTTTTTTTGATGGAGAAATTCGATCGCTTCGCGCAGTCCGGGGTGTGAACGAGGCTGCATTCCAGCTTGGCAGATTCGCCCGTAGCGACGACTGGCTTGAACCATGCGTCGACCTTCGGTCATGTTGTGACTGACGGGCTTCTCGACGTAGACATCTTTGCCAGCTTGCATCGCCCAGACGGCGGCTAGTGCATGCCAGTGATTGGGAGTCGCAATGGAAATAAGGTCAACATGGTCCGCGTCGAAGGCTCGACGCAGATCGGCCGACACCTGAGGGCGTCGCCCTTGCATGGCCTCTACTTCGTCGGCCCGTTTGTGAGCGATCTGTTGGTCTGGGTCACAGATCATCACAACCTGTGTGTCGGAGCGTTTGGCGAAGGCCCGTAAATGACTTGCGCCGCGGCCGCGGACGCCCAGTACGGCGACACCCAGCCGATTGTTGGCGCCGTGCCGTGCGTCGTTTTGCTGCCATGTATCCCCGTAGGCGATATTGCCCGTAACAGTTGACGCGGCAACGAGCATCGACTCTTCGAGAAACTCACGTCGGGTTTGTTGGTTGCGTGTCATCGAGGTTGCCTGGTGTCATTATCCCATGGACTCCTAGGATTTTACCATGCAATGGCTGTAAATTCGATGCGGAACAATGCGGATTTGAGTCGCAGGCGCTAGCCTCGGGTTTTTGACAGAGCCAGTGCCACAAGTGCCACAAGTGCCACACATTGGCGGGCCGAATGTGGGCAAAGCGCTAGCCATAGAAAATCTGGTTCTTTGGTAGCGACACATCGGCTGGGTCGAATCGCCGTAGACCGACTAACTGGGAAACCAACAGCCCCAAGTAGGCTGGCCCCAATACCAAATATCGTTGCCACAGTCGTTTGGGATCGTGCACCAAACGATAGAGCCATTCCAGCCCCCAGTCCTTGAGCCGTTTTGGTGCCCAAGGCACGATTTCGGCATGAAAGCTATAGGCAGCGCCTACTGAGACAACGGGCATCGAAAGGGCGTCTCGGCATTCGAACGTCCACACTTCCTGACGTGGACAACCGAGTCCGCAAAAAGTTATCTTGGCGCCGGAGTCACGGATTTCTTGGTTCACTTCATCCCGTTCCGATTCCGTCAATTGACGGAATGCCGATGCTCGCATACCGGCGATTTGAAGTTTTGGATACTTCTCGAGAAGATTGTTTTTCAATATCGCCAACGTCTCGTCGGTGTTGCCAAAAAGAAAGATGGGTAGTTCTTCCTCGGCGGCCCGCTCACAAAGACGCAGCATGAACGTCGGTCCGTCGACGGTGCGCTTGAGTCCCAATCGATAGAGCCAATTCAGAGCCCATCTTACAGGTTGCCCATCGGGTGTAAGCATGTCGAATTGATTCAATCGATACCGCTGGCACTTGTCGAGGACGCCGGTCATTAGTCCATGGACGGCAATCGCCGATACAGAATACCCGCGTCGTTGATGAGCAGCTGCAACCACACGCTCCAAGCCAGCGTCAAAATCAATGGCGTCGATCAGGATTCCAAGAATGTTCTTCTTTCCGTGGTCAATCATGGTGTCGACGTTTTCAATGTTGATGGAGTTGAAAAGGGTGGGGCGATTCGATCGATTGCCTTCTGATAGATCGAGAGAAGTTGTTCCAGATAACGGTCCTCGCCAAACTCTAACTGGGCCCTGTGGCGAGCTGCTTCACCGAGCTCCCGGCACAGCGTCGGTGATTCGACGATGCGTTCGATGGAGGCGACCAATGCGTCAACGTCTCCAACAGGAAACAGGAGTCCCGACTTGCCGTGGTCAACTAACTCGGGTATCCCGCCAATCCGTGAAGCGACGACAGGAACGCCGTGGCTCATCGCTTCGCTGATTACAAGCGGGCACATTTCGTAGTTATTGCTCGGTAAAACAAGTAGTCGGGCTTGTCGATAGAAGTCAATCATCGCCTGNNNCACTAGCCATGGATCGGAAATTCGCTTCCTCGGGTCCCGCTCCGGCCAATCGAAAAGCAAGTTGTGGCAGTTTTCGGGCCGCTGCTAGCAAGGTTGGGATGCCTTTTTCTGCGCTGAGGCGACCGGCAAAGGCGACGTAGTGATTTTCTGCCGGATCGACGGCAGCGAATGGTCCGGGCGCCATGTTGGGAAGTACAGAGATTCGCTCCGCGTCATAGCCGCTCTGAACCAAACGCTGTTTGGCAAATTGGGTCAACGCGATAAAGATGGTCACGTTGTCTCGAAAGAGGCCCAATTTCCGCGCTGTCTGACTGCGGATAGCGTAGGCCCAACTTTCAAGACGGTTGTCACGACAGTTTTTGAATCCGCATTGCAATGCACTACTTGTCAGGCACGTGTCACATATCTTTCCATCTCGCATGTGGTCCGCTCGAGGGCACGTCAATTGCTGGTTATGTAACGACAGGACGACTGGTACGTTGTTCTTTTTAAGGGCGCGAAAAATCGATGGAGAAAAGAGAGGATAGGTATTGTGAGCGTGGACGACATCTATCTGATGGGCCTCAACCTCACTAAGGACCTCTGCCGCTGACCAAGGATTATAAATTCCACTGGCAAAGGCATACATTTTTCCGGTAAGACCCGGTGCCAAGTCGCGACTCGATTTAACCAGGGTGCGCACTTCGCCTCCGTGTCGTCGAATCAACTCTTCGGTTCGCTGTACAACGGTTTCTTCACCGTTGAACAAGCTCCGATACTGGTTAAATACTTGTAACAGTCTCACACTTCGACCTCTGATGTGGCTGTTGGCGTTTCTGCGACGGGGCTCTCGTTCGGCGGTTCGTTGCCAAGCGATTTTGAGTCTTTTTTGTCGTGTTCGTCGCTCGATTTGGAGTCAGTCGTCTTGACGATGGTTCGGCCATTACGAAACTCGAGCGAGTCGAAAAATGCCTTCTGTTCAAAGAGTCGAGGCGCAAGCACATTGAGGGTTTTCCTCAAATACCCCTCTGTTCGCCACAGTTGCGTACGGCGACCCAGTGCGGTCCCCGAATCGCGGAGGAGGAGTGCCCAAAGATAGGCGGGTGCAACATAGAACATCGCGTGGATAAGACGAATCCCGCAGGTGGCGAATAGACCGGACCAACCCGCTTCGCGATATTCGAAGTGCGCTGCGTGTCCCGCCCCACCTGACAACGAATCCCAGCGAAAGAACTCGGGCTCCAGGCGGTCGCGTCCGATTCGATGCCGGATTGGTGCGTCTGGGGTAAACCATAGCGAATGGCCGGCCTCGTAAGCTCGAATAAAGAAGTCGCTGTCAGAGCCCCCTGTCGTCATCGACTCGTCGAAATTACCGAGTTCGTCAAACAGCTCTCGAGCGACCATCGTATTTCCTGTCCCAGGCAGGTCTTTTCCAACGTAGGGATGGAGTCGCGAATAAAAATCTAGCTCGCGAAGTGCTCGACGGCAGATTGGGCCGAGCCACTCCAGTTCATCCGCAGGCAGATCTAACAGAACTGGGCCGCCGACGATTTTCGAATGGCAATCGCGAGTTGCTTTAAACAGACCTGACAGCCAATGCGGCGTAGCCAGCTGATCGTCGTCGAAGAACGCGATCCAATCTGACTCGGAATTCCGTAGACCCTCGTTTCGAGTTGGGGCGTCTCCAGGCGGCACGCTATGGCAATAGAGAATGGATATGTCACTTGTTGCCGCGCGGCATTCGACAACTTCCTTTGTGTTGTCGCTCGACGCATTATCGATGACAACGATGTCGTAGGTAAACAGACCCTCCGTCTGTTGGGCTTCCAGAGACTCCAGTGCTTCACCTAGCCAGGAGGCGCGGTTGTAGGTCGGAACAATGATACTGATCGTCGGCAACTCTGCCGGATCGGATTCGTAGTTGCCCGTTCCGTCGAGGGCCGGGATTGTCAGTTCTATCTTGTGCCGTGTGATTGCTCGGATCTTGGAGCGTTCTGCCCTGATACGAGTGCGAAGCTGGTCGGCCCAGCTGTACCAACCGCTCAGCATTCCTGCCAAAGTTGCGCCCGTATTCCAAGAGAATGCGTTAAAACGTCCCCATTCGAACGGCGTTTCGCGTATGTCATTGACGTGCGGGCCGGTAGATAACGCGCAGCGGACGCCGAGCTGTTTAGCGACTCTCTGCAGCGATGAGGCATTGAAACCAAAACGTGGTATTCCATAGGGAAACGCAAAGAGGGGGTTCTCAATGCCGAGTTCTGTCCGTAGATACTCCAAACACAATCGCATGTCCTCTTCGAATGCTTCCGGTCGATGGCGGAAGTCTTGGTGCGTGTGCGTATGGGCGCCGAGAGTTATAAGCGGGTGTTTCATCAACTCGCGACATTCGTCCAAGCTCAGCGGTGCGTAGGCTGTTCTCGGTAGAGCTTCGCAGTTTTTCACAGACCAGTGGTCGCAGGGAAATGGCTCGTCTTTATCAATATACGCGGTGGCCAAGAAGATCGTCGCCGGAATCCCCAGGTCCTCGAGGATGGGTAGTGCGTTCACCAAGTTGTTGCAATATCCATCATCGAAAGTAACGCAGGTCACTTTGTCTGGCACCACTTCGCGGTTTTCATGGCACTGGACGAGTGTCTCTAGTGACCAAAACGAATAGCCTCTCCGGAGAAGTCCCTCGAGTTGTTTGCGGAAACGACGCGGGGTTACATTGATCGTCGGCGCCGAAATACCCTTAACATGGGGCGTGACACGATGGTACATCAGAATACTGGTGCGGTCTTTTGCTGCCGAGCCAAATAGGCGGTTCATCGCCGCCGCAAAGTAGGCGACCATCGGTATGATGGCGGCCGCCAGCATTTGGCGTAAGCCTGAATTGGCTGGCACCCAGCGGTTCACAGTTGCTGCATCGCACGAGTCGGCGTTGCTAGGAGGTGTTTTTGGCATCAGTAAGGTGCCTTACGTAGGGTCGTATTGGTGTCTTTTTTGGCTTCACTTCAGTGGAGTCAGCGAAATTCGAACCACTCCCTGACGCGGTAGTAGACTCGTCCTGGAACTCGCGCCGGGGCTCGCAATGGCGAGTTGCGGACTCGCTCTAATGTGCGCCGCCAAGTGTCTGTGGCGAACTTTCGCAGTGGACTCAAGTCAACGGTACCGTCGCCGACTTCCGTGATACCGGTCATTGTCCGCATCTTGTAGCTGGTCATGCCACGACCAAGGTCGATCTTCGAAATACCCAAATCGCCCGACTGTCGGGCCAGCTCAAGTAATAAGATCCGACCGGGCGAGTACTTTTGATACTCCTGAGAATATGTCGGGAACCACCAGTGCAGAACACCATCGGCGTATAGCCCATAATGAGCAGCCAACAACGTGTCACCCGCGTACAGTGTGTTAATCACGCCACCAAATTCGGCATCCCGGTCTCGTGCCATGTTTTCGAGCAACTGGCGAGTCCAAGGATAGGCGAAGATGTCAGTGGCGTTCGTCCGCTCGTACTGTTCGGACTTCCAGGCCAACAGCTGCTGCCAAGCGTTCTCGGACTCATCGTGAAAGACCAGCCGCAATTCACCAACTTCGCGGCCGACCTTCCTCGCTTTGCGTTGTGTTTGCTTGAGTTCGTCAGCTCCCATTTCCCGTCGTGTTTTCTCGTAGGCGGCAAAACCCTCCGAAAGGTCGAGGTAGGGCGAGCCGTCGGTCGTGTAGAACGCTGCTGAAAAGCAGGGCTGACTTGTCAACCAATGGTCGAATTGGAATCGCGATAATTTGCAGCCACGAAGAAACTCTTGAGCACCGAAGGCAATGTCGTTTGGACCGATAATTGCCTGGTAATCGGACAACCGTCCGCCAATTGGCCGCGCTGCGTCGCGGCCAATTCGTTCCATGGGTAAGTAGCCCAAAGCACGTCCGGCCAAATCACGAAAAACGGCAATGTGTGTTTCCGATCGCACGGCATTTACTGCCGCCGTAAAATTCGGGTGAAAATAGGGACTATCTAGACTCGGATTGGCCAGTTGCAACTGTCGCCAATGTGTGCGATCGGAGTCTGAAAACTCGTTGGCATGGATCAGTTCAATGCGCATGAAGTGCCTCCTCCATCGAGTGGTTACACTCCGATGTGTACGCCATCGGATCTTCGCCATGGTCGATTGAAGACTCGTGATGGCCGATCGGCACCGACTCGTAGATCGTCAGCCGTTCCCAATCGGAATTGCAAGTGCGTACTTCGGTTTTTTTTGCCAGCCACGGCATCTCAGCCATCAAATCATGATCACATTGAGGCAATGCGTAGATGATCGTTACTTTTCGCGGGGCTCGAACCAGCGAATCGTAGATGTTCTCCAGCGTCTTTCTGAGGATGTCGCCGGCAAATGGGTTGTAGAAAAACAGGATCGTCGCAGTGTCCGGAATCGGGAAGTCTCTGGCATCCGCCTGGGCGACATGATGGAACTGGCAGCGTTGGCGGTCAGCCAGTTTCGTCAGATTTTCCGTGGCCGTTGTTGCCAGGCCTTTGTTAAGCTCAACGCCCCAAACCGCTGCGAACGGCCTCATGGCTGCAAACAGCAATGCACGTCCCTTACCACAACCGAAATCGACAAAGGACTCTCCACGCATGTCGTTGGGGAGATGGGCAAATGCTTGTTCCAGTGATAGATAGTCGATTGGCTGATAGCCGAAACCGTTATCGTTGGTGCCCAGTTGGTCGACGTTCAAGCTGCCACCCGTATCGAGTTCCCAGCGCTGTTCGAACTGACCCCAGCTCCAGCGCGAAAACTGACGTTTCAAAGTGGCGAGAAGCCCCGTTCGCCGGATACGACGGACCCGTCCGAGGAACTTCTGCCAGATTGATCGAAATGCCATATTCATAGAGGTCTCTTTTTCCACCGCTAAGCCGTTCGACTCGTGGCGAACCTAGCTCGTTCGACGATGGTTTTTAGGGGACGACCGAGCCACGAGTTGCGTAATGATTCTCTGACATGAACTTTCATGTTGTGGAGCCAGACGTTGAGCGGGTCCGCGTCGATAAGGCCATCGTGGACTTCCGTGAAACCAGAAGCGAAACTGGCCTTGAATAACTCATCGCCGCGGCCCATGTCAATCCGCTCGATTCCGAGTGATTCACATTGTTGGGCCAATTTGAGGATCAGCATCAACCCGGGAGAGTACTTGCGAAACTCCGGCGCATAGGCGATGACCCATCCATGCAGCACGGACCGAGAGCGAATTCCCATCGTGGCAGCGACGAGCTGGTCACCGGCCCAAAGTGCCGTCAACATTCCCGCAAAGGCCGGTGTTCGAATATCCATCGCTGCATGGAACGCAGAGTCGGTCCAGGGTATGCGCAAGGCATTCCACTGACTGTTGGATTTCAGTTGGCTAGCTTTCCACTTCAACATCTGCGACAGGACTTTTTTGTCTTCGCAATACGGTTCCAGACGCAAAGGGCCCGTATCTCTTGAGATTTTCCGCGTCTTGCGAAGCCCCTCTTGCAATTCGCGAGTGTGCTGGCGACGTTCGATACGATACGCTTCGAACCCTTGGCTAAGGTCAATGTGTGGTGCCTGATGTGTCACCAATGCGGCAGCTTGGAATTCCCGTTCGGGAACTACCCAATCGGTGAAGTTGAGACGCTTTATCTTGACGCGTCGCAGAATCTCTTTCGTGTTCCAGTCGAAGGTCGGCCGGTAGACCGCCCCCTGAAAGTCCGACAGGTGTCGGCCGATGCACGAGGCTCTCGACTGACTATCGCGGTGAAAGGGCAAGAACCCGACGTGTTGACCGTCCTGTTCAACAATGCAAACTGCACTGTCCGGACGAACGGAGCCAAATATTTTCGCGATCTCGGGGCTGAAATGCGGGCTGGACAACAACGGATGTTCATCCTGGATTTCACGCCACGAATTGGCGTGATCTGGGGTCAAATCTCGTGCTGCGATGACGCGGGTCTTTAGCATTGTGCAATCAGTGGTGTGGGTCAATCGGCGGCAGGATCGACTGGCCTTTGCCGCTCTCATCCGCCGTATCTCTCGGTCCATCGTGTGACGTGCGATGGTATTTTGAGCTGCGAGTGGGTGCGAGTGGGTGCGAGTGGGTGCGATGGACAAGTAGCCTCGATCCGTCGGCTCGACGTAGGCAATAGTCAAGTCCCTCTGACGCCCCGGATGGATACGGCTGTTCGATTGCTCCCAGTAAAATTTGGCCCACGAACGGGTTAAAGAAGAAGCCGACTGTGACATCGCAGCGGACTTTTCAGGATTCGCGTCCGCCTGTACGGCTTCGATGTTCCGATGCTGTTGCGTCCGTGGGGTCGTACGGCTTTTGTCGACGGCCACGATTAGGCAGCATGTTTGCGCTGCTAGAGTGTTTCCCGGTCGAGTCGGCTGCCCTCACGCCGAGAGTGACTACGTGCGCGACCTAAACGTGCGGAATTGGCTTCGTGCATGGAGCCAACGGGTAGGGGCGCGTAGCCACTCCGAGAACCATGATTCCTTCAGTGACTGCTTGGCTTGGCGATAATGGCGTTTGAGCCATCGTTGGTAGGGGCTATGCACGAATTCGCCGATGCTGACGGGATAAGAATCGGTGGAAAAACTCCGTTTGTAGTCAAGTCGCTGGACGCCACATTCGGCCAGTGCCTTTGTCATCTCGGCCAGCATGATCGCACCGGGCGAGAAGCGTCCAAAGTTCTTATCGTACGTCGGGATCCACATATGAGCAATCTGCGATGTTCTCAGGCCCAAGTGAACGGCAACGAGTTGATCGCCGGCGTACAGTGCAGAGAGAGCACCCGTGAAGTTGTCCGTTTCAGTGCGACGAATTTTGTCGAGAAACGAGATGACGCCCTGATGCGAGAAAGTATCGTAGACGTTCGTGCTCTTGTGTTGAGCTTGTTTCCATCGCACCAACGCGTCGAAGGCGCCGGAATTGCTGCTGGCCAGCTGGAATCTCACCTCGCCAACCTCCCGTTCCAGTTTCCTACGCTTGCGCGATGTCTCGCGCATCGTCCGCGAGCCACGTTGTTGTAGCTTAGAACAATATGCCTCGAATCCGTAGGATAGATCGGCTACAGGGCAGGGGCCCGTTTTGTGTGCCGCCACACCAAATGGTCGTTCGTTAGCACGCATATGATCGAAGCAAAATTCCTTGAGCGAAGCGGCAGAGAGCCACGATGGCAGATCGACCTCAGTGGAGTCCTCGCGGAGTATCGCTTGGTATTCATTCATTCCAGGAGCGATCGGCACGGCCCGGTTCTTGCCTTGGCGATGGAACGGCAACAACGCAACCGTTTGTCCCGTTTGAGAGGCTGTCAACACTTCCACGGCCCCGCGGAATTCGTTGGCAGCTTCAGCAAACTCGAGACTTAGAAAGGGTTGGTTAAGGTGAAGTTGGGACCGCTGTAAGCGCGACCAGGCCGCCCGTTGTTCCGAGCTCAACGCATCGATTTCTTGGCAAGCGTAATCTAAGTTCATGCTCCAACCTCTCGTCAGCCAGGCGACACATTCGATGCGTGCACGTTACGTTGCCATCGAGTGACGGTCTTTTTGTTTCTGAAGCAGGAGGCGATTCCCGCAAATGTAATGAGGTTGACGAAACAGGGAATGACGAAATTTGTATCGAGGCCCGAGAAAAGTAGCCCCATGATAAAAAGGCCGAAAAAGAAACGGGAGTTGATGTCGTCACGGTCAAGAAGCATGTAACGACCGGATTGAAACACGGCGACGATCGTCGCGATCGCCAGCATCGCGAAACCGATCAATCCGATGTCGAGCAGTGTTTGCAAATAGGCGGAATGAGCGTGGGCCGGCTGAAAACCGAGTTCATCACCCAATTCGAGAAATACCTGTGGCGTCCAGAATCCGCCGTATCCGAAGCCAAAGAACGGGCGCTCCGAAAAATACTCGAAGAGCGCACTCCAGATCGCAGTCCGCCCTGTGAGCGTTGCTGTTTCTTCGACCCGCCCGAGGAAAATAATCGATTGAAGCTTATTTGCCATCGGAAGGTCGAGTAGCAGCAAGGAAAGGGCAATCAAGCTAATCGCGGCCGCTGGCCCGAGAAACAGCATGCCGAGGTACCGTTGCGGAATACGTGGTACTGTAATGCATGCGGATGCTACCATCAGACTGGCGAGGGCAGTTCGAGAACGCGTCAAATAAACAAACAGCACGATCACGACGTAGAGGCCGCCCCACAGCCACTTCCGTCGGCTTTGACTAAACAGACAGAGGACGGCAATTCCCGCAGCGCCCAGTTGCACCGCTTGCGTATTGGGATGCACCGTTCCGGCGAACCGATAATTGGAGTGGATGAACGGAAAACCGGAATGAACAACTTCCGCCGCCACGCCGACGGCTAAATGAAGGAGTACCACGGCAACGACAATGATCGCGATATCCGCATTGCGAAATCGTTCGCGAAAGCCGATCGCCGCCGAAACAATACAGGCAAACACAACGAGACGGCGGATGGTCAATTCGGCATCGGCACTCCAGATAATGCTGGCGCAGGTCCACATTGCATAAATCAAGAACATCCAATAGTTGAGTGGCAAGGTGGGGCGTTCACTGGATTTTCCCCGCCAAAGCAACAGCAACACGCCGATGAACCCAATTAGCGGAAATGCCAGTTTTCGCTCCAGGCTTCCACTTTCGACCCGCTCATTCAATGGCGCGACGTCGCCGGATTGGATGGCTTCTATGGACAAGTCCACAGTTGTATCCCAGCTGTGCTCGACAAAATAGAAACCGATAGCGCAGGCGACGATGGTCACAAGCAATCTCAGGTGAGATTGGTCGGTAGCAAGAACGATCGGCTGTGGTCTACGGATGGAAGTCAGGACGCGGCCTCCATGTTGCAAACCCCGTCCTTCGATTCCAATGTCGCCAGCCCGAACCAAAATGCTCCACACCGAACCACCGTGCCGCACGTATTTCCGACGAGCGTCGCGCATGCCGCACCAAAAGGGCCGTACGGTCGGATGAGGAAAATGGCCGACACTATGGTCGTTATCAATACCGTGGCGTCGGCGACCAAATTGAGTTTCGGCCGATCAATCGCCCACAGGCCATTGCCGCACGTGATCGATAGACAATTAATCAGCACGGCCACTGAGAGAACGGCCAATGTGTTTCCATGTCCGGAAAACCTACTGTCGAAGATCACGACCATCGCTTGTTCGCCGAAAAGCAGGGCGACACCGCAAAAGGACCCGACGGTTAGCATCAAGAACGCGGCCGTTGAGCCGAGTACACGGAATAGTGCGGGTTTGCCACCTCGCACAAATGCTCGTGATGCTGCTGGTGTCAGAATGTGTGATACACCCAAGCTGAACATGACCGCCACGCCACAGATGGTGTTTGCTGCACCGAGGATTCCGGCCGCGACGCGACCGCGAATCATCGTCACCAGCCAGGGAAACATGTGAGGCGTCATGCAGCCGACCAACTGGGAGAGCAATGCCCACTTTGCGAACGGCCAATTCTCGCGCCAGGCCGGGCGAGCATCGCGAGGCATCGTGAACTTGATCGGTCGGATCAGAAACCAGGCGATGACAACGATGGCCGACGAAACTCCCATCACCGCAAAGGCCCAATGCAGACGAAATGTATTGGTTTGGATCAGCAGCCATAATCCGCACAACTGAATCAGGCATGCTGTGGCATCCATGATGACGGCCGAACCGCAGTGCATACGAGCGAAGGACATGTATCGCAAGAATCCTCGCATCATCCAGAACGGTCCCGCGAGGATCAGGACGGCCACGGAAAGTGACATCGAAGTTCCGAATGCCGTGAGAGGCGTCAACAACAGAAATACGACAAACGCGAAAACGGCGACCAGCGAAGCGACCAATTGATGGACGAACACACTCCCCGTGTACTCGCTTAGACTCTTGCCAGACTTGCGGTGGCAGTAGACGGTGTAAGGTGCCGTGATCAATTCCGACTGAACGTTGAGCAACACGAACAAGAGCGTCATCACGATGTAGTAGTCGCCTAATTGGCCCAGTGAACAGGCTCGCCCAATCTCGCGAATCCAAATGAAATTCGTGATGCTGACGATCGCTTGGTCCAAAACGGCCAGCGCACCTTTTGTTGAAAGGGCACGTGATACTCCCTTCATTCGGACCAACCAAGAGGCGGTTGGTAATAGTCCCTGGCTTGTCGAGAACATGCGATCCTCTGTGCGACGATCCGATTGTCTTTTCGGCAACTGGTCGGTTGTGTGGTCGTTTGACTAAGACCGTGTGGGCGAGGGGACTTTGGCTGGTCCGCGAAAGTGACGTTGTGTCGACTGCCAGCGGGTTCGAAGATGTTCGAACCAGCCGTCGACTTTGGCAGCAAGAGTCGCTTGTGAGTCCCATTCCTCTGCACCCAATCGCTTCCACCGATAAGAATTGTCGCAACGGTGAACGTTTCCACACTCGCTCGTGAATGCACAACTCAAGCCAGCCTCTCGCACTACTTGTTGCATCTGAATGCAGTACTCTCCAAACGGAAATGAAAAATGAGGTGATTCCACGCCGAACTTCGATCGAAGGACGGCGACCGACGTTTCTAGATCTTCTTTGAACGCGTCGACATCGTCTCCAACATGGGCGTGGGTATGGGTGTGCGATCCCAATTCAATAAGACCTGTGTTCAGCATTTGATCGGCTTGTTTACTGGATAACGCTCTCCAAGCCCAAACCGGCACATTCTCTTCGCCAGCGTGATGCCATGCGTCGAAGGGCATCGGTGACGAAGTGTCGAGAAACGCTGTCGGAAGAAAAACGGTGGCCGGAACGCTGAGGTCCTGCAGGATCGGCAGAGCAAAACGGTGAACCGATTCGAATCCATCATCAAAGACGACCGCGAACGTCGGTGCTGAAGATGTGACACCACTTTGTTGACGACGGACCAACTCGCCGATCGAAATGGGTTCACAACCCGTCGACAGCAGACTGGCGATATGGCTTGCGAACCGTTTGGGCGTTACTGATAGCGGCGCAACACGTTTGCCGTTGAGTTCGGGCATGACTCGGTGATAGGTAATGACCGCCACTCCAGCCGATTCGATCCGCCCGAAAAAACGATGGAACGGCACAGCCGACCAAGCAGCGGAGCGGCGTTTCAGGTCAATTAACCTATTTTTCAAATCACTCGTGACTTGGTTGACGTACTCCACGGTGCTTTGCTGGAACGATTGTGAACTGGTTTCCCGCACTTCACATCCCCTTTTCTCACTGTTACTTATCACGTTTTCCACGCCCATTCAGGCGTTGACTCAGCATGACGCCCGATGCCGAATGACGGCATAAATCGTCTTGAATATCAACTTCACATCCTGCCACAGAGACGACGAGCGGGCGTAGCGGATGTCCATTTGCATCCATTGCCTAAACGGGATACGGGACCGACCGGAGGTTGACTGCCAGGTGCAAGTTAACCCGGGCATGGCTCGCAATCGTTCATTCTGCCAGTCAGTGCATTGGTCGGCTTCGGAACACGCTAGTGGGCGAGGACCGACCATGGTCATGTCCCCAATGAAGACGTTCCAAAGTTGCGGAAGTTCATCGATAGCTGTCTTGCGAAGATAACGTCCGACGGTTGTGACGCGTGGGTCGTTTTCCATTTTGAAGGCAGGACCGTCTTGCTCACTTCGCAGCTGGTCTTTGATCGCTTCGGAATTGATGATCATGGTTCTTAGTTTGTAGATCTTGAACCGACGTCCACCATGTCCCGTCCGAAGTTGAGTAAACAACAGCGGACCTGGCGAGGTGAACTTGATTGCCACGGCGGCTGCCAGCATGATTGGACTTACCAGCAACATTCCCAGGGAAGAGGCGACAATGTCAAATGCACGTTTCCATCGCGGCAACGGGCAGGCGGAAAACTGATGGACAGATCCTGTCTCTTCAACTTTGTCCGGCGACTTGTCGAGTAGCGCGGAAATCGCCGCAGGACTCTCTACTGGATCTTGCACGGATTCTGGAAATATAAAGATCCCAAACTGTGGATTCGGTTCGAGTGAAGTTTGAGCCCAGATTTCCTTGGCCACCATTTCGGCACCGACGGGAGACGTCTCTGGGAGCATGAGCACGGTTTGGCCATTGATCAACCCAGCCGCGTCGGTGGCTCGTAAGCGAGCGTTCAGTGACGTCATTAACTCATGGTGGGTTGCTTGATTCGTGGCGGTTCCCACTGGGAATGCGACCAGGACGAACATGCCTCCAGTACGGTTGCAACGCCGCTGTTCCCTCGCAACGATGGCGCGAAACACTGGTTCGGTACATACCGATTCGGCCAGTTGGCGATTGGATTGAATCCAGCCGAAAAAGGGAAAAAAAACGGACATCGAGAGCGCCTCAAGGATCAAAGACGGTGGTATAGCCAGTCGGGGACGTGGTTCTTACGTTTGTTAAATACGACTCCTAACAGGATGGCACCTGCCTGGAGCAGCTGTTCCTTGGTCCGACGTACGACTTGGTTGCGGACACGCTCGGCTTCGACGACCAATAGAATCCCGTCGAGACCGGATGCAAAAGTCAGGCAGTCGTTCAGTCCACCGGCCGGAGGAAGATCGACGAACACCCAGGGATAAGTCTTGCGAAGTTCGCTGACGGTTTGTTTGAAGCGATCGCCTGTGCAATGGGAGTTGCCAACCACGGTCGTTCCGGAGCGCAACAGAGAAACGTGCGGTACCGAAGTGGCGCAAATCACGTTGTCGGGGTCGACGGAATCAACCGACTGGTGCCCCGCCAGGATGTCAGAGAGTCCTCGTTCGCTGCAGGCGTCCTGTACGTTGGCATTGACCAGCAGCACGGGGCGATCTTGTTCCAACGCAGCGACCTGTGCCAGTTGCGAGGCAATCGTCGTGACTCCTTCGCCATGAACACAGCTTGTGACTCCGACTGCTGCTCCATCTCGTTCGGTCAAGAGAGTGCGCATGCGTTGGTACAGCACTTTGTAGTATTCATCGGTGTTTTGGAGTTCTTGGTTATGCATTGTCTTCCGCATTCGGGCTGTATATGAGTGATTTTGCGATGTGCGACCCAGTCGATTACATCAGCGGCGATCCGTGTCCGACGATGTGGGGGACGGACAATAATACAGGCAGATTGAGGCTCGATTCGAGCTGCTCTGGTGTCTTGTAGGAATGGTCAAGCAACTCGCATGTGGCGGCCAACGACAGTCCGCCAAATCCGCCAGCCAACAGTCCCAAAATGAGAATCAGCGATTTCTTCGGGCTGGTCGGTTTCGGCACGAAGGACGCCGGCTGTTCAACTTTGATATTGGAGACTCTCTGAGCGTCTAATTCTTCAGCCAGCCGTGACTCTTCCATCCGTTTGGCTGTCGACTGGTGTCGATCCTTGAAGATCGTCAACCGCTCTTCGTATTGTCTGATTGTGGATTCGTGCTTGTTGAGTAGATGAAGCTTCTCGCTGGCTTGTTTGTAGCTGCGTTCGTGACTTTCTCGCCTAGCTTTAAAGGCCTCCAGCGTCGAGAAAGCGATCAGCAATTCCTGACGACGCAGATCGGATTCAGAGTTGGCTAGCTGAGCATTGATCGACTTGATGGCCGGATGCTCAGTTTCGTACCGGCTCTCCCAGCTGCGCTTCTTGATCTGTAGGCGGTATAGTTCCTGCCGCATGTTGTCCAATGCGGTCGATGTAAGCTGGGTTCCGATCATGGCATGGGCCAAGTCAAGTTCGGGATGGGCTGCCTTTAATCTGTCTAATCGAACTTCCGCTTCCGATATGTCCGCGTATAACATCTGCATTTCACGATTGAGATCGGTGACCGCCCTTTCGAGAATTGCCTGCTGTCCTACGAGCGATGTAAAGCCGATTTTTGACTTTAAGGTGGCCAAATTGGCCGCCACATCACGAGTCTCTTGTTCGATGATTTTCAGTTGCTTGCTGAAGAACTGAAATGTATCTGTGCTGTTGATTTTCAAGTGATGATTTCGATAGGCATCGATCAGTTCGGTAACAATTCTCTGGGAGAGTTCTGCTGAGTGACTTTTGCAACTTACCGTAATCACGCTGGATTTTTTGCCGGCGCCGACGCTGATATCTTTATCCAGTTTCTTGATCGCGCGGTGCAGGACAACTCGTGGATCGTCTTCTCTTACGTCGGCCCTTGTTGCGTTCAGTCTGCTGACAAGGATCACATGCATGCCAATTCGCTCGGCAACCGTTTTCAAGATGACTCGGCTCTTCACCAAGTCGATCAAGGAACGAATCTCGTTTTCTCGCGATTCGTGGATTTGCAGACTGCTATTGAGATTGGCCGTAGGGTCGACGCCAACCGAGTGGCGGCCGACTTTGATATAGAGCCGTGCTTCCGACGTGTACGTCTTCGGCAGTAGGCACATTCCGAGTATCGCGACTGTAATCGTCGAGACGAAGAATGAGATAACCTTGAACTTGTGCCGAAACAGGATCCGCAGGACGTCGCGAGGGTCGATCAGTCGGCCATTCTGGTCCGAAGAACTTGACGGACGGGCATGGCGACGACGACCAAATACCGCGTTAGAGTTTCCTTGCTCCATTGTTTCGTTGCTTTTTTGGCTATGAGTGATATTGACGATAGACCGTCCACTAAAGCCTAGGACGCAAGCAACGATACAGTCGCCACGCGGGTTCGATTTGTCGCCCATCTGCTGATTTTGACCAGCGTAATCGTCATGATCACAACGATCTGGCCCCCAAATGCGGCGGTTGCGGCCGCCCACCGTCGCGGGGTGAAACGGCAGATCTCCTGGGACGCAGACGTCGCGCGACCGACGCAAACCTGCCCCGAGCTACCAAGAGTGGATCGCTGGGATCATCGGTCCATCCGACGCGGACCTGTACAAATAGCGAGCAAAGTGATGGATCGAGCTCTATTTTGTACCGTTATTGAACACGACAAACGTGCCGTTTTTACCGGCCACGGCAATATCCAGCCGATCGTCACCATTTAGGTCGGCGGTGCGAATTTGCAAACCCGTGCCAACAACCCCTTTGTCGATGATGTGCTTGCTGAACTCTTGGCTCTTGTCGTTCCACTGGTAGTAGAAAAGGCATGGAGGCTCTTGTCCACCGGGATCGTTGCCGTTGTGGGCGTAGTACCGCTTCCCCGTGAGCAGCTCGTCCGTTCCATCGCCGTCCAAATCAGCCATGTGCAAACAGTGCGGTTGCGAGAATGTGCTGTCAATCAGGTGTTTCTTCCATTGTAACGTTCCATTTTCGGACGGCTGTTGCTGCCACCAATGAAGGCCAAAATCGTGGCCCTGACCAACAATCAAATCGCTTCGTCCGTCACCGTCTAGATCGCGCACGATCACTGGAATACTAGCGTGAAGATCCCAGTCGGCATGAAATGTCCAATTGCCTGCGAGGCCGTTTGATTTTGGTTGTTCGTACCAGCCTTGGCCAACAACAATGTCTGTTCGCCCGTCGCCGTTGAGGTCGCCGATGCCCAGTCCGTGACCATTGGCTGTTGTTCCGATGACGATCTTCTTGAGTGTTGGCACCACTTCTTTCTTGCCTTGCGCCGTGGCACGTTCCTCTTTCTTCAGCTTCCAAATGTGCATGGGCACGTTTTTGGTCCATGAATTGACGATCCACTCGGGCCTTCCGTCCCCGTCGATGTCCTGAAAGAGTTGTCCTTCATTGGTGCTCGTCTCGGTATCAACCAAGAGCCGTTTCGGCCACATCTTTCCTAAGTGGAGCGACTTCTTGCCAGGGTTTTTATACCAATGTACCTCTGTGGGGCGGAACGACCCAGCAATCACGTCGATCCAGCCGTCGCCGTCGACATCATAGGCGTAATCGCCGTTGCTCTCGACGTATCCATTCCAATCCTCGATGGTACGTACCGGCCGCGGAACGAACTCGGGCGCCGCATACCACGAACGCCCGGCAATCACGTCCAGCTTGCCGTCTTTGTCGAAGTCAGCCACATCGATCCCTTCATTGCCGTCAACGGTCAGCTGTTTGATCGTCCAACGGATCGAATCTCGCTCGGCGGCAGACACGTTGAGGCAGATGGACAATATCAGCGCGACGGTACCGGCGAGTCGAACGAGCTGTTTTGACATGGTAGGATTCTCGGGGTTCGGGAAGAAGGATTGTCTGGTTGGAATGAGGCAATTTGTGTGTGAGAATTAGTGCCTACGCATCGGACGAATCCTGCGAGCGGATAGTCAAATGGGTGGGCTAAGGCTTATGTCACGGCTCAATTAGTATAAGCCACAACGGCGCGCACCAAAACCGCCGCTGCCAATGAGGAACAGCATGCGAACGCAAAGTCAAATGGGTCGATCAACACTTTTTGGGTTGACGATATTATGCATAGCGATCTCGTGGAATAGTCCGGGCCGAGGCGAAACGGTCGCCGAGTGGATCTGGCATGATGACGCAGGCGTGGCTGGCGTCGAAGTGAGATTCCACCGTCAATTCGAGGTTGCGACCATCCCCACATCGGCGCTGTTCCGCTTCGGTTCGGAATCGGCTTGGATTGAGGTTTTCCTCGACGGAAAGTGGATTGCTCGTTCGGCGCCCTATGGTCCTGTGGTTCAGGTCGATCTGACTGATCGTTTGGGGACGGGAACGCATCAGCTGGATGTCCGTGCTCGTAACGCTGATGGGCCCTCCGCGTTTTGGGGACTGCTGGTGTTGGACACCGCGGACGGCCTAGAGACTCTCGGCACAGACCAACGCTGGCTCTGTCAGAAAGTGGACGATGAAAAACAGGTCGACTCGACAGCCGGGTCGGTCGTATCAAAAGG
>LWDU01036658.1_pt1 | contig 19653 bp, 15 predicted proteins | sample 727161 | NCBI WGS metagenome assembly LWDU01 (sample SAMN04566230, study PRJNA314399) | hydrothermal vent metagenome | isolation source: deep sea hydrothermal plume seawater | place: Mexico: Gulf of California, Guaymas Basin | collected 2004-07-11
ATGGTGGAGTGGGATCACGGGGACAGACATCGATCAGGATGGCGATATGGATTACGTGGTTATGAACACCGGACAGAACACTAAGTATGGCTCCCCAAGTCAGAAAAAACCTCTACTCCTTTACTATGGGGACGTGTCTAACCAAGGCGCCCTGAATCTGGTTGAAGCCAAAATGAGCGATCTGGGTCTGCTTCCCGTGCGCGGACGCAGTTGCAGCGCCAACGCTATGCCTGGGATCAGAACCAAGTTCCCGACCTATCGGGGATTTGCCTCCTCTCTGTTGTCTCAGATTTACTCACCCCAATCCCTGAACACGGCTTTAGAACTAAAGGTGACTCACTTGGAATCAGGGTTGTTAATCAATGACGGACACGCCAAGTTCAGCTGGAAATCTTTGCCCCGACTGGCCCAGGCATCACCCGGCTACGGCGTCATAAGCGCCGATCTAGATGGTGACGGACAAATTGAGATTCACGCAGTTCAGAATCTCTACACCCGCGAACCCGAAACGGGCCTATGGCGGGGTGGCATCGGCTTTACAGCCATCTACGATTCTGACGGCAACCTTCAACTCAAAGCACCGAAAAAAACAGGACTGATAATCGATGGAGACGCCAAGGGACTGGCATTATGCGATCTCAACGATGACGGTTGGCCGGATCTGACAGTCACCCAAAACAACGACCGACTCCTGGCTTTTCAGAATCGGGGCAAACCAGAGAATCGTCCCTTGATGGTAAAGCTGACAGGGCCGACCGGAAATCCATCTGGCATCGGCACCATGGTTCGTGTTCATTACCGGGACGGCGCCATTCAGGCTGCCGAGAGTTACGCCGGAAGTGGCTATCTTTCTCAATCTACCAGCGCCTTATTCTTGGGTCACCGATCCGCTCCCATAGAGAGCATTCAAATTGTCTGGCCGGATGGAATCTCGAGCCAACTGAATCCTAAAGAAGACGACCGAATCATCCAAGCGCGCCACCCCTCACTCAGCGAAATTAAGCAATAAACGTATGGACAATCCGAACCCGGAAAAAGCCTATAAAGATCATCGATTTCTGAACAGCCCAGCTGCCAGGCCCATTCGAATCCTGGCGGAATTCCTGGAACCGGAAGACCGGCTAAGTCGATATCAAATAGAGCACACCATCGTTTTCTTCGGTTCCGCGCGAACCCTTCCGAAGGATAAAGCGGAATTGCAGCTCGCCGAATTGAAAAAGAAAGCCCCGAAGGATACCGAAGCCATTGCCCATGCCGAGCGCATGGTGAAGATGTCTCGGTATTACGAAGACACCCGAACCCTGGCTTCCCGCTTAACCCACTGGTCCAAGGAGGAAATCGCCGATGATGCAAAACGGTTTTATGTCTGTTCAGGCGGAGGCCCGGGCATCATGGAGGCCGCCAATCGCGGTGCCTCAGATGCCGATGGAATATCCGTGGGCTTGAACATCAGCCTACCCTTCGAGCAAAGCGCAAATCCCTTTCAAACCCGTGAACTGGCATTCGAATTCCACTATTTCTTCATCAGAAAATTCTGGTTCTTCTATCTGGCAAAAGCCATCGTGGTCTGCCCCGGCGGATTCGGCACCATGGATGAATTCTTCGAGTTGCTGACCTTGATTCAAACCAAAAAATCAAAAAAGCCGGTAACCATCATCCTCTATGGCTCTGAATACTGGAAAGAATTGATTGATTTTGATGCCATGGTCAAATGGGGTGTCATCAGCCCTGAAGACTTGAAACTGTTTCAAATCAGCGATTCGATTCAGGACTCCTTTGATTTTCTGACTTCTGAAATCAGGAAACATTATCTTGAGGATCATTGAAGTTTTCGTTTCTTGTATTGCCTCCGTTCAAGCGCAATGCTTGAGGAACGGAATTCATGATCGACGAAACTTTCATAAGAAGTCTGGGAATCATCATCATTGCTGCCACCGTTTTTGCTCTGGTGGCACGCATAATCCGGATGCCGGCCATCGTCGCCTATTTGGCAGCCGGTCTCTTCCTGGGCCCATTGACCCAGTTGATCGAAATCGGGAACTCTATCCGCAACATCACAGATTTGGGGATAATATTTCTGTTGTTTCTGGTAGGGCTCGAACTGCGCTTTGAAAAGATCAGGGAGGTCGGAAAGGTCGCCTTGCTGGCAGGGACTGGACAGGTCCTAGTGACGGCAATGGGGGGGTATGGGCTTGCTTACCTCCTGGGATTCGGAGCGATAGAATGTGCATTTCTAGCGGCAGCGCTGACCTTCAGCAGCACCGTCATCGCTGTCAAACTCCTGGGAGAAAAGAGTGAATTCAATACGGTATACGGCCGTATCGCCATTGGGATTCTTCTAGTCCAGGACTTGACGGTTATTATCCTCCTAACCTTTCTAAACGGTCTGGAAGGCGTAGAATCCATCGAGACAACCACTCTAATTCGCAATCTGATTCAGGCCTTTGGGGGTATGATGCTCCTGTTAATCCTGTCATTGGCTGCATCGAAATGGATCCTTCCCCGTCCTTTTGCATGGGCTGCTCAAAGCCAGAAAATGCTGTTCATATGGAGTCTTTGCTGGTGCTTCGTCATGGTCCAGACGGCACACTTATTTCATTTATCGCATGAAACCGGGGCGTTTCTAGCCGGAATGAGCTTGGCTCAACTTCCCTACAACCACGAGCTGACTCGAAGGGTCAACCCGTTAATGAATCTGTTCATTGCTGTTTTCTTTGTATCCCTTGGAGCTAAAATGGAATTCGGAGAAATCAGAACCCTGTTGCTTCCATCGGCCGTAATGATCTGCTTTGTCATGCTGATCAAACCGTTGATAATTATGTTTTTTGTGTCACGTTTTGGTTATGGAGAACGCACCACATTTCTCGCCGGCCTCACCCTGTCGCAGATCAGTGAATTCTCGTTCATCGTATTGGGTATAGGGTTTTCCTACGAGCTGATCGACCATACAATTTTATCTCTCGTCGGAATCATCGGCGTGATCTCATTTTCCACGTCGGCCTTCGGTATTATCTACAACCATCGGATATTTCGGTTCGTTCAGAATGGAAAATGGCTGAGTTTCTTAAATATTTCGAAGCGAGAGGAAAAATCCTGCGTCACGGTACCATTCTCCGACCACGTCGTTGTGGTCGGGATGAACACTCTCGGCAAGGAAATCGCCCTGCGTCTCCACGACAAGGGGGAGACTGTTCTGGCGATCGATACGGACCTGAGAAAGCTGAACACCTTGCCGACGGCAACCATAATGGGAGATGTGCAGTCCCTGGCGTTACTGGAAGAAGCTGGATTTAGACGGGCCAAACTATTGGTCACGGCACTTCAAATCGAAAGCGTCAATGAGTTGCTTGCCTACCGTTGCCGTTGCCTCGGAATCCCGTGTGCCGTAAACACGGTCGACCTGTCTGTAGTGGATAATCTCCTGCTGATGGACCCGACTTATCTCATGATTCCCAAAGCGGATGGGATCAAATTTCAGAACAAGAAGTTAAAAGCCATGGGGTTTCTGGACTGATGACGGAATTCACCATCATTCTCATAGCTGCGGCGATGGCAAATGCCCTGTCCAGGATAGCCAAGTTACCGGTCATTCCAATGCTTATGGCAATGGGGGTGGGATTGACGGTTACCGGATTGGTTCATCCAGCTGGAATCCCGGGTGATTTCCGGGACAATACTTTCCAATTCGGCTTGAACGTCCTGGTGTTCACTGCCGGGATCGAACTCAGTCCTTCTCGTTTCATTCATCAGAGGAAAGCTGTCTTCCTGGTGGGTCTGGTTCAGTTCACTGTCGCCGGTGGAGTCGGATTTTCTGTGGCCAGACTCCTCGGCTTCGATCACTTGGTTTCAATCTATTTCGGAATGGCCTTATCGACCAGTTCGACTCTGGTCGTTTTACAACAACTACAACAATGGCTACGGATTTTCGAGTCCTTCGGAAGATTAGTCACCGGCGTCCTGTTGGTTCAGGATCTGTTGATGATCCTGGGAATCGTCGTCATTTCGGAATTGGTTCACGGGCCCTTGTCAATCATCGGAGGTGTCATCAAAACTTCTCTTCTCTTTGGTTTGGCACTCATCATCCGTCAGTGGTTCATGCCTTGGTTCATCCTCAAGGCAAAGCGCAAACAGAAACGATTGGAAATCCCTGCGGGGACCCCCCCCCGATTGGATGAGGAATCTCTTTTGATGGTAATGATCTCAGTGCTTTTTGCATTTGCCGGTCTCAGCAATTTTTTGGAATTACCACATATTGCCGGAGTGTTCATGGCTGGTTTTTCTCTGTCTTCCTTCCCGGTCAATGAAGTGGTTAGAAGTGTCATGAATTCAATTTCGGATTTCTTTCTGGCATTTTTCTTCACTACATTGGGAGCCACCATCATTATTCCCGGTTGGGATTTTCTTGGCAAGGCTCTGATTCTGACTCTTACGGTCCTCATCATTACTCCCCCTTTGGTAACCATTGTTTCTGAAAAATGCGGCCTCAACGCCCGTTCCTCCATCGAGAGTGGATTGCTTCTGGCGCAGACCAGTGAGTTTTCCTTAATTCTCGGTATAACGGGTATGCACCTCGGTCACATATCTGAAGAGGTGTATTCCATCATGGTATTTATTTGTGTGGTGACAATGATGCTCACTCCCTTCTTGGCAAGAGATCAAGTGGTGGGTCGGATTCTACAGTTTCATCGAATTCGCAAACGAATCAAGCCGGGTGAAGTATTCCTCGGCAAAGACCATATTCTGGTTCTGGGCCTGGGAGCCAAAGGCATGTGGGTCCTGAAACCTCTCAAGGCGAAAGGTCACCAAATATTGGTAATCGACGATGATCCCTTGGTGGTCGCTCAATTAGAACGCGCAGGTATCTCAACAATTCGAGGTGACGGTGGCGATGAAAAAGTTCTGGAATTGGCGTCTGCCGATCATGCCTCGTTGATTCTTTGTTCTCTTCCAAGAATTCGAGACGCAGAAAAAGTGATCCGATTTGCCAAAGGAGTCCCGGTAATCGTCCGAGTTTTTGAAGAATGCGATTATCGACGAATCGAAGCCATCGGGGGCATCCCGCTTTCAAATGCCTTAGCTTCCGCCTCAACATTCATGGAATGGTATGAGAAAGTGGGTTCGGGTGCCCTGAAATCCACATAGTTTCCATTATTATAGTTATTCGAAAAAATAAGCGATGAAATGTAATTACCGAATCATTGGGACGCTCATGGCGACTTTATGGAACATACAGGCAATCGAGAATAAGCCGAATATCATCATCATTTATACCGATGATCAGGGATACGGTGACGCCGGTTGTTACAATCCAGAAAGCAGATTCCTGACTCCGAATATTGATCGGTTGGCGTCGGAAGGCATCCTGTTCACAGATGGACATAGCTCGGATACGGTATGCACCCCCTCCCGATACGGCTTACTGACAGGTCGCTACAGTTGGCGCACCGAATTAAAACGAGGCGTTTTTAGCGCCGAACGAAAATGCCTGATCCCGAATGAACGCATGACAATCGCTTCGTTGCTGAAGAGCCAGGGTTACCAGACAGCCATGGTGGGTAAATGGCACTTGGGAATGGATTTTCCCGGTGACATCAAAAAAAGAGACTGGACAAAACCGGTTCTGGACATGCCTTTGGATAAAGGCTTCGACTTCTTCTGGGGCATCCCCGCATCCATGAACTATGGAGTCCTTGCATGGTTCAATGGACGCTATGCAGCCGTCCCGCCTACGCTTTACACCAGCAAGAAACCGAACCGATTCGCGATCTCAGATTATCGGATCATGCCGCCGTATAAAAATGTTTTCAGCGGACAGAACAAATTGGAGATAGCAGCGGATTTTATCGACAGTGAATGTTTGACCCGATTTACGGACCAAGCCATCGAGTGGATTCAATCGAAATCAACCGAAACCCGCAAGGGCAACCCCTTCTTTCTTTACCTTCCCTACACGGCTCCACACAAACCCGTGATTCCGATTGAGCGTTTTCGAGGCCGGAGCAAAGCAGGAGCTTATGGAGATTTCATGATGGAAACCGACTGGCATATCGGACGTCTTCTTAAAACACTGGATGAGGAGAATCTTTCCGAAAATACGATGGTTTTCTTCAGTAGCGACAACGGACCGGAACGGACTTGGGCAAAACGAATTGAACTCTATGGTCACCGAAGCGCCGGTGGATTCAAGGAGGGCAAACGGTCAATCTACGAAGGGGGACACCGGGTGCCTTTCATTCTTCGCTGGCCGGCACAGGTTCAATCGGGGCGAACCTGGAATCACCCGGTATGCCAGACCGACCTTCTCGCGACTTTAGCAGAAATGCTGGAGATTCCTCTACCACCGAACGCGGGAGAGGACAGCATCAGTTTTTATCCCGTATTGAAGGGTAACCGAAACAATCCCCAGAGACAACCAATGATTCACCACAGTGCCAATGGTCGTTTTGCCATTCGACATGGTTCATGGAAACTGATTATGGAAACCACCCGAAACCCAAGAGAACTTTATGACCTGGATACCGATCCGGGAGAATCAAAAAACCTACTCGATAAATATTCACAGAAAGCCGCTGAACTGGAAAAACAAATTACGCGGATCGTCAGGACAGGAAGAACATCGACAGGATCTGCTGTCGATAACGATACCCCCCCATGGCAGGATTTGACCTGGATGAAGAATTAGTGGAAGATAGAATCCTAAACTTCAAAGTAATGATGAAACAACTGAATCTGTGCTGCTTCCTTACGAGTCTGGCATTGCTCACCCCAGGCCTTTTGCTTGAGGGATCCGAACTGAAAGGCAGTCGCCCCAATATTATCCTGGTAATGACCGACGATCAGGGCAAAGGCGACTTGAGCTGCCTCGGAAATAAAATCCTGAAAACCCCGCATCTGGATCGACTACACGCACTCAGCACCCGATTTCGGGATTTTCATGTAAGCCCTACCTGTGCTCCAACCCGATCGGCAATCATGACGGGAAGGCACGAATTTAAGAATGGAGTGACGCACACTATTCTAGAAAGAGAGCGCATGACCCTGAAAGCGACGACGCTTGCCGAGTCATTGCGAGATGCCGGTTATGCTACTGGGATTTTCGGTAAATGGCATCTGGGAGATGAAGAACCATACCAACCGCACAATAGAGGGTTTACTGAAACCTTCATTCATGGAGCCGGCGGTATCGGGCAGTCCTACCCCTGCAGTTGTGGCGACGCTCCCCCCAATCAGAAGAACCGGTATTTCGACAATACCATCCGCCACAACGGAAAATTCGTCCAGACAAAAGGATTCTGCACGGATGTATTTTTTGATGCCGCCCTCGGATGGATCAAGAGCAAAAACAATTCTGACCAACCCTTCTTTGTCTATATTACCCCCAATGCACCTCACGGACCGATGATCGCTCCGGATCAATACAAAAACAGATTCCTCAATCTTGGGTTTGATGAAAAATCATCCGGTCGAATGGGAATGATTGAGAACATTGATGACAACATGGGAAGATTAACATCCAAATTAAAGGAGTGGGATCTGGAAGAAACCACCTTGCTGATCTTCATGACCGACAATGGTCAGGCGGGACGTACTGGAAAGAAAAACGGCAAAACAGTTTCACTCGACAGTTCCGGGTTCAAAACGGGCAAAGGATCGCCCTACGAAGGGGGCACCCGGGTTCCGTCATTCTGGCGATGGAAAGGCGTCCTTCCTGAAGGCAAGGATATGGACGCATTGACGGCCCACATCGATCTGTTTCCAACCTTTGCCGCACTGGCTAATTCCGCTCTGCCGGAAGACAATCAGATTCGTGGACGCAGTCTGCTGCCCTTACTGAAAAACCCAGACACCTCCTGGGAGGATCGGTTCCTCTTTGTGCATCAGGGTCGCTGGAAAAAAGGCACTGATCCCGATAAGTCTAAATATAAATCCTGTGCCGTCCGGACCGAACGATTCCGCTTGGTGAACAATCGAGAACTTTACGATATTAATGCTGATCCGTTTGAACAACACAATGTCATTATCAATCATCCGGAAGTGGTCGCGAAGATGCGTAAAGCCTACGATACCTGGTGGACGGAAACGTTACCGCTCATGGTCAACGAAAAGACGCCGAACTCCCCCACCCGTCCGTTTGACCTACTCTACGAAAACCAACTTCGTGAAACGGGAATTCCTCTTTGGAATAAATCCGGGCTGTAATGTTCAACATTCGTTTTAAAATCGGAAAAAGAGGATTCACCCTGATTGAACTTCTAGTGGTAATCGGCATCATTGCCATTCTGGCATCCATGCTGTTACCGGCTCTGTCGCGAGCGAAACGGAGAACCAAGGTGGAAGCCTGTAAAAGCAACCTCAGGCAAATGGGACTGGGGAGTTTAATGTACGCCAACGACGATCGGCGCGGACGCCTGACCGGTGTCATTTCAGCTGGCGATGACAATCTGAATTGGCTCTATCCCCAGTATGTCAACAATTTGAAAGTATATGCCTGTCCCGCCACGCAGAATTACATCAGAAACGATTCAAGCCAACGTGGAGTGGTCGTCGCGGCGAATCGAACGGCATCCGGAAAACCGGAGCTTGCCGATCTCCAAAAGATGGCGTCGAAAAAGGGTTATGTTCCGGGGCACAGTTACGAACCCTGGGGATATTTCGGCGACAACAAGACCCTGAAAACTCAGTCCTCGGTACAGACTTACATTTACAAGACCCGTTCCTATAGAAAGCAGGGACAACTGGCCCACCCGGAACATATCTGGTTGATTCGGTCAGCAGACTACTCGGGACCTGGAGCCCTCAATAACTTCCCGGATCCATTCGATCCGCATGGAGATGAAGGTGAGCCGATTCTGTTCGTAGACGGACATGTTGAATATGTCCTCAAGAAGAACTACATTCGGGGACGTGACTATTCACAGGACTGGGCAGACGGACCATCGAGATAATGGCTCCTATTCCTTTTTCTTGAATGGAAGCTTAAAGGGAAACCTTAATCCCGGCTTGGCTTCTTCGACGGCGTTGGTATCTCCATCTGTTGTTTTGTGAAAAACGTTCAGGATTCCTTGAGTGACTTTATTCAGTTGTTGGGCCGCTTTTTGGGATGCATTCCCAGCCTTACCCAAAGCACGACCTCCTAAATTGGCAGGAAGACCGGCAATCACTCCCAAGCTGATCTGAGCCATTTTGACTTTGTTAAGTCTAGTCTGGATCATACCGATGGTTCCCTCCAAGGCAGCAAAATCCGGCAACGGCACATAATCCTCTTTGGATTTCAATCCTGTCGGACTCAGTTTGGCGGCAAGGTGTTTCGGAAGAAGGAATTTTATGGGAAGGTTTACCGGAGAATTTGTAAAGACCGTGCTCATCGGAATCGTCCCGCTGGTAATGGCCCTGAAAGCAGGACTTTGAACCAGAAAATGATCGATCTTGATGTTGCCGTTTTCAATGGAGATTTTGGAATTCGCATAATTCATTGGTGGCTTCAGAATTTCCGGCATTCCCAGTCCATATGCAATTGAAGTTAAGATTCGTCGATTTGTCTTCGATACAATTTCGACTGAGGCATTGGTCATGACAACATCGATATTCCCTATCAGGCTTCTCCTCAGCCCGGCTCCGGTAACTCCTTTGCCTTGAATGGATATATCACTGCTCATGCGGGCTTTGATCTTTCCGTGATAGGGCTCAAAGAAGGAATCGACAATTGCACGAATCGGCATTGAATCCGTTTTGAGATCAAATTCATATTCATAACCCGGGACCGACAGATTGATCTCAGCGCGACTGTGTACCGTCGAATCATCCAGAATAAACTCAATAGGTTCCAAGTAAACATGACTGGATTCAATCCTGGATTTCACCTGAAATTCAACGAGAGATATATCGCGAAATACAATCTTCTTGAAATCCACGTCGATCCCCAGTTTCTTCAATGGCAGTTGAAACGGGGGCGGTTCTTCGTTACTGCGGTCCTCTGGATTTCGACCAACCCCTTCATCTCCAGATTCCAGGAAAACATCCGCATACTCCGTAATATCCAACCCGGAGGATTCAAGCTGAAACGTGCCGATTAATCCCTCGTCCCAGTTGGCATCTCCAGTCATGGATATTCGGTTGTCGGTAACGCGATCCGTATTGGCCAATACCATATCCGACTTCAGCAACCTGAGATTCCTTTCGGCGACGGCAACCGAAAGATTCAGTTCGAGAGAAACGGGAGCTAAAGTTTTACCGAATCCAGCTTCGGCTGGAATCAATTGATTTAATTCCAGATTAAGCTCCGACTGTATTTCAACGATCGACTTGGGGAAATTGTATTGAATCGATCCAACCATATCAATGGATGGTTTTCCATTATCGAGAAGCAATCCTTCCAATTCGACCTGCACACTTTCCCCATCCGGAGTTGAGTGAATCTCAAGTTCTAAATCCAGTTCTCCTCCCGGATAAAGATCACCGGTCAACAAAGCCCACTCATCCAGCTTCAATTTATTTAAATTAAGATGAAATAAAGCCTCCTTTGAGAGTGACTCATTACCACTCCACGAAAAGGTCATGGCTTGATCAAGACGGGATTCAAGCAATTCCCTATTATCTTGTCGTCCATTAATTTTCAGATCCTTAACCGTTGCAATCCCATTTAAGAAATCGCTTTCAAATTGATACTGAAGATCGAGATTCAGCATCGGAGTTTTTTCAACATCAAGGGAAACACTGAAATCACGAACAGCGGCCTGCCCGTCTATTGAAAGCAGAGATTGAGAATGCTTCCAGTGAAGTCGGCACTTTCCATTGAGTGCGGTCGAACCAAAATCGAACTCTAAAGAACTGAAGAGGGCTTCCAGTAACCCCGATCCAATGGTTTGAAATGAAAGATTGAAATCTGCATCCAGGTTTGAAGCATCAATCATTCCCTGAGTTCGGATTTCTCCCAACCGATTACCTTCCTGCTCAAAATAGAAGATGAGTTCGGATAATTCACCCATCTTGATTCGCGCATCGGCCATCATCGAAAAACCCTGAAGTCGTTGATAAACCCCAGCCCCCTCCGTAAAAACAAGGGTCGACTTACCCTCCATGGATTCGGGAATAAGGTCTGCCGCCAAACCCAAACTGAGCGTCGACGAAATGTCAGCGCTGATTCTATCCATCTGACTACTCTCTTGATCTGGATCGGGATTGTCGTAATTCAGAAGGGCTTCAACCGTCAAGCGTCCGATACGATTGTTGCCGAGTTGATCCAGGCGCACATCAAGCTCCGAAATTTCCAAAATCCGGCTACCACCTTCAACCAACCTGTCTTCAATATAAAGCCGACAGTGCTTGAACTCGATGTCCTTTACAAGAATCTGAGGAATCTCACTGGAGGTAGAGTTGTCCTCGGTTTTCAACAACGCGGCCAGTAGCGAATCGTAATTTGTGGTCCCATCCGCATTCCTGATCACTCGTATTTCCCCTGAATTCAGGGTGAAACCATTGACCTTGAAATTTCCTTTGAGGCATTCGAAAAAATCGTAATGGGCCGCAAGTGATTTTACTTTTAGCAATGGATCTTGTTCCCCTGACACCAAAACCAAATTCTGCACCTCAATGAACCCGATTGATCGGGCATCAATCGGGCCACTTGAAATATCCACATTCAGCACTGCGCCAATATTTGGCAGTAAAAACCGGTTGATGAAAGTATGACTCGTTACGATGAATAAGGAGCCAATCCCGATTAAAAACACCAATCCAACTCCAACCAGAATACGTATTCTCCAGTTTTTCTTTCTGATGGACCCTGATGCCGACCTTCGGTTTCCGGAGGTCGATTCGGAGGATTTAGATTCAGAAGGATCGATATGACTCATGGTCAATAATTGCAGATAACATTGAAAAACAAGAGTCCTACCTTAACTAAAACTGACCAGGATAACCAGAACGACTTTCCGATTCTTGATCTGATTCAAGTCTTCTGTGACACTTCCATTCAGAAATCCCCATCTACCGTTTCAGTGCTTTTACCGGCCACAAGCGGGTGGTATAGTCATCAGAGACTGTAGCCATCCAGTTCCCGTCCGGACTGAACGCCGTCTGATTGATTTCGCCCTTGTGTCCAGTCAGCACTTGAATCAGTGAACCATCCGACACCTTCCAGACGGAAGCAGTTCGGTCTTCAGAGCCAAGAAGCACAAAGCTTCCATCCGGACTGAAGGAACCATGGGTGACCTTTCGAGTATGATGATCAAGTTTCAGGTAACTCCCTTCTGCTTTTGCGACGAACAGAAACGCCTCTCCACTACTGTTCAGGCATAGAATATGACTTGCATCCGGACTGAGTCGGGCAAAGCTAAGACTGCGCTTCGCTCCTTCCGGTTCCAATCGAAACAGGAGACGTCCAGTTTCCACCGACCAGAATCCAACATCACCAAAAATAGCCATTATTTGTTTTCCATCGGGAGTAAACTCCAAATGCATCGTCCCATGACAATCTTCCAATTTCCGGATTTCCCGACCCGTCTTGGCATCCCAAATATACCCCCCCCCTCCAGTCGCCTGTAACAATCAATAAACCATCCGGGCTAAAACAAGCATCATAGATGATTCCATGATGCCCTCCGAGCGTGGCCAATTCTTTTCCAGATGATAAATCAACCAAAACAGCCGCGCTTTGATCACTATGATCTTGGGAACTGCCATGCCAACCAGAGCGCATCATTCCTGTCAGTTTAACCGACTCTCGAATCTTCCCGCTGGAAGTGATCACAGCAAAACGACCATCTGGACTGACATCGGCACTATAAGCGCCTCCCGTCTTCAATGGATACGCTTGCAGGTGTTTTCCATTTTGAGTATCCCAAAGCCGAGTGGGTCGAAATTTATATTCCTGAACTATTTTATTGCCACTCCCGGTCACCCCCGTAGACATCACTGATCCTTTTATGTCAATAGAGGCGATCAGAACTTGATTCCCGTCGGGGGTGAAAACCGCTTCCTGGACCTCGTCGATAAAATCAGCCCGAAGCTCCTGATCGGAAATTTCTGGATAAGACTTCAAGGTATGCGTCATTTTCCCGGAATCGACAGACCAGATTCTTGAAGTCTTGTCCCTTGACCAGGTAACGACCTTTTGACTGTCGGGACTGAACTTAATACCTTTGACATACCCTGTGTGCCCTTTCAGTTCAACGGATAACTGAGCCATGGTGGCAGCCTCCCAAATCCTCGCCGTATGGTCTTCTGAGGCGGTCACAACTCGGAAACCATCGGAACTGAATCGCGCCCGATACACTTTGCCAACATGCCCTTTCAACAGTGCCCATCCTTTTCCCGTTCCCGAATCCCAAATACGTGCCGTAAAGTCCCCGGATGCGGTGACTATCTTTCGTCCACTCGGATCGAATTCTGCATAAAGAACAGGAGCTTCATGAGCACTCAGCAAGACGGTCTGCCTGCCGGACTCAGCATCATAGACGCGGGCGGTGGCATCTGCAGAGATGCTGTAACGACCTGTGATCCGTCAGGACTGAAAGCCGCCCAGTTCACGCAGTGCTGATGACCTTTCAGTACGGCAATAACCTCACCTGATTCGGCATCCCAAATCGCCGTGTTCTGTAACTCAGCAGAAGCCGTCACTATTTTTTTTCCGTCCGAACTAAACCATGCATTGCATTGACTATTGCTTGCCCCAATTCCAATCAGCTTCTCGAAAACCGACCCAGCCTGGTTTTCCAATCCGAGCACCATTCTTCCCGATTTTACTTCCCAAATACGGACAATGAGAGATTCATGACTGGACCCCACCGAACCGCCTCCTCCATTCGGAGTGAGGCTGATCCTATAGGAATTCCCCGTTGAGGCCGTTAGAATTTTCTTACTATCGGGACTGAATGCTGCGGACTCGATTCCCGCAGTATGCCCACTCAGTGTGTGAAGCAATTTACCATCGAGGGAATCGAAAAGCATAGCCGAATTGTCAAGGGAAGTCAGGAGAACTTGCTTTCCGTCAGGACTGAACAAAGCATCGGATATCTGTTTTCCATGAGTGAGCTTGAGGAGGGATTCAGGACACAACCCTTCCGCAGCGCTTCGGGGCACCTCCACACCACATTCAGGACATATATCTGGTTCATTCATGCTAACCGTCGGATCAATGATTTCTGTCTTCATCACCCGTATCAGAAGCAACTCCAATAAAAGGTTACATTATTTCAGGAGTTATCTTCAAGTCGGACGCTCACCGCAAGATCTGCATCAATTCCTGAATTTCACTTTCGGTATCGCTTACCGTCGCGGTGGTTTGTGAAATAGCTTCCTTTAACATCTTTCGGTATTTTTCACGGAGGCGATGAATACAGACTTTGACACCGGATTCTGAAAGGCCCAAATCATTCGCCATTACCCGGTAAGTCTTTTCTGACCGGTCTCCCTGAAGTGAAAATTTCAACTGGTCAAACAATCCCCCTTGTTTCCGGTTTTCATAATCCTCCTTTAACTTTGCCAGTACCAGCCGAAGTAATTCCATGGCCCAACTCCGATCAAATTGTCGATCCGGTGAAAGGGTTTCAATCTGCTGAGAGTTAAATTGCCTGGACGCCCACTCGTTGTCGAGGGGCACTACTGATTGCCCTCCTCCGCGTTTCAAACCAGTCGCCTTGTCTCGTTCGTTGGATAGAAAGTTTTTAACTGAAGCGAGTAGAAAAGCCCGGAATTTTCCATTGGGTCGACTCAATCCGGCAAAATCATCTCGTCTAAGCAAGTTGGCAAAGAATCCCTGAGTCAGATCCTCCACATCGTGTTCTCCATACCCTCTGCTTCGTACGAAAACATAAACTGGATACCAGTACTGGCAGCATAGAGTCTCCAAAGCCTTCATTGATAGAGACGAATCTTCCTGACCCACCTGACACAGAACACTCCAGTGAGTCGTCGCAAACAGATCCTTTCGATTCTCCGAAAATTCCTGATGAGAGTGTTGATCCATTTGATGAACGATTCGATTTATTTTTATTGATTACGATGACTTTCTGGACAATTCGGCTTTCAATTGTAGCAATTCTTTTTTGGCGACATGGGCGTTTTCTTTCTGTTGGGGCATAAGATCCTCATTCATTTGAAGTAGTTTGATCTGCTCCAGGCCTTTATCCGGTTCTTTGGTTTCTTTGTAAATCGCCGCCATAAGCCATCGATCTTCATAATTGTAGATATCCTTTTTCAATTCCCATTTTAACGCCTTTAAGGCATCGTCCAGCCGGTCATCCTCGATCAGACTTCGGGCAAGTTTGAAATCGGGTCGAATTCCCCCTCCGTCTCGATTGGGAGCGAACAGGAACTCAACCGCTCCCTGTCCCACCAACCAGGCAATGTTGGGTGCCCAGATTCCAGCGAGAATAATGCAACAGGAAACATACTGAAATAAAGTCGAAATGGCCCCGATTTCATCCTGTATCGCAATCCCGATCATGTGTGCCGAATAAACCAGAAATGGAAGGCTCATCGCGATTTTAGTCCGCCTTCCCCGGCGGAGTTCCGGAGGCTGGGAAAAAGCCAGCATCAGTAAAGTGCCGAATAAACCGACACCTACCATAGTTACAATGGAAGTCACCATATCAACTGTAGCACATTTGTATGATTTTACACGGAGTCAAATGACGAACACTGTGTTAATTCCGCTATCCGGATTTATCATCCGATTTCTTTTTCCTGCGCATAACCGCATCTCGCAAAATATATTCGATCTGCCCGTTGACACTGCGGAATTCGGCCTGAGCCCAAACCTCAAGTTCAGCCCAAAGCTCAGGTGAAATACGCAGTAGGAATTTCTTCTTCTCCGCCATTACGATACTTCTGCTTGGTTCCGAATCATGTGTAGAGTGTCCCCGTGTTCACGATGGGACTCGCATCTTTGTCTCCACATAATATAACGAGCAGATTGCTGACCATAGCCGCCTTTCGCTCATCGTCCATTTCAACAATCTTCTCCTCTGCCAGACCTTGCAGCGCCATGTGCACCCTGCTGACGGCACCCTTCACGATTTTCTTGCGCGCCGCGATGATCGCTTCCGCCTGCTGTCGACGCAACATCGCACTGGCAATCTCCGGAGCATAGGCCAAGTGCGTAATTCTAGCCTCCTCCACGCTCACCCCAGCCCTGCCCAAACGCTCCTGCAACTCTACTCTCAATGTCTCTATGACTTCGACCCCACCACTGCGTAACGTGATCTCGGTCTCTTCATGATCTTCACCATGGTCATAGAAATACGACCGAGCCAAATGTCTCACCGCCGATTCACTCTGCACTTTTACATAATCCTGATAATCCTCCACATCGAAACTCGCCTGCGCTGTATCATTTACGCGCCATACGACCACGGCTGCAATTTCGATCGGATTACCCCGCTTGTCATTCACTTTCAGCGTATGACCGTTCAGGTTATGCGCGCGCAGGGATACTTTCTCTTTGGTGAAAAATGGATTCGTCCAATGAAACCCGCTACGCCGTTCTGTTCCCTTGTAACCACCGAAAAGAATCAACACACGAGACTCGTTCGGTTGTATCGTGAAATAACCAAAAAGTGTGATGATACACAAGACAAAGGTAAGAATTGCAAAAACCAACAAGGCAGGTACGAATCCGTCTTTGACCAAAAAAATAAACGAAACAACCCCTCCAATGAGTGCGAGAAAGTGCAGTGGCAATACCACCCACCCACTCATGGCTTCATAAGACTGCTCGTTGTTGCACGTTGCATCTGCTTCGTAGCTCATTTCTTCTCTTTCGTTTCGTGTTGAATAATTGATTAGTATTAACATGATATCACTTTAATATCTATCACACAACTGAAAATTCAGCCCTTACAAACAGGCGTCTAGTTTGTAATGATCGTAAATATATGATCTGAAGATATACTGAGCGCATGACCCCACTCGACTGGAGCTTGGTAATCGGACTGAACCTCTTCACGATTTGTGTTGGAATCGTGATTAGCCGTGGTGCCAAGAACAGTTCAGAATGGTTCCTTGCCGGCCGCACCTTGGGTTGGTGGACGATTGGGCTGTCGCTTTATGCCACAGCCATTGACGCAAGCGATTTAGTCGCTGACTCCGGGGGAGTCTACACTTTGGGTCTCACCTATTTCGTCTACAATTGGGTTGGCAACATCTTCGGCTGGCTTCTAGCAGCTCACGTGGTGACACTTGTCATGTATCGGCAGGGAATGTACACCAACGCCGAATACCTTGAGGCTCGTTTCGGCCCGATGGCTCGAATTATCAGCGCCTTGGTTCAAATTCAATACCGGACAATGGTCTTAGGGATTATTGCCAATACGCTTTACCTCACCCTGACGATCGTCTGCGACTGGGACCAGGGCGCCTGGTTGGCTGTGGGAGTCATCGCCTTTATTGCGACTCTCTATACCATGTGGGGAGGCCTGAAGTCCGTTGTGATTACCGATGCCTTACAATCTGTAGTGATGATTACGGCTGCGGTAATTCTCCTGATTACTGTCTGGCGTGAAGTGGGTGGCTGGGAAGGGGCCGCCCAAAAACTGAAAAACCATGAAGTCGATCTTCCCAATCAAATTCTGCGAGTGGGTCACGATCAAGTGGAAGCCGTCAATGTTTCGCAGCTCTCACACGAAGAGATCGATCGACTCTTATCGATGGGGGGGGAATATGATCCAATGAACAGCAAAATTGTCAAAACGACGCCGGCGTGGTTAGTCTGCCTTGCTTTTATCATTGCCGGAATGTCCTATGCCATTGTGAATCATACTCAATCAATGCGTCTTCTCGGCGCCAAGAGTGAGTGGGATCTCAAAATGGCTGTTGTCTTGGCCTCTGCGATCATTCTGGTGGCCACCTTTCTAAACCTCATGGTTGGAATATTTGGTCGCGCACTTATCCCAGACCCATCACTCATGAACCTTTCGAACCCTGCCCTTCAAACACCGGACTCCATTTACCCACTCCTGGTACGTGATCTCCTTCCCGTCGGATTAAAGGGATTGGTGGTCGCAGGCATCCTGGCCGCGTCGTTTTCCACATTCGATTCCATTGGCTCCACCCTTTCAGCACTCATTACGCGCGACCTTTACGCCCGCCTCATTTATCAGAACGGATCAGATCGCCATTATCTAAAGTTTGGGCGATGGCTGACGCCGGTAATCATCTTCGGCTCTCTAGGCTATATCCCCTTTCTTCAAGGGGGAGGCATGCTTCTGTTCTATCTGGATCTTGTGGGAGCTATCGTGGTGCCCTTGCTCACCGTATATCTGATGGGCACAATGACCTGCGTTCACCGCAGAACCGGGACCATGGGACTGATCATCGGGGTCAGCTACGGGGTCCTCCGCCTGGTCACCCCGGTTCTCGTTGCTCGCTGGGGTTGGAGCCCGCTGCCCCCCATCATGCTGAACGGGTTCGCTGCCTATCCTTTCAGCCTGCTCGCCACCGCTATTCCAATGCTCATTGCATCCTCTGTTTGGGGCTGGCAGTCTCCTCAAGAACTTAGAATTCACGAGTCGAAAGGTTGGTTGGCCAAAAGCAGTGAACAGATTTCAACAGCGATCAAATTACAAACGACACAGAAATCCCATCCGTTGCCTTTATATTTGGGAATGGGGCTTCTCTGCATTGGAATCTTTCTAAGCTTTTATGTCTTCTGGTAGTTTCCACGCACTATGAAAATCGATTCCGTAGATTTATTTTACCTCAAGATACCTCGGGTTAAAAACATTGGCGATGGCAGTCAGGACGCACTGCTGGTCCGTGTCCGGGCCGGAAACTTTGAAGGTTGGGGCGAATGCGAGGCATCTCCCCTTGTAACCATCGCGGCATGGAATTGCCCCACCTCACACAGCGCCTGTCAACCGGTCAGTGCCTCCGTTCTAGGGCAGTCAATCGACACACCTGCCGACATCAAACGAATCCATACCAACGTAAAAGCAAACTCACTCGACCTCCTGCAAACCGATCATCTGTTATCGGGCATCGACATCGCGCTTTGGGATCTGCTTGGACGAAAGCTCGAAGAACCGGTCTATCAACTTTTGGGTTATCCAACCGCCCACCCGAAAACCGCATACGCTTCGGTCCTTTTCGGCGACAGTCCCGCGGAAACCTTCCAAAAAGCCGAAAACGCGCAACAGCAAGGCTACCGCGCCGTGAAATTCGGCTGGGGTTGCTACGGACGACAGTCTCCGGCAGCGGATGCCGACCAGGTGGCTGCTGCGCGGGAAGGGCTTGGCAAGGATCGCTGCCTCTTGATCGATGCGGGAACCCTATGGGAAGCGCCTCTCAAGCCTGGAAACCCAGAGGGTCCTATGGCTGGAAGAACCTTTTGTCTCCGGAGCTCTCAATGCCTATCGGAAGCTCTCTTCAATGACAACGGTCAAACTCGCCGGAGGGGAAGGTTGCCACGATTTCCATCAAGCCAGGCACATGATCGACCACGGGGGTATTGGATTCATCCAAATAGACGCAGGCCGAATCGGAGGGCTAAGTATCGCAAAACAAGTCGCCGACTACGCCGCAACCAGGAAAGTGAAATACGTCAATCACACCTTCACAACCCAGCTGGCATTAAGCGCATCCCTGCAACCCTACGCGGGATTATCCGAGCACGATCTCTGTGAATATCCAGTCGAAGCATCTGCACTGGCTCAATCT
>LWDU01035999.1_pt1 | contig 19647 bp, 17 predicted proteins | sample 727161 | NCBI WGS metagenome assembly LWDU01 (sample SAMN04566230, study PRJNA314399) | hydrothermal vent metagenome | isolation source: deep sea hydrothermal plume seawater | place: Mexico: Gulf of California, Guaymas Basin | collected 2004-07-11
TCTCTTCCCCTCTCTCTTTTTCACCCTGTTCCGTCCTGTTTTTTCTCTTCACGTTGGCGTTCGTCGGTCCAAAAACGCTTTTCCGGCCTGATCCGTGACGTTTTTGGCTCTTTGTCCAACCTTGTTACATTTTACATACTGGAGAGAATGTAAAGCTTCAGATAGTCTCGAAAGAGCTGAATAAAAATACACCAGAACAATAAACCCCCCGGGAGAGAGGGACCATGGATATACTCCAGCTGCTGGTCAGCGGGGTCGCTAACGGCTGCATCTACGGGTTGCTGGCACTGGGCTTTGTGCTGATCTACAAAGCGTCAGAAGCGGTCAACTTTGCGCAGGGTGACATGATGATGCTGGGGGCCTTTCTGGGCATTACCTTCATCAATGCCGAGTATGCCGACCTGCCATTCCTGATAGGCATTACTCTGGCCGCCCTGATTCTAGGGATCTTTGGTTACCTGTTGGATCGCCTGGTATTGCGCGCCATTTTTGGTCAGCCGCAGTTCGCCATGGTGATTCTCACCATCGCTCTGGGTTTTCTGCTGCGTTTCGCCGCCGGTGTGATCTGGGGGCATGATCCCGCCTCCCTGCAAACGCCCTTTGTCGGCAAGGTGTGGGAATTCGGTGAACTGATTATTCCGGTGGTGGATGCGTTGATTATCACCACCACCGTGGCCCTCACGTCCATTCTCTATTTCTTCTTTGCCCGCACCCGCCTTGGTGTGGCCATGCAGGCCAGCAGCCAGAACCAGATGGCTGCTTACTACATGGGCATTCCGGTGAAGCGGATCAACGCCATCGTCTGGGCCCTGTCCGGGGTGGTGGCCGCCATTGCCGGGGTCATGTTCGCCGCCAAGGGGGCGGTTGAGCCGTCGGTGGGGCTGCTGTTTGGCATCAAGGCGTTTGCCGCTGCGGTAATCGGTGGCCTGGGGTCCTTGCCCGGTGCGTTACTGGGCGGGTTGCTGGTAGGCATCGTGGAACCGTTTGCGGGCCGTTACTTGCCTTCTGGCGTCGGTCAGATTGCTCCTTATGTGCTGATGCTGCTGGTGCTGATCCTGCGCCCCGGTGGCCTGTTTGCACAGATCAGCCAGAAGAAGGTGTAGGCCATGAGCAACCGTTTTAAAAGCCGTTACGACGACGATATCAATCTGTTTGAAGGCCGCTGGCACATGGCCCAGTACGCGATACTGGCAGCGTTGTTGCTGGCGGCGCCCTGGGTGCTCGGCAATTACTACCTGGGGGAGCTCACCGCTGTGCTGGTGTGGTCGCTGGCCGGGTTGGGGCTGATGCTGATCAGTGGCCATACCGGGCAGGTGAGTCTCGGGCATGCAGCCTTTATGGCGATCGGTGCTTTTACCAATCTGGCGCTGATGCAGCGAGGCTGGCATTTCCTGCCCGCGCTGCTGGCCAGTGCGGTGACCTCCGGGGTGGCCGGCGCCGTCATTGCCCGGCCGATACTGCGCATGAGCGGCATCTATCTGGGCATCGCCACTCTGGCGCTGAGCATCATCGTGGAAGATGTGTCGATCATGGCCGAGCCGGTGACCGGCGGGGTCGCCGGGGTGTTTGCTCCGCCAATCAGTCTGTTTGGCATGGAGATCGATCGTTACGCCACGCCAGAGGCTTTTTATTATCTCTGTCTGGGAGTGTTGGTGCTGGTGACGCTGGGCTACCTGAACCTGCTGCGTAGCGCCTCTGGCCGGTCCTTTCTGGCGGTACGTGACAGCGAGGTCTCTGCCCGCGCACTTGGCGTCAATGTGGCTCGCGCGAAAACGCTGGCGTTCAGCTTGTCTTGTGCCATTACCGGGCTGGCGGGTGCGCTCTACGCTCATCTGGCCCAGGCGGTGAACTATGAAAGCTTCCTGGTGCTGATTTCCATCACGCTGCTGTTGCAGGTGGTGATTGGCGGGCTGGGTTCAGTACACGGCGCTTTCTTCGGTGCCATCGTGGTGGTGCTGTTGCCACAGGTTATCGCGATTGCCAGTGATTACCTGGATAACACCGCCGGTATACAGATCGCCGCCTACCCCGGCCTCGATACAGCCCTGTTCGCGCTGTTGATTCTGCTCATGGTGATTTACGAGCCACGCGGACTCTATGGCGTCTGGTTCAAGGTGCGTACCTGGCTGCAGTTGTTTCCCCTGTATCGCAAGGGCATGTTCCGACGCACCCGAACTTACCTGAAAACGGAGCGCCAACGATGAGTCTGTTACAGGTCAAGGATCTTTCCATCTCCTTCGGGGGGGTTAAAGCGGTGGACGGGGTGAGCTTCGAGGTGAAGGCCGGCGAAGTCTTTACTCTGGTGGGGCCCAATGGGGCCGGAAAATCTACCATCTTCAATCTGATTAGCCGCCTTTATGAACCGAGTGCGGGGCAGATTATCTTCGATGGCCAGGATATCACTGGCTTGCCTGCCCACGACGTGGCCGGGCTGGGGATCGCTCGTACCTTCCAGAATATTGAATTGTTCGATCACTCCTCGGTCCTGCAGAACCTGCTGATCGGCCGGCACTGCCGCCGACAAACCCGCTGGTTCGAGGAATTGCTGTTTTTGCCCAAGGTACGACGCAGTGAGCGTGAACAGCGTCTGTTGGTGGAAGAGGTCATCGACTTTCTGGATCTGGCGCCGTACCGGGACAAATTAATCGCAGGCCTGCCTTACGGCGTGCGCAAGGTGGTGGAAATTGCCCGTGCACTGGCCAGTGAACCGAAGCTGATTCTGCTGGATGAACCTGCTTCCGGCCTTAGTGTGGAAGAAACCCAGAACATGGCCTGGTGGATCGAGGACATGCAGAAAGATCTGGGGCTTACCGTACTGATGGTGGAGCACGATATGAGCCTGGTGTCGCGTGTCTCCGACCGGGTGCTGGCGGTGGCAGAAGGCCACCCGCTAGCCATGGGGACCGCTGCTGAAGTGCAGGCGAATCCGAAAGTGATTGAAGCTTATCTGGGTACGGAGGCCACATCATGAGTGACGCGGCAGAGAAAAGCCTGAGCGCCCAGCCCCTGTTGCAGGTGAAGAATCTGGAAGCGTTTTATGGCCCGGTGATGGCCCTGCGCGGGGTATCCATCGATGTCCATGAAGGCTCGGTGGTCACCATTTTGGGAGCCAACGGTGCTGGCAAGACTACCCTGATGAAAACCATTTCCGGTGCGTTGGCACCGCGCAAAGGCAGTGTCACCCTGGCTGGCGAGACCATCGACGGCAGCGAACCGGACAAACTGGTACGCAAAGGCATTGCCCATGTGCCAGAAGGGCGAGAAGTTTTTCCGTTCCTGAGCGTGGAAGAAAACCTGGTCATGGGCGCCTATATTCGTCGTGACAAGGCAGCAGTCCGCCAGGATATCGAAATGGTTTATGACTATTTTCCTATCCTCAAGGAGCGCCGTAGTCAGGCAGCAGGCACCTTGTCCGGCGGCCAGCAGCAAATGCTGGCCATTGGCCGTGGGCTGATGTCGCGCCCTTCATTGATGTTGCTGGATGAGCCTTCGCTGGGCCTGTCGCCACTGCTGGTGCAGGAAATCTTCGAGATTATCCGCCGGCTCAACAAAGAGCAGGGCGTAACGCTATTGCTGGTAGAGCAGAATGCCCAGGTGGCACTGAATACGGCAGACCACGGTTACGTACTGGAAACCGGGCGCATTGTCATGGATGGCAGTGCCGACGATCTACTCGCCAGCGATGATATTCGCGAATTTTATCTGGGCCAGTCGGCGGGGGATGACCGACCGGAAAAACGCTGGAAACGAAAGAAGACCTGGCGCTGATGATGACTAAAAATAACACCACACCCACTCAGCTCCACGGTTGCGATACCGTGGTCAAACTCTGGCGAAAGCAATGCCTGGAGCGGGGCAATAATATTGCTCACCGTGAAAAGGATCTGGGCATTTGGCAAAGCCATAGTTGGCTGGATTATTACGAAAAGGCCCGTGCCATTGGCGTTGCGCTTTTGTCCCTGGGGCTGGAGCGTGGTCAGCCGGTATCCATTCTCAGCGAAGACAACAAGGAATGGCTGTACTGCGATCTGGGTATTGCCGGTGCGGGGGGTATCAGTAACGGCGTCTACACCACCGACAGCCCCGAGCAGCTGGCCTACCTGATCAACGACAGTGAATCGGCCTTCCTGTTTGTGGAGAACGATGAACAGCTGGACAAGTACCTGACCGTGCGTGATCAGGTGCCGACCCTGAAAAAAGTCATTGTTTATGACCGCAAAGGGTTGCGGGATTTTGACGATCCCATGGTCATGTTCCTGGATGAACTTTACGCACTGGGTGAACAGATCCCGGATGCAGAAGAGCAGTTCAGCACCTGCATTGCCCAGAGCCAACCCGATGACATCCGCATGCTGATCTACACTTCTGGTACCACCGGGGCGCCCAAGGGGGCCATGATCAGTCATCGCAATGTGTTGTTCCAGTTGGCCGCCGGGGAGCAGGTACTGGATGCCCATGAAGACGATGATCAGCTGTGCTTCCTGCCCCTGTGCCATATTCTGGAACGGCTGGTGTCCGTGGAGCTGCCCATCTACAAGGGCTGCACGGTGAATTTTGCAGAAAGCCCGGAAACCGTATTTGAAAACCTGCGCGAAGTGTCTCCCCATACCTTTGCAGCGGTGCCGCGCCTGTGGGAAAAGGTCTACAGTTCCATGATGACCCTGCGTGACGAAGCCACCGGGTTCGGTCGCTGGTGTTTCGATCGTGCGGTGGCTGCCGGCGAAGCCTGGCATTGCGATGGCAAGCGCAATCCGCTGTCGGCCCTGCAATACCAGTTTTGGAACCTGCTGGTGCTACGCAATGTTCGTGACCTGATCGGCATGAACCGGCTGCGTCGTGGCACCACCGGCGCGGCGCCCATCGCACCGGAACAGATCCGCTGGTTCCAGTCACTGGGGGTGCCTTTGTTCGAAGGCTACGGCATGACCGAGACCACCGGTGTGGCCTCGCTGAACAGTGCCAAACGCGAGAAGGTGGGCACCGTGGGTGAAGCGCTGCCCGGAACCGAGGTGCGCATTGCCGACAACGGTGAAGTGCTGGTGCGCGGTGATCACGTCTTTGCCGGTTACTGGCGGAAACCCGAAAAAACCGCCGAAGACATCCGCGATGGCTGGCTGCATACCGGCGATGTGGGGCGCCTGGAAGACGGCATGCTCACCATTACCGGTCGCCTCAAGGACATCATTATCACCGCAGGGGGCAAGAACATTACGCCGGCAGAAATTGAAAGCCGGATGAAGTTCTCGCCCTATATTTCTGATGCCGTGGTGATTGGCGACAAGCGCAAGTATCTCACTTGCCTGATCATGATTGATCAGGAGAACGTGGAGAAATATGCCCAGGATCGCCAGGTACCGTTTTCCAATTTTGCGTCACTGTGTCGAGCTAAAGAAGTGCTGGACCTCATCGACAGTGTTATTCAGGACGTGAATAAACAATTCGCCCAGGTGGAACAGATCAAGTATTTCCGCCTGATCGATGTGCTGCTCACCGCTGAGGATGAGGAGCTGACCGCAACCATGAAGCTGAAGCGTTCCTTCGTGGAGAAAAAACACAAGCACCTGATTGATTCCATGTACTGATGGTACGAGAGGAGAGTGCATCATGAAGAAGCTCTGTCTGGCGGCTGTAACCGCCATGGCCCTGGTGGGCTGCAGTGACAACAATAACAAGGAAGACGACAAAGCCGCAGCCGAATCGGTGCGTGGCGTGACCGACACTGAAATCAGAATTGGCGGCATGCACGACCTGTCCGGGGTATTCGCAGCGTTTTCTTCACCGGCCGTGCAAGTGGCCAACGACATGTTCGAAGAAGTGAACGAACAGGGCGGCATTCATGGCCGCAAGATTCGTTATATCGTCGAAGACCATGCCTATCAGGTTCCCAAGGCAACGCAAGCGGTGAACAAGTTGGTTAGCCGCGATGAAGTTTTTGCCATGCTGATGAGTCTGGGGACGCCCCATAACCTGGCGGCTTTTCCAATCATGGATCGCAACAAGGTTCCCAGCGTCCTGCCGTTATCGCTTTCCCGGCAGATGGAAGAAGAAGGGGACTTCCGCTACCGCTACGTGCTCGGCCCCAGCTACTACGAGGGCGTATTACAGGGCGTGAACCGGCTGGTGGAAGACGAGGGCATTGAGAAAATTTGTGTGATGTATATTCCCTCTGACTTCGGTGAAGAGGTGAATCAGGCGGTTAACGATGCAGCAGACGCCAACGATGCACTGACTCTGGCCGAGAGCTCTTCGCATCGCCCGGATGAAAGTGATTTCAGCGGTACGCTGGCGCGCCTGCGCGATGCCAACTGCGAACTGGTAGCGGTAGCCCTGCCCGTGCGCCCCATTATCACCGTGGTCGCGACAGCCAAACAGATGGGTTGGGATGATGCCAAGTTCATCGTATCCCAGGCGGGCTTCCATTCTGCCGTTGCGGCGGCACCGGGTGGTGTTACCGAAGGGTTGTACGGTGTTGCTTCCTGGGAGGACATCGTTAGCCGCATGACCCATGTGCCGGAAGCTGAGGAGTGGGGGACAGCCTACAAGGAGCAATATGGTGAACTGCCCAGTGGTGGCGCCGTACTGGGTCGTGTTGGTGCCATGCTCACCATCAACGCCCTGCGCGAAGCCGGCCCGGACCTGACCACGGAATCTTTCCTGGATGCGCTGGAATCACTGAAATTCAGTGACAAGGTAACCGGCGTGGAGACGGAAATGAGCGAGAGCAATCACCGCGCGGGTAGCGGGATTATTCTGTCTCAGGTTCAGGATGGTATCTGGCGGCCTGTTGCCGAAATGGAATAAAGACCAATAGATTGGCCAAGGGCGTTTCTCAGAGGCCCCCTAAAGAAAACCACCGTTCCTGAAAGGGGGCGGTGGTTTTTTAATCTGTATCAGACCCTTTACGCCAAGTCATGAGGCTATTTGCACTGCCGCAACATAGCCCAGTGTCGTACCGAGGTCCCGGGGACCTCAAAACCGAACCGTTGATACAAGGACACATTGTTCGGGTTATGGGTATCCAGGTAGCAGGGCAGGCCTTGCTCATCCAGTCGATCCAGTGACGGTTGTAGCAGCGGCGTCGACAATCCGCGGCCTTGCTGCGACGGATCAATGCCGAGCAGCAGCAGATACGCATGGGGAGCGCTGAGGGCATGATGGTGTACCGCCTGCATGGCCTCGCCTGCCTGCATCTGGCGTTTTATCGCGCCGGGGCCTTGCTTGAGCATGGCGCGCACCGCGCCGAAGCGCAGCATATCGGCCACGCTGTGCCGCAGGGCTGACGATGGCAGCCAGACAGCGGCGCCATCCTGCGGTTGTTGGGCGGTGTGTACCTGACCGTTTTGGCTGGCATAAAGTGTAGTACGCCCGCGCTTCACGCTGCGATGGGTTCGGGAAGAAGTAGACAAACAGGGGGTCGTGGAAAAAGGCCCGGCTGAACATGTGGGCGATGTCGTTGAGGGGCGGTTGTGTCGTTGTCATGGAAGGTATCCGGCTGCGTCATGGAGGAGCATACCGGAAAAAAACAGGCCCGGTGCAGCCTGTTGTATGCACCGGGCCAGGCAGGTCAGGTTCAGGAAGGTGTGGTCTGGCTCTGGCTGCCTTCATAGGGTTCGCCGCCGCCGGGAAAAGCCAGGCGCAGGTTGTTCAGCCAGGTGGTGCCAAACTGGCGGAACAGGGAGGCGCTGTTGTATGGAATACCGTAGCGATCCGCCAGTGCCCGCACCCGTGGAGCCACTTCCTTGTAGCGGTTGCTGCACATGTCCGGGAACAGGTGGTGCTCAATCTGGTGCGACAGGTTGCCGGACAGGATATGGAACAGCTTGCTGCCCTCGATGTTGCAAGAGCCCAGCATTTGCCGCAGATACCAGCGCCCGCGGGTTTCCCCTTCCACTTGCTCCAGGGTGAAGTTGTGGGCCCCGGCGGGGAAGTGCCCGCAGAAGATAATGGTGAACGCCCAGATGTTGCGGATCAGGTTGGCCACCGCATTGGCGCCGGCCACCATGCCAAACACCAGCAAGGGCGAGAAGGGCACGTAGAAGGAAATCGGGATCGCCACCAGTGCCGCCGCCAGCGGCCAGGCGATATAATCCTTGGCCACCTGCCGCCAGACTTTGTAGCCGATGCGTTTCAGCAAGGGCGTAAAATCCTTCAGCTTGTTTTTGCCTTTCAGGTGGTCGTCGATGGCCTGCTCATGGACGGCCACGCCTTCCTCGAACAGCAGCATCAGCAAAATGAAATAGATCGGCTGCAACAGAAACGCCGGCTTCCATTTCTGCATGGGGGTCACCCGCATGATGCCGTAGCCCACATCCAGGTCTTTTTCCAGCACATTGGTCCAGGTGTGGTGCACCACATTGTGCGAATGCATCCACCGGTCCGAGGGGCTCATGGTGTCCCATTCCCAGGTGTTGGATTGGATTTCCGGGTCCTTCATCCAGTCCCACTGGGCGTGCAGCACGTTGTGGGCGATTTCCATGTTTTCCAGAATCTTGGCGATGCCAAGCGCGAAGACGCCCAGGCCCATGAGGGTGAGTGCCACCGGCCAGGTGGCCAGCGCGTGTCCCCAGGCGGGAATGAAAAACAGCGACAGGTAAATCACAAAGCGAGAGCTTACCGCCATGGTGCGCTGGGTCTTGATCACCTTGAGGATATAGGCGCGGTCGCGGTCGCCCCGGGAATCAAATACCTCGTTGCGAATGGCTTCCAGCTCGTTACCGAATTCTTCGATCTGTTCGTCGGTCAGGTCGACCGGGTATTGATGGGTTTTCATTATTATTCCCTCACAAATCCAGTTCGCAGTCGCCGGCGGCGGCGCAGATGCAGGTTTGTACAATGCTGCCTGCTTCGTTCAGTACCTCGCCGGTGCGCAGGTCACGCACACACCCGGAAACCAGGGTGGTGTTACAGGTATGGCAGATCCCCATGCGGCAACCGTGGGGCGGGTTCATGCCGGCCGCCTCGGCCACTTTCAGTAGCGGGGTGTCGCTGTCGCCTTCGGTGTCCACATCGCTCTGGGCAAAGCGCACACGGCCACCCACCGCATCGGCGGGCACTTCGGTAAAGGGCGCGCGGAATCGCTCCACATGCAGCCGGCGGCTACAGCCCGCCTCGGCCATGCATTGCTCGATCGCTTCCAGCAGGGAAGGGGGGCCGCAGGCGTACACATCCCGGTCTTTCCAGTCCGGGCAGAGCGCATCCAGCTGTGCCGCGGAAAAACGGTTACGGCTCGGGTCCTCGCCTTCACGACTGTAAATCAGATGCAGGTTATAGCGATCGTTGTAGCGATCCATCGCCTTCAGTTCCTTGCCCAGTACCACATCAAACTCGTGGGGGGCATAGTGGACATGGTGAGTATCCGGCAGGCGCCCCTGGGCAATCAGGCTGTTGATCATGCTGAACGCCGGGGTGATGCCGCTGCCTGCGGTAATAAACAGCGGCTGAATCGGCTGCGCATCGGGCAGATAGAAATCCCCCTGCGGCAGGCCGATGGGCAGGTAATCGCCTACCTTGATATTGCGCACGATGTGGTGGGAGATGGTGCCCTTGTCGATGGCCTTCACCGTGATCGTGAAGCAGTCGTCTTCGCGCTCGGGGGGCGAGGATATGGTGTAGGTACGGGTGTAATGCTTGCCATTGGCAGGGATCCCCACTCGCACATGCTGCCCCGCCCGGTGCCCGCGCCAGTTCAGGCCGGGTCGCAGGGTGAGCGTGCGCGCGTCTTTGGTTTCATCCCACACTTTGACTACTCGGGCCTGCAGCTTGTGGGTGGTCCACAACGGGTTCACCAGTTCCAGGTAATGGGAGGTGCGCAGTGGCCAGGCAAAATAATCGGTGATGGTACTCAGTCGAGACCAGATAGATGATGATGCACCTGGCTCTGGCTGGGTGGGTTGACGCATAACGGTTCCTCTTTCGTTGTCATTATTCGAGGTTGTCGCTAACCCGGCATGCAGGTGCTGTTGCAAGCGGGGGCATGGCGTGAACAGTGCCGCTGAGGGCTGCTGTCACCGTCCGTTCTTGTCCATTTCATTACCGGTAAAAACTGCATGCCGGAACGTTTGAGTATCCTCCTCTGCCAAGTCTGCAGGCCAATGGCCTTAACCGAACCTGTACGCAAACCCTGTGCAGAAGAACAATGTTTACGCTGCGTTAATGAACATGTGTTCACATTCGGCTTTAGCGTAAAACTACTGTTGCCATGCTGTCCAGCCTTTCTTTATGAGCGGTGTGAGCTTTCACCGGTGGCACGCCTGTGTGCGCGCCTGTCGGGGCCGAAAACAGGGAGGAATGGTTAAGTTCCTATGGGAAAGTAAGAGAAGGCTTGCAGACGTCGGTTAAAGATGTGGTGATAATTTGATCATCTGCTACGAAGAATTGCTGAAGACAGTGCCCCGTATGGATTCTTACCGTGGCAGGGGAAGTGTTCACCAAAGGGGATAAAGGATGCATTTGCACCTTGCCTGAACCTGAACACAATGAAATCGAATACTGCTGCTGATTCCTCGTTTGCCCCGGCCTTGGCCGGGGTTTTTATTATCCGCAATGCCGCCTCTGTTTGATTTTTTGGCCCGTTCATAAAAGCCAGGACGAGCTCCGCGATTTGGCTCTCACGTTTTTCTGTTGTGGGATATGCTATCTGCTTACCCGATAGCACAACCCGACGGAGATTCCATGGCTAACCCAAAACAACAATGGCTGCAGGCCTTCACCGGTGGTTTTGTCGCCACTCTGCTGTTCCATCAGGGCGTGCTGGCCCTGTTCTGGCTGGGCGGCCTTATTCCTGCCTTTCCATGGAACATGACCCCGGTGCCGCCACTGGGTGTACCACAAGTGATTTCCCTGGCCTTCTGGGGTGGTGTGTGGGGCTTGCCGGTGTGGTGGATTATCCGCCGTTGGCAGGGCATGAAATTCTGGCTCGGCGCCGTCGTCATCGGTGCCATCGGTCCGACTCTGGTGGCCATGCTGCTGGTGTTCCCCATGAAAGGCCTGGACGTGAATGCCACCAAGGTGGTGGGCGGTCTGATCGTCAATGCCGCCTGGGGTCTGGGGCTGGCTGTCTGGATGCAGTTCAACCGATCGCGCGGGTAATCCATCTCGCCAGTGATTGTCGGCGCCCTCTCGGAGGGCGCCTCTTGATCTCGTCATTAGCCACCCCACCTCTGACCAGAAAACGTCATCCGCCGATCGCTGGCGGCTGACGACGTCACTCTCGAATCTTTCCTTTGCCCTCTCTCTTGGGCCCCTCGCTATTACGGAAATGAAGTTGTTGCCGCTGGGCCGATTTCCGGCAGTTATGTCGTTAACCCTGTCGTGATTGTGATCCGGTTGCCGCTTTTTCAGTTGTTGTACTGCCGTTCTGAATTGAATTCATGGAAGTGTCACCTGTAGCACTTAGGTTTGCCGCTCCATTAATTGTTATTCATTAGAGGTATGTGATGAGTTTGTTGCCCGGATCGCGATGGCGGAATGCTGGCCTGATTGCTTTGATGGCCACGTTTCTGTCCGCTTGTGGTGGTAGCGGAAGTAGCTCAGGTGAGCTGACGGATAAGCCCGACGAGAATAATGCTCACAGTTATTCCGTAGCGGTGATTCCCGACACCCAGAAATATTCCCGTTATTCCCCCGAGCGTTTTATGGCACAAACGCAATGGATTGCAGATAACTACCAACAACAGGATATTGAATTCACCCTGCATCTTGGGGATGTGGTAGACAGGGCGAGAGACCCGCAGGAGTGGGTGTTTGCCCGCCAGGCACTACAAGTGCTGGAAGCCAATGCTGAAACCCCTTACAGCGTGCTGGCCGGTAACCATGATGTGCTCAATAGCGGGCAGTGGGACGACCAACGCGAATTGTCCAACGAGCCCTACTTGACCCACTTCCCGGCAAGTTTGCAGGCGGGCAACTATACGACTTTCCAGGGTACCGACAGCACGGGTTTCAGTAGCTACCATATTTTTTCTGCCGGTGAGCGCCAGTTTATGGTTCTGGCTCTGGACTGGCGCTCGTCCGATCAGACTCTGGCCTGGGCGCAATCCATTCTGGATAAACATCCCGAGCTACCGGTCATTCTCACCACTCACCAGTTGCTGAACATTGCGGGTGATGGAGAAACTGCCATCTTCACTGATCATGGTGCCAGGCTTTGGGAAAACCTGATTCGCAGCAATGACCAGATCTTCCTGACCTTCAATGGCCACCACCACGGTGAAGCCATGATGGTTGGGAAAAACAACTATGGTCGTGATGTGGTCATGCTGGTTGTGGATTATCAATCAGGATACTGGGGCGGCAATGGCATGATGCAGCTGGTGGGGTTCGATGAAGCCAACGGCAAGCTCGATTTCCGTTCTTTCTCGCCCTGGGTGGCCGCAATACCGGAAGATCAGCGCCAACCCCAGGATGAGCTTGCGCGCTGGGAGTTCAGTGTTCCCATGGACTTCGACAGCCGTTTCAGTCAGTTCAATGAGCACCATGTCGCCAGCGAACCGGGCAACATCGACGGTACCCAGGCTTACTGGATCCTGGACCGGGACCATCAGGTCACCACTACCAGTGGCGAGGTACAGTTCCTGGACGCTTCAGGCAATAACAACAACCTGGTTCTCATGGCGCACAACGATCCACAAGGGCCGGTGGCAGACTTCTTCGAAGTGGCTGCACAAGCTCCGCCCTTTGGTTATGCCGACGGTGCAGCGCGTTTTTCAGGTAACAACGACATCGGTGGCTACTATCTTGAAACGGATGCGCCTGGGCTGACCTTTGAGAACAGTGCATCGGGCAAATCGGGTTACTTGCCGACCTATACCATCGAGGCAATTGTGAAACTCCCGGAAGGCTGGGTTTCTGAAGACAATAGCTGGTCGGGAATTCTTAACCACCGCCCGCAGATTTCACAAGTGTGCAGCTATCACGAAGTCGCATGCAGTGGCAGTGACGCCTCTCTGGGCCTGAATGTTTCATCGCTGAAAGAGTTCCAGTGGGTGAGTACATCGCAAAATGGCAAGGGTAGCGACAACTGGTCCTGGGAAGTTATGAACGAATACTGGTACCACATCGCCTTGGTCAACGATGGCGAGAAAGTGCAGATGTATGTGGATGGTTCGCTGGTTATGCGCACCGGGGTTGATGAACAGAAAGGGCTGATTGTTGAGCCGGGCCAACCCTGGTCCATCGGGATCAATAGCTGGCAGGGCGTCGCGGGTAACTTGTTTGCCGGCGACATTGCCGAAATTCGGATTAACAATCGGGTTCTGGACAGTGGCGAATGGTTGCTGAACCAGTAATGCGCATTAGCTAAACCCTGCCAAGTCGGGCTCCCGGTCAGTCGTGCAACGCACGGGAAGCCCGACCTCCTTTCTGCCCTGCAGAAAGCTGCATGATCGATGACCCCACCTGCCTTTGCTGACAACACCCGTGGTGTGAACTGCCACCCACAACGCCGAAATTCCGTGCTAGCGTAGCCCCTCGCCACAATGAGGAGCGATCAATGTCTCACACTGTCATGGTTACCGGAGCGTCCGGTTATATTGCTGGCTGGATCGTCAAGGATCTGCTGGAAGCCGGCTACACTGTGCACGCCACCGTGCGCAACCCCGACAAGGCCAAAAGCGTGGATCACCTGAAGCGCCTTGCCGAGTCTGCGCCCGGCACCCTGAAGCTGTTCAAGGCAGATTTGCTGGATGCGGACAGTTTTGATGCGCCCATGCAGGGTTGCGATATCCTCATGCACACCGCCTCGCCGTTCGTGCTGGATGGCTTTACCGATGCCCATGAAGCGCTGGTACGCCCGGCCGTGGAAGGCACCCGCAATGTGCTCAATGCCGCTAATCGCTGCGACACCCTCAAGCGTGTGGTGCTCACCAGCAGCGTGGCCTCCGTGTACGGTGACGCCACCGACATGAAAGGCAAGAGCGCCTTCACCGAAGCGGACTGGAACAGCACCAGCAGTGTCAATCACAACCCGTATCAATATTCCAAGGTGGCTGCCGAGCGCGATGCAGCCAGCCGCTGGGATCTGGTCACCATCAACCCGGGCATGGTGTATGGCCCCTCACTCACCAACGCCAGTAACTCCGCCAGTATCGGTACCCTGCTGGACATGGGGCGCGGCAAGCTGCGCACCGGTGTGCCGGACCTGGAATACGGCATGGTGGATGTGCGCGAAGTGGCTCAGGCGCATCTGCTGGGTGCGTTTAGCCAGGAAGCAGAAGGCCGCTATATCCTGGTTAGCGAGTCGGTCACCATGCTCGACATTGCTGCGATGCTGCGCAAGCAATTTGGCCGCAAGTATCCCTTCNNNGAGCAGGTGCTGGAAGATGGCCTGGTGCGGCGGCGTTAAGTAATGTCACGGATCAGCTTGCATGACGAATGGCCTGCCATCCCTGGCGCGCGCTTTCGTCATGCAAGTACTGTCATCATGTCAGTACTTGCCCCCCGTGATCTTTGCGGTCCTAGCCCAGCGCGTAATCCGCTTGCGGCGTTTCGCTGGTAGCGCTCTGCAATTGCTCCACCAAAGCATCCACCTCTTGCTCGGCCTGGCGAATAGACGCGGCCAACCGTTCCCCGCCTTCTTCCTGATGCTCAACCGCAACGTAGTGAATGCGGGTGATGCCGATAAACTGCAGCACGGTAGTGAGGCCTGGTTCCAGGTGATTCAGGTGGGCCAGATCGCCGCCGGGATTGAAGCCCGCGCCGCCCCGTGACGACAGGATGACCGCGTGGCGAGCACGATCAGCCAGCAGCGGGGTGAACGGATCCTCCGGCCGGGTTTCGTCATACTCCACTGTGCGGCCCATGCGTACTATCTGGTCCACCCATGCCTTCAGTGCAGCGGGCATACCGAAGTTATAAAGCGGCGCGCCAATGACCAGCACATCTGCCGCAATCAGCTCCTCAATTAACCGGTCGCTTTCGGCCAGCACGCCTGCCATCCAGGGCTGCTGGTTGGCGGCTGGTGTAAAGGCCGCTTCGATCCAGGGTTGATCGATAATGGCTGGAGGGGCAGCGCCCAGATCCCGCTGGGTGACGACGGTGTTCGCAGAGGCCGCTTGCCAGCGGCTGATGAAGCGTTGTGTCAGGCGGCGGCTGATGGAGCCGTGGGCGTCTTGACCGGCAAGGCCGGGGCGGGCGCTGGCATCCAGTTGCAGAAGGTGTGTCATGGTGGGCTCCTTGTTTTGTGAGTTGAACTCATTCATCGTTAAGCACAAGACAAGCCTAGTGCCGGCTAATAAGGCGCCACAAACGATCATTATTTTCATTAATAGATGAGTTTAATTCAGTCATGAGCCCTCGCCGGTTACCGTCCCTTTCTGCCTTGCGCGCTTTTGAAGCCGCCGCCCGCCATGAAAGTGCCAAGCAGGCCGCCAGTGAGTTGTCTGTTACGGCCACGGCCATCAGCCACCATATTCGGGGCCTTGAGGAATCGCTGGGTGTGGCGCTGTTCGTGCGCAAGCCCCGGCAATTGTTGCTGACACCGCAGGGCCGGGAACTGTTTCTGTCACTGGAGGCCGCCTTCGACAGCATTGGTGACGCGGTGGACCGCGTGAAAGCGGCGCCGACCCGCCTGGCAGCAACGCTGTCCACCACGCCAGCGGTGGCCGTGCGCTGGCTGTTGTCGTGGGTCTGCATGCTGCGAGATGCGCACCCGGAAATAGACCTGCGCATCCATGCCTCCCATGAACCGGTTGCCCTGGACGGGGTCACCGCCGACCTGGCCATCCGTTATGGCGATGGCCACTGGCCGGGTCTGGTGGCGGAGAAGCTGTTCGATAACACCTTTATTCCGGCCTGCAGCCCTTATCTGAAACTGGACAACATGGCGGACTTAACCGACCACCCCCTGATTCACTTCCGCCCACAGGGCGCCCTGGCGGCTCCCATGGACTGGGCCGGTTGGCAAAAACGGGCCCAGGTGGCGGGGCTGGATGTCAGCGCGGGGCTGGTGTTTCCCGACGAAACCCACGCCATCTCCGCCGCCATCGGCGGGCAGGGCGTGGCCCTGATGAGCCGAACCCTGATTGCCGATGAACTGGAAGAAGGGCGGCTGGTTCAGCCCTTCGGCCCGGAACTGGAAGGCAAACCGTTCTATCTGGTGTACCCGGAAAATCGGCGGGATGACCCGGTGATTAAAGCGATTCGGGATTGGGTGATGGAGGTGCCGGGCGGGTTGTGTAATGGACTCGAGCGGGGCGCCGATGCGTCTGAATGGTTTGACTCGAAGAGTGCTTCACCGGGCCTTGATCCGCCTTGAATCATTGACACCACAACGGCACACCGGTGCGAGCATGTTGGGCACCAAAAGTGCGCAAATCAGGCTATTGGGGCTATGCCAAGCGGCAGGCTAGCCCGCCTTTTGGCACAGCTCGGCCAGCTTCTGGTCCAGCATATTGAGGATGTGGCGGCGGCTGATCACGCCCACCACCTTGTTGGCGGCATCCACCACCGGGTAGATCTTGGGCTTGGCGGCCAGCATCTGCTGGGCCAGGCTTAGCACGTCATCGGTGAGCGATACCGTCAGCACCTCGCTTTGCATCAAGTCTTTAACCGTGGCCACGCGCTGGTTGTGATACACCACCTGCAGCGCCGCCTGCAGGCATTCGCGCTCACTGATCCAGCCCACCAGCGTACCGGTGTCATCGGTGACCGGGCTGCCCAGCATGTCCAGTTTGATCAGGTTGCTGGAGGCTTCCACCACCGGCATCTCCGGGTGAATCGTCGCAAAACGCGTGCACATCAGGTCTTTGATGGATACAGAATCCATGGGGCTTACCTCTTGCTCTGGTTCGGGACCACAAAGGGTTCGGCCAGCACTTTCGCCGGCCACCAGGCAAGTTACTGCGGGAACCATGCCAACTTCCCGCAGACGATGCTGGCTCCCCTTTGTAGGAGCGCCACTTGAGGCGCGAACTTTTACTCCCCGCCAAAAAAACGTTGCTTGACCTAAAGCCGACTTGAAGTGGCAAGCTAACCGCTAACATCAAGACAGCGCCTCCCGGAGAGTGAGCATGAACCGTTCAACAGAGACACCCGACAACCCGTCAACGCTGTGGAAAAGCGTGGGTGGGCGCAACTGGGTGGAATCCCAGCGGCTGATTGATCACCTGTTCAAACCCATCGAGGGGTTGTTGGCCAAGGCGGTGGAATGCCAGTCGCCACAGCGCGTTCTCGATATCGGCTGCGGCACCGGCGGCACAACCTGGGCGATCAGCCGTTATACGCGGAGTGAAGGGCTGGCAACGGGCGTCGATATTTCCGAGGTCATGATCGAGGCGGCACGGCTGGGTACGGAAAAGAACGGCGCAGAAAAGGCGGGCGTAGAGTTTATCTGTGCCGATGCAGAGACCCATGATTTTGATGAAAGCCGCTACGACATGTTGGTCTCGCGCTTCGGCATCATGTTCTTCGACGATCCCATCAAGGCCTTCCAGAACCTGAGGCATGCCGCCGCCACAGACGCCCCTGGGCTGTTCGTGGCCTGGCGCTCCCCGCAAGAAAACCCCTTCATGACCGCCGCTGCCCGTGCGGCCAAATCCATAGTCACATTGCCCCAGCAAGCCCCGGACGCCCCCGGGCAGTTCGCATTCGCAGACGCCAAACGTGTGGAAAGCCTTCTTGAAGCTGCGCACTGGCATCACATCAGCATCGAACCACTGGATTTCAAATGCACCTTCCCCGAGAGCGAGCTGGTCGGCTACTTCACCCGCCTGGGCCCACTCGGCCGCGTTTTCCCCGACCTGGACGAAAAGACAAAAGGCCGGCTGATGACCGTGGTCAGAGAAGCCTTCGAGCCCTTTGTGTTCGGCGATACCGTGCAATTCAACGCCGCCTGCTGGCAGATCAAGGCGCGAGCATAGGAGATGTAGGGGCCCCACTAGAGGGGCGAACCATTACTTTTACCGTTGACCCCCAACACAGAAACAAGGCCCCTGAAGCTTATTCATTTATTTGCGCCCGAAGATTGTGTACATTCGGAACTGGATCACAAATAGAAAGATACCAATAACAACAGGCCCGCCAGGATCGTGGGCTAGAAAGCAATGAGGGACTGGATGCCTTTATTCTGGGGAACGCTTAACCAGAAAACCTGCCGAGTTATTCCCCAGCAGTGCCGAATCCCCTTCGTGCTGTGCGCACTCCTGTGCTCCCCATTTGCCTATTCAGCCTTGTTCCTGGGCGTTTCACCAATGGAGATTGACCGTGGTGCGGAGGCTGACCTGCCTCTCGACAAGATGGTGGAGCATGAACTTCTGGCGTTTCAACGCAACACCCCGGATCTCTCTGAAATAACCTGGTATCAATGCGGCGGGGATCATATTTCTCTGGTTTATTACGGTGCTTGGTTCAAGAACGAGGTGGGGCAAAAGCGTTTCTTTAAAAACCATAGAGCAACATTAGAGAGAAAGTTTGGTAAGCCATCATTTGATGCCTTTGATCCCGGCTGGATGGCGAAGCTCGTATTCTGGCTGGAAGGGAAAGAAGACATAGAGAAAAAACTGCCACTGGTTCAGTGGCAGCCAGAAAGTCGCGGGACGATCATGCTTCAATATTCTTCCCTGCAAGTTGACGGTAAGGCCTATGGGGTCGTAGGCAATGGCTACCGTCATCCCCAATCTCAGTACTATCCGCGGCATGACCAAGGGTGAGCGCCGCCTTGGGCTGCGGCTGGAAACGCTATTGGAGGATGACTACACCGTCTGGTACGACACCCCAGTGGGGCGCAATCGGCGCTATCCTGATTTTATTATTCTCCATCCCGGTCGTGGTCTGCTGTTTCTTGAGGTGAAAGACTGGAAACTGGAGACCCTCAAACGCATTACCCCCCGTGATGTGGAGATCCATACCCCGGATGGCCTGAAGACTGTCAGCAATCCGTTGCAGCAGGCTCGACAGTGTGCGCTCACCGCCATCAAGAAACTGCAACGGGATGAACACCTGCAACAAACCTCAGCGCAATTCAAAGGTAAACTCTGCTTCCCGTGGGGTTATGGCGTGGTGTTCCCCAATATCACCCGCAAGCAATGGAATGAGGCTATTAGTGAGGAGCATCAGGAGCTTGTGTTGCCGCCGCATCGGCTGATCTGCCGAGACGAAATGACCGCCACCGCGGACCCGGAAGCGTTTCAGGAACAGCTCTGGGGCATGTTCGATTACACCTTCGGCGACAAGCTCACCCTCCCGCAGATCGACCGTATCCGCTGGAACCTGTTCCCGGAAATCCGTATCAATGCACCCCAGCAAGGCCTGTTTGATGACGATGTTGATGATGACGAGGATCCAGAGCAAGGGCAGGGCAATAACTCGGATGGCAGGGCGATGGCCGAAAGTTCACCGAGCTACAACAGCATCCCCGATATCGTCCGAGTCATGGACCTGCAGCAGGAACAGCTGGCACGCAGCATGGGCGATGGCCACCGGGTGATCCATGGCGTCGCCGGCTCCGGCAAGACGCTGATCCTCGGCTACCGTTGTCTGCACCTGGCCCAAGCCGTCACTAAGCCAATCCTGGTGCTGTGCTTCAACATAACTCTGGCTGCCCGGTTGCGCAGCTTTATTGCCGAAAAGGGCATCGAAGAGAAAGTGCAGGTGCATCACTTCCATGAATGGTGTGGCCGGCAACTGCAAACCTATAGCGTAGATCTGGTCCCC
>LWDU01042848.1_pt1 | contig 19643 bp, 21 predicted proteins | sample 727161 | NCBI WGS metagenome assembly LWDU01 (sample SAMN04566230, study PRJNA314399) | hydrothermal vent metagenome | isolation source: deep sea hydrothermal plume seawater | place: Mexico: Gulf of California, Guaymas Basin | collected 2004-07-11
AGAAATCAAAAAAAAATTTCCTTGGATGAAGAATAAATTAGATACTACCGACCTATATCATTTTAATAAAGAGAGGGTCACTAAACTACCTAAAGGTGCAATAAGTTTTGCTAGCACTAAAGACTATCCAGACTTTGCCTACACTATTGGTAATAATATCGCTTGTCTTCAGGGACATCCAGAACAACCAAAACGCGCAATGTATAACTTTCTTGAAGTTACTAAAAAAGTGTTAACCGAAAAAGAATTTGAAAAAGCTAAGTTGCGTATTGAAAATGGTAAATCTGATTCCAGTATTTGGGCTCAGTGGATCATGGAGTTTTTTTGTTCTTAGTTTCCTTGACTCAGAGTTGAGGTTATAGTATATTGATTGATAACGTTCGTATACGAACAAGTTTTTGCTCTTTGATTTTTTGTTGAAATAAGCAGGTAAAGATAGAACGTTTTTTTGGATTTTTTTGGAGAACAAATTTGGGTGAAATAGTAGGGGTTGGATTGGTTTCTCATGCACCAACAATCATGATGACTAAAGAGCAACGATATGCTCTAAATGATGGTAAAGAAATCTCGTTAGTGACGGGTTTTCAAGATATGCGACGTGAAATCTTAGAGCCACTCAAGCCCGATGTTGTTATTGTTATTGACACTCATTGGTTTACAATCGTTGAATTCATTGTCACCAGTCATCAAAGGCGTCGAGGTTTTTATACATCGGAGGAGTTGCCTCGGACAATGAACAGCATTCCATTCGATATAACTGGCAACCCTGAATTAGCAAATAATATTGTAGAGCGTGTCAATGAAAATGGCGTGCGTTGCTCTGCCAATGACAATGAACACCTACCAATACATTATCCAACTGTTAATTTGCTTGAGTATCTCCAAGGTAATGAACAATGGCTTTCTATGAGTATTTGTGGTACTGCTAAGAAAGAGCATTTTATGAAGGTTGGTAGGGGCTTAAAAGAAGCCATAGAGCAATCTGATAAGCGTGTAGTGCTATTAGCTAGCGGAGGATTAAGTCATAGATTTTGGCCACTTGATGAACTCGAGAAACACGAAGCTTCTGACCCCATTCACATCATCACACCAGAGGCAAGGAAAGCCGATGAGAAACGAATTTCTTGGTTAAAAAAAGGCGACCATCGCTCTGTATTTGAGGGAATGGATGAATTTAATAAATACGCTCCAGAGGGTAAATTTGGTCATTACATAATCATGGCAGAAGCGATTGGTGGAGTAAATTGTCGAGCCATAGGTCGCCAGTTTGGTGACTACGAAAACGCCACAGGAACCGGTCAAGTCCATCTTTGGTTTGACCAACCTATTGAGGGCTGGACTTAAATATTACACCAGATATATTAGAAATTACTGAGATTGGCAATACGTGCCGTGATTGACTCCATCCCTTCTTGTATAGTAATCTGACATCCCAAGCGACTATTTGAAGGAGCAAGCTCATCAATTTCCATTTCTATTATTATTGTCTCCATTTCATCTCTTTCTTCAAGCTGCTTTCCTTTAACCGATTCAATCACAACATGGCAAGTACCACACATACAGGAGCCACCGCAAGCACCCTCAATACCATCAAGATTATTATCAAGGGCCAATTGCATTAAATTTTGCCCTACATCTGCTTCGATCAAGACTTCAGAACCATCTTCTAAAATGTATTTAACGATTGCCATTTAACTTATCCTTAATAATAAAAATACTATTCAGATAAAGAATCATCAAGTATTTGAAAGGTTTTTAAGTCACTATGAAAATCAATTCCATAATCACCACCTTCTCGTCCAATACCACTAAGACCAAAACCACCGAATGGTGCTGTCAGGTCACGAATAAGAAAACAGTTGACCCAAACCGTGCCTGCGCGAATTGCACGTCCAACTCGTTCAGCGATGTCGCGATTCTTGGTATAGAGCATTCCGGCAAGACCATATTCTGTACTGTTTGCCAACTCGATCGCTTCTGATTCAGTGTTAAATGTTTGAAGTGTCAAAACTGGACCAAAAATTTCTTTTTGAACCACTTCAGATTGATTAGAAACAGGCTCGATTAAAGTTGGTTCGTACCACAACTTGCCATTTTTAAATACCTTTCCACCGCACAGAATCTTGTCTCCGTTGATTCTAGCTCGGTCAACAAAACCAGCAACACTTTGAAGGTGTTCTGGGTGGATCATCGGGGTAATTTCAGTTTCGTCATCAAAACTTGAACCTAGTTTTTGTTCGGCAGTCAGTTCTAAGAAGCGATTTAAAAATTCCTTTTTTATGGATGAATGCACTAGTAATCTAGTTCCTGCAAGACAAATCTGACCAGAATCATCAAACTGACCTACCGCCTTTGCAACAGCCACTTCTAGATCTGCATCTGGAAAGATGATTAATGGACTTTTCCCACCCAACTCACCAGTGAATGGAGTGATATTTTCAGCAGCTGATTTACCAATATGGCGCGCCGCCTCAGGGGAACCGGTAAATGAAACACGATTCACATTTGGGTCTGATACTAGTATCGCTCCAACTTCTTCACCAATACCCTGAACAATATTAAAGACTCCAGCTGGAAAACCCGCTTCATCAATCAAATCACCCAACAATGATGCTGACAATGGCGACCATTCAGCTGGCTTCAAAATCACACTATTGCCTGCAGCGAGGGCAGGCGCACATTTCCATGTAGACAACATAAATGGAGCATTCCAGGGAGTAATAATGACACTAATCCCGCTAGGCATACGTTGAATTTCATTCTTTGTAGTATTTGAATGCCATTTCCTTGGTTTATATTCTTTAGCTATATCTGCATATGAGCGAAAATTTCTAGCACCCCTTGGAATGACACGGTTTCTTAGACTTTCATGGCGCATACCCATATCTAAGCATTCAATAAGGGAAATATCGTCGATATTAGACTCGATGAGATCGGCTAGCCTGTGCATAATCGATGCACGCTCATCAACGCTCATTTCTGACCAAACATTAAACCCTTCTCGGGCAGCAGAAACTGCGAGTTTAGCTATTTCTTCATCACCTCTTGAGATTTCAGCGAGAACCTCGCTAGGATTATTTGGATTGATGACGGTAAATTTTTTTTCGGACGAAACTCGCTTTCCATTAATATAGTGATCCATAGAAACCTTGACGCCTTTTATAGAAATTCTATTCGACATTAGCCAATCCTATATATATTTCAAGTATTGATCAAATTCCCAATCTGTTGTATGAGCAGCATAGTCTTGCCACTCTTGCTCCTTGATAGCGGTATGATTATCTACCAGCTCTTGGCCTACCGCTTGACATAAATCTTTATCAGCATTTAAAGCCTCCAAGGCAAGAGCCAAGTTGTCTGGAACATGTCTATCTGTGCTTTGAGATTCAAGGCAGTCTAGAGTTTCTGCGTCAGGCAATTCATAGTCATTCTCTATACCCAACTTAGCAGCTTGCAGAACTGTTGCAACTGCAGTATATGGATTTGCAGCGCAATCAGCCATTCTAAATTCAATTCTTGTACCTGCACCACGTTCATCAGGTATTCTAGTTGTCACTCCTCGATGGTCGTATCCCCAATTTGCCCAATAACCTGAAAGATTTGCAGGCAACAATCTTCGATAAGAATTAACTGTTGGCGCAAGTAAAGCTGACATACCTTCATGGTGCTTTACAAGACCAGAAATCGATTTTTTTGCAATATCAGACAAGCCATCTTTGGCAGACTTATCATAAATGGCATTATTGCCTTTTTTGTCATTGAAACTAAAGTTAACGTGCATTCCACTTCCACCGGTTTTCGATAAAGGTTTTGGCATAAAACTTAATAAGTAACCATTCTGTTCAAAAATCTCTTTTGCCATTGTTTTAAATAGGAATATCTGATCAACCGCTTCCAAAGCCTTGTCGTACTTTAGAGTCAATTCAAATTGCGGTGAATCAAACTCTGAATGGAATGATTCTAGCTCAATACCGCAAGCTTCAGCTTGTTCCCAAACCTCATCAATCAGACCCGCAGGATCAACCGTTGAACCAGTGCCATAGACGTAGGCTCCTGGAGTGTTGTACGGAACCCACTTACCGTATCTATCTTTTTGGAAAACATAGGCTTCTAATTCTATTCCAACATATGGCGTTAAACCAATTTTTTCAAACTGGGCTATTGTCTTTTTTAAAACATTACGTCCATAATATGCCAAAGGCTTTCCTTTAAATTCAATATCAGGAATGACCACACCCGTGTCTGCCTCCCAAGAAGGGCGAATGTCTTCTTCTTTGTATTTAGCAACCACATCAGGCAAGCCATCAAGTAAGCCGCTACCTGGTACTGGTAATAACTGCTTATCATAGGTAAGGCCGTAAAGGCTAATACAAAATCTTGCCTCACCACCAGCTGCAGTATTTATAGGTTGATATTTTCCTCTCGCTAAACCCAAGTGATCTGAGAATAGCACTCGAACTCTTCTGTAATCTTTCATTTTTCTCCTTTACTTAATTATTCAGTACCATATTATGCTGATGTTAACTTAACAGGCAAGTTTTTTATCCCACGAATAAAATTAGAGCGCAAGTATTTTTCGGGGCCGATTTGCTCTATTTTCGAAACCCTTTTAAGTAGCTCCTGCATAGCCACACGAACTTCTAATCTTGCAAGCCACATACCCAAGCATGCATGAGGGCCGCCTTGACCAAAAGCGATATGTTGATTATTTTCTCTCTCTAAAATAAGACTGAATGGGTTGGAAAACTTGCGCTCATCGTAATTTCCTGAAGTAAACCAAATAGCGACTTTGTCTCCCTCTCTGATTTGCTTCCCATGAAGTTTATAATCCTCCGTTGCAGTGCGTCTAAAGTGCATAGTTGGTGAAGCCCATCTGATAAACTCTTCAGTAGCACTAGCCCAAACTGGGGCATCATCAGGTGCGGATTTTAGGCAGTCAAAAATATACGGATTATTGGCTATAGCATGCATTGAAAATGCCATCGAATATCGGGTTGTATCATTTCCTGCAGCCACCATGAGCGCAAAGAAGTTTTTAAATTCAAGGTCTGATATTTTGTCGCCCTGCTTGTTTGGTTGCAATAACATTGACATCACATCACCCATATCATGATCTTCACGAAGTCTCTTTTGTTTTTCTCCATAATCATAAATTTCCTTGCCAGCAGGGGAGCGAAAAGGCAAAAATCGATATTCATCTGTATCAACCTTGTCAATAACATAGTCTGTAAAATCTGGGTCACTGTTAGCAATCATTGAGTCACCTCTTGAAACTAGCCACTCTGCATCCTCATCTGGAGTGCCAACAACTCGACCCAACATTCTCATTGGTAATTTTCTAGCAATCTCCTTAGTGGCATCGACTTCACCCAAGTCAACTGCTTCATTAATAATATCGTTACAAATATCACGAATCATTGGTTCATAGGTTGTGATTAGTTTACGTGTAAATCCACGATGGAACATCATTCGCTGACGGGTATGGACTGGTGGGTCAGTTTCTTGGAATGTCTTGCGAGCTTCGAATTCTTCTTTCGATTGCTCTTCTAGACGAATTCCTTGAGCTGAGCTAAAAATATTTGGTAAACCGTTAACCTCTTTAATATCCTTATATCTGGTAACTGACCAGAAACCGCTTCCACCATCGGTCTCATCTATCCAAGCACAGGGGTCTTCATCACGCATCCGTTTAAATGCCTTATGTGGAAAGCCTTTTTCAAAAGTATCGTGACTAGTAATATCTGCATTGATATCGTCATTGTTAGTTGGGCTAACTGTTTTGATCATTGTTTTTTCCGAGAGATAATATTCAACTACTTTTTGGTTTCTACAGCGGATTTATAATGTTTCGCACCTTGCCCGCCTGCTGCTCTTTGGCCACGAAATTCCCAATCACCACCCATAGCAGTAGATACAACCTCTTCAGAGCTAGAAGGTTGTGCACCAACATCATCACGAATAGGTGCACCATTAACGATTGTATTGGATAACATGCCCAAACCTTCTACCTCAACTTCAACAACATCACCTGGTTGGACAGGGCGACTGTTTGCTGGTGTGCCTGAGAGTAGCAGGTCTCCTGGTGCTAAAGTAATATTGCGGGCTATATCAGCGACAAGATAGTTCATATCCCACTCCATCTCGCTAGTGTTGGCGTCTTGCATAACTTTCCCATTAACAATTGTGCGGATTCCTTTGTTATGAAAATCCCAACCTGTAACTAAACCGGGTCCCACTGGGCAAAGCGTATCTGAACCCTTAACCCTAAGCATTGAGCCTGCATCTGTATCTCTAAAATCATGCAAACCGTAATCATTAGCTATCGTATAACCTGCAATGTATTCTCCCGCCTCAGCAGGGCTTATATTACGACAATTTCGACCAATAACTATGGCAATCTCGCCTTCATAGTTTAGCCATTTGCAGCGTTCAGGTCTTACAACATCACCTTTATGGCTATTAAGTGCAGTGATAGGTTTATGAAAATATGTTGGAGCCGGTGGTAGCTTTGTTATATATTCCTTAACGCGACTTTCATAGTTTAAATGTACACATATAATCTTCGAGGGTTGAGTTGGTGGGAGATGTTGCGCTTCTTCGATGCCAACACTTCTTCCGTCTTCAGTAACCAGTTCATTTCCCTCTACAGTGACTTGGACTGAGCATCCATTTAATAGTATTTTTCGATATTCTTTGGTTGGCATGCTTTATTCCTATATTTCGTTTGGGTACGAATGATTATATATTATATACGATGATCTATGAATTATGACTTAATTTCAAAGCTATATATTTAAATTTTTATAATTTCATTCGTTCCCGAATGGTATCATAGGTTTATTATTAATAATTCTACTTGCTATATAAATGTCTTTAAAAGGTTTTCTCTTTCCCAGAACTCACACAGGTAATTCGTCATTAATTCCTAATGTGCCTTGGCACTACTCGGGAGACTTGTTAACCTTAGAGTATCGAACTAATCCTGAACGTGTAGCTGAGCTCTTGCCTGATGGAATTGAGTTGGCTGATGAAGATCCCGGAGCTGTTGCTGTTATTTGGGCAGATTGGCAAAGCTGTAGTGATAACTTTAACGAATTATTAGATCCTGTACGTGCTCAATATAAAGAGGTGTTTTTTGTTGTTCGTTGTAAATATCAAGGAAAAACCTACTCACGTTGTATATATATTTGGGTAGATAAGGATTTTTCAGCCGCTCGTGGTCAATTTCAGGGTTATCCGAAAAAAATTGGTTCCATTCATTTAACAAGGTCAACTACTGTAGGAAAAGCTGGGCCTCGACTTGCACCTGGGGGTGTTTTTGGAGCCACTCTGGCAGCTTATGATCATCGCCTAGTTCAAGCTAAGTTCACTATTGAGGCAGAATCAGATCATGCTGGTTTTGTCAATGCTTTACCAATGCTTCACAACCGATGGATGCCTGCAATTGAATGCAATGGGAAAGACAGTTTGAATGAAGTGGTCACAATGTCAGGTTTTGATGCCGAGACTGGTCTAACCTTTAAAGGTTTTTTTGAACTTGAATTGTTCTCCTCGCCGGTTGAGGAGTTTCATTTACTCGAACCTGAGGAACTAATTCAGGGCTATTACCGCCAAGTTGGCGCGTCTTGGAAGGGCGGTACAACTCTAGCTAGAGAGAATTTAACATAACCCCAGTTAACTATTTAATGAGAATCGTTGATGGATAAGTCTGTAAATAAAGCACATCCAAAAGCCACAAGTGCTGAAGAGAAAGCCAGGCAGCACTTGATTTCAGTTGGACTGTATGGAAGATCAGTCTCAATCATTTCAAACGCTTTCAGACTTACGTCAATTATTAGGAGTTATGCAGAAAAGCATGTTTTTAAGGAATTTAACCTATCCTTTTCTGGCTTTGTTGTTATGTGGGTATTGTGGGTTTGGGGGGATCTTGAGACTGCAAAACTAGCTAAAAACTCTGGAATTGCAAAAAGTACATTGACCGGTATTTTAATAACACTAGAAAAACATGGTTATTGTCAAAGACTAGCGCACCCAAATGACGCTAGACGAGTTGTTGTTCATATAAACAAAGCTGGTGAAGAGCTTATGGAAAAAGTCTTTTCAAAATATCATAAAATCGAAGATGTCGCTGTATCCGACTTAACGAGTGATGAATTCGAAACTACTATAGACAGCTTGAGAACAATGCTTCACACTATGGAAGAATTTACCAACAAGGATAACAGTTGACAAGTGCTCGCAATTACCTTGTCTAGGTAAAGTTACACCTTATTGAAGAAAATTAATCACCTTATCAATATTAGCTTTTTTAAGGATAAGTGCATTATTTTCGTCTCTTAACCAGGTGCACTGGCGTTTACACAGTTGCCTCGAAGCAATAACAGCTTTATCAATCATTTCTTGCTTGTCATAAACCCCATCAAAATATTTCCAAGCTTGACGATAACCAACGCAACGCATAGAAGCTAAATCTAAGTTCAAATTTTTGTTATTCCTGAGTATTTCTACTTCATCAAGAAATCCGCTCTCCATCATTTTCATAAAGCGCTTTTCAATTCTTAAGTGAAGTTCTGAACGATCAGGCATGAGTATAATTTTTTTGATTTGATGATTCAGCTTATTTATCGCCTGATTGCCTTGAAGTTCACTCAATGTTTGTCCTGAAAGGTGAAAAACTTCAAGTGCCCGGGTAATTCTTTGTGAGTCGTTAGGGTGGATACGCTCAGCAGACTTTGGGTCAATTTTTACTAATTGTGAGTGTAATTTTTCACTACCTTTATTCTTTAAAAGATCATTAAAATGCTTTCTCGAATCTTTTGTGGACTCAGGCAATTCAGATAGTCCATGTTCGAGTGCATGGAAATAAAAAGAGGTGCCGCCCACCAAAACTGGCAGCCTGTTTTCTTTCAGCGCTAAGTCGATATGATCCTTTGCAAGAGAGACAAAGTGATTGACTGAAAAACTCTCTTCTGGTTCGCAAATATCGATCAGTGCGTGTGGATAGTTTGCGAGGATTTCAGGGCTCGGTTTGGCGGTACCAATATCCATGCCGCGATAGATTAGAGCAGAGTCAACACTTATCAAACAGACATCAAAGCGGTCAAATATTTCTAGTGCTAATTCAGTTTTTCCAGAAGCGGTTGGTCCCATCAAAAAAACTACTGAATCATTGGACGATATTCTCATAAGAATACTAGGCTTATAACACTAAGACCTACATTATAATGTCAGCTATGTTTACAGTATTGAATCAGGTTAGTGGAAAGTCATTTCAAAGCAATGGCGAAGTAAGTGTTTTGGATGGCGCACTTTCGAATGGTTTGAATTTTCCATACGGCTGTCAAAATGGTTTTTGTGGTAAATGCAAAGCCGTTATCTTGAATGGTGAAATTGAATACGACGGCGAAGTTCCTTCAGCCATCACAAAAGAGGAAGTTGAAGCCAACATGGCTTTGCTTTGCCAATGTAGAGCAAAAAGTGATTTATACATTGCCGTTGATGAACTGGATGCTCTTGCCAATATCGAAGTTCGTAGCATTCCTTGCAGGGTTGAACAAATAAATCATTTGAATCATGACGTCATTCAAATTATATTAAAAATTCCTGGTGCTCAGTCTTTGCAGTACCTAGCAGGTCAATACCTAGACTTGGAGCATTCCGATTTCGAACCAAGAGCTTTTTCGATTGCCAATGCGCCAGTTAATTCAAACTTAATCGAGCTCCATGTTCGTTTGGTTGAAGATGGGAAATTTACTACTTTTATTTTTAATAGCTTGGCTGAAAAAACCATTCTAAGGATTGAAGGACCTAAGGGTGATTTTTTCCTTAGAGAGGAAAGTGAGGGGCCAATTATTATGATTGCTGGCGGTACGGGTTTTGGCCCTATAAAGGCTATAATTGAACACCTGGTCGCTATTAACTCAGAAAGAGTTGTTTATCTGTATTGGGGCGTTAGAGATGAAGAGGATATATATTCAAAACTTCCGAGTGAGTGGGCTGAAAAATCTCCAAAAATTCAGTTCGTTCCAGTATTATCAGAAGCAAGTGGAGTCTGGCAAGGTGAACGTGGCTTTGTTCATGAATCTGTGATGAGAGATTTTGAAGACTTGTCGGATTATGAAGTCTATGCTTGCGGTCCCCCGGTGATGGTTAAGGCTGCAGCAAAAGGCTGTTTAGAGCAAGGTCTAAGTAAGAAGAACTTCTTTTCAGATGCCTTTGAATATGCTTTTGAGAGTAACGATGACGAATAACATGGAAAACCATTTAAAAACGCAACTAGAGGCAGCTCTAAAGCCCGATTATTGTGAGGTTGTTAATGAATCTAGCCAGCACTCAGGACCTGCAACTGAATCCCATTTTAAATTGGTGGTCGTCAGTGAGCAATTTAATGAAATGAAGCTCATAGACCGACATCGATTTATCAATAAACTTTTCGCTGAAGAGCTTAGCCATATTCATGCCCTAGCTATGCACACTTATACCCCGAAGGAATGGCAAAAGCGCCAGAGTGCACCAGAGTCTCCAGAATGTTCTAGCAAGTCTTAGAAGTGAAATTTATTCTTTTATTGTCAGTGTTGCTTGTCTCTGGTTGTCAGAGCATTATCGATAATTCGCAAAAGCTAGGCAACCAGGCGATCGACTCGGCTGATAGCATTGAATATGTTGATGAATCAAACCTATGGGACTATATAGCCAGCCATCAAGAACTTCTAATTGAAGACCATCCGAGGGTTCTAAAGTTTATTGATTGGTATAAAAAACACCCTGACTACCTTACCCGAATCTCTGAAAGGGCACAGCCTTACCTCTACCTTGTCGTTTCCGAGGTTGAAAAAGAGGGCTTACCTATCGAAATTGCTTTGTTGCCCATTATAGAGTCAGACTATTACCCTTTCTCCTTTTCACATGGCACCGCAGTCGGTCTTTGGCAGTTTATACCTTCAACAGGAAAACTTTATGGCTTAGATCAAGATTGGTGGTATGAGGACAGGAGAGATGTTTTGGCCTCGACTAGGGCAGCTGTCAAATATATGAAAGACCTTAATAGATTATTTAATGGTGATTGGCTCTTATCAATAGCTGCATACAATGCAGGACCTGGTCGAGTTCAAAAAGCAATCAAGGCAAATGCTGAGAATGGTCAAGAGACAGATTTTTGGCATTTAAATTTACCTAAAGAGACTACAAGGTATGTACCTAAACTATTGGCCTTGGCAAAGATTGTTAAGGATCCATCGCGTTACAATCAGAATCTATTGAAGATAGATCGTAATCCCTATCTCAAGGCCATTGAACTTAACTCACAGTTCGATCTTGCATTGATTGCTCAGTGGACAGGTTTAAGTATTGATCAAATATATACCTTTAATCCCGGACTAAGGCGCTGGGCAACTCCGGTGACTCTTCCATATACAATCCTTCTTCCTCAGGATGTGGTCTCTCGCTTTGAGAACAAGTTATCACAAGCTGGAGAAAGGCCGCAAATTAGTTGGGCTCGTCATGAAGTAAAATCTGGTGATAGTTTGAGCTATCTTGCAAAGAAATATAAGACAACTATTGAGCAAATTAAAAGTGTCAATGAATTACGTAGCGATCTTATCAGGGTTGGGGATTATCTAATTGTGCCTCTGGCTCAGCAAACAGAAGGGTACTATGCTCTTTCCGAGAAGCAGAGGGAGAAAAGCCGACTGAATGCTCAAAAAAATTCTGAAAAAGTTATTTATAAGGTTGTTTCTGGCGACAGTTTATGGAAAATTGCAGTACAATTTGATACTACGGTTAATAGCCTTGTGAGGTGGAATCAGCTGACCCCTACTGCGCCACTTTCTATAGGAAAAGAACTGGTTATTTGGCTTGAGAATAAGAATAAAACTGAGTTAGCCAAAATAGCCAATACAGGAATTGATATTAGTCGAAAAATTGTCTATACAGTTAGGTCTGGTGATAACCTTTCAGTTATAGCCAGTAAATACAATGTTAAAGTTATAGATATTCGTGCATGGAACAATTTAGATGAAGACCATGTTTTACAACCGGGTGAAAAATTGAGCATTATAATTAATGTAGTAAACTCAAATTTGTCATGACAAATATGCCGATTATACAAACTATTCTTGCCAGTTTGGCTTTCGCATTCTCTAACTGGAAGAAGTTAGTAGAGGTGAGTGTATTTCCATTGTTGATGGCACTCCCGTTAGTTACCATTCTGCCAGAAATGATGGGTGTTCTGCAAGCGCAATTATTTGGGGTTGGCCAAGTCCAAGCCTACCCTCAGTTTTATCAACTCTACTTGTTAATGTTTGACTATGGTTATATAGCAATACTAATCAATGTCTATCGTTTGGTGGTTTCAGGAGGTGCTTCCGTTGCAAGGTTTGGAGTTGTTTTGCCGAGCATTCGTTTGGGTCGTTTTTTTGTTTTATTTTTGCTTTTGTCTATAGCAACACAGTTGCCATTATTTTTTATTTCGCCGCTTCTGATTCCATTGGTTTACTTTCTCTTAATTCCATTTGCCCTTAATTTGGTTTCTATAGCCAATGACGTTCCTTATAAAAAAATAAAATTACCGGCGAGGGTTCAGTTAAGTGTGTTCTTAATTAAGTTGGGTGTGCCTTCCTTTCTGGTTGCTCTTGTAATATTGATTGGTGCCGAGTTTGTTTTTTGGGGAAGCATGATTATCATAATATATTGGATGGCGATTAGCTTTGCCTTGTGCTATCGAGTTATTGTGGCGAATAACTCAGCGCAAAACCTTTAGGGTAGCGCATATCAAAAATACCTCTTTTTCTAATTTTTGAAGATCCCTTTAGCTGATCATAAGCTTTAAGGAAGACTTGTAATCTTTCGCTTTGTTTTTGGTAGCCCAAAATAACTTTCAAGTTTGGTTCGAGGGTTAATTGGTCAATATGTGATCTCTCAAACTGGTTGATGGTTAATGGACCTAGAATTGAACGATAGTTAATAAAGTCAACGTAAAACTGTTCAATTTGGTCTTCTGAAACGATAGCTATGGGTGCATCAGAGTCAATTGAAAGGTTTGGTTTAAACAACACGCCTTGATTTGAAATATAGCCTTCAGACCCCCAGCGCATTGCAATATCATGCCTTACAACAGCGATTCGAATTTTATTCCAAAATAGTCGACTGACTTCAGCCTTGGCAACCCATGGGTATTGCTCTACCCTTTCTTTTAACTGAGACAGGTCAATCAAATATTTGTTGTTTAGGAGTGGTTTGATTAGTCGGTCATATTGTGCAGTTTCGGTTGTCAGACTTCCGTCGACTTCCCAAGAAATTTTTGGTTCAAATAGATCTGAACTGTCAATGACATAAATCAGGCCGGCAAATAACAGAAGTATAAATAAATAAGTCAGTTTTTTTAGCAGCTCGAGTAGTACGAGTTTGAAAGGTTTTCTCGGCTCTTTTAAGCGATTAAGTCGTTCTTTAGCCATGAAGAATTTTTAACACTAGTTGCTCAAAGTTCATACCAGCTGCTTTAGCGGCCATAGGGACGAGTGAATGTGATGTCATTCCAGGTACCGTATTTATTTCTAACAAGTATGGATTTTTATCCTTATCCAAAATGAAATCAACTCGACTCCAGCCAGAAGCTCCAGTTAGATTGAAGGCCTTCATGGCAATCGTTCGAATATTTTTCTCTTGTTGCTCTGAGAGATCTGAAGGACATAAATATTCAGTTTTATTGCTGAAATATTTAGAATCGTAGTCATAAAAATCGTGGTCTGAGATTATCTTTATGCTAGGTAATGCTTGATTTCCTAGAATTGTCACAGTGTATTCATCGCCTTCAATCCAATGTTCAATCAATGCTTCGTCGTTGTATTGCCATGCAAGTCCAAGTGCCGTATCCAGTTCATTTTTATTTTCTACTTTGGTGATGCCAATGCTTGAGCCCTCCATTGTCGGCTTTACAGCCCAAGGTAGCGGGAAGTCTATTGGATCTATAGGTTTGCCTTGAGTGGCAACGATTGAGGGTGATAAAGGTAATTCGTGCTTCAGCCAAACATCTTTAGTATGAGCCTTATTCATACAAAGATTAGAGGCCTCAACTCCAGAGCCTGTGAATGGGACCTTTCTTTTATCTAGTAGGGATTGTATATAGCCATCCTCTCCCCCTCGACCGTGCAGAACAATGAATGCTTTGTCGAATTCTTTGATCCATAATTTGTCAAGGTTGTCTTCAGTCAAGTCAAACGGAAAACACTCAACATTGTTTTTAAGTAAGGCTTTATAAACGGCCTTACCGCTCATCAGTGATATCTCTCTTTCGGTAGAATAGCCACCCATTAAAACTGCGATCATATGATTATTATTTCAGTCTCAAGTTCAATGTTATGCAATGACTTTACGGTTTTTTGAATGTGATTAATTAAATTTTCTATATCTGCAGCGGTTGCATTGTCGTGATTAATAATATAGTTTGCGTGTTTTTCTGAAACACAAGCGCCACCGACACAAAAACCTTTCAGCTTGCTTGCTTCAATTAATTCAGCAGCATAATTACCGTTCGGGTTTTTAAATACACTGCCGCAACTAGGCAATCCTATAGGTTGGGTAGAGTTCCTCTTCTCAAGCAAGTCGCGAATGTCATCATTTTGTTGTTCCAGGTTGAAATCGAATCGAGCGCTCAGAAAAAACTCGTCAATATGTTTATGCGACACTGAACGATAATCAATGACAAAATCGCTCTTTTTTCTTTGCTGTATTTTGCCAGTAAGGTTTATGGTTTGCACGGACACTACATATTGCCATATTTCTGAACCAAATGCACCCGCATTCATGGCAAGTGCTCCACCAACACTTCCTGGGATTGCGCTAAGAAATTCTGCCCCGTGCTTGTTATTAGATTGTGCAAATCTTGACAATTTGGCTAGCGTTGTGCCAGACTCAGCCTCAATGATACCTTCTGAAATTGCGAGTTCTTTTAAGTGTTTGGTATGAATGGTTGCGCCATCAAAACCATGATCTCGAATAAGCAGGTTGCTTCCCAGTCCGATAAACAAAACTTGCTTTGAGTTGTCACTTAGAAATTCTGAGAGTTCCCTTGCATTTTTGGGTGAAAAGAATTCACGAGTCAGGCCACCTGATCTTAATGAACAGTGCTTTGACATAGGTTCGTTGTATTTCAGCATCTCTAGTTAATGGCAAAATGATTCTTTAATTGTTGAGGTATTTTATGGACATCTCCAGCACCAAGTGTAAGGATTACGTCGTTTTCTGTTACAACGTTTGGCAGTATATCCACGATTTCACTACTATTTTTAGCAACGATAGGGTCAATGGAGCTTCTTCTTCTTATCGAATCGGCGAGTGTTGATGAACTAATTGTATTTATTGGAGCCTCGTTAGCAGAATAAATATTTAATAAAATCAATACATCTACTTTAGACAAACAGCTCACAAATTCATTAAATAAATCTCTAGTTCGAGAGTACCTGTGAGGCTGAAAAATAACAACCAGGCGATTCGTTGGAAAGGTGTTTCTAAGAGTGCTTAGAACAGCTTCAATTTCGTTAGGATGGTGACCATAGTCATCAAAAAATGGTATCGGTTTTTGATTGATTGTTAAATCTTGGTGATAGTCTAATCTTCTTGATACACCGCTAAAGTTAGATAATGCCTGTTGAATAATTTTCGGCTTAATTTTGAGTTCGATCGCAACACTAATGGCTGCCAGTGCGTTCAATATGTTGTGTTTTCCTATTAAATTAAGTGTCACAGGAAAGTTTTTTTGGTATTTACTGCAACTAACATCAAACAACATTTTCATCTTCTTCTGTTCAACATTAGAGGCCCTGACATCAGCATCATCGCTAAAACCATAACTCATAATGGGTCTGTGCACTTTATTAAGAATATCTTGCACACCTTGGTCATCAATACAGGCAACGCAGACTCCATAAAAGGGCAGATTTGAGGTGAAACTTATGAAGGCATCAGTAAGGTTTTTGTAGTTATGTTTGTATGTCCCCATGTGGTCTTCATCAATGTTAGTAATAACGCTCAACATCGGTTGGAGGTAAAGGAATGAAGCGTCACTTTCATCCGCTTCAGCAATTAAATAATCACTTTTCCCTAACTTAGCGTTCATACCTGTGGCATTTATAATGCCGCCAATAACATAAGTCGGATCAAGTTTTGCTTCAGTCAATATGTGAACAATTAGGCTGGTAGTGGTAGTTTTTCCATGAGTGCCAGAGATCGCTATACCAAAACGAAAGCGCATCAGTTCACCCAACATTTCTGCTCTAGGAACTATTAATAAGTTTTGATGCCTGGCTGCCTGTAGTTCTAGATTATTTTTGTCGATTGCAGAAGAAACAACAACTGCTTGCTTGCCTAAAACATTAGCCGCTACCTGCTTATAACTGATACTGCATCCTAATTTTTCAAGCTTTTCTGTTGCCGTATTTGATTGAATATCTGACCCAGATATTTCATAACCTAAATTAACAAGCACCTCTGCAATACCACTCATTCCAGAGCCTCCAATACCTATGAAGTGAATTTTTTTAATTATTGAACGGGTCGGGTTGTCAACTAGTGTCATGCTTTATTAACGGTTACGATAGTGATTGCTTGAATTCCCTCTCCCTTGCCAAATGCCGTCAAACCTTCACCAGTCGTTGCAGTGATGCCCACATCAGTTTTATTGATATGACATAGTTTGGCAATGCTTTTTTTCATTGAATCAATTTGGGGTGAAATTTTTGGTTTTAAACACTCGATAGCGATTGCTATGTGGCTAATTTTCCAATCACCTAAATCATCAAGCGCTAGCTTTAAATAGTTGCTGCTATCAGTCACACCTTCTTGACAAAGTTGATCGGCGAACGAGCCAAGTATATTACTACCTGTAATACTCGAAATGGCATTTGTTATCGAATGCAATACCACATCGGCGTCACTATTACCTTTGAGCCCTATAGGATAGTCAAGATTAATGCCAGCCAATATCAAAGGTTTTCCTGGTGCCATTTCAAATGCGTGAGAGTCTTGTCCGATGCCGGTTTTTGCTGTCATAATTTATTTAAGTAATAATTGGCTAATTTAAGGTCGTCTGAGTGGGTAATTTTAATGTTGCTTTTAGAGCTTGATACAATCTTTATAGAATGCCCTAAACGTTCAATCGCCTCTGCCTCATCTGTAATGTGATCGTTATTTTCGACCACCTTCTCTAGGGCTGTCTTTAGGAGCCCAATTCGGAACATTTGTGGGGTTTGTGCTTGATACAATTTGTTTCGTTCAATTGTTCCTACAACATCTTCATTGCCCACTTTTTTTAATGTGTCAACAACTTCTACGGCAAGAATACCGCCAATAGGATGGTTTTGGAGTTCAATTATTAATCTTTCTACGTCTTCTTTTTTTATACAGGGTCGAACCGCATCATGTACAAGCACCCAATCATCATCTTTTGTAAATTCAATTAAAGTGCTAAGGGCATTTAATACAGAGTGAAAGCGTTCTCGACCTCCCTTTACAGTGGCAAGCAATTTTGGGTGGGAGTAATAAGGTGAAGTCATAAAATACTCATCATTATCTGAGATGGCGACAACACAGCCAGATATCTGATCCATATCTAAAAGAGTTTCCAGGCTTTGATCTAGTAGGGTTGAGCCGTTCTCAAGCTTTAGATATTGTTTAGGAGTGTCTGTATTCATGCGCGAACCTGTGCCACTGGCTGGAATGATTAAGAAACAATTATCATCATGCATGACAGCTACGAAATCCTTTTAGGAGTAAGAAATTAATGGTCTTTATTATAAAGCAGACTCACTAGAATCTGCTACATTATCAGTTTCCACAGTTGTGTTGATTTGATATAACACCTCACCGTCTTTGATGAGTCCATATTTAAATCGTGCCTGTGATTCAATTAGGCTCAAATCTTCCTCTGTGTAGCCGTCAATTTGCTCTTGTAGTTGTTTATTGTCGTTTTGCAATTGTTTATTGATCAATTCAATGTCTTCAATGGTTTTTTGTTTTTGGAAAATGACGTTGGGAAAGTCATTAACCAATATATTTTGCTTCACTAGTGAAATCAATATCAGAATTAGTATTAACGAGATTTTGTATTTAATAACAAAACCAACTATGCCTTTATGAGTGTCATTTTGCATAAACTTAATTACTGGGGTTCTTGTAATTCTTGATCATATTATTTCAAGGTTGATATCAGGTAAGTTTTTGAGTAATAATCATGCAACGGGAGCTTCTGTTGGTTAAAGAGTTGAAAAATAAAGCCAATACCCAGCAATGATATGATAGCCAATAAGAACCTAATTATTGACTGCTTATGGGTGACACGTGAGCCGTCTTTTTGTATGATTTCAAATTTCCAAGCCCTCATCCCAAGCGTTTGTTTACCTCTAATCCAAGACATTGAAAAATAAGCATATATAAGAGGTAAAGTTAAGAGATAGAAGAACAGACTACTGGTTATTGCTTGTTTATTATTGATAATAATGACCACACCTTCAATAAAAAAAACAAAAGAGAAGACAAGAAAAAAATCGTAGATGATGGAACCTAGTCGACGTAGAAATGAGACATTGGATTTCATATATGTTTTGATAGTTTCATTAAGAATGCAAAATTAATGGCTACTAATTATCCTCTTTCTTTAATACCTTTGAAGTAACTTTTCCATCATGAAGTTGAGAGCTGATAAGGTCTCCAAGGTTAATCTTCTTAGATGAAAGTAAAACCTTTCCGTCTTTATCGTGAGTAATGCTGTAACCCCTAGAGAGTGTATTTAGAGGTGACAGTAGGTTAAGTCGGTTGACCTTGTTACTGAATTGATTTGCCTGATCCTTAAGAAAATATTCCGCATTATTGCGTAGACGAATCTTTAGTTGTTGGAGTTGTGATCGATATAGTTGATGAGCTCTTTTTATCTGCCTGACAAGTCGAAACTCATATTCGTCTAGTTTCTGAGCATTTCGTTGCAGTTGTTGACTGGGGTTAATAATTCTAACTTGAAGTAGGTCAAGGGAGAGCTTTATTTTGTCAAGAGATTGATTGACACTGTCCTGCAATTGTTTTCTAAGTTTTGTTGCCTGATTGATTATTGCAAGTCGATCAGGTGTTGCGATAACGGCGGCAGCACTAGGTGTTGGAGCTCTAACGTCAGCTACAAAATCTGCAATAGTAGTGTCTGTTTCATGGCCTATAGAGCTTATAATTGGTGTTGTACAGGTAAAAATCTCTCTCGCTAGCTCTTCTTCATTGAAGGACCATAGATCTTCCATTGAACCTCCACCTCTTGCCAATATGAGAACATCGCAGCGTTTATCATTATCTGCAATTCGGAGTGCTTTGATAATTTTTTTATAGGCATCTTCACCTTGCACTATAGTATCGTAAAGAAGAATATTGGAAAATGGATACCTTGTTTTTAGTACATGGATGATGTCACGGATCACCGCGCCGCTAGAAGACGAGATGACTCCGATGGTTTTTGGGGAGACAGGGAGGTTTTTTTTGTTTTGTGCGTCAAACAAGCCTTCAGCCCTAAGTTTATTTTTTAGTTGATCAAATGCAATCTGCAGATTGCCTATACCTGCAGGTTCCATCTGTTGCACAATCAGCTGGAAGTCTCCTCTGAGTTCATAGAGGGT
>LWDU01036331.1_pt1 | contig 19633 bp, 18 predicted proteins | sample 727161 | NCBI WGS metagenome assembly LWDU01 (sample SAMN04566230, study PRJNA314399) | hydrothermal vent metagenome | isolation source: deep sea hydrothermal plume seawater | place: Mexico: Gulf of California, Guaymas Basin | collected 2004-07-11
CACGTGATCAACCGATGGTACGTCGCGCTGCCCCGTCACGGCCGGACTTGCGAAGACCGCCTCGTCCGACGACCGATATGACCGTTTCCAGGTCGGTTGGTCAACGCTGGAACTGATGTCCCTGGATGCCAGAGATGGTCGCTTCTCGCTGTTGGCGGCGGATGCGGTGTCGGCCGAACGCTGCCTGCGAGCGTCTTCAAACGGAATGGTCATCAGGCCCTGTTGATTTGAATCCGACGGCGCGTTGATCGGAGCGAAATCGGAATCGTTGAACAGTGAGTCTGCATCGTCGGAGTTCGAAGATTCATTCATGAATCCCCGAAACTGATCGAGCACGGCACTGTCGGAAGAAATCGATTCCATCAGACCTTCCGTCACCGACGATGCCACCAGATCAGCCGCACCATGCGCCACGAAAGCGCGAGCAAGTTCCGGACGGTCCGCCCACTGTTCAGCACTCCAGTTACGAATGTCGACGTAGGCCAGCCCAATGGCATGCTGTGGCGTACGCGGTACCACACGAATGCCTTCGTGAGACTGAACGACGTGATACTGCAACGCGATGAACACAGTACCGGTACCCAATAGAGCACCGAAGAGAAACGGTTTGAACTTACCCATGGCAGGAGCCCCTGGTAGGTGGGACGAATTCAGGGATGGCGGGAACGACTCGAAATTGACACAACATTCAAACCTATCATGTATCCGGGCCGGCCTTCTGCCTGTTTGCGTGAGACCGACAAGAATCATCAGCGTTCCATGGCCACAGCCGGAGTGCCTTCTGTCGTCGACAATCTTTGCCCAACCGTTGATTTCGTCGCACGGCCATCCATCCGTAGAACTGCCGCCGTGCCTGTCTTGACTGAAATACGAATTCCGCAAAATCGGAAAAACCGGGCCACACGCAGTTGCCGAACCGGCAAGCAGCGCGTAACCTCCTGTTGTGGGTTCTATGCCCAAAAAGATCTTTGAAAACTGATTGAAAGTGGATCCCCTGCCCATTACGGTGGGAAGCCAGCGCTGCTGCACCAGATCCCTGCGTTTTGTTCGCATCATTGGGTGCAGACCAACGTGAGCGACCGCGTGTGTCGGAGCGACAGCTCGAAGCGGCTTGCGGACCTTCCCGCATGAGGCAGATTAATGTTTATTACCGGCGCTTCGTGGAAGGCGTCGCCGATGAAGAAGGCACGTTAATCGTTGCCAAAGAGCAAACGGGCTGCATAAGTTTGTGGCGTTGCGACGAATGGCAGAAGCGTCTGGACAGCGGAGTCTCTTTGCTGCGTCAGAAAATCGATTCCGGTCGGATGGAAGGCCGGTGGGGTGACGTTCAGCGGTTGGGACGACTGTTGTCAACACGGCATCAGCAGGTGACCTTGGCGAAGCGATCACGGCTTCTAATTCCAGAAAGTTTTCGACAGTTTCTTGGCGTGGAGTCAGGACAGGAAGTCGTCATCGTGGGTGCTGCGGTGTGCGTCGAAATCTGGCACCCGGACAGCTGGCTGGATGTATTAAAATCAGAAATGCCGGAGTTCGGCGATCTCTTTAAGACGCTGACGGAATAGTACAGAACGGCAGTCGTCTTCCAAACAGACTCTAAAGAAACAATGGATGCAGACGGATCGAACGAGAGAGGGACGACTTACTCACTCAACACGTACCCTCCAGGCTGTGAAATTCGAGGATGCTATTAACGAGCTTCCATGGATGGCCACTCGGCAGGGATGCCGTCCTTCTCTCTTCGATCCAACTTTCAATCAGCAACGGACTCAGCCCCCAGTGAGGCGGCGTGTCCGCCGTCACGCGACGCGTTTCACGCTGGATTGTGGCCGCAAGAACGCTTTTCAATTGCAGTTTCGTGACTCCCACGAGCCAGTATCGTCCACGACAATAAGTAAACTGCCTGAGCCCCGGTGTATGATCACCGAGTGCTGAGTTCAGAGCGCAGTGGACGTCTCGCATTTGACGTTCGTCGACGCGGACTCGGCCTTTCGACGATAGATGATTTCCAGGGCCGCCAGCCGATATCCTTCGGCCATCGTCGGAAAATTGAAGATCGTCGTCGCGAATGTGTCGATGGTCATGTCGTTAAGCAGAGCCATTTGCCCGAGATGGACCAGCTCCGTTGCACCGCTGCCGGCAATCTGTACACCCAGTAGTTTGTGCCCGGTCGGATCGGCGACCAGTTTCAGCACGCCAGAGGGTGACGCCATAATGTGAGCTCGCGCAAGACGGCTAAAGTCGACCTTTCCAACCATGGCTCCACCATACTGGCTGATCGCCTGCTCTTCCGTCAGACCAACCGTGGCCAATTCCGGGATGGTAAAGATGCCTGCCGGAATCAATCCGTCGGACGCATGCAGCTCACCACAGAAAGCGTGATACATGGCTCGGCGACCCTGTTCCATTGAAGCGGACGCCAGGGCTGGTGGACCAATGGTGTCACCAACAGCGTAGACGTGCGGAACGTCCGTCTGACAGAATTCATTGACGGCCAGCAATCCGCGGTCGGTGGCTTCCAATCCGGCGTTTTCAATTCCCAGTTGCTCAAGGTTAGCAACACGCCCCTGAGCAATCAACGCCTTGTCGGCGGTCAGAACTTCGCCGTCTTCCAGAAAGACGCGTGCCGCGCTGACGCCGTCCCAGTCAACGGACGAAACGACACTGCCACCACGGAACTCGCCACCGTTCGAGCGAAACTGGGCCAGGAACACTTCGACAAGGTCCGAATCCAGGAACCCCAGCGGACTGGGCCATTTGTCGACAATCGTGACCTTGACGCCCAATGACGCAAATGTGGACGCGTATTCACAGGCAATCACGCCGCCGCCCAGAACAATCAGGGATGCGGGCAGGTACGTCATCGAAAGCACAGAATCACTGTCGAAGATATTTTCGTGATCGACATCGACATTTGGTGGATTGCGAGGACGTGAGCCCGTCGCGACGACGAAGTGTTGTGCGGTCACAGTCGTGGTGCTGCCCGTGACGTCCTTGATCTCGACTTCGTGTGGCGAAACGAACGATGCCTTACCTTGCGCTCGTTCAACATTTGCCATGTCAAGACACTGCTGAGCCGCATTCTGGTGGGCGTTGACGACTTCATCCAGCCGAGTCATCAGGCTGGAGATGTTTAGCTGACTATCATGGCTGATTTCGTAAACGCCTCCACTGCGGCGGCGAAACGCCGTCAGCGTGATCGCGGTTTCACGCAGTGTCTTGCTGGGAATCGTGCCGTACTGAACGCAGGCACCACCGACGTTCCGTTCGCGCTCCACAATCAGAACGCGAGCACCGTGGCTGGCGGCTTCGACCGCAGCATTCTGTCCGGCTGGACCGCTGCCGATAACAACAACGTCGTAGTCGTGATTTGTGGCAATCATGTAGCGGACCTCACCCATTCCAAAATATCGGTATGCAGGCTAAGTAATTTCGCCACATCATCCGGATACATATTCAGCACGCCAATCATCGGATGAGACAGCTCATCGGGCATCTCGGTGTCTGGATCCAGCGCGATGTTCGCAAGATCGATTGCCAGATTCAGAATGGCCGCCTGCTGATCAAACTCAGTCGTTTCCGCAGGGGTCTGCTGGTGCTGAATGATCGTGGCCAGTCGTTCCGGCAAGTCCCACCACAGAACCAGTTTGCTGGCCATCGGTATCCGATATTCTTCGGTGGCGGCGAGAATATCGTCGTCCGCGGCATCAATGTCAGAATCATTCCGGAAGTCCGATAGCGCCTGCAGCAGCACGGGACGACCGACGTCGTGCAGCAATCCGCAGAGGAAGGCGTCTTCCACGTTCAGACGGCGATTTCTCGCGATGGCCTGAGCGAATGCAGCTGTGGTCATCGATTTTTCAAACGACGTCCGCACGTCCTTCTCGAACCCATCCACCTTAAAAACTTTGGCCTGAACCGATATCAGCATCACGATTTCACGAATCCGCAGCAGACCAAGTCGGGCCACTGCCTGCTGCATCGAAGTCACCATCACGCCGGAATTGTAACGAATAGAATTCGCGGTCATCAAAAGATGCCCGGTCAGCGACTGGTCTCGTTTAAACAGGTCAACGATATCTTTGGGGTCGCAGTCAATGTCAGCCGTCAGCTCCATCAGCTGTACGGCAACCTCTGGAAGTATGGGCAGGGCGTGGTCGTCCGATAGAAGGATCGACCGTGCCGCATCGACAATACCTGTGCACGTCGATGGCCTTACGTCAGGGGAGTGTGTCGTCATTTCAGACGTCTTTCTGATCAATCTGCGGGTCAACCCGTAGCGGGCCGGCGCAGGAACAAGGGAACACAATCGGGCATCGAGGGCACAGGCAACGACTTGCGTGTCACGTTGGCCAGACGCCGGAACCGAAGCGTCTGGTGGTCCAGTTGGCGCGAAACTGCGGATTGTAGGCCAAATTGGTGTACCTGAATTCAGGTGCTGGCCATTCCTACCCTGTGTACAGCGACAAGGCGACAGTCACCTGAGACGGGCGGCTCTGCCTGGCCCCGGGTGCAGTCATGAATGATTGGGAATTTGGAGCGACTCCATAAAAGCAGACTGTTGTGTAGGCTGCCAGCCTGCAGTCTCCCTTGATGAAGCAGGCTGGCAGCCTACGCTACAACAATCCGCCAGTCCGAAACCGCAATCCCTGAGCGCACCCCCTGGCCCCTGGACTTTGGGCTGGAACGCCATTGGCGTAGAATTTTAAATAAGTTCACACAGGATGAGGTGACAACCTGACAGGGGATTGGCGACCTGGTTCCCGCGAATCCAGCTACGATCGCAGCCCAATCACTTTTTCATGAGGCGTTTCAATGCAGTGGATCGACCGAAACAAACTTCGTACGCAGTTGCTGGCCGGGACATTCCTGAACCTTGGCTCGCCCACGGCCGTCGAAATCGCCGCTGACACAGGCTTTGACTGGCTGCTGATCGACCTGGAACACGGCTCTGGCTCGGAATCCGATCTGCGCAACATGCTGCTGGCTTGTCGAGGATCCAGCGCTGCTGCAATTGTTCGAATTCGATCCGTCGACGCCGACACCGTGAAATTCGTGATGGACAGCGGTGCTGCAGGAATCATGTTTCCCTATGTCAGCACCGTCGAAGAAGCAAAACGTGCTGTCGAATGCATGAAATATCCGCCAACGGGATCTCGCGGAGTTGCCGGTGCCATTCGCGCGACCAATTTCGGCCGCGACTGGAATCAGTATTTCAACTCAGCCAACGACAACAGCCTCGTGATCGTTCAGATTGAAACACCGGAAGCTGTCGAAGCCTCTGCCGACATTGCGGCGATTGATGGCGTTGATGTTCTGTTCGTGGGCCCACTGGACCTGTCAGTGAACCTCGGTTGCCCGGGCGACTTCACCCAGCCACGTTTTGTCGAAGCGCTGAAGAAGGTGGTCAAGTCGTGCAGCGACAACGGCAAAACACCAGGAATTCTGACAAAGACCGGGTTCGAACAGCAGCACAAAGACCTGGGATTCAGATTTACAGCCGTCGGGTCGGACTCGCTGGCCGTTGTGCAGGCGATGGAAGCAAACCTGTCCACACTGCGACAATGATTCGCGACGGCGCAATACGCTGATTCGTGACCGCGAAGAACGTCTTCCAGCCTGCGAAACAGAAATACCCGCGAGCCGGAACCGGTTCCGTCAACTTGTCGACTAATGCAGATGCGCAGGTTCCAGCAGCGTCACTGCCCATGCCACAACGATGCCCAGCCCCAGTGAGATGGTCAGCTGGACTTTGTTGTGGGAATGAAACTCCATTTCCGGCAACAGATCGCTTAACGCGATGCAGACGAAGACTCCCGCAGCAAACGCCAGCGAAGTGCCGAGGATTTCCTGCTGATAACCCGGAAACCGGCTGATACCGAGCAGAAACAAGGCGGCGCCGATTGGACACATCATCGCGAAACCTGCGTTGACCAGACTCATCGACTTTTTGTTCCAGCCGCCGGCCACCATCAGTGAGGTAATTGACACGGCATCAAGGGGCTTGTGCAGCAACACGGCCAGGAACGTCCCGATGCCAAACAGTCCGATGGCAGTGGAAGCCTGAGCATCCTGCTGCACGCTGGCTCCCAGCGCCAAACCGTCGATGAGTGTGTGCAGACTCAGGCCAATCGCAATCCCAATCCAGCTAAGACCATGAGAATGGCCGTGTGAATGACACTCGCCATGACCGTGACCTTCTCCCGTCGCTGACACTTTGGATGTGTGATCGTCCGCCTGATCGTGATTACAGTCGGGTGAGTGGGCCGCATCTTTACTTGCGACTGGTTCATGGTTGTGAAAATGGAACAGGCGGATCAGCACAAACATCATAACAATTCCCAGCATCATCCAGCGGGCCGTTGCGTCGGGGTCACGAAGTTCCCGAAAAGCATGTGGCAGCAGATGAAAGACGCCGATCCCCAGCATCAGACCGCCCACGAAACTAATGACCGTCTGCATTCGAGTGTGCGTCAGTTCGATCCAGGACGGCAACCAGCCACCCGTCAGTGACGCAGCAACGATCAGCAGACAGTAGATGCCCAGCACGATCATGGTCCGGGTGCTGTCTTCGCCTGCCTGCACCATCAAGGCCTGGCCATCAAAAGTGGATGTCGGAGGCGGTGCAGCACTGCTGTCCCTGACTGTCACTTCGTCAACCGCACGGGCCGACTCTGCTGCAACACCAGTTGTCAGGACAGCAACAATCAGACACAGGTAAAAACGGTGGAGGCAGGACATTAACAGGTAGACTTCGTTTGCAGATGAGGCGCAGCAGGCAACCAAAACAATGGGCCACTACAGCGAATTTCGCTGACTCGTGGCCGCGGCTGACGTTTTCTAATAGCAGAACGGTTGCCCCCACGAGCCAGAACCGGTTCCGTCAATCTGTAAACTGCTCTAAAATAGGGCGAAAAACGTCAAATTTCGAGTCGCGACGCGTTCTTATTTGCAACTTAGTTGCAAATGTGGACACATCCTGGAATACTCCGGCAATCAAGTCAGGCTGGTTGGAGTTCACGTAATGATCAAAGGCAGACAACCACAACAGCTGTCATTGGAAGCTGCAAGATCCGTACTGCAAGGTGTGGGCATGCGTTGCACGGCGGCGCGGATTGCCGTGATTCAGTGCCTGGATGCTGCAGCATCACCAATGACGCCCGTCGGCGTCGTCGACGCCCTTAGTGAATACGGTTTTGACAAGTCCACAATTTATCGTTCGCTGTCTGAACTCAACGAAGCCGGCATTGTCGTTCGCCTGGATTTGGGTGACGCCGTACGGAGATTTGAACTGGTGCCACTGGACAGCGACGGAGCATCGGAGCATCCGCACTTCATGTGCATTGATTGCGGTAAGGTGGTGTGTATGTCCGGGTTTGACGTGGAGCTGAAAGGCCGTTCCCGAAAGGCTCGTGCACCGGGGATCATGTCCGAAGTTCTTGTACGCGGGCACTGTCACGATTGTGCAACGTGATCTGTGGGGATCACCTCTTCGACTTACGCAAACGGCCGCACCGATTTCCGTCAGTCCCTCAGGCAACCAGGTTCGCATTCTGCACGCTGCAATGTGTTGCAGCGATCATCAAGACGTGGGATAGTTTCCTGTGTTACAGATGCCGGAAGGAGAGAAGAAATGAAGGTGCAGATCACGTACTGTGTCATGTGAAACTACACACCCCAGGCCACCAGTTTGGCGGCCGCGATCAGGCAGGCAAAACAGATCGAAGTTGGTCTTGTGGAGAGCAAGGGCGGCATATTTGATGTTGAGCTGGACGGAAAACTGATTTACAGCAAGGACGAAACGCTCAGGTTTCCCACGCATGAAGAGATTCTGGAGCAGCTAAACGTTTGAGACGGAATGTGCGCCGGATGGCGACACGACGTTTTTGGCGGCCTTTCGCCCTCCTCCGCCACTACAATTCAACTCGTCCCTGATAATTTGGCAAATGCTACGGGGCGAATGAGCGTAGAAAGGTTCACAGCGGTGGAGGTACGCGCTTTGGCGACTGTCCTCTTTAAACATAAGTCCTTTCAAATTATGGGTTTGCGGTACATCGTGACCGCAAAATGTTTGTCCTGATGAGTCAGAATCCACCTGTATTGCCCGTCAAGGGAGGGCCGCCACTGTGGCTGTGGGGCATGCTACTTGTTGCCACCGCTGCAGTTGTCGTTGGGGTGATTGCTAGTGGAGTGCCGGACGATCCTGCCGATTTGTATCAGCAGGCGTTGCAGCAGCTGAATAGCGGAAGCAAAGCTGAGTTCGAGCAGTCACTCAATCGCCTGAAGCAGTTTCCTGAATACTCGGACCACGTAATTCTGCTTGAAGGGATCAAGGCTGCGGGGGAAACACGAGACCCGAAAGCCGTTGAATTTTTCGAACAGGCTCAAAAGAACGCGGAGCTCAAGCCGCTCGCGTTGCAGAAGGCCGGCGAGTCATTGACTCGAATGGGTCAGTTCCGCGAAGCGATCGATCGATATGAAGAAGCCATAAGGATCGGTCCAGAGAACGCCGATCATTCCCGCTTGCTGCTGGCGCGGCTTTATCATGCCGTTGGTGCGTTGACGCTGGCAGAAACGACACTGGACGAAATTATCGCAGGCGACGGCACGCACACGGGAGCTCGTCAACTGAGAGCGCAGGTCAGGACAGACCTTTCCCGGTTTGCAGAGGCTCTTGCCGACTATTCAGCAACTCTGGTCACACCGGGGGATGTCGCGTCAGCCAGTCCAGGCATTATCACCAATTATGCAACGTGTATGCTGAGTGCAGAAGACACCGAAAAGATGGCCGACTTTGTTAAGCAGCATCTGCCCATGATCAATGAGGAGTCGCTCAGGGCCAGGCTGCTTTTTCAGACAGGAGATCTGGGCGGTGCCGAGGCTTTGATTGCTGCAGCCCCAGCTGAACGCGGCCCCCAGCCCGAATTTTTGATACTTCAGGCACAGATCGCTTTGGTTAACGGCGAGCCGGAGATTGCGGAAAAAGTCGTGCTTGAAGCTCTGGAACGCATTCTTTCAGGTCGCCGTGGCCGTCTTTAAGGAAACCGGCGATTCGGAAAAACTCGATGTGGCCGAGCAAAATCTGCATCAGCTCGAAGATTTACAGAAACAACTTTTTGATGCACTGACCGTCGTCGGTGACAACATCGATGACGTGGATGGACGGTTTCGAGTCGCCGAGTTACTGGCAAAGCTCGGACGCTTCCCGAAAGCTCAGCAGTGGTTTCTTACAGGTGGTGCCATCGACCCGGAACGGGGCGATGATGCTCAGAAACAGATGGAAGAACACCTCCGGGTGGTTCTGCCGCTTGTCGGTTTCGCCGACGACAATCCACCGGAAACACCGGCTGACAGCAACAAGGGCGAGGCACGGCCAGAAGATAACGTGAATGCTGAAACCAACGGAACCAAGACCGAAGCAACTCCCGAGGGCACTTCAAAGGCTGACGAATCGCAGAGTGGTGTGAAACTGAACGTCGCTCCACCTGAGTCGAAAAAAAAAGAAGACGGCAGTGAGTCGCCCTGATACGCAGGAAGCCACGTTCAAGAGTGTACCGCAGCGACCCGTCGTCAGTCACAGCGAGTCTCGCCTGTCGCGATGATCGAACGCTGGTCACGACTCTCGAAATTCGTCCTTCAATCAGTTGGGCATGAACGTCCACTTTGTCAATCAGACGATCTTCAGACTGACCATCGCATCGCAAGTCGGACACAATCGCCGTACGTAGCGTAGTGCGACTTGTTTTCTGCGACCAATCGCCGGCAGAATGGTAAGGGATCGCGGTAACACGAATCCCGTTGAAATCGTGGAGCCAAATGAAAAGCCTCTTCGTACCGTTCAGAAGACGAGCAGAAGATGATCCCGAAACCTTACGTAAGCCAGTCGTCACAGACCGCAATTAGTAAACGCTGCGTGGCGGTCGTCGCACTCTCACTGATGTTCCTGCAGGCAACGGCATGCCTCGCGGAGGACAGGTCGAGCACCTCAGGAAACCGCGACAAGCCGCTGGTTCGTGTGATTGACCTGTCGATCGGTGAAACGCAGCACGTGCAACTGGCCGATGGCACACAGGCCGTCGTCAAACTGGTCGACATAGATGAACAGCGGGATTCCTTGAGCGGTGCCGTGCGTCGTGCCGAAGTGACAGTGGAAGTCGACGGCCTGTCTGTTCAACTCGTATCGGCGACCTACAACCTTCCAGCAACTGTTGGCAAAGTTCAGATCGATTGTTCGATCACTCGTGGATATAACGCAAACGGAACAGCTTCCTCGTGGGGTTTGAAGAAGGACGCCCGGTTACGATTATGGCCTGCTGGTTCACCCTGGATTCGGCCCGAGTCGTTCGCCTATCCAGCCAGACAACGGTGGTTTGCAACGCATACGCAGATGGCGAACGTGCCAACCTATGTCGATGGTGGTGACCGGCCGAGTCGGAAAAAAATTTACTACCACAGCGGACTGGACATCGGGGGAACCGAAGGCCACGTCGAAGTTGTTGCAGCCACATATGGTCTTGTCGTTTCGTCCGGACTGGACGTCCTGTCGGAACACAAAGATAGTACGCCAGTCAATCCCCGCTACGATGTCGTGTACATTCAGGATTCGCGAGGCTGGTACTATCGATACAGTCATCTGAAGGAAATTGACGAGCGAATCAGGGTCGGACGAATTGTTTCGATGCGAGATCGAATTGGCCTGCTTGGCAAGGAAGGCGGCAGCGGTGGCTGGTCGCATCTGCATTTCGAAATCAAAGCACGACAGCCGTCCGGCGAATGGGGAACACAAGCCGGTTATGCGTTTCTGTGGCAGGCCTATCTTGAGCAATACAATCCGTCAGTCATCGCCGTCGCTCGACCGCATCACTTCGTCCGAACCGGGGAGTCCGTTACTCTGGACGCGTCAAAGTCGTGGAGCAAGTCCGGCAACGCACTCGCATATAAGTGGGCGCTGCATGATGGAGTCACTTCCGACAGGTCTCAGCTGACGCGCAGATATGACGTGGCAGGGATGTACAGCGAAGTCGTCAAGGTTACCGACGACACGGGAAACGCGGCTTACGACTTCGCAATTGTGCAGGTCATTGACCCTCAGCGTCCCGAGAACCTTCCGCCCTCGATTCATCCGACGTATGCGCCGACCTTCGATATTCGACCAAACGATCCGGTACGCTTTACCGTGCGTACGTTCCGAACGACTGCTGGCAGGGAAGTATGGGACTTTGGCGACGGCAGCCCGCACGTTACCGTTAAATCGGATGGAAACAAAAAGAAGCTGGATCCAAACGGGTATGCGGTGACAACTCATCGTTTCGGTAAAGCGGGTGACTACATCGTTCGAGTCGAGCGGACGAATCAATTCGGCTACCAGTCGACGGGGCACGTTCACGTGTGTGTTGAATCAGCCGAACGGCAGGTTCGCGTCCTTCGGGACGTCAGCTTTCTAAGCGAAGATCGCCTGGAAAAGCTTGACTTGTATCTCCCGGACGAGAATCACGTAATTGCCAGGCCTGCCGTCGTCATCGTCCACGGTGGTGGTTGGCACGGCGGAGACAAAGCTGCCAAACGAGAAGAGAACATCGGGCGCACACTGGCGGCGGCCGGATATGTCTGCGCAAGTGTCAATTATGTACTGGCAGACAAAAGTGACCGACTGGACGCCCGTCTCAAACAGGTCTGGCCACAGAACCTGCACGACTGCAAAACGGCCGTACGGTTCCTGCGCAGACATGCTGCTCAACATCGCATCGACCCTGCCAGGATCGGTGCCATCGGAGGTTCCGCCGGCGGTCATCTGGTCGCCATGCTTGCGACAACGAATCCGGACGATGGACTTGACCCGGAAGGACCGTACGCAGGCGTTTCGTGTCAAATCCAGGCCGTTGTTCCGATGTACGGCGTGCACGACGTTCTGCAGCAGGCCCGAAGTCGCGGTACCTTCGATCTGATGAACGCAGCCCAGCGGGAACTCTGCCGGGTGGCGTCACCCGTGACCTATGTTTCCCCCGACGATCCACCCGCACTCATTCTGCACGGAACGAAAGATGCGCTGGTGTCTGTCGAACAGTCACAGATTCTCTTCGACCGTCTGCGAAAGTCCGGCGTGAAGGCAGAATTGCAGATCATCAAAGACGCTCCTCACAGCTTCCACCTGCAACCCGCGCAACAGGATCTCAGAGCAACGGTGATCGAGTTCTTTGACAAACATTTGCGAGAGAGGTAGTCCGTCCAGCGTTCCTCTGCCTGATGAGAACAGACAGAATACCTGTCAGGAAAACATGTGTCGTTGCACCAGGTTTGCAAACGGCAGCTTCCGGGCGTCAGCCCGCATCGGCTGGCGGGCCGCCCCGCATCAGAATCTGCTGCAGAGGATTCAGTCCGGCCACTTTTTCCCAGTAGGCAAGCAGGTCCGGAATCACCGATCGAGTGTCTTCGGTGCCGATGCGGCGTCGGTCAATTGAGCGTACGCGAAGAAGCCCGGACGGTGTTGAGGACAGGAAGGCTTCTTCCATCGCAGAAACTTCCTTGGCAGAAATGTCACGATGTTCGAAACGGAATCCGCAGTCGGCCGCGGCTTCTTCGACAATCCGTCGACTCATGCTGTTCAGAACCTGACTTCGGGGCGTCATGATCGTTCCGTCAATGACGGCAAAGAAACACGCAGTACTTGTTTCCGTGATTAGTCCGGACGAGTCGAGCAACAATGCTCGACTACCGGACTCCACAGCATCGGCTTCGCTGTCAGCCAGCCACCAATGCAGTCGATTTCTAGTCTTGTGGTGCACAGGCTGACTGCTTTCAGAAATCTGCCGCCGTTTCGGTATCGTCAGGCGAACTCCGTCTTCAGCGGCGGAATGCCACAGCTCCAGCGGAAGGCGAAACGTATGCACGACGGTCGTCCCTCCGGGCAGGTCGTCAGTGCCCAGATAGGTGCGGTTGGCTCCGGCCGTGACAAACGCGACGATGCCAAGGTCGTCCTGCGGATCAATCAGTGTGCTGTTTTTCTGCACAAGGCGCTCGGCAGCAGCGGCAAGGTCAGGAACGGAAAAAGGTGTCTCAAACCCAAGTTCAGCGCACGATGTTTCCAGACGCTGCAGGTGCTGCTGCAGGCGAAATGGCTGGTGACGATACGTCCGCGCCATTTCCGTGATGCTGGCTCCGGCGACGACTCCGAGATCCCAAACGGGCAACGCGAGTTGCGAAAACGGCGTCTCACGACCGTTTATCCATGCCAGTGGCTCATCCATTCTGAGTGTTTCCTGCCGGAAGACAATAACCGACGGCCCTGCGGTCCGAATCTGAAAGAAGGTGGTGCACCAGGCCTCGACCGAGGCAACTGTTTTGCGATATCGTATCAGTAGTCTACATCTGCATTACTTCCGGAGCCTATTATGAGATTGCCTTCATTCTGTCTTGTATGCTGCCTGGCAGCCACTGGCCTGATGACCGCGACGCCCGCCGTTGCCCTGGACGAACCGGAAAACGAGCGAGAACGCTACGAACTCATGCAGCTGTTTGCGGAAACGTTTCAGCAGATTGAGTCCAATTACGTCCGCGACGTGGATCGACGAGAATTAATGGAATCCGCGATTCAGGGGATGCTACGCCATCTGGATCAGTACTCAAGCTTTATTCCGCCAACGGACGTGCGTCGTTTCACTCAGATGGTGGAACAGGAGTTTGGCGGAATCGGGATTACCGTCAACTCACCACGCCCCGGTCAACTGATTGTTATCAGTCCGCTTCCCGGCACACCGGCGTATCGAGCGGGAATCCGAGCGGGCGACCTCATTGTGGAAGTGGAAGGGAAATCGACGGAGGGTCTGTCACTGACCGACGCCGTCAAGAAACTACAGGGACCGGTTGGTCGCCCGGTCGTCATCAAGGTTGTGCATCCCGGTGAAGACTCTGAACCCGAGGAGATACGACTTGTAAGGCAACTGATCAAAGCACCGACTGTTCTTGGTGATCGTTACAGCGACAAAGATGAGTGGGAGTTCATGTATGATGACGAACAGAAGATCGGCTACATTCGGCTTTCCCACTTCAGCCGATTTACTGCCCAGGAGGTAAAGGCGGCCCTGGACAACGTCTTCGATCGCAAGGTCCGCGGCCTGGTGATTGACCTGCGATACAATCCTGGCGGATTGCTGGAAGCCGCCATTGAAATCGCCGACATGCTCCTTGAAGACGGCAACATCGTCAGTGTTCGTGGTCGCAACGTTCCGGAGCGGTCATGGGACGCCAAGAAACGCGATACGTATTCGAACATCCCGCTGGCTGTGCTTGTTAACGGATTCAGCGCGTCTGCCAGCGAGGTACTCAGTGCCTGTCTGCAGGACAACAAACGGGCGGTGATTATCGGTGAGCGAACCTGGGGCAAAGGCAGTGTGCAGAACATCATCCGCATGGAGGAAGGCGAGAGTGCCCTGAAGCTGACCACTGCGAGTTACCACCGGCCCAGCGGCGTGAACATCCATCGCTTTCCTGATATGAACGTCGACGACGAATGGGGCGTGACTCCGGACGAAGGCTACCTGATCAAGTACGACCGCAAACAACGGACGGAATGGCAGCGCTATCGAAGAGCAAAAGATGTACTGCGCCCAGCGGAAGATGTCGCTGATGATGAAGACGCGACAGAAAAAGAGGAGGCGTTCAACGATACTCAGCTTATTGCGGCAATCGATTATCTTGCCAACCAGCTGAAAGAGCCGGAAGAAAATGAGTAGACGTCAGCGAGTCGATGTGGCGAGTTCGCGTTCCATCAATCGGATCAACTCGGCCAGACTGCTGACTTCCATTTTCTTCATCGCCTTGCCGCGATGCTTTTCTACGGTCTTGATACTGATTCCCAGTTGAATTCCAATCGACTTGTTGGTTTCGCCTTTGTAAACCAGATCAACGACCTGGCGTTCGCGACTTGAAAGCCGGTCCAGATACTGCGTGCCGTCCGACAGGATAGCAGGCAATCCGTGGTCGTCAGTCGCAGCTCGAGCAAGTGCGTCGAACGCTTCCTCCAATGACGCCAATAGCTGGTCGCGATTGTATGGTTTGTCAAGAACGGTGACCGCCCCCTGTCGCATCGCTTCGACAACAACTCGAGTTTCCGGATACCCTGACAACAGAATCAACTGGAACCTGCTGGAGAACTTTCGCAGTTGCTGCTGAACATTCAAGCCGCTGACGCCGGGCATTCGCTGATCGGAGACGACGACGCCGGGGAGCAAGTCGTGAATGTTTTCGAGAAACTCCGCGGCGCTGGCGTAAGTTATGACCGAATAGCCTACTGCGTTCAGCTGTAGCTCGATGACTTCGAGAACCTGAATCTCGTCGTCGAGTACGTAAACCAACCGTTCGACTTGAGGTGATTCGGTTTCCTCCACGGCAAGCACCCCGTCAATTTCGTCCGCCTGAATTGCAGTGACTGTCGAAAACATTTGTGCCCCGTCAAACGATTAAGTACAAACTACCAATAGGTCGATGTCTCGCCACTCGGACCCTAGCAATCTGCGTGCACAAGGGAATAGTAATTCCCCACCTACCGGGCGCCAAGTGTGGGTAGAATCTCGCTCAAGTGACTCGTGTCTGCGGCCACAACAAAAACCAGGAGTGCACATCCGTCCACGACGCCTCAAACAGATTTCGTTGGATTTTTGTCCCTCGGCACGGGCACACTGTGCCCCCCATCAACCGTAGCAGTGCCGCCCGGAACCGCTCCGCGAACCTCGACTACGGTAAAATCAGAACCATCGCGGGTGCGAGCAGTTTTTGCCTGACTCAGGATGACTGCACATTGAACGCTCCTTAAATCCGTATGTGCGGGCCTGCAGCGACGGTGGTCGCGTCGTAGCTTTTACCAGGAAGCGATTCGCGATAGCTTACACAGACTTCCGTCCCTGATTCCGGGCAGCCGGAAGGCAATTCGAGTTGCGACTCGCAGGTGAACGGCCGGTTCCTGTTGATCGCCACAGAGATACGCAATACACAGAGTCGTTGTTCCCAAATGCCACACAGGTATTGGCTTTCCTCAGTGCTGAACGTTCGCAATGTCAAAACAGTACAATGACGACGACCAGCGAATGATTCGCCTGCAGGAAGGCGACCCGAATGCGTTCGACGAAGTCGTGGACGCATGGGAAGCGCCGCTGTATCGTTTTTTTTTCCGCAATACCCGCGATGCACAACGATCTGAAGATCTGGTTCAGGAAACGATGCTTCGGCTGTATCGAAAGGCATGGGACTACGTGCCGACCGGCCGATTCAAGGGTTGGCTGTTTCGCGTGGCCAGAAACCTTCTGATTGACAGTGTTCGACGGGCCTCCCATGACGCTCTGATTCGACGAGTGACCGTAATTGCATCTGCTGACGGCGAGGCGGTTGACCTGTTGAGTCTGATGCCCGGGGACGACGTATCCGCCGAGGTGAAAGTTTCACAGCAGGAAGTCGTTGCCGCCGTACACGAATTACTCAACGAACTGCCGGAAGAACAACGCCAGACATTTCTGCTCCACCATTTCGATTCGCTCACGTTGTCGGAAGTTGCAGACGCCATGAATACGACGTTGCCGACAGCAAAAAGCCGGCTACGGCTGGCCAAAGAAAAACTCCGTTATCATTTGACCTGTCGAGGTTTCGCTGAGAAAACTGTTTCTGAAATGAATTGATCCCTGAGCCAGAATCCTTCGTTCCATCGCAGTCAGGATTTGGCGGCACATTAAGTCCCACACTTCTTTCCATAACGACGCTCAGACAATTTTCTGAAACGGGATAGTCCATCCTGTCCAATTCTGCGTAAGAGAAACTGAACATGCCTCACTTCAGCCGCCTGACCGACATCGTGACCTGCAGTCTGACCGAGATTCTGGAGTCTTCTGAAGATCCCGCTGCAACATTGCGGGAAGTGGTTGAAGAAATGGAGGAAGGCCTTGCCAGCGCTCGCCGGGTGGCTCGGACATCGGGTTCCAACCGTGACCGCCTGAAGGAAGAGATTACCGGTCATTCGGCTCAATTGAACGAATGGCTGGAAAAGGCGAAAGCATCGCTGTCCGGCGGCGACGAAACTGCGGCTCGCGAAGCCCTGACGCGAAAAGTCGAAATCGAGGACCTGATTGAAGGCTTGACGCCGGAACTTGAGGCTGCCGATTCCACATGGCGAAACATGCTGCGAATCCAGAAGGCGCTGGAGGCTCGGCATGCGGAAGCAATACGTCGAATGACGGAATTGACAGGAGAGACTCCGCCGGTCCGGCTGGAATCCGAGACTGCTGTGCATGCGATCACACAGTCTCAGCAGGAAAAAAGTACCGAAGTGGAAGCCGAGTTGGAAGCACTTCGAAAGCAACTCGGCAGCTAACGAAACGCACTCGCGAAACATTCACAGAAGAAGACGATGTCCACGACCGCTGCACTCGAATCGTGTCACCATCGTCTGGTCAAGACGCGCATTATCGCCACGATGGGGCCGGCCTGTGAAGACGCGGAAACGATCCGGCAACTGATCCTTGAAGGTGTGGACATTTTCCGTCTGAACTTTGCTCACGGCACTCACGAATGGCTGCAGGAAGTCCTTCAGCGAATTCGCGCCATCTCAGACCAATTGAAGATTCCGGTCGGCGTGCTCGGAGATCTTTCCGGCCCGAAGATTCGACTCGGCCTGATTCCCGGGGGCGAGTTGATGTGCAGCGAACAGAGCACAGTTCGCTTTGTTCGCAGTCGTGAGTCCGATGAATCACATGACCTGACGTGTACGTATGAAAAGCTGATCGACGACGTTGACCTCGGTGACCGCATCCTGTTGGCTGATGGGACTGTGGGACTGGTGGTCACCGACAAGGCTGAAGATGGTCGATCGGTAACATGCATAGTGGCGGAACCTGGCGTCATTCGCAGCAAGCAGGGAGTCAATTTGCCAGGCGTTACTCTCAGCACGCCCTGCATCACACAGAAGGACGAAGAAGATCTCGCATGGGCACTTGAACAGCAGCTGGACTTCATTGGCCTGAGTTTTGTTCGAAGTGCCGACGACATTACGCAGTTGAAAAGCATGATCGATCAACAAAAGCCGAAGACGCGACCGATTGTCGTGGCGAAGATCGAAAAGACTGAGGCGATCGCGGATCTGGATCGCATTCTTGAAGCGACGGACGCCGTCATGGTGGCTCGGGGAGATCTTGGCGTGGAAGCCGAAATCAGTCGCGTTCCGATTCTGCAGAAGGAAATCATTCGCCGCTGCAATCAGGAACGAATCCCCGTGATCACGGCCACTCAGATGCTCGACAGCATGACCACCAACGACCTGCCGACTCGTGCAGAAGTCAGCGACGTGGCGAACGCCGTGATCGACGGAACGGACGCCGTTATGCTCTCGGGAGAAACCGCCATCGGCAGGCATCCGGTCGCCTGCGTTCGAATGATGCTAAAGATCGTTCACGAATCGGAACCCTTTGTGATCGGTCGTGGAGTCGAGGATCCACACACTCACGAATCACGCCGTGCCAATCCGATTACAGAGGCTGTTTCACTGGGGGCGACCGTCGTTGCAAATAACCTGGACGCGGACCTGATTGTGGTGGCAACGGATTCCGGCCGCACAGCCCTCGCGTTGTCCGGGCAACGAGGTCGAGTCCCGATCCTGGCCGTCGCACATCGCCAGGAAATCGTACGCCGATTGTGCCTGTACTGGGGAGTGACTTCCATTCAAAGCACACTGGTACGTCAGTCGGCGGACGCACTGCTGCAGTTTGTCGTTCAATGGGGACTGGATAATCACGTATTGAAATCAGGCCAGAAGATTGTGGTGGTGGGTCACACAAACTGGCTGGGCGATGGCCACGACCTGCTGATGGTGCACGTCGTTCCGTAGTTGCCGATGTGCGTTTCACCAATGCAAACACTACCCCAAGTGGACATTGACGATTTCCGTCCGCTACCTTATCCGCTACCCTTTATGGACAGTTTGGCTCGATTCCAGAACGTTTTCACCTGTTCGTGGTCGGCCTTCAGGACGTGAGAATATCGCTCCAACGTCACTTGCGAGTTCTCGTGCCCCAGCACTTCCGTGACGACTGCGAGTGACACCCCAGTAACGGAATCCAGTCCGTTGAGCATCGTTGATGCTGGCCTTGAACCCATCGTATAGAACGCGACGCCACTGCCGACCAAAATGATCGTCGGCAGAAGGTAATGCGGCAACCATCGTGTCCTGGATGAGATTTGAGTCATAATAAGGCCTGGGCTCAGTCAATGACGCGTCACGTACTCTACTTTCGTCGTGACGCTTCTATTTCTACCGACGTGATTTTCCCGTCGTCGTTGCTGTCCATCTTCGCGAACATACGCGCCGCGTTGCCGATTGCTTCTGTTCGTGTAAGAACGCCATCGCCGTCACGATCGATTTCTGTGGAGTGCCCTTTCAGGAACCCGCCCATCGCACTTCGTGATCCACCGCGTCCGCTGAGTTCACTTTGACTGAGTTTGCCATCGTTATTCGCGTCATACCCGGCGAATGCCTTTGTTGCTTCGCCGACAATTTCATCACGGCTGATGATCTTGTTGTTGTCGAGATCGATCTCATCCGCGTGGACCAGAATCCACGGTTGACGCGGACCATCACCGGGTTGTGGGCCGCGTGGTCCCC
>LWDU01040553.1_pt1 | contig 19631 bp, 15 predicted proteins | sample 727161 | NCBI WGS metagenome assembly LWDU01 (sample SAMN04566230, study PRJNA314399) | hydrothermal vent metagenome | isolation source: deep sea hydrothermal plume seawater | place: Mexico: Gulf of California, Guaymas Basin | collected 2004-07-11
GACCTGCAACGGCAACTCGACCAATTGAAAACACAAATTAAGAAAGCAGAGTCCGACTGCAACGAGTTGGACAAATCACTACCGCCTGATTCCGGCACCCATGAGATTCAGCTTCAGGCCGCGGAACGGGAGTTGGAACACCTCGAATCGCTCGCTCCCATCGAGACCGATCACCGCGCGGCGCATCAACGAATGGACGAGCTACACCAGCGAGTCGAGGATGCGGATACGGCCGTACGCGATACACGCGAACGATGGCGAGCCGTACTTCGCCGCTACCGGTTGCCGGAGGAGTTGACTCCAAAGTCGATCAAGGAACTACTTGACAGCCATAGCCGCGTCGCGGAATTACGCCGCCAACTGGCAGAAAAACACCGGGATCGCGGCCATCGACTTGAGGACGTGGAGAGGCTTAAACAGCGACTCGAAGAGATTATCCTCGAAGTTGGTATCGAGTTCCAATCAGACGATCCGCACGAATTATTACGCGAATTGTCCGGTTGTCTAGCCGAACAACGTCGCTTGGTCGACCGCCGCAACGTGCTGCGGAAACGGGACAAAGAGCTGGAGAAACAGCGAGCCAAGTATCACAACAGCGTTGAACGCACGAAGTTGCGCAAACAGGCTGTTGTCAGCCGCCACGGGGTGGAAGAGGAGTCTGACTTGCGCGACCTCGCGGCGCAGCTGAGTCGTTTCCTTCGGTATGAAAATGAACACCGCGACCTCGGCGAACGAATCCGTGTTTTGATCGGTCGTCAATTCACCGAAGAGGAGATCGCCGAAACATTGGATTGCGACGGATCTCTCGAAACGAACTGGGAAAAATGCGCTACGGAAGTCGAGGAACTACAGGAACAAATCGGTCAGCTATATACGAAACAAGGTGAAGTTCAACACGAAATGAAAATGTTGGCGGCTGACCGAGAACTGGCCCGCGCTAGCGTAGCAATCCAGGCAGTCGCAGCTAAGATCGACCGCCTGAAGAAAGAATGGCAGTTGCTGGCGTCCATCGGCTATGTCTTAGAGTCCATTCGCAAGATCTACGAAACCGAACGCCAACCGGAATCGCTCAACGACGCTTCGCGATATCTCTCCAACTTCACGGAGGGCAAATACACTCGCATTTGGACTCCGTTGGGTGAGAACGTGCTGCGGGTCGACGATGCCCAAGGCAACCCCCTTTCAGTTGAAACACTGAGCACGGGAACCCGTGAGGCCGTCTTCCTTAGCCTTCGAATGGCGATGGTCGCCGCTTACGCTCGACGCGGAGCGGTGTTGCCACTTATCCTCGACGACGTGATGGTCAATTTGGACGTACACCGGGCAAAGGCTGCGGTCGACGTGTTGCACACGTTCGCCGAGGCCGGCCACCAAGTCCTGCTATTTACTTGCCACGAACACATCATGCGGATGTTCATCGCAGCCGGCGTGGAAGTACGTTCGCTGCCAAGCCATAGCGATCTTAAGTCCAAGAGAATTGGACTCCTTTCGGCAATGGACGTCGGTCTGACTCGCGCTGATGTCGAGGTTATCGACGATGTTGCGGCCGATTGCGAGACGCTTGTAGGGGAAATGGACGATTCCATTGTGGAGGAGCACACGGTCGTCGAATCCGACGCCGAGGTTGACGACGAATTCGAAGAGGCGGCCTGCGACGAAGTCGAAGACGAATTAGATGATGAACTGGAAGCCGAAGACGAATTAGAAGACGATGATGAGCTAGAAGACTTGACCGAAGCTGAATTAGAACATGACGAAGTCCAGGAAGATGACCGCAGCAAACAAGAGCGGATGCTTGAGGACGCGACGGACGACGTACGAAACGATGAACGGCCGATCGGAGAATTGGAACGGCAGGCGGCGAAGCTGATTGCACAGACTAGCGAATTACTCGATGAGTATTCGCAAGTTGGCGAGGAAGCAACTGATTCCAAGCCGCAGCGACGTGCAACACATGCCCTAACTCCGAATGCTGCGGACATGTGGTGGGATATTGATGAGGCGTAGCCGTCGACCAAGTCAACGGACGGATCCAATGCGACGACGGCGAAGCTCGATTACGCAAGGGAGTGCACGATGAGCGGCTTGGCGTTAATACTGGCGCTTTCGGTTCCCAGTCTCGAATACGAATTCAATGCGCAAAAGCAAGAGCTGAAAATTCAGGTCAAGGACAGTTTGATTTCGGCATTAATCGGCGGTGAAACGCTGTTGAGTGTACTGCCGGTCACTGACCAAGGCGTGCAGTTGATCACGGTGGCGGGCGTTCCTGTCGCGCCCGGAACGGCTCCTGTCAGGTCATCTTTAAAGCAGATGATTGAATTGGGAGTGAAGGGCGAAATCGCCCTCGAATTGTCTGCCGATGAGTTGCGATTTTTGCGGCGAGGAGGCGAATTAAGTTTCAAAATCCTCAATGAAGGTCGCCGGGCGAGGCGGTTCGCGTTTTGGCTGAAACAGGAGCCTCCGTTGGGTTCTGTTGCACCTCCATTGGTGCGCGATCCACCCAACAGTGCTTCGTCAATTTCATCTCGGTACGGCACAACTGCACCGATTGTCTCGTCGGTCGGAGACGTCGGGTCAAGTTCACGCTACGGATCCACCGGCACGGCTACGCAACCTCCTGCCAATTCAACGACTGGTGCTTATAGTGCGACACCCTATGGAGGTGTCGATGGAGTGCCAACGAGCGAGGCCACGCACCCCTACTTTACTCCTGACCTGCGTTACGCCCCAGGAATCGGCGTTTTGGACCCCACGACTGGCACGGATACGCGCGCCATCGATCCGCGTTACACTATCGATCCACGTACCATCGATCCACGTACCATCGATCCACGTACCATCGATCCACGTCTCACCGTTGATCCGCGCACCATCGATCCAGGTACGGGACTCGACTCAATCGCCATCGCTCCGCGAATCGCAACCACTCCTTCCTACGGAAGCCCAACTGGACTTGGCGGCGTCGCACCCCAATTGGAACGGCAACTGTTAATCAACCCGAAGGTCAACTATTCAACTGCTCCACCCCTCACGAACACAGCCACTCCTCCATCAACGTGGCGACCCCTTGACGCCTCCTACGCGGCCGGAACGCGGGAACCGAGGGAGCAAAATCCAACAAATACGCCTCGCTACGATCCTTACGATCGTCGCTTGGCTGACCCCGTGGATCGAATCGAGAATCCAGCACCGAATACCGGATCTGGCACGGCTCGCGGCCTGGGATACGCCCCCGGGAGTGTGATGCAACCTAACTACGGAACAGTACCGTCGACCACAGGCAGTCACCGATCGTTGCCAGGCGGACAGCTCACGATGCCCTCGACGGGCCGAGTAACCGGTGGCCAAATGGTGACCACACCTTCCATCCATCGCAACGCTTCGGAAATCGGAGACCGAGAGAATCTTGGGCCCGAGATTCGAACTGCAAGTCTTAACCCGGACAGTGTCACCACCGGCGGTGCGTCGGCCCCAACGCTCCAGCCCAAAAAAACCATTCGCAACCTCGACCAGTCCAAACCCCATGAAGATGAGGCGAAAAGCCCAGCGGTTGAAGAACAGAGCCCAACGGGATCCAGTGGTTATGCGATAGCCTGTACGTTGCTCATTGCCAGCAACATCGGTCTGTTGTGGGTCGTGTTTACTTACCTCAACCGATACCGATCCCTCCTTCAGCGAATGCGAGAGAGTGGGACACTTCTTACGTAGATAAAATTGAAGACTTTATTACTGGTAACACAAGCACGAAGCGCAAGCGAGTGAGTCTCGAGAGCGGCAAACGACTCGCTCGCGCTTCGTGCTTGTATTGCCGGCTCGTCAATACGTTGAAGTAATGAAGGAAAACGGATGGTGCGAAGGCACTCGCGTAGCCGTGGCACATAGTGATGTTGTGCGTCCGTCGCTCGACGATGGCAGACAACCTGTGTAGGCTGTATTCACCATGAGCGATACCGAATCTAGTGGCCCTGCGATCGCTGGCCGAACGATGGCCAGCTGGGCTTCCTTTATTGTCCTAATCGGCTCGATTCTCGTAATCGGGCTGCTGTTTTTCCGCATCATCTCTGCCTTCTTCGTCCCCCTTTTCCTGGCGGCGTTGTTGGTCGTGATTTTTCGTCCGGTCCACCGCTGGGTTCTCGGTCGGTGCAAACAGCGTGCGCGATTGGCGGCGGGTATTTCCACGGCCGCCATCTTTCTGATCGTGCTTCTCCCAACCGGTTTGATTTTCACCTACGGCATCTTGCAGGGAATCGAGTTATTATCGTCGTTACACGTCGACGATTTACCCGACCGCGTCGTCAAGACTCGACGAATACTCGGCTTGGAAATGCCGCAGCCAGAAGCGATCCATCGGACCGATGGCCTGTTTCAGGAGGCCATTGACACCATCAAAGATGGCCGCTCAGCCAATCCAACTGCGGCAGACGACCTTATCTGGATGGTCGACGGAATCACAACCGGCCTGGATGAAAAGACAACACGACACGCTCACAACAAACTGATTGATACGAAGACAGCGTTGGAGGCAGCCATCAGCCATCGAGCGGAGCGGTTCGAGTTCGACAAACAAATGCAATCGGCATTCAATCACTACCAGGAGTTTCTTCTTAGAGATGGCCAATCCAACAAAGGCCAAACGCCGCGAACTCCAGGAAGCTGGCGTCACGTGGGTGCGAAATCATGTCTTGCCGATTGGTGGAGCAACCGCCTCTCTGCTGGCGAGACTGGTTATTGGCATATGCATCACCGCCATTTCGCTCTACTTTTTCCTGGTCGACGGCCCGGCAATGATCGCGACGGCCATGCGTCTATCCCCGCTAGAGGACACGCACGAAAAAGAGCTATTATCTGAATTTGAATCCGTTAGCCGAGCTGTTGTGGTGGCGACATTGGCTTCGGCGGTGGCCCAAGCAGTCTGTGCGGGAGTCGGTTTTGCCATCGTCGGGTTGGATCACATCTTGCTATTGACGATGTTAACGGCCGTATTTGCGATGATCCCGTTTGTCGGTGCGGCAGCCATCTGGTTACCGAGCTCGCTGTGGCTGTTCTTTTATGCCGACCGCCCCGTCGCCGCGATCCTGCTTGCCTTAATCGACAACCTGATCAAACCGCTCGTCTTACACGGTCAATCAAGGCTGCACCCACTGCTGGCGCTATTGTCTGTACTAGGTGGCGTTCAAGCGCTGGGCCCGATCGGAATTCTGGTCGGTCCGATGATCGTCGTATTCCTGCAAACTCTGCTCAAGATCCTTCGACGCGAACTACGGTCAACGACGACATGACCGATGGCGTAACCGATGAACAAACGACCAAGCGACGCTTCGTACTCGATAGACGACTGGCTAAACGTCTATTGGTCTCCATCATTTTTGTCGCGGTGATATTTGGGATCGGTCGTACAATTCGCAACTCCTCCAGCACGTTTCAGCAGCAACAGCGCGAATTGACAACAGAGATCGAGAAGGCAACGGCTCAGCTTGCGCTACTCCGGACGGACGAGGCGCAAACGGAAGAGATACGCCGGGCGGAGCACGTTCTCAACGACCTATTAGGCCAACGATTCCATTGGTCCAGCATTCGCTATCCTTGGCTGTTGGTCGCCTCGGTCCTGTACGCGGTTGGCATGATGCCCTCGTGGTGGTTTTGGCATCGCACATTGAGGAATCTCGGCCAACAACCGACTCGATTTACGTCCTTTCGCGCGTTCTTTATCGGCCATCTTGGAAAATACGTCCCGGGCAAGGCGTTGGTTGTCGTTCTTCGTTCCACACTCGTAGCCGGTCCAAAGGTCTCGTTGGGCGCAGGGGTCGCCGCAGTCTTCGTCGAAACACTGACGTTGATGGCCGTAGGCGCTACGCTCGGGGGGATCCTCTTGATTTCGGTGAGCGGCGATAAATGGCTCGCGGCTGGAGCGGCCGGGCTGGCGTTGGCTGCAGGCATTCCAACCATCCCGCCTCTTTTCCGGTCGATTGTGGACCGAATTCAACGCAAGAAATCGGACCACAGGTCGATTCATCTGGATGGGATCACCTGGCGTCTAATGGGTATGGGGTGGGTGCTGCTAACGATCGAGTGGGTCGTTTTTGGCGGTAGCCTGGCGGCGACGCTGTTGGCTATTCCAGGCGTCACACCCCAGGAGGTGTTCCAGTGGCAGACAATGTGCCTGATTACCGCCACCGTATCGTTGGCGATCGTACTCGGCTTCGTCTCGCTAGTCCCTGGTGGTGCCGGGATACGGGAGTGGGTGGTGACGACGGCACTGGGATCTGTGGTTGCCATCGGGCCAATTCGGGCACTGCTTGCGGCAATTCTACTTCGTTTCGTCTGGTTGCTACCGGAAGTCCTGATTGCCGGGTTCGTTTGGCGGGCCGGGGCATTGAAACCCGAGCGGTTCGACGAAAACAAATCGGCGTAGACGCCGGTGCCTGCGAATTGGCTGCGCCGACCACAACCATAGGCATTACCGTGCCGCAAACAGGAATAAGTAAACTTGAGCTGCCCGGGCGTTCGTGGTATCCATGGTGCCATTCGCATCCCAATAACACCGAATTACCGCACAAAAAAGGCTGTCCATGTTTTCGATCGTGATTCCCGTATACAACGAAGAAGAGAGTCTCATCAAGCTGGTGGAGGAAATCGATCAAGTCGCGACTGAGCACCAGTACGATTTTGAAATCATCTTTGTCGATGACGGTTCGAGTGACCAATCGTGGCGGATCATTGAGGAGATTTCACAGCGAGACGACCGTGTTTTTGGAATCCAGTTTCGACGAAATTTCGGTAAGGCCGCCGCATTGAGTGCCGGTTTTTCTCAAGCGAAAGAAGATCTCGTCTTCACCATGGACGCCGATCTCCAGGACGACCCCACCGAAATACCGAAATTTCTCGACGAGATGAACAAAGACTTAGATGTCGTCAGCGGCTGGAAAAAGGTGCGGCACGATCCCTGGCACAAAGTCGGCCCATCGCGGATTTTCAATCGCCTCGTCGGTTGGCTAACGGGAGTGAAGCTGCACGACCACAACTGTGGTTTCAAATGTTACCGCAGAGAGGTCTTTGACGAAGTGGAATTGTACGGAGAGTTACACCGTTTCGTGCCAGTGTTGGCGGCCGCCAAGGGTTGGCGAGTCGGCGAGGTAGTGGTCAACCATCGCTCGCGCCAGTTTGGACAGTCGAAGTATGGATTCAAACGATTTGTGAAAGGATTCCTCGACCTGCTGACTGTTTATTTTCTCACCGGATTCAACCAGCGTCCACAGCACCTGCTGGGTACGATCGGCGTGATGTCGTTCTCTGTCGGCCTTGCCGGCTTGGGATACCTGGCCGCCTACTGGATCGTGAGGCAGACAATCATGCCTGACCTCGCGCCGCTCCATGAACGCCCCGCCGTACTCTATTCGCTAGGCGCGCTGATCGTCGGAGCACAGTTCACGTCGGTGGGTTTTCTAGCTGAACTGATAACGGCTCACAATACCCGGGGGCCGGACACCTACTCTGTGCGCCAATGCACAGATACGCCGACGGATACTGCTTCCTCTCCAGCCGAAACGTCGTAGTTTAATAGTTGTTGGGCGTCACCGGAACTCTACCCACCCTCCACTGCACGACATTCATGAACACCCCAACCAACGACGCGACGGCAACCTTGTCTCGCAGGCAACGTCAAGCCATCTACGCACTGATTATCTGTTCGTCACTGAGTATCGTAGGGGCGAAAATAGCAACCATCACGCGCGATGGCGAGACGCCCATGTTGAGTGCGAATGATCGGTCGCGTTGGTGTACTATCCGAGCGATTGTTGACCATGGAACGTACGCAATCGATCAAGTAATTTTTGACGAAAACGGAAAGAGAATTGGCGCCTGGCAGACAATCGACTTGGTACATCATCGCAACGTCAACGGAACACCGCATTACTATTCCAGCAAGCCTCCACTGTTACCGACCCTCTGCGCAGGCCCTTATTGGGTCGTGAAACGGGTGACCGGTTCGACAATGGGGAAGCATCCGATGTATGTGATCAGGATCTTGCTGGTCATGATCAATGTTCCCTGTCTGGCATTGATTCTCTGGTGGACCACTTGCTTAGTTGAGCGGTACGGAAAGACGGACTGGGGCCGTATTCTGGTTGTTGCTACGGCCGCAGGTGGTACCTTCCTGACGTCGTTTTCTGTGACGCTGAACAATCACTTGCTGGCATCACTGGGAGTCACGGGTTGTCTGGTGTGCATCATGAGAATTGGCCGCGAGCGTGATGCCCCGTGGTGGTGTTATTTTGGAGCTGGACTGGCCGCAGCCTTTACTTCAGCCAACGAACTTCCGGCACTCTCCTTTCTATGCTTGGTATTGGCTTTCAGTCTGGTCCGCAATCCTCGTCATGCGCTGACCGGCACTTGCTTGGGAGCAGCTCTGATTGTTGTGACGTTCTTTGTGATCAACTACCGGGTGCACAACAGTCTTCGACCGGCCTATGCCCACCGCGGCTTAGGAACGCGGATTGCAGATTTGCCGAACGACCAGTTCGCCGATTACAAAAAACCGACGGTAAAGGAAATTCGCGATTCGTTACCGGAAAGTGAAAGAAAGCTGCTTTCGTCACAAGAACCGCGAGGCTCCCAGTCGAGCCTACGCCTTCAGGAATCTGGCGAAGGCTTTGCGGTTTGGGACCGCTGGGGCCCAATCCTGGCCCTGCAACAGGGCGAGGAAAAATGGACGGCGTACCGTTGGGATGATTGGTATGACTACCCGATTGACAAAACTCCCACTCGCCGTCGCAGCTACTGGAAGGGCGATAAACAAGGTGTTGATCGAGGGGAGCCAAGCCGGGCCGTCTACGCTTTTCATGCGTTGGCCGGGCACCATGGAATCTTCTCCCTGACACCGCTCTGGCTGCTCGCTTTCGTCGGATTGGGAGTCTACGCCTGCGCGAAGGATGAGCGGCGTTGGTTTGCTCTGTCGGTTCTGCTGTTGGCCGTGGTCTGTCTCTCGTTCTATGTGCTGCGCCCCGAACACGATCGCAACTACGGCGGCGTGTCGAGTGGATTTCGCTGGATGTTCTGGTTTATCCCGTTTTGGCTGCTCGCCTTGTTGCCGGTTGCCGATTGGGCCAGTGGACGGCCATGGATGCGACGAGTCTGTTACTTGATGTTCGCCATCGGCGCCTTTTCAGTCCATTACGGCCTGAATAACCCCTGGACCCAGCCGTGGATTTTCGACCATTGGACGTGGCTGCAGTGGATCGACTACCAGTGACCCGAATCGGTGAATCAGGTCCAACCAGCAAATGTGGCTCACTTTTCGGGGATGGGCCATCAACATCGTGGTCGATGTGACTCGCCAATCGCCCCGATCCGATCTTTGACACTGCAAACCCCGATTGCTGTTGCGTAATTTGCCTAGAGGCATCACACTACGCGGGACGAATTTTTCGTTGGACGACGGAGATCCGACGGATCGGATACGTGGCGCGACCGACAAGGAGGTTTGAAAGCGTGAATACACAACGGGCATTTGGATTTGGTGTCGCAGTCCTGCTTGTCAATTTACTGACACTGGGATGTGGTGGCGACCCAACTCCGGCCAGTGTCTCCGGGAAACCGTCTTCCTCCCCCAAGTCCGATAACACGGCAGGCGCTGAACTTCGTTCAACCGATAGGGCTGCAGTTCGGACTCCCGTCAACGAACCCGCACCGGTTGTGACGGTGGAGACCAACCTCGGGACCTTCGAGATCACGCTGGATGCCGAGAACGCACCACTGACCGTGGACAACTTCTTGTACAACTATGTAGAGCGGGGCAGTTATGACCATACGATCATGCACTATTCGAACCCCGATTTTGTCATCGGTGGAGGGTTCCTGGCAGACCTGACGGAAATCGTCCCCAGGGCGGCAGTCCGCAATGAATCCGATAACGGTTTGGCCAACACCAAAGGCACCGTGGCGATGAGTCGCTCGGCAGATTACCCGCACAGCGCGACGTCGCATTTCTTCGTAAACCTGGGAGAGAATTCGTTCTTCGACTACAAAGAAGATGCGGAAGACGACGAAAAATGGGGGTACGCGGTCTTCGGGAAAGTGACGAGCGGTATGGATGTGCTCGAACGGATTGCCAAGCGTCCAACACACGATACCGAAACGCTCGTCAGCACACCGATCGAACCGATTATCATCAAGTCCATTCGACGCCGCTAACAACCGCGTCGCAGTTTCCGAGGATGGTCACCGCGCTCTTCCGGCCACCGGTCCTAACGCTTTTTCGAGGCCTTGGCCACCAGCTCGTCGTGTGACTCGTGAAGGCGCGTGATGAACTGGTCTAATGTGTAGATGCGACCGGTTGGCTTCCCGTAGTTACGAATTACCTGATCCTTGCCCTTGCGTGTTTTTGGCAAGAATTCGTTCATCGCCGGAACGCCGCGAGGACGATTTGCTTTGGCGTATCGATACCCATCGGGCAGTTTCAACATGTCCCGAACCAGACGACGCCCACCAGGCTGTTTGATGATTCGGTCGAGGCGATCGTACAGCATTTCTTCGTTCGGTAGGTGCTTGAGCAGCTTCTGTCCGGACGCCGAGGACAAGACCTGGATCAAATAGTCACTATCGGCCGGAATGCCCTTGAGAATGTCCTTTTGGTCCTCGACCTGCCAACCCAAATGATCCAGCTGGCGCAAGGCCAAACTGGCGTGCCCTTGAGTCATCAGATTAATCTGCTTGTCGTTCCAATTGGCCGCAAAATACCTTCGCACCGAATTCTCGACCTGGGACCAGGGGAGACCCTCCTCGCCCCACCCCATCGGCGGTCTGAGCACAAAGAGAGAACAGAAGAGCACCAATCTTAAGACCATAGCGGCAAAAACTCGGTAGCGATGAACTAACATGTCGTCTCAGATGGAAAAACCGCACCAAAAGCCCATCAACGATCACCACTTGGGCACCCGAATGGGGCGTGGTAATGACAGGAGTTTTACCCAAACTGCGCTTCACTATCGATACCATCGGCATTTTCTTGGCTAATCGTGCACGTTCGCTCAGTACCGCTTGCTTCAACCGGCCCAAAACTCACGTCGCCTGGCTGTCCAATGTAAAAATTGACACCACTATAAAACTGCAAAGGAATTCTTGCAACCGGAAAGCATATTCCTTATGATAACGGGCTCTTCCAAATCGTGGCTTCGGTAGAAGGAGATGCCGCATGTCTCATGCCACCTATTTCCATCTGGATTGTCCCACCTGTGGGCGGCCATTGCAGATTCAAATCAAACTGCTCGGCAAACCGGTCAAGTGTCGACATTGCCGTGCTTCGTTCACAGCGACTGGCGACGAGGATCTTTGCAGCGCTGAACCAGATCTAGATCAAGTCGAGGAACTTCTGCGTCAAGCTGACCAGTTCCTTGCCAAAGACGAGGCTTCTTCGATCGGATCGATTTGATCTGTTTTTCGACAGCGTGCGCGAAATCTAAACGCGGCCCAATCCACACGCGTCTTGCCACCTTGCGTGGCCGATCGTGGACGCCAATTAGCGTCCACGCGTTGACGGTTCAGACCCGCCCTGGATACATATGGGTGACGTATTCACCGTACCCGTTGTACATCTGAGTGTCGTACTGCTCGCCCGTTCCCAACATCCGCTCCCTGCTTTGGTTCCAAGGGATGGGAACGGAGGGATTCACGTTCGAGCGGAAGGGGTACCAATCCGGTTTGATCTCGGTCCAAAACGGCAGCGGCTCGCTATCGACAATCTCGATGCGTTCAATCGACTTGATGCTCTTGTAACCGTATTTCCAGGGCACAACCAACCGCAATGGGGCACCATGCTGCTTGAACAGAGGTTCACCGTACATACCTGTCGCCAGAAACGTGAGTTCATTGGTGGCCTCTTCGAGCGTCAATCCTTCGACATAGGGCCAGGGGAAGGCATCGTCGGTCTCCTGGTTCGTCGCCTCATCGGGTCGCAGGAAGGAGACGAAGCGGACGTGGGTTGCCTTTGCGGTTGGTTCGGCGGCTTTTATCAACTCCGAGAGCTGAAAACCGGTCCACGGAACGGCCATCGCCCAGGTTTCGACGCATCGGTGCCTGTATTGGCGTTCCCGAAAACTGCTGGCAAAACGGCGTAGCAAGTCTTCAAAGTCAATTTCAAACGGTTTGTTGCAGTGGCCTGCAACGGTCAATTTCCACGGCAGTGGTTTGAAATCTTCGACAAAACGCCAGACATATTTGTAGCGGGAAAACTCGTAGAAATTCGCATACCGAGCCGCTTCGGCGCGGTCCGTCTCGTCACGTTCGTAAGCAAATCGCTCTTCGAGTTTTGCCGGATAGAGATTGAGGTCAGGTTTTTCCTTGATCACCCCATGCGCGAGAACTTCCTCGTCCGTGCCTTTCAGTCGTTGCCCCGCCCAATAAGCCCCAGCGGCGATCATCCCTCCCGTGACCCCGACTGCCGCTGTACGCTTGAGCCACTTCCGGCGATTGAGGGCGACTTCTGGCGAAGTCTCCGTACCGTCACGAGGTGCGAGCGGATCCACTTTCTGAATGTTCATTGTTCGCCTCCGGTCACCTGACTAAGGTCGTCAAAGAAGTGAGGGTAGGTTTTGTCGACGCATTGCGGATCGAGAATCACAACTTCTGGAACTCGCAGTCCAATCAGCGCCAAACTCATGGCCATACGGTGGTCCCGATAAGTCTCGATCTCGGCAGCCCGTAAGGACTTGGGTACGATCTCTAACCCGTCATCGTATTCGTTGACATCCGCGCCGATTTTACGCAATTCACGAGCCAAGTCGCCAATGCGATCCGTCTCCTTATGCCGTATGTGTCCGACTCCGCGAATGCGTGTTGGTCCGTCCGCAAAGACGGCAACGGCGGCCAACGTCTGTACCGTATCACTCACACCATTCATATCGACATCGATTCCGACTAATGGCTGCGAGGGCTCTCGCTCGACACCCAGGCCGTTTTCCATGCTACGTACAGTGCACCCCATCCGTTCAAGGCACTCGCAAAAACGAACGTCGCCTTGGATCGAACACATGTTGAGGTCCTTCACCACAACACTCCCTCCGCAAATGGCAGCGGCTGCCCAAAAGTAGCTCGCAGCTGTCGCGTCTGGCTCGATGGAATAGTTTAGGGGATGGTACGCTTGAGGTGCGGCAACCGTAAATACCAAATGGTCATCCGTGTCTATATCCCCAGCGACATCAACCTGAATGCCAAATGCTTCCATGACCGCCAACGTCATTCGCACGTAGGGCCTGGAGACCAGGCCCCCATCGATTTTGCATTCGACCAAATTCTTGGCATTCGGCGCTGCCATCAGCAAACCACTCAGGAATTGGCTGGAAATGTCGCCTCGCAGCACGGCCGTCCCACCACTCATGCCCGTCGAGTTGATGACCACAGGTGGCGCTCCAGTGCCCAACTCTGACTCGGCAGCAGCTCCAAGTTGCCCGATCGCTTCAATGAGGTCGGCAATGGGACGCGTCGCCAACATGGCCGTTAGGAATCGGATCGTTGTTCCGCTGTTTGCCACAAAGAGATCGGCTTGGTCGATGGGAAGCGTACCACCTCGTCCATGGACCACCAGTTGGGACGAACCGTTGCGATCGACGGAAATGCCGAGTTGCTCCAAAGCTGACACCATCACCTGCGTGTCTTCACTGTCGAGGGTACCGTAGAGGTTCGACTTTCCCTCGGCCAATGCGGCGCAGATCAGAGCTCGATTGGTAATGCTCTTTGAGCCGGGTGGACGCACGCGAGCTAGCAGTGGTCCACACGGTCGTATTTCGATTCGGTCCGTCTCGTTCAATCGAAGATCCTCTCGCTAGTGCGCCAATTTCCAAAGGTGTGCGTCGCTCCGAATAAAAATTGCGTTGTCGGCAATCGCAATCGAACCTTGAATTTTCTCTTTCAATGAGAACTCACTGACGACTTCGGCAGCATCCTTGCTCAATTTGACGATCTGCAGATCACCTTCCTGGCTCACAAGATACATGTGGCCAGCGGCGATCGCAGGAGTCCCCCAGAACGAACCCTTCAGCCGCTGCTGCCAAAGTTGTTGGCCGTCGACGGCGCTGGCACAGGTCAATACACCAGAGCGATTCACGGCGTAAACCTGGTTACCATCAACGATCGTGCTCGCAGCGCCGGGCCGGAGCCGCCTTGCGTTCCAGATGGTTTCCGGTTCTCTTTTTGTCGTATCCAAGGCAGTAATTCCATCGCTGGATGGAAAGTAAATCCGCCCCGGTCGACTGACAGATGAGGACGTTCCATCACAGCCACTTTCATGAGTCCACAGCACGCTGCCTGTCGCCGCATCGACCGCGGTCAATCCACTGGGCGATTGCAGCAAAACGCCGCTGGGTGCATCACTGCCAACGGCCGTCAGCGGAACGGGTGAACTCCAGTTCGCGACCGGCTCGCGATCAAGCCGCCAAATGGTCTTGCCTGTCTTGCAGTTAATTCCTGTCGCAAATGAGTCGCCCTGGTTTTCGATCTGAACAACTACAACGTCACCGACAATGACCGGCGACGAGGCCATGCCGATATCATTGCCGGCTTTCGGGTAATCAAATGCCAACCCGCGGTACCAGCGAAGTGTGCCGTCCAATTCGATGCAGGCCAAGTCGTTAGAAGAATAGAACGCATAAATTGCCTCGCCGTCGCTGGCCGGCGTCGGTGCCGCATTAGCACTCGTTGGGTGGGACGCTGTCCGCCCAGTTGCCCATAGCTGACGTCTCCAGAGTTCGTCTCCGCTGTCTACGTCGAAACAAACGACGTAGATGCGATCCTGCTTCACTCCATCACTACACGTCACCAAAACCTTGCCGTCGACCACGATCGGGCTGGATGGTCCGCGACCAGGAAGTTCCTTTTTCCACGCGACATTACCTTCGCTTAATTCGGTCGGTGGTTTTGCATCCAAAGCGATGCTGTTGCTATCGCCACCTCGAAAACGGGGCCAATCACCACCGACTCCAAACACCACCGCTAAAATCAATACGACAAACCACGGTTGGTTCGATTTCATTTTATGTTCTCCAACGCTCACGTTGCTAAACAGATTCGAAAAGCTCGCTCATTTTGTCGACTTGACAGCCCCCCCGAGTGCGTCGCAAACGCGAAGTTGAAATTGCCACCGCTGTGCCCAATCCTCGGTCTGTTCGTTTTGTGCAATTTTCAACAGGATCGTATTTTTGCCCGCCTTGATCCGGCCGATGCCCTTGTACTGATCGACGAACATGTTCGCATGGTAGACGTGATTGGTGGTCAGTAATTTTCCATTAAGCCACACCTTGTTCGCGTTGATGCAGCCGATCCTAATCTCAACTTCGCGAGCATTCTCGGCGAAGAACTCGGCGTATGCATATCCGATCGTTCCTTTGTGCTTGGCGATCGCTTCGTTGAGGTCAATGATCCCGAACTTCGCGTCCGCCTTATAGGCAATCCATCTCACTGTATCGTCTTTGCCGCTGTAGGTCGCCTTCAAATCGACGCCTTTTTCTGGTGGGTAAGCGACGTCGAATCCCGCTTTGTCCGTGTTGTCAAACGGTGCCGCCAAGTGCCAACTCATGATGAAGCCCATCACATCATTGACGTTGACCTTCGTTCCCAATTCTTCCAGTGCAGCGGCAGCGGAGGTAATTTGGTCTAAATCTCGCGCCGCCATTAACGCCGCACCAAACTTATCAGCCGCAGCCGCACTATCGGCGGCCTTGTTGAGCTTGTCGGCCTGGTCGAGTAGCACCTGCACGGAATCTCGCCGCAACTCCAAACTCGGGTCGTCCAGAAAACGCATATTCCACTTTCCGGCGAAACCCGCGTCGTGAGCCACCAATATCTCGTATGCCAGGCGACGCGCGTGCGGATCGTTCGCCGTGTTTCTCAGAAAGTCGACGAGTTGTGTAGTGGGCATTGATCGTTTGGCATTGTCGCCGCGCTGGACGACACGTTCTGCAGCGCTTCGCAGCCAGTTTCGCGCCAGCGGGTTTGCCGCCTTCATGGCATCTAGAATCTCGATGAGTTGGTCCAGCTCGGCCTGAGACACCTTTCGTATGGCTTCGATGGCTTGTTCGTGCCCTTCGCCTCTGGGACCGATCGCTCGCACTTTAAGCAATTCAGCGTCCAATCCCGCCCCTAAGGCCGTCGAGACGCCCTCGATAAGGAGGACTAACAAGAGCAGGGCAGATGTTGGGAATCTCATGCAATAGCTCCACAAAATACGGACTTCACCAAGTATGCGGACCATTCTAGCTCAATAATCAGGCCCGCAGGTACAGGACTAGCGGGAAAGTTCTCCAATGAGATGCCGCGAGGTTGGGGCTGTTTTTTCCTCCAAATTTGCGAGATGCTCCCACTCGAGGAGGAACTCCACTAAGCTGGTACAAGTTCGTAGCGTCGATCTTTGACGACGTTCGACCCAAGGGTGTCGCATGACCTATTTTTTGTATTACCTAGTGATAGGTGTGCCGGTTCTTTCAATCGCCGCATTTTGCCTCTATTGGTTTGACCGGCGGCAGGCGAAGCACTATGGCGACCGCATTCCCGAGTCCACGCTGCTCGCAGTCGGTCAGTTCGGTGGTTGGCCCGGTGCTTGGCTCGCACAGAAGGTCCTACACCACAAGACGACCAAGCCCTCGTTCCAAATTCAGTTTTTGGCCACCGTCATCGGGCACATGGTCGTCGCGCTCGCGCTGGGAACCTGGCTCTATATCCTAGGTTCCGGACTTTGACGCAGCTGGCGATGGGAACTTCCCATTAGCTTGGCACGTGATTGGCCGGTGGACTGGTTGGCTTCCAGCCAACCCCCAACTCTAGCACACGGAGAATCCGTGGGGATCCCGGTCCCGGTAAATGGAACCGGATCCGCGTTCAGAATAAGGTGACATGCGACAGGAACAAACCCAAACGATCGAATTGAGGGTCGCCCGAAATATTTGCGGTTCCCAGAACATCGAAAAAGGTCCGCTCGCTTGTCTTGCGAAGGTATCGCAAACCAATACCAAATACCGGTTCCCCGCCCGGAAACTCGATGGCAATTTCCGGCACAAATGACTCGTCGTCAAAGCGACGAAAGATCTGTGCGCCGACAGCCAAGCCAACCGTATCACGACTCGCCACACCGGCTGCGATGCGGACCAACGGATTGACTTCGAACGCCGTTCTGACGCGATTGAAATTTCCACCTCCCAACGACGTCCAACCCTCGCTGGCGACGAAGGCATTTGCAAACAACAGGAAATGTCGCACGTCACAGACGGGACGGTGCAGGTGATAGACTCGATTTGCTTCCAGCGTGAACAGTTCACCGCCGCCGCGTCCCGATTGGTCACCCCATTTCAAAAATGCCCGGGCCGAAATGTTGTTCCGGCCGTAAAGTTTTGTGCGGCTGATGGCGGCAAAATGCGAGTTCCGACCAGAGTCGGAATCGTGGCTGGCAAACGCGTACGTCGATTCATAGAATACGCCACGATGATCCGCTGAGGCATGCAGACCGATCAGTTGAGCACCGGCACCGTCAAACGCGTCGACTTCATTGAAGCCATAAACCAACCGCATGTTCAAGTTATTAAGCGGGCCGAGGTAGATCGTGTTCTTACTCAGGACGACGCCAACAATCTCGTCGTTCATCAGTAGCGTATTGTGTAGCGCAAACGGGAATCGCCCAACTGTCAGGCCAATGTCCAGTGGACTAAATGGGTCAACAAACCCCGAAAAAATACTGTGAAGTTCCCCTTCAAACCAATATCGCTGCGGCGCAATTGTCGAGTTGTTTACGAACACGGTCGGGTTGTCGATACGCACATACGAGCCACCCGTGTTCTCTTCACCAAAGGGTCGAAACTGAACATGAAACCGTTCAGTGCCAGTAAGCCGCAGGTCAAGATCGGCCACCAATTGATGGCCGCAGGCGATAACATCATTCCCGCCCTGCTCGAAGGCCGTTGCAAAAACCTCGTAGGAACCGTACCCGACCAGCCTTGGTTCCCAACTGTAACCGTGTGGCCACCGCAGGCGAGGGTAGTCTTTTACGGCATCTGGACCCAAGAAGTCGGCAAACATTGTCCACGGCTCGGGCGCAATCCAATCGCTTGGCAACCTCAAATACTTATAGTGAGCCTCTGCTTTGTCTGGCCAATTGAGCTGCTCACCCTCGGGACGATATAGATAACTACCGCCATGGTTCCAGAGTTCCTCATCCAAATCAGGTAACGGCTCCAATTCGTCTTGGTACGGATCGGGAGGTAAAACGGGAAAGGAACCTGACTGAAGATGTGCCGGCCACTGGGCGGGCGAAATCGCCCCACCACCTTGTAAGGCATCCGATGTATCATCGGCAAGAGAAGCCAGCCGTATGTTGGAGGCATTTCCGTATCCGATCGACGCAACATCGCTGTATCGACTGGTTCCGGAGAGGACGCTGCCGTTTGGAAGTTGTTGAGCATCCACAATGCCGACCCAAAGGCTCGCCAGTAGGCCGACGACCATCGAGGTATTGGTGAATAGGATGCGGTAAACGTCCATGAGAATTTCGACTAGCGGGCGACTCCAAGTTGCAAGTGTGCCGTCTGGGGACCAACCCAGATCGACTCTTCGTACTCGTCAATGACGACGATCTCCAAGAGGTGTTTTAGATGCGGTGTTCCAATGTGGTCGAGCAAAATGGGTGGCAGCTGCCGAAAATTGAGCCTGACCTGCAAACGATACCATCCGCAAACGGCTGGAAGTTTGATCGGATAGACGCGACCAGCCGCTCGCAGAGGCGGCAGGCTGTACTTGGCGATTCTAAATCCCGAGGCCCGGCCGACGGATTGCGCGATTTCATTCGTCGGTCTGACAAAGTTGATGGGCCGCAGCGTTCGATTCACTGCCAAGACGGGCGACAATTCACTTCCTTTATGTCCTAAGGCGACGAACTTGTTCTGCAAATTGAACAGATGACGATCCGGCAACAGTTTCCCTGCAAGGACATCGTGACTATGGTTGTCGCAGAGGTCGAAATTTGAGTCGAGGTATCCGGAGGCGAAGACGCGTTGACCACTTGGGTCCATGAGTTCAACCGAGATCCAGGCCTGTCGTTCGGCAGTGAAGCCGGTCGGGAAACTATGTCCGGCAGTCAGGCTCTGGATATCCACGCGCACATGGATCTTGGCATTGGCCGCCACCCGAAGCGGGTGGTGCACCTGAATCTTGGCTGCGTTCTTCAACAGCCGAAAACGGTCGATCCGCGCCAGCTCATTGCTGCGACGGTTCTTCCGCCGCAAGTCATCCAGTGTTCGCCGCCGGTATGGTATGAGGTTTGCTGGATCGCGATAATCCCGTTCGTACATCCAGTCTAGTTTCTCCGGAAACTCGGTGTCCGGAAGCATCGAGTAGTCCGGGCCGACAAAAGTGTGGGTCGAAAGACGCCTCAACGGTAACCGATTCTGTTCAACACCTGGTACCGTCGCCGCGTAGCCCAATGGTCGTTGGTCATCGAGGATAGGTCGTCCCGGTTCCTCACCCATGTGACAGTGTTGACATGTTACTCCATCGGCTGCGGACGGGCTGTTGTGCCATTCACTAAAAGCCTCTTCCAATCGAACACCGGTGGGACTCGTCACATCATGACATTCGCCACAGAATTGGGACGACTTGAG
>LWDU01032278.1_pt1 | contig 19627 bp, 10 predicted proteins | sample 727161 | NCBI WGS metagenome assembly LWDU01 (sample SAMN04566230, study PRJNA314399) | hydrothermal vent metagenome | isolation source: deep sea hydrothermal plume seawater | place: Mexico: Gulf of California, Guaymas Basin | collected 2004-07-11
ATTGCCAGAATTCCAAAAACACGATGCGATATCGCTTGCATATGTTCGTTTTTCAAATTATTAGAAACATCATCATAGCCCTCAAGAGATTTGAATGGTTGCCCCTTCCTTCGAGCGATTACCCCCTGAATTTCAAATCCTGCTCGAGTCAATTTAAGGCCATGTTCTCGCTTTCCGAGAAGAATCTGCCACATGATTTGCCCCATTAAAATCAGCAATAACATTATTGGAAGCGTAAATCCATTCATTTCGACGGTTAAAATCGAGGGATCAATTTGGAAAATGATACCTGCAGCAATAACCGGTATTGGCATCAAACGGTTGATCAAAATTCCAATCCCGGTGTTAAAGAGAAAAATTTCGTGTTCTTCTTTGTGAACCGCCTTGAGTTTTTCTTCTAATTTAGGGGTGGAGTCACCAATATTGAAAATATCCGATAAATCATCGGGTAATTTCTCTCCGTGCGGATGTATATCTTCGACCATGAACTACTGAGGAAGGCATTTACCATGATAGTTTCGCCACCTCAATTTAAGTCAAATCGCAATTGTCATAGAGATATGGAACAAAAAACTCGGTGTGCTTGGTCAACAAAAGATCCACTATACATCGCATACCACGATCAGGAGTGGGGGCGTCCTAATCGAGATGGCAGACGCTTATTCGAGAAAATTTGCCTCGAAGGGGCTCAAGCAGGATTATCGTGGATTACAATTCTCAAGAAGAGAGAGAATTACCGACGATTATTTCAAGGATTCGATCCTGCAATAGTTGCGCAGTTCACCGATGAAGATGTGGAGCGATTGGTTTTGGACGCAGGAATAATTAGGAATCGGGCTAAGATAAAGAGCGCCATCAAAAATGCGAAAGTAGTGATGAACCACTTTGGTGGTGATGAGGATTCGTTTAGTGATTTTCTATGGGGTTTTGTTGGTGGAAATCCAATAATTAATTCTCGTAAAAGCATGGACGAAATTGTGGCAACGACCGATATTAGCATTAGAATGAGCAAAGAATTAAAGAAATTAGGTTTCTCATTTGTTGGCCCAACTACATGTTATGCAATGATGCAAGCTGCTGGAATGGTAGATGACCATCTTGTTAGTTGCTTTTGTCATAGCAATAATAGAATTGATCAATAAAGATAATCTTCATAGCTCGACCGCCGTTCAAGCCGCTCCGAGTGATAAGCTGTTGTCAAAATATCTTGATCCATAACTCGACCCCTACCATGAACATCGGTTTCTGCATGATGCTCTTTTTCAAATGTCATTTGTTCCTTAACGGCATCATGTTTTCTTTGGTCGACTTTTTGCATCAGAATTGAATTGATAAAAAGGGCGAAGAAAATTAATCCATTCGTGCCCTGGGTCAGTTCCATTTGAGAAGGAACTTCACCACTAAATATCAAAAACCCGGAGATTCCCATCAATGAACCCAAACCGGCTGAGCCGATCAAGTAGAGATTTTTTCGCATGAACCGATTGACGATGAAAGCAAATATCACCATCAAACCACCAGCAAACTGGTTACCGATATCAATTCCGCGGTTTTCAAGATTTCCAACAATGAAAAGCATTAATTGTAATGAGATGAAAATCGTAATCAATTTTGAAGCAACTCCGATCAACAATAGTAAAACTACACCAGAGATAAAAGAGGAAACAAAAAGAAATTCTTCTGGAGTCCATCCCGGTAAAAACTCTGTTACATATGGGAAAATCAGACTTGAACCTTGGAAACCGACCGCAGCACCCATAAAAAAAGTCAACAATTTGATTTTTCGATGACCTTGTATCATGAATACAAGTGCTAAGGCAATTAAAATCCCACCAAAGAGTGGGCCACTAAAGGCATCGAGAGCAAATAGCATTTTTTTGGGTCCCATCTAAAACCTGTTAGATAGTACTCGGTGTAATACTTTTGCCGAATCAAAGTACGCCTTGAGCTAACATTGCATCTGCAACCTTGAGGAAGCCTGCGACATTTGCACCGAAGACATAATCGCCATCACGGCCATATTTCTTTGCAGTATCGAATGCTTGCCGGTGAATCAAGACCATGATGTCGTCGAGGCGCTTGTCTACCTCTTCACGTGTCCAAGATAATCGCAAGGAGTTCTGGCTCATCTCGAGACCTGAGGTTGCAACCCCACCCGCGTTGCTGGCTTTTCCTGGAGCGAATAATACACCGGAGTTTTGGAATTTCTCCACAGCTTCGGGCATACAAGGCATATTTGCACCTTCAGCAACTGCGATTACTTGGTTCGCAATCAAATGCTCTGCATCTTGGCCGTTAATCTCATTCTGAGTCGCACATGGAAGTGCGACATCGACATTGACTGCCCAAAGTGGGTTATGGCCAATGCTATCATCACGAGCGGTGAAGGTCGAACCAGGGAATTTATCTGCATATTCGCTGATTCTTCCGCGTCGAGAATTCTTCAGATCCATGATCCAAGTTAACTTTTCACGGTCGATACCTGCAGGGTCGTGGACAAATCCGCCAGAGTCAGACATTGTGACAACTTTGCCACCGAGGTCTAGGACTTTTTCGGTAGCGAACTGAGCGACGTTTCCAGAACCTGAAATCGACACTTCAGCGCCTTCGAACGATTTGCCTTGAGCCGCGAGCATCTCTCGGGCAAAATATACTAAACCGTAACCGGTCGCTTCAGGTCGAATCAATGAACCGCCATATGAAAGACCTTTACCAGTGAGGATTCCCTCGAATTCATTCTTCAGTTTCTTGTACATTCCAAACATGTAGCCAATCTCACGACCGCCAACTCCTATATCACCTGCTGGTACATCGCAATTTGCGCCGATATGGCGCCATAATTCCATCATAAAGGATTGGCAGAATCGCATAACTTCACCATCGGATTTGCCCTTTGGATCGAAGTCAGAACCACCTTTGCCACCACCCATTGGTAGGGTGGTAAGGCTATTCTTGAAAACCTGCTCAAAAGCAAGGAATTTTAGAATTGAAGCATTTACGGACGGGTGGAAGCGAAGACCGCCTTTGTATGGACCGATTGCGCTATTGAATTGAATTCTAAAACCACGGTTGGTCTGAACTACACCACTATCGTCAACCCATGGGACTCTGAAATGGATCAAACGCTCCGGCTCGACAATTCTTTCTACGATTCCTGCGTCAACATATTCTGGATGTGCTTCCAAAACCGGTTCTAGTGATTCCAACACTTCCCAAACAGCCTGATGAAATTCAGGTTGATTCGGGTCACGTCGCTTTACTGCTTCGAAGATCTCTTTGATGACGCTCATATTGGCACCTCTAATTACACCTTTGGTGTAGTCCGCGCCACCTGAATGCACCTTACAAGCATTGTCACCTTTAGGGTGGTATTCAGCAGTAAGGACAGATAGTATTGAAGCGCTCCAAACGTTCAATTCGGCGTTCGCCCTGTTCATTTGAGTCACTCATCGCTCGAATCGCCTCTTCGATCAAAGCGTGCTCATTTGGTTGAATCCCAAGGAGCTTTTGCAATTTGTTGAGCATTGCCCATTCATCCTCGCTGATTCTTAGGATTACGCTGGATTTTCATCGAGGTGTAATTATATGTCATTCAATTTGTAATTACCTGTCGTACAATTCATATAGTGGTTATACTAAGCATAACCATAAGCGGAGGGACGAAGATGAGCACACCGAACACAGCTGTAACCCTAAGAATCACCGACGAGGATCTAGAATTGCTAGATGCTCGAATTGGCCTAGATGGGGCACGCAGCCGTTCCGATGTTATCCGAGCCGCGATCAGAACTCATCTTTCAAACCAACCTCTTTTGCCAGATATGGACACGATTACAATCCCGATTGGCCGGTCTACCAAACTTAGACTTGGACAATTATACGAATTGCAGGGAGTTAGCCCTGAACAAGCTGCGAGCGAAGGCTTGCAAAATTACGTGCGCAACCTCATCCAAGAGGAAAACGCACTCAATCAAATTCTCACCGAGGGCCTTGTAGAAGCCCGAGGTAAGACACAAAGACGCAAGGAGTTCACACAGTGAACTTAGGGTGAGAGCCACTAAATGGAGGGGATGGGAAAATGCAATGGAAGAACGAAAATGTAAATGATCGTACTTCCACCTTTCAGTTCAAGACCGCAATGTCAGGCGGAATTGGACTTGCTGCACTGCGTCTACGTGCAAAACTTGCACACACTGACAACCCAACACACGTCCCCTCGGGCAACCGGGGGGACTCCGATTCCACTCCCGCTTGTTAAGCGAGAGTAGTCCACACGCACCCGGGCCCCCACGTACCCGGGTGCAATTACTCACAACCGGTGCTGCCGCTCTGCCTTTCAGATGCTCAACCTTAAGGCCCTTCGACAAGGGCTTGTATCTTATGCGTGCCAGTTCTGCCCTGAAGTGGCTCGCCCATCCAACTCCAAGAGATGGTCAACTCGAAATGATTCAACAATGCATCGACACATTGGTCGAAGGTGGAGCTCATCTCGCAAGTGCACCCACAGGTGTTGGTAAAACCGCAGCCGCTCTGGCTGCTGCGCTCGAATACGCCAAGTCGTGTGATGAGAGAAAAACCATCATGTTCCTCACCCCTCGTCAATCCCAGCACAAAATCGTTGTCGATACGGTTCGTCGAATCAATGAAAGATCAACCGCTGATAAATTGAGCCTGGTCGATATGATCGGCCAATCTGGGATGTGCGTCGAGCCATTCGCAAATTCCGGTGGCGCATTATTCAGCATGCTTTGCTCTAACCACCGGAAAAACAAGCAATGTATTCCATGGTTCACGAATACACCTGAATTCGAAAGGAGAATTCTTTCTGACCCCTTACACGTCCATGAATTGGTGCAATTATCAAAAATTCATCGAGAAAACGGCGAGAAAAGGCAAACATGCCCGTGGAAAGCAGCAAGAAATGCTGCTAAACAAGCAGATATCATTGTATGTGATTATAATCATCTATTCATCGAAGAGGTGCGAAATGCTTCATTAAAGGCGATGGAATTAGGTTTGGATGACATTATTGTAATCGTTGATGAAGCTCATAATCTCCCCGATAGAGTCCGTAAAGGAATGGAGAGAAAACTAACGCCAACCATGATTCGTAATGCCGCGATGGAATTGGAGGAGCACCTAGGTTCTCTTGAGAAAGCTGCTCTGGTCAATGAAAGCGCTGGTACTGCGGTCGTACTCAAATCTTGGGCGCTTATGGTCTGTAAAGATTTCAGGCGAATCATGACAAGAGAATTCAAAAAATTGACCACACTCCTCGGTGATGAAAAGGAAATAGAAATTAAAGCGTCTTCAATACTCAACCTGATCGAAGAAGCGTTTGATGCGACTGCAGCAATCGCTTCACAGTCAACTCTTTCTGGGGAAACAACAATTCTTATTCCAGATAAAACTCAAAGATTAGCAGCCTTCAAACTAATGCTGGAAACAAATGAAACAGATATTGACGATGAGGCAAATAATGAGCCATCAGCACACCTATTAGCAAATCTATTGAGCGTAATGATGAAATTTGGCGAAACAACTGCCTTATGCCTGTCCTTCGACGGTGACGGCAGAGATGGCAGAATAATCACAAATCTATTGGATTCGGGATTGGTTTCTGGCCCAATCTTCAAAAAACTTCACGGAGCAATCCTGATGTCAGGAACCCTAAACCCACCACATATGTTCGCAGATTTACTGAGTATTCCAAAATCCGATCGTGGAGAATCGGTTCACCCTTCGCCATTCGAAAAAGGGCGCCGTCCGATATTGGTCGCTGATGACGTCACGACAAAATGGACTGAACGGGGCGAAGCAAATACCAGAAAAATTAGGAATCACATCGTTCAGTTGGTTGAAAACACACCTGGAAACGTTGCGGTTTTCGCGCCATCTTACAAATTGATCGAAGAATATTTTGAACATCTTTACACACCAGGCATTAAACAATTAGTTGAAAGCAGGACCTGGTCAAAACAAGATATCGGTGATTTATTAGTTAATTTGGAAGATTCCAAATCAACAGGAAGAAGAATGTTAATCGGTGGTGTATTCAATGGAAAATTATCCGATGGTGTCGATTACAAAGGCGGTATGTTGGACGCAGTTGTTTGCATTGGCATCCCAAATGCTCCACCATCGGTTTTGCAAAAAGCTCTAGGTGAATATATTAAAGAGAAATTTGGCCAAAGAAATTTTTGGCGCTATGCAAATTCTCAACCTGCTGTAAATTCAATATTGCAAGCGATGGGTCGGCCAATTCGGGCGATGGGTGACCGAGCCCTAATCCTATTATTGGACAAAAGGAATCTCGGAAGGCCCTATGATGAATGCTATCCTTCGACCATTCATATGAATCGAACATCGAGTTCTGAAGTAACCGGATCATTTGCAAATCGGTTTTTCCGCAAGGTCAAATGGGAACCCAGCGATTGAAAGGTTCAATATCCTCCTCCTCTTGAGGTTGTTTTAATGGACGATAATTCGAAGGTCGATATCGAAACTCAAGTTGTTGTAGATGGGCTTATTCGAAATTGCTAATGATCATTTGTCCGAGGTTAGAGACAGACATACCATGATGTTGGCAACTGCTGGTGAATTACCCGAATCCCAAATCGCTTCGATCGCACCCGAGAGAAGATTGAAGTGGATGGTTGAAGAACTCAACGGAAGAACTCACCAAGACGGTTTCACAATCCCTCTTCAAGGCGCTGATTCCACAATGATTGACCTAGTCAAAGGCGAAATCGAGGGCCATAGCATTCTCAAAATATCGGCTGGTTCCGAATTCGAACGGAATATCCCAATCCCTGCTGCGCTTTCAAACATCCAAGCAAAAGTCGAGCACGGCGTCCTCTCTCTCAATTGGTAATTTTGGTTGATTTCGCTTACTACACGAGATAGAGAATCTTGGGCTTGGATCTTGTGTTGTTCACCCATCTCGTGGCGACTGTATCGAGCCTCTTCGAAAACAGCATCCAATCCAGCCAAAGCTTGGTCAGAAATTTGAGGAAGTGCTTTTCTGATCGCCATTTCAAATTCACGCACCGTTTCGAAATCTCGGCGTAAGAAGCCACGACCCAACAAGAGATGGACCAGACTTTCGTAACATTGGAAAATCGCTTCACGCATTGAATCGCCTGCTGCTAATAACTCGGCAGTATATGAGAAAATATCGGCGATTTCCTTCGCTGCATCTCCTGTCCGCTTTCGCATAATCAAGAAACCAACCCCAGCGCCAATAATCAGTAAAGCAGCGACGTACATCCACCAAGATACTCCGGTATTTTCTTCAGCATATGCGTATGAAGGAGAAATTCCAACACTATATTCGGCATTGAAAGTTTGCAAACTGGAATCAGACAAGATTCCATTCCCGTTAGATGCAACAATAGAAATCGAAATTTCACCATAATGAGAAGCATCTCCATAAGCAGGTTCAGCATTAAATTCAAATATTGCTGTTCCGGAATTATCGGTCATCACAACCATTTCATCTAATCTAGTTCCATTGGAATGCTCGATATAGATAGTGATTGGAATTCCTGCAACCCCTTTACCGGTATCATCAGCGGTCACTGTGATTAGACCACTAACTACCTCTTGCTCATCTTCGATTATCTTTGCAATTTCAACATCGAATGAAGCATCGATAGTCAGTCGGAATGCATCGGTCCAAGAATCACCAGTATTCAGGTAAAGGCTTGAATTCACTGGGGTTTGAACATTTAATCTGGTCATGCCAGGTTCCATCCAAGATGGTGCAACCGCAGTCATGGTGAAGGTACCTCCATTCCATGTAATACTGCTTACAACAATACAACGTGCGGTTGTAACAGTATCAGAACAATCGGTACCATTGCCAAGGATCAACTCAGCTTCATCGATTGAAATTCCTGCTCCGCCGATCTCTGAAACCCTACCGGTAATTACCAATGGATTATTCATTCCATCACTTCTAATGGTATAATTTGAGATCGAATCGAGATGAACGGTGACATCAGCCCATACTCTCACAACACCGTTATCACCGATTGGTAGGTGACCAGTACTTCCTTGGAACTCGAAACTCATATTGTGGTTTCCACGGTCCAGGCTAGAAATAGCTATGATGGATGCCTTCCATTCACCGGAAATATCTGTGATCGCATATCCAACTTGCTGACCATCTAAGAATATGTAAACCGTCTCGCCAAACAAGCCCTCGTTCTCAGCAGTATCCAAGTCGTATAGACTACCGCTCACTTCCCAGAAATCGAGTCGTGTTGCATCTGCATCATCGAATGAGTAAGTGATTCCGCTTCGATGTGATAAGAAGAAACTGGTATTACCAGATCCTGTCCTATACCATCCTTGTGCAGGCACATCAGCAGTCAAGATATGAGAACCATCATCGAGATAAACAGGGACTAACCAGAATAAACTGAAGTTTCCATTAGCATCGGTTGTAGCATTACCAATCTCGATTCCCTCGATAGAAATCATTACCGTCATACCAGAAATTGCTGCTAATTGATTATCACCAACGAATCCATCAATAGTTGTATTTTCGCCGACTGAAAGCGGACTTTCAATATTGATTACGACCAAAATCTGAGAGTAGATGTACCATGTCCCTGAAGAATTGCTTGGCAGATAAAATGTTGAACCTGCAAATATGGTTTCCAAGTTAAGTGGTCCTAGTTCTGCATCTGCTGGAACTGGGTGGACCGCGGTGAATTGGCCATCGATATCGGTAGTAACATTTGTCAAAAAGACCCCGCCAAGCCAAATTTCGATAGTTTGGCCTGATAATGGATTATCGACGATATCCAATAATCGGCCTTGAACGGTCAATGCTGATTCACGGTCAACATCCCCACCAGGGGTGAGAAGGAGAATTTGAGTTGGTACGCTTACCGAGAAATTGACTACCCTATTACTCGGATAATAATATTCAGGATTTGCATTGTCTCCTTGCCCAACCGGGTCTACCCAATCACGACCTCCATTGAAGAGGATTTGGATTTGGTGTGAGCCTGCTGCAGTATCGGTTGGAACCACATATGTGATTTCGTAAGCACCGGTATCTGCATCACTTGTTACGCTCACAACTGGAACGCCATCAACCAATAAGTGAATTACTCCACCAGCGTTAACACCAGCATCGAGTAATGGCATACCTAAATCATCCAATAAGGTTCCATTGACATATAGTGTCTCGCCAGCGGTTAAACTAGCCGAACTTTCGTCAATTGTAGTAATGGTATTGGCCAGTACCACGAAATTGATACTTGCGACATCGCCAACCAAACCGGTTGTACCGCTGGTCCCAAGGAATTCAGCAGTTAATTTATGGACGCCAGGATCAACATCGTTTGGAATTGTAAGTACTATCATTGCAATTCCATTAGCATCGGTTGTACCGACACCATTGACCGAAGTGCCATTCAATACCACACTAACTTGGACACCAACAACCGGTGCGCCAGCGTTATCGATTAGTGATACATTAACGGTTAAATCGTCCCCTCTATCGGTTCTGTCATTCAATGAGGGTTGACCTGAGCCGTCCAGTGTTGGTGATATGAAAGCCAAAACCGTAAATCCTCGACTATCGAAAGTCTCGTTTGCATTCGAACCCGAATAATAATTGACGGTAGGAATATATGTTCCTGAAATAATGTGATTGCCAGCAGCAAAATCAGAAGATAATGTGATGATGGCGAGCCAAGTTCCATCGGCTTGAACCGTTCCATTTGAAATTTGGAATCCGACCGGAGCATCATCGATTGTAAAGAGAATATTTGCGGCCAAAAGGTTGCCATTACGAACTTGTAACGAACTTCCATTATCTGATTCGATGGTACCGGTGACATTGAATGAATCACCTGCAACCGGATTTTCTGTTATCGCATCGATAACAAGAATTGTAATCGAACGAACTGTTACCGTCGAAAGATTTCTTTGAATTGCTAGAAGATCTGAACTGCCGTTATACATTATCGAAATCGTCACCAAACCAAGCGGTTGCGAAGTAGGAATCACGTGGGTGAAATTGCTTCTTCCCGAAGAATCGGTTGTATTTGCGAGCAACCAAGTTTCATCAAACTTTACCGATATCGTATATCCAGGCAAAACCTGCCACATATTGGATGATTCCACCATTTGCATCGAGATATTTACTTGCGAGCCACGGTTGACGATTATTTGATTAGGGAATGGTTGGACATTCTCAAAGTCTGTCACACCCATGACTTGAATGGATCGATTGGTCGTTGCCTCGAGGTAGAATTGTGAGGAACCGTTGATAACATTGATCACGAAAACCCTTGGACCACGAAGTGTTCCATTGCTAGAAACATCGGTTGGTACAGATAAATTGAAACTTCCATTAGTAGTTGTGTAAACACCATTCACCAATTTTTCATCTGGATTATCTTCCCAGAACATCTCCAAGGCCACCGGGGTTGAAAGTGGGCGTGATTGGTTATCGCCATCCTCGATTTGACCAATGACTTGGAAATTAACTCCTGCTATAATTTGAGTGGGTATACTATCGATTCGAATAATCGATTGAACCTGAACTGTGACGTTGACCTCGGTGAAATTGCCGAGATGTCGAGTTGCCCCGCCTATCTTAGCTGAGGTAATATCGTCCGCTACGACCATTCTCAACACGTAATCGCCGGGTGCAACATTAGTAACCAACCATTGCAATGAAGCATTGCCGTCAGCACCAGAAACAGCGTTGCCAATACTGATATTTGCACCACCATAATCCAAAATATAATCGACGCTTGCCCCTGATACATTGGAATTATCAGCGATGTCACCAACCCAAACCGCTAGGTCAATCGTGCTATTCATCACCGCTATGACCGCAGGCGGAGGACCGCCAAGGCCTACTCTCAATTTCACTTCAGATTCGATTCCGATCGTGTCGCTTGGAACCGAAGGCATTGCTGGAGGCACTGCAGGGTCCACCCATTCAAAGTAAGGTCCGCCAAGTTGTGCCATCGAATCAAAATCCGAATATATTTCTAAATCATAAACTCCCGAAGCCACGTGAGTTGGAACGGTAATACTGAAATTATATCGGCCCGTAGTGTTATTCAAGAAACCAGAGGATAAATCGATCGGACCCATAGTGGTCATCAATACCGCTCTGATCAATGAATCATTATTGAGTACTGCTGTACCATGTACCGAGTCAGTAATTTCACCGGTAACCCAAGTCGAATTACCCAAATGTGTCCAATCATCGATGACGATAACGGTAATGTCAACCGTGCCCTTAATTCTCAAGGATGAAGAATTTGAAGATACTTGGAAGTACGGATTGCCATCAAAAGCCATCTCAAAATCATAATCTCCTGCAACCAAACTCGCACCAGGGGTGAAAGTAGGTGTGAGAGTTGAGGAACCAGGATCGGTCGTTGTATTGACTAAAGTTCCATCGAAGGTGAATTGGAAATCGCCGGTTAAATTGAGATCTAATTCATTGCCTAAATGGTCCTTGACCTGAACCACTATCGATACAACATTGGCTCTTGGTTGAGGGTAAGCGGACAACTCAAAGTCAAGAATACTTTGTAACCACCATTCGGTCCCAGACGTATTTAATGAGTCGGTTGCAGCAAGAGTATCAGGGTAGAAGGTTAAGGATAATTCGACCGCACCTGCTTTAACATATGTTGTATTTGAAATGAGGAGGTGTTGAATTGAAAAAGCACCGTTAACACTTTGATTGAATAATTCAACAAAGGTTCCTCCACCGCCTAATTCACGCATTCCAAATGAAAGGTTTCCAGCTAAAGAAGTTGGTGAAACGCCGAAGTCTTGGGCGGTGCCATTGATGAAAACCAATTCATCAATTTGCATAATTGAGGAGTTTGCTAGCGGGCCTTCGATGGTCGCAGTCAAATTCGGTGCGGATTGAACATCAAGGAATATTGACCGGTTGACCGGTCGTAGGTGGAATTGAGGCATTCCTGCGAATGCTTGCGAGGTGTCTTGCCAACCACTAAATCCAAGTGTTGCTGAAATATTCCCCTTGTTTTCGGTCTCATCCAAACTCACATTGATTTCCCACAGACCACCAGGTCCTACAGTGCCACTCAGGTTGAGAGCACCATTAACTGCAGATGTAAACGATAACCAAATCGACAGGGATCCTAAATCTTCTGCTCCGGCTGTTAAATTACTTTCGAATGATAATTGGCCGGTTAGCAAAGTCGTAGCGCCTGCACCTACCACGGGTGCGTCGATCGCATTAGGCCCAATATGTGTCAAATTGGCATCATCTGTCATATTGATATTGACTCCCAAATCGATTCCATTGTTTGAGACATAACCTCTCTGCATATGCTCGATAACGATTTTCGCGAATCCTGGTACTGCAGGGTTTTGAAGAGAGCCGTTCATTGAGAAATTACCATTTGAATCGGTTGTAAATGTACCGAATTGATTGCCGATTAAACTAGCTGCGCCAGGGATGTCTCCTACATCTTCTGGACTAACCACAAATCCACGAAGTGTAATATTTGCAATTCCAGTTAGATTATCGGTGAATTGTAAAGTTCCACTAACGCTAACCTCCGAGGTACTATCCCGGTCTAATGTAGTTGGACTCCAGGTTAAATTGACAATTTGCAATTCCTCAGCTGCGGGGCAAGCTTGGAATGGAATCCATCCCAAATCATCCCCACCCGCACCAGCCGACAACTCAAGTCGGACTTCAGCCCATTGGGTGAAATGCTTGCCATATACAGCGTAACCATTTCCAGTCCAAGTACCACCGCTATATCCTGAAACATAGCGGGCAGGTAATCCTGCTGTCCGAGCCATCGTTATGAAAGTTGTAGTGAACTCTTGACAGGTCCCCTCTTTTGCTCGATTTAATAATTCATAAGAAACGTCAGCCTCTGGGGCTGAACCTGATCCATCGTAATTGCGTTTGAATTCGTAAGTTGCATTGCCGTTAATCAAGAAATCACTTATTGCTGCTGCCTTGGAATATGCATCGGTTGCTCCAACATTACTGATAACCTCTGCAGTAATATTTCCAACCAATGATTCTGGGACGCTAGGGTCAGAAAACTCTGCAGGTAAAATTGTTGAATAAGATGAATTTGTTCCAGATATTGAATTGCTTGATAAAGTTGACCAGTCGAACCAATATTCGTTTTGCTCAACCCAGAATTCCTCTAATACTCCACCGGTAACAGTATAGGCGTGAGTATCGTTGGTTCGATCGATGGTTAACATAGCATCTGACCAGAACGTGATATTGTGTTGGTAGGCTGGCATCGGTGCAGTACCACCGAGGATAGGATTTGCATAGACCATCGACCAACTAACACTGGAATTAGCGAAATTAGAGGGTGCTAATGAAGTTGCATTTGCATAAGGTGGCGTGATGGCTGATCTTGTGTGGACTCCTTGTTCTAAACCATAAGCAGCACCGGTATAATAGTCGTAGGTATTGACTCTCCAATAATGAGTTTTTGCAGTATCTACACCAGTAGTGGTATTATTTGCCCAGAAAACAACTTCACTTTGACTAACATCGTCCGATGGGTTCCAAGGGTCGAATGGTGCTCCTTGACAATTGGTAAACCAAAATGGCTGAGGACATTCATCGCCGTCGAGCATGCCTCCGCCATCGGTATCCGGATTTCGCCAATCGGTTCCGGATTGGTTTTCGATTACGTCTGGGATTCCGTCGCCATCAAAATCTCCAGGCATTATATCATCGGTTGGATCGTTTTGTGGATTGGTACTATCGAAATATTCTTGCTTATCGTTCACACCACCAGCATCAGAATCGGCATCGTTTTCACTAGTTGACCAAATATCGAATGAACCATTGGTGATTCCAATCCATGAATTAGCACAACCGGTTGAGGTTTCGAAGTAGTTATTGAGACCATCACCATCGTCATCGAGGTTATTTTGACATGCTTCGTTAGGATCGGTTCCTCCCATGACTTCATCATAATCATTGACGCCATCACCATCTGTATCGACGACGGTTGGATTGGAAAAGTAACCAAAGGTACCGAGGGTCTCTTGCCAATCAGCTAAGCCATCGCCATCCGAATCAGCATAGTCGTCATCACAATGGGTGCCAAAAGAACCTGTGCTTGCATCATGACAAAATGATCCATTCCGATTCACCGCCATCGAAGCAGCACCGGGCCCGGAAGAAACCCCTTGAATCACATTATTTGTCACCCCTGCATATGAGAACTGAGTCATCGTCCCAGAATTATTGAAAAATCCAAAGCCACCGCCTGGATTGAATCCAGAACCATCGGTCACAGTCAATTGATTGGTACCACCATTGTAAGATACTATTGTAGTAGAAAAATCAATTATCGAATCACAAGGATCGGTGTTGTGGCTGATATTATTTTCATCGCCATCGTTAATTCCACCGAAATCGGTGTCGGCAATATTCCAAACCGTACAAGAGAGGTTTTCTTGCCAGTTCTCAATTCCATCATTATCAAAATCACCTGAATCTTCTCGGCGAGTAGGGTCGGTTTCACCAGCATCGACAATACCATTGCCGTTGAGATCTTCATCACCGTCATCGAATGCATCACCGTCGGTATTATTATCGCGGGGATCGCTGACTTGAGCCGGATTTCCATATTGGCTTCCAATTTCAACACCGTCGGAAATCCCATCGCCATCGGTATCGTAATTGGTAGGATCGGTCAGAAGAACAAGCGCCTCATGTGAATCGTTGAGTCCATCGTTATCGGTATCGCTATCCTGTGGATTAGTAGTTGTTACACCATCGGTTTCTGCGGTTAGTGTTAAACAACCACCTGGCCCGATTCCTTGATGAGGCGAACAAGGAGTGATTGTTTCAGTAAATGAGCCATCAGGTCCTGGGCGATAGCAATCTTGGCCACCACAAGTAGTGGTCCAAGAAGGATTGACATATTCGTAAATATTGACTAATCCATCACCGTCCGGGTCACCATTTGCCCCATCGTTTCCAGAAGGAGATGTAGGGTCTAGACCATTTGATGCTTCCCAGCCATCAGGCATGCCATCACCATCTGTGTCCCAGCCATCTGGGTCCTCATCGAGGACGCCATCACCATCATCATCATCCGATGCACAATCTGCATCACCATCAAAATCATTGTCAGCGGAGTCGGCCATGCCATCGTTATCATTGTCGAATCCATCTGTGCAAATATTTCCTACCGGGTCTTCATCACAAAGAATCGTGTTACCAGTACCATCAGAACCAGCATCACCACAGCCTAATTGGTTGTATTGCATTGCATTCTCTTCATCCCAGTTTCGAACCGGAACGGTTCCATTCCACCAGACACCATTATCGAGAACGGTTGGGGTTGAAGATAAATCCCAGTTGGAGGGTTTACCGTAGGAGTATTCTTGAAGATTTGAGAATCCATCGCCATCGGGGTCACCGATGGCGCCATCGGCACCATTTGTCGATAATGGATCCATTCCATATTGCCATTCCCAGCCGTCTGGCAACTGATCATTATCGGAATCCCAGTCATTCGGTTGAGTGTTTATCAGATATTCCAAACCATAGGTCAGACCGTCTCCATCTTGGTCTGTTGCCGCTAAAGCTGCATATGAAATGAAATCCAAAGATGCGAACGATGAAAATACCATCAGCGCTACAAGTCCAACCGACTTGAGTGTATTTGGTTGCAATTCTTTGAAGTAATTCTGGCGCGCCGTGGATGGGACAGGAGACATAGACATTGCTAACACCAAATCGACGGGTCATTCCAAGCCTATTAAGGGGAATGGAGTGTTGTTCAGACAATTGAGGGATATCAATTATCTCCCCTACGGGGAGAAATCACAATTATTGTTCACAGATGCTCGAGTTCATCGAGCAATTCCAAATCATCATCGAGGTCTTGATCTGACATGATAGGTTCTGGAATATCTTCCAATTCCATTTCAACATCATCCTCATCGACTTCATAATCTTGCTCGTGCCAACCCTTCTCGGATGAACCTGAAGATTTACCACGACGATATAGTGCTAAACCGCCAACTAAAAGGATGCCCACATAGAGTGTTTGGGTTTGTGGATTTTGGAAATCCATCGCCGCATTGATCAGGCAAGGAGCGCCTTCACAGGAAGTCGAAAACAGGAATATTGGCCGTTGAGTATATTTTTCAGCATAGGGTTCTTCATCGTCCATCGGTGTTATTTCCAACTGAACCTTCACATCTTTTCCTGCGACAATATCATCAGGTGCGACCATGCTCATTGTGAATTCTTTGGTCGAAAATGCCCCGATTTCCAAAATCACGAAATCCCGGCCACTACTACTGCTAGTAGTCGATAATTTAGCAGCCCAACCAGCCGGTATATCGGAAGCTGTAATCACAACATCCAGTGGAACGTTATTCTCATTTTCAATTCTAAATTCTACATCTTGAGCTTGATTTGGCAAAAAGGCGGAAAGTGCGGTTAATCGCTCAACATTCAATCGTCCTGCCCTGACATCTTCATTGATTTCGATAATTAATGGCAGATCAAAATATCGAGCATTTTCCTCAACATTTTCTTCGGTCACGCGAAGGAATAATGTGTGGTTCCCTGCTGTCACTTGGTCTCTCATTTCTATGGTGATAACAATATCACTAGATTGGCCAGAAGAGAGCCGCAAAGCGACGACTGCGGAATCATTATCATCGACTATCGAATAATCCCAAGTTCCGTAAGCCGGATTGACATCGGTGTTTTTATCTAGAGTACCAGGCGATTTTACTCTCCAAGTATTCTGGCTGGTAGAATCGGTACTATCGGTGACCCTGATACTGTACGATACGGTATCTCCTGGGTCGGCGACAACCCTTCCAATCTCTTGGCCGTCTGAATCTTGAAGAACCTGTGCAAGAATTCCAAAGGTTCGGTGAACGGTGAAGGAAATAACCGAATTCAATACCGAATCACCGGTACTAGCACAACGGATTGTCACCAAACCAATATCGAGGTCATCCCTTGAGGACGGTGGGTAGATTTTTACAAGCAGTGAAAGGATTCCATGAGAGGAGACCTCCGGAGTAATAGCATGAATTCCTTCAGTTGTCAATTCGGCTCCGGTTTCATTGTCGTAGAATACATATTGCCAGCCATCTGGAATGTCTTCAACCTTTAAGCGATAATTATCATTATCGAATCCTGCATTGAATAGATCGATGTAAAACTCACCTACGCTCTCCGAATCGATATAGTGGGATATCGCTGGATCATAGGCTTCTGGGCGAGTCGAATCGGCGATTTGGCGTTGATGATCAGCATCTTCGAACACACCCATTCTAGGAGGAGCGAAAACTCCTACCTCTTCGACATCTAGAACTATTTTTTCTATCGCAACTTCAGCAGAAATTCCTTCGTCATTTTCAGCGTAAGCACGAGCCCATACCTCGATTCGCTCTGGTGCGGTCGAAAGATCACTATCCGGTGCTTCTATCGAAAGAATAGGACGAGCGAAAGAACCACCACTAGCAAGAGTATATCCTGCAGGTTGGTCCCAAATTGGGTCGGACCAAGTCGAAGGTAAAGAAGTGAACAATTCGAATACGACATTCATCTCAATTTCGGCAGCACCGGTGTGTTCAACCATGAATTCAACGCTGGTTACCTGGCCTGGAGCAATCAATACAACGTCGGGATGGTCGACGGGCAAGGAGAGGTAAACACCATGTTCCATGAAGTCGATTCCTTGGTGGTTATACAAGACGGTATGAGCCTGAACGTCGGTAATTTGTAATTGGAGGGTATAATGGCCAGCTGCGATTCCTGCATCGTAAGTCCAAGTATAATTGCCGACCAAGCCATTGTTGTCCAGCCTGAGGTCATCTTCTTCAAATTCCCTGTCAAATACGGTATTTGTCCCCGAAGGAGTAGTCAAAATCAAACTAACCGATTGAATATCGTCTCGGCCGAATGCATCTCTAACATCGACCGAAAATTGTATTGTTCTGAATTCAGGCCGATGGTTCGGCGACCATTCCAATTGTTCGTCATCAATCCACATAGAGCCGGTTGCATGAACCTTTACGCTAGAATCTGCGAGAGCATTTGCCTTCAATTCAAGGCGGGAGAAACCATCGGTTTGCTCTACATCTCCATATGCGACCGATACTTCACATTCACCACTTTGGCCAATGCCTCCACTTTGACCTTCACAAGAAGCGCTGCCATCGATTTGTAAGCGTAATTGAGCGCCCTTTTCAACCACAAATCCATCAGCAGGTACATCGAAGAAGACCTCGTTAACCGTCCAAGAACAATCCGAGTTCAATATACCACTACTGCAAGGGTCGTCCAAACTCTTGGTTTCGGTATAGGTCGGCCCACCGACCGAGTTCAATGTAAATGTGATATCTGCAGTCGATCCTTCCGAACCTTTGAATTGCATGTAAATTGAAAGTCGAATAAATGAATTGCTGCCCTCACCGAAAACGGTGAGATCAGAAATCATATCCGTGGATCTAAACTCGACTCCAGAAAGAACACTAGCCTCCTTGTGTGCACCTGCAGGCTCCATTGTGGTAATCGCACCATCTCCACCGGAATCTCCCGGCTCGTCGAGATAGAGGTCATACCCTTCCAAATTCGCAGGAACTTGGAGCACAGTTGCCTCTTCTGATAATTGCGAAAAGTCTGCAAGAGGCAAAGCAGGAGACAGGAGTAGCAACAAAACTAGAATTGGAACCAGACGTATCCGAAGCATGCGCACCAACCAGCCCTCACAGCCGGGGTGTTAAACCATTTTGCCTATACTGCTTGGCATATGTATCACCCTACGGGTGTTTATCGTAAATCCGAGGACGCCTAGCCGCGCAATTCAAAACCCCTAGGCCCGAGGCCCGGCACAAGAAGGGGTTGCCGAGTCGGTCAAAGGCGCCGGGCTTAAGATCCGGTCGGAATTCGTTCGAGGGTTCGAATCCCTCCCCCTTCACTCTTTTTGCTTTCAATTATACTCGTGAATGGGGTGTGATTCACCTTCGTAACTTCCCTTGGCTGAAACATGTTGAAATCGGTCCAGTTTCGAGGGTTCGAATCCCTCCCCCTTCACTCTTTATACTCCTAATTATTCTCGTGAAGGGGGTTCAGGAGAAATGTTGAGAAATGTACTTCGTAAAGCAAGCTTTGCTCACCTCCCTCCCCTAACGACTTGACGTTAAGATGCTGACAAGTTAGTAGCTAGCGTTTTTCGAGGGGCATTGAGGCTTGTATCAAGAAAATCATGATGCCGCCAAAAATGATTATTGAGAACCCGAGAGTGTTGTTGGAGGTGGCTATTGAGAGATAGCCGCCGATGAGAACCGGGGCGAGGCCGATTATTGATGTCCAAGGAATTGAAACTTTTCCTTGGCATTGGTCGCATTGTTTTGTACGGGCTGGGCCGAGGAATAATTTTGATGCAAATGAAAACGCGACCTTTCCACAGTGAGGACACCTCATTCCCATGGTAGTTCCTAGAACTCACTCCATATCAAAGAATCGCATTTGCTTTGATTGAGGTGGTATGGCATTCGGCTCTATGTGAGCGACCAACCGCCATCTACTGGCAAGATATAGCCAGTAATATAGCTCGCAGAATCTAGGAATAAA
>LWDU01041518.1_pt1 | contig 19623 bp, 19 predicted proteins | sample 727161 | NCBI WGS metagenome assembly LWDU01 (sample SAMN04566230, study PRJNA314399) | hydrothermal vent metagenome | isolation source: deep sea hydrothermal plume seawater | place: Mexico: Gulf of California, Guaymas Basin | collected 2004-07-11
TCGGACGATGGTGAATAACGAAGCCGATCAACTTCGCCAGCCCCATCTATCCGCTCTGAATAGCACTGATGCTCGGGCACGTGCCATGCCCGGCTGCTCTTTCAAAAAACTAGGCGACGCCAAAATATAAATAGTCATTTCCAGCTGTCCGTGTAACTGCTGATCTTCATGGCGTCTCGAACGGACTTCATCGTCTCCGCCGCCGTCACCCGTGCCCGCCGGGTACCCTCCATAAGCGCCTCTTCGACCTCATTCATGTGGGCCTCGTAGTAGGCACGCTTTTCACGGATTGGATCCAGGAAGTTGTTCATGGCGATGACGAGCGATTTTTTGACGTCGACGTCGCCTACATTCCCGGTTCGGTAGCGCTCTTTGAAATCGTCGACTTCGGCCGTGTCCGGGTTAAAGGTGGCCCGGGTCTGTCGCGCGCAATCGGGTCGGATCGGTGAACATGCTCATGACCTTCTTGCGCACCGTCTCGGGATCGTCCCCGAGCAGGATGGTGTTGCCACGGCTCTTGCTCATTTTGGGCGAACCGTCGGTGCCGGGAAGTCGTGGAATGCGCCCGATCAGAGTGCCTGGCTCCGAGAAAACAGGGGCGAACAGACGGTTGAACTTGCGTGCGATCTCGCGAGTCATCTCGATGTGCGGCGCCTGATCTTCGCCAACCGGCACCAAATCAGCGCGTGGCAGCAAGATGTCTGCGACCTGGCTCATCGGGTAGTTGAAGAAACCGACGTTTAACTGATCCGCCCGTAACTGCTCCGTCTCCGCCTTGAGAGTTGGGTTTCGCTGCAGCATCCCGAGCGGCGTAATGAAGCTGAGCAACATCGTCAACTCTGCGTGCTCTGGCACGTAACTCTGGATGACAAATGTGCTCTCTTCAGGGTCAAGCCCGACCGAGAGCCAGTCGATAGCGACCTGCAACACGGAATCACGAATCAACTGAATATCGTCTATGTGATCGCCCAGCGCCTGATAGTCCGCGATAAGAAAATAAGCGTCGTACTCTTGCTGTAGTCGGACCCAGTTTTCCAGTGCACCAACGTAATGACCGATGTGAAGTTGGCCCGTCGGCCGGATGCCGGTCAGGATTCGTTTTCGTCCAGTGTTGTCAGCCATATCTGCCTCAAGCCCTCAAAATCACTCAAAGATCTTCGGGCAAAAAAATACCTCGCTCCCGGAAGGGGCGAGGTTGAAATAGCCACGCGGTGCCACCCTTGTTACCAGGGCGGGAAACTAATGTTCCTCACTCCGGCATCTCAAATCAGGCGCCGATCCCGGTTCCCACTAACTGGAGAACGGTCCGAGGCCCTGGGCTCTGATAACGGTGCCCACTCCGGCAAAAACTAATCGGGTGGCGACTGCCATCCCTTTCACCCTGCGGCTCCAAGGTCCATTCGGTAAAGTTCGTGGATACCGGACTCACACCAACTCCGGCTCGCTCGTTCTCGTAACTCGACCTACTAGTCCATGTCACAGCCATTACGAAATCTGATTAGCCACGAGTATATGTAGATGCTTCTCGTCGCGTCAAACTTGTGCGAGGGGTTAGTACCGGGACAAGAAATCCGAACAGTCAGCCGTGGCGTTATGGATTCAGAGGGCGGAATGATCCACAATCGACACTCTATTTTAAGAATTAGGCACTATACCAAGGAGCGGAATCCATATGAATCGGGCCGTGCGTGCGGGGATGTTTCTCGTGATCTCAGCGTTGTTTGTGTTGGCGGCTGCGTGCGGTAGCGACGACACACCGCCTGACGCAGAGTTCGCTCCACGCATAGAGGTTTTCGCGCCGATCGACGTGGCCGAGGTCATAGTTACGGATGATGGCGAGTCCGACTATCTGCTCAGGATTGTGTCAGGGCTGCCAAATGGCTGTGCGAAGTATGACAACATGCATGTGAACGTCGGAACTGGCGTCATCACTGTGAGCGTCATGAACACAATCCCTGAAGATGTTCGCGTGGCCTGCACTGAGATATATGGATCACATGATCGGACGGTTGAACTACAAGGACTTGAAACCGCGACCGATTACGAAATTATCGTCAACAGCGCTATCAATCTCACGTTTACCACAGAGGCGGAACCCACAGAGGGGATGCGTTCTGTTCAGGCTCGGATCTTAGATTTCAGGCTTGAGCTGACGAATAGCAATCCATTGAGCTATGACTTCATCATGAACTCTGGTCTAGAGTCATCATGCATCACCCGAGGTGATGCAAATCAATCACGCTCGGGTGGCCGGCTGTTCGGCGACTTGATTCGGATCAACCTCACCAATTTTGAAGATATCGATTCCACGGTGGAGTGCACCGGTGAGTTCACGCCGTACGAGACACGTCTAACGCTTCCTGGCAACTTTGTGATCGATGGCGAATACGAGATATTGCTCAACTTTGGCAATGTGTACGAATTCATGGGTGGCTCGACTGTGCTGCGAATCAAGCCGCCTACAAACTGACCCCTCCCGGCTGGTAGTCTGCATCCTCCTCGAACGGGTAAAGTGGACGGCGTCGATGCTTGAAGTTGAACGTCGAAAGGTCGGCGCTTGAGACACCCGGCGTGTCTGCCAGGATGATCTCCCGAGCGATCGGCTCGTACGCGGCCCTCGGGGAGACTACTCCTTTGGCGATCACGATTCGATAGCGCTCGGGGATGATGCCGATCGAGTACATCTGCTCCCTTGTCATGTTGCCGACACCTCGCTTTGTGTGCAGCAGGAGCGTGTTCCCTTCACCGAGGCCTCCCGTGGGAGCGAGGTCTAGTGCCACGGTCGGGCCGTAGTTGAAAAACCTGAACCCGCCGTGGATAGGCGTCGGCTCTTCAAAACGCCCGTCTGTGATCGCCCGAACATGGCCACTGACCTCGATAGGGATGCCGTGAAGATCATCTGTTTTGCCGCCAACCTTGAGCGTCACGTCAGTACCCGGACCGGCGGCGATGCACGCTTGCACGGATTCCGGGTCGAACAGGCTCATCAGTAGCTCGGAAGCGTGCTGTCGCTGTGCCTCCACCAGTAGATGGGTGGAATCAGCAGAACCGCCGCCGCCCACGTTGTCGCCCATATCCATGATTACGCTCGGCCCTCCATCTAATGGCGCGTTTATCGCCGCGGCCAGCGCTTTGGAAGGCGTAGGAGTGTCGTTGCCGAATAGCGCTCGCCGCTTCCAAGCCCGTTCCGCAAGCCACTGTGCTGCGTCACGTGCCGCATTAACATCGCCGTCCGCGATCACGACGAATGACACGCCCATCTCGATCACATCTGCGTACGGATAGCCCTGTCCACAACTTGCCGAGATAATCCCTGGCCGCTCAATCACGGCTCGTACATCATCCATCACGGATTTCATTGGCTCGAGTTCGGTGGCCTGCTTGGAGATGTTGATCACCATAGGCAGTTGCTCGATCCATTGAACGGGGTTCACATCGCCCCGAATCGTTTGGACCAGGATCTCGGACGCCTCAACGGCGCGCGCCTTCGGATCCAGATGTGGGTTGGTTCGGTATACGACCGTAGCGTCCACGTTCTCCACCATGGCACGGGTGATGTTTGAATGTAAGTCAAGGCACATCACGATCGGCGTGTTGGCGCCCACGGCCTCCCGGACCCGGGAAGCGATCTCACCATCCATATCCGAAAATTCTTCGGACACGGCGGCTCCGTGCTGGCCAAGCAAAATGCCGTCAAACGGCCCTGCGCCCCGAAGCATATCGATCATCTCTCCGACGATCCGATCAAACGCGTCCTTCGTGACGGTACCCGTTGGTCCGGTGAACGCGTGTAACAGGGGCACTAGATCAAACTCGTAACGACCTGCACCTTCAAAGAAACCAGAGATCGTGGAGTTGGCGGTGGCGTGTTGCGCCGTGATCTCGTCGTCCCGAAGCAGCTCAAATTCTTCGAAAGCCTCGTACGTCGTTGGCACCGTTTGAAACGTGTTCGTCTCGTGCATCATCCCGAGGCAAGCGATCCGCAAATTGATGTCTCCCTAGTTTGGTTACTGGCGGTTCAAGTTATTTTAACTAACGACGATCGGCACTCATCCACGCTAGTCGAGTAATTGTCGGGGACCATTCGCAGGGCGGCGTGCGTTGCACGCCGCCCTGCGACGCCATAGGCTGAACTGCTGTTAATAAGTTATCTCGTCATTCCCACTTTGCCTATTCAAGTGCCAAAACCCAGCAAACCGAACAAGCATGTAATCATGATCGGCGCCGCCGATGGCATGGGCCTCTGGGCCGCTCGCCACTGGTTCGCAGAGCTGGACGATGTAGCGCGCGTCACGCTGTGCGACGTGGAGCCTCTGTCGGACAAAGCGCTAGACGCCTTGTCGAACGCTCCCGCTTCTATCGAGTATGTGCGGGCTGAATACAGTACATCCGGCCTGTCGCTGGTTGATCGGAAAACGATCGATTCAGCGAGTAACGCCTCTGTCGGTTGCCCGGAGTTGTCAAAAGCGGACCTCGTTGTGCTCGCTGTACCTTTGTCTGCGATCGGTGTAGTTATGGACGGGTTGAACGGTCACCTGGCAACGGACGCCTGGCTTATCGACATGTCTTCTGCCAAAACGGCCCCGTTGGCACACATGGTGAAACTAGCAGGGCCCGGAGTTGCCGTTGCGGGCACACACCCGCTCTTCGGCATCACCGGAGACTCGATTACGGACAAAACCGTAGCGCTGGTGCCAACGCAGACCGATGACGGCTCGCTGATCAGATGGCTCGATGGAGGACTTCAAAGGCTCGGCGCGATCACCATGAATGTCACGGCGGAGAGGCATGACCGCTACATGCTCATCGCTCAGACAATGACCCACTTCGCACTGATGGCGTTCGGGGATGCCGTCACGAGCTCACTTCAGGGTGATGAGTCTTTAGAAGAACTGCGGCAGTTTGGGACGCCGCCGTATCTGGCAATGGGCGCCGTTACAGGTCGACTCCTGACCCAGAACCACCGCTTGTACGCTTCGATCCAACAGACTCAAGGCGCGAAAAATATTCGTGAGGTGTTTGCGGAATCGGCGCAGAGACTTGCGGATTCCTTCGCCGAAGGTTCACTGGACGATATCGAAGTGGAACTAGACGGTCTGGCAGATAGGTACGGGGCCGACGAGCTATCCATATCGACCCGACTGTCAGAGGAGTTGTTCCGGGCAGGTCGGGTCGGCCCGGAAGATGATCTGGAACGCAGCGATTCTTGAACCCGGTACGCTTATCCATCCTGAACGAACGCGAATCAACCGCGGGCATTGCATAATTACTCGTCTCTCCCACCTGCGCCTGAGCTAACGGCGTCATGTGCGAGCCGTCTGGAGACATGATCAAGTTGGCTGAATCAGTAAATAATTCGAAAGGCGATGGCGCTGGGCCATCAGCCGAGGACCGCATTACGGCGGTCAGAGACGCCGGTCTGCTCGCGCTATCGGCATCAGAGACCGCCGACGCATTGCAAGAGTGGCGTAACCAGTACATCGGTCGAAGCGGAGAGGTCACGCTCCTGCTCAGAGGTGTTGGATCGCTCCCAGCGGAGCAGAGGGCCGTGTTTGGACAGGCGGCGAACCGGCTGAAGAACGAGTTAGAGGCCGCGTACGACCAGCGAGAGGCCGTGATAAGCGCCTTCACCGGACCCGTCGGCACTATCGACGTGTCGTTGCCCGGCCGTAGTCCTGCAGGGGGGCGGTTGCACCCGATAACGCAGACCATCAGGGAGATCACCGCGGCGTTCGGTGCAATGGGCTTCCAGACCTTTGAGGGGCCAGAGGTCGAGCTTGAGGGTTACAACTTTGACGCAATGAACATCCCGTCTGATCACCCGGCGCGTGAGATGTTTGATACCTTCTGGCTTGATCGGGTCGATGAGGACGGCAACAACAACCTCCTCCTTCGCACCCACACCTCTCCGATGCAGGCTCGCATCATGGAGACCCACGAACCGCCGATTCGGGTCGTTGTACCGGGGCGTTGCTATCGCTACGAGGCGACCGATGCCAGCCACGAGTGGCACTTCAACCAGGTTGAGGTGATGGCTGTGGATGAGTGCATCACGTTCGCTGACCTGAAGGGCACTCTGTACGAGTTCGCACGGCGGGTGTTTGGGGCGGAGCGCAAGGTGCGCTTCCGATGCGATTTCTTCCCCTTCGTGGAACCCGGGGTCGACATGTCGGTCGACTGTTTCAACTGTGATGGCGATCCAGCTTGCCGCATCTGTCGCGGCAGCGGCTGGCTGGAAATTCTCGGTGCCGGAATGGTCCACCCGGAGGTGTTACGTCGCGCTGGTTACGATCCCGATAGATACACGGGATTCGCGGCCGGGATGGGTGTTGAGCGTGTGGCGATGCTTAAGCACGGAATCGACGATATTCGCCACTTCTACACCAACGACATGCGCTTCCTAAGCCAGTTTTAATGAAAGTCCCAATCTCCTGGCTTGAAGAGTACGTTCCAGTCACCTTGCCGCTTGACGATCTTGCCCATCGCCTGACGATGGCGGGAACCGAGGTTGTATCGATCGATACAACGCTGTCGTTTGAAGGCGTCGTGGTTGGGCTGGCGAAGGAGGTTGGTCCTCACCCGAACGCTGATCGCCTGAGGCTCGTGCAGGTGGACGCCGGCGACGAAACCCTCGAGGTCGTGTGCGGTGCGCCAAACGTTGCGACAGGCCAGAAGATTGCATTTGCACGTATCGGTTCGGTCCTGACAGATGCGCACACCGGAGAAGAGCGGAAGCTCAAGCGCTCCAAGATCCGGGGCGTTACGTCTAACGGGATGGTTTGTTCCGAGCGCGAACTCGGGATGAGCGACGAGCACGAAGGCATTCTTGTGCTGCCGGAAGGCGCGCCTATCGGGATGTCGCTGGGCGAGTATCTCGGCGAGACGCTCCTCGACCTTGAGTTGACGCCAAACCGTCCCGACTGTCTCGCCGTAATGGGTGTCGCCCGGGAAGTGGCGGCTCTGACCGGCGAGACGGCTACCCCGCCATCGATCGAATATCCAGAGCATGGGCCTGATATCGCAACACTGGCGAAGGTCGAGATCGAAGACCTGGACCTGTGCCGACGATACACGGCGACTTTGATCCAGGGCGTCAAGATTGGTCCCTCACCGGACTGGCTGGCGGACCGCCTGAGAGCGATAGGTGAACGTCCCATCAACAACGTGGTTGATGTGACCAACTACGTAATGTTTGAGCTGGGGCAGCCGCTTCATGCGTTCGATTTTGACTCGCTCAGCGAGGGCCGAATCGTCGTTCGGCGCGCCCGCCCCGGCGAGACACTGCTCACGCTGGACGGCGAGACGCGAGAACTGACCGACGATAACCTGATGATCGCGGACGCCGGAAAGCCGATTGGGCTCGGAGGGATCATCGGTGGCACGGAGTCCGGGATTACCGGCAGCACGACATCTGTGCTCCTCGAAGCCGCCAACTTCGACGGGCCTAACAACCGGCGCTCGGCCAGCAAGTTCGGTATTCGTACAGAAGCTACACTTCGGTTCGAAAAGAACCTTCGGCCCGAACTTGCCGAGTACGGTGTGCGCCGTGCGACAAAACTGATCCTAGAGGTTGCTGGTGGGACCGTGGCGTCCGGAATAATCGACGAGTGGCCCGACAAGGCGGGCGCAGTCCAGGTGGTCGAACTGCCGGCCAACGCGATCGAACGCCTGCTCGGGGTCAGCTACGAGTCTGGGGTCGTTATTTCTACCTTCGAGGGGCTCGGTATGGAGGTCGTTTCCAACAACGGCGCTTACTCCGTCACCCCGCCGTACTGGCGCCCGGACATAGGTATCCCGGAAGATTTGATCGAGGAACTCGCCCGTGTAATCGGGTACGAGAAGATCCCGACCACGGGGATCACCGGGAGCGTCCCCGTGTGGGAACCGAACCCGGATCGCGTTTTGCGAGAAGCGATGAAGAACATTCTGTCCCGCTTCGGCATGCAGGAAACGATCTCCTACTCGCTCACCACGCCGGAGGCTGAGGCACATGCGCGTCCGCCCGGGCACGGGTTACAGCCGTTGCAGGTGATGAACCCCCTTTCTGCCGAGCATGCCACATTGCGCACCACGCTTCGGCACAGCATCCTGACTGTGCTTTCCCGAAACGCCCGTATCTGGCGCGGACCGCTTTGGATGTTCGAGTCCGGGCGGGTCTATCTTGACCGCGGTGAGGGCGTCGGCCTTCCCGACGAGCCCGAAAAATTCGTCGGAGTAGTGGCCGGTCCCCGATCTGACCTTGAGTGGATGTCCGGAGAGCCGGAATCGTCTGACTTCTACGACGCCAAGGGGATCGTGGAGTCGCTTCTTAGCGAGTTCGGCGTGACAGCTAGTTTCGTGCCTGTGGAAGAGAACACTTTTGAACCCGGGCGATGCGCACAGATAGTGATCCCGTCTGCCGGGCGCGCCGTGATTGGCGTCCTTGGTGAAGTCGCTTCGGACGTTCTTTCCACGTTCGATATCGATACCGCTCCCGTGGCGATGTTTGAACTGGATGTCGAGGCCATCGCGAGACTTCCGGAACTGCAATCACTTGGTCAACAGGACTACGTGCCGTTTGGCCGATTCCCTGACTCGTCCAGGGACCTGGCGCTGGTGATCGACGACAACGCCCCGGCGGCAGATGTACTGGCGCTAGCGGAACGCAACCGGCTGGTCGTCAGCGCGACGGTATTTGACGTATACCAGGGAGACGCTATCCCCTCCGGGAAGAAGTCCCTCGCCGTTCGGGTGGTGTATCAGGCGCCGGACCGCACCCTCACGGCGGATGAGCTCATCAAAGCCGAGAACTCGATACTCCGGGCCCTTGAACACAATTTCGGTGCCGAGCTAAGAGCACGATAAACCGATCCAGACGGACGCAGATAAGCTGTAACCCTCATGCACAAAGAGTACGTTCACGATCGGCCTCACCGCCACCACTACGACGCCGAAATGCTGGACGTCGAAGAGGCGCTTGAGCGAATTATGACCTTCTTTGTACCGCTCCCGGCGGTGGACGTTCCCTTACTGGACGCCCTCGGGCAGGTGCTCGCTGTGCCGTTGGTGGCGCCGATTAATATCCCCCCTCTCGATAACTCTGCGATGGACGGGTACGCGCTTCGTGCGGCGGACATATCGCAAGCCGCGGACAACTCGCCGGCGGATCTACGCGTGACCGGTCACATCCCCGCCGGGACTGTTTCCGATCAGACCGTCGAACCCGGGACGGCGTTACGAATAATGACGGGGGCCCCCATTCCGGGTGGAGCGGACACCGTGGTCGCTTTTGAAGACACTGATGAAGTTGAACGTCGCGACGCCGGAGGCTCAATGCAAAAGGTAGGCGTCCGACGTGCTGCGGAGATCGGAGAGAACATCCGACCTGCGGGCGAAGACGTCCAACTGGGAAGTATCGTTCTCGAATCAGGCACGGTTCTACGTGCCTCAGAGCTCGGGGTAGCGGCGTCTCTCGGCATGGACACAGTTCCCGTGATCCGTCGTCCTGTCGTCGCTGTGCTGGCCACTGGGGACGAGCTCCTCGAGCCGGGGGAGGCGCCCCAGCCCGGTAAAATCTACAACTCCAACAATTACTCCGTGGCCGCATCTGTCAGTGCCTTCGGGGGCGTGCCACGGGTAATAGGCGTGGCACGTGACACAGAGGCCTCTGTGGAGGAAGCACTGGCGCTAGCGCTGGACGCCGATATGGTCATCACGACCGCCGGGGTGTCCAAGGGCGACTATGACTTCGTGAAGGACGTGCTCGCAAATCGTGGAGAAATTGCGTTGTGGTCGGTACGCATGCGTCCGGCCAAGCCGCTCGCTTTCGGCGCACTGGACGCGCCAGATGGTCGACGCGTGCCGCACCTTGGGCTCCCCGGCAACCCGGTAAGCGCTCTGGTCGCATTCGAGCAGTTTGCGCGCCCTGCTATACGGAAAATGATGGGTAAGGAGCTGACGCCGCGGCCCACTGTTCAGGCAATTCTCGACGATCCCGTAAACAACTACGATGGTCGCCGGGTGTACGCTCGTGTTGTTGTATACCGTGAGAACGGCGAGTATCGAGCCCGACTGACCGGAAATCAGAGTTCCGGAGTTCTGACCTCCATGGCACGAGCAAACGGCCTTGCCATATGCCCGGACGACCGATCACGACTTGAATCGGGTGAGACGGCCACCGTCCAAATGCTGGACTGGCCGGAAGACGTGTTCTAGCCTGAACACTTGAATTTTTATGTTTGGCCGTGAGTTGCGACGATCAACGACGACCATAAACGGAACATCAACCTCAAATTATCTCGGAGCACCACAATGAGCGATGAACAGGCTGTCGAGGCAGTGATCCACCGGTACGCTATCAATGTGAAAGCGTTTGATGCGTCCGGGAAGTCGTTCGCGTTTACCGTGCGAAACAGACGATGCTGGCAGTGCCGGCAGGTTCTCGATGAGATGGAAGTCGTTATTGGCAACGCTAAAGAGCACATGAAGGAGATCTCCTCATGCTGCTCAGGAAAGCCGGACTATCTTCTTCCGGGAACCCCGTTGACCGAGGCCGTGTTCCGCCTTCTGCTCGCCAACGGCAACAAGCCGATGACCGCTGAAGAGATCCGGAAGGGCCTGGGAACGGCATGGTCCAGCGTTCTTTACATGAAGGATTTGTCGGACGAGCTGCTCATCAAGTTGGTCGAGAGCGAAAACGCGTACAGCATCGCCCCGATTCCCGTTAAGAAATAACGCCCAGACGCTCTATAACTGGATACGGAATCCCGGTCGATCAGGCAGACGTGTGATTTCAGCGTCTGACCGCTCGGCAGTTACAGACTCGACTGTTGCCTCCCGGCCCCCCCCTTCAAGCTGGCTTGGTAGCTTATCGAGCGCGTCCTGATGGCCAGATGCGACCACCTCAATCGATCCGTCGGCCAGATTATGTACGTGACCGTCTAATCCAAGTCGCGTTGCCACGGTGCGGACCCGCGTTCGGAAGCCAACGCCCTGAACAGATCCTGAAACGCGCGCCGAAAACATCGGGTCGGTATTCGGATCCGTCATCTTCGGGGCTGAACGTATTCCGGGCTAAGAGAACTCAGTCCAGATCAACCCGGAAGAATTTACTCGTCGTCTTCGATAGGCCGCCTGCGCCGTTCGACGCGTGTGGGCTCGGGAGGAGGCAAGGGGGCGGAACTCAAGGCCACAGATTCTTTGCGACCTCCAGACTTTTTCTTCTTGGTTTCTCGTTTGCTCTTATCGCGTGATTTCGCCATACATCGGCCTTTCGATCAGAAAAGAGGCCGCGTTCTAATATCTTTTGGAGATGTACACGGCGCAGTGTGGACGGAAGGCTGAGTTTACCAGACCCGTGCTGCTCGCTTTCCAGTGAAAACCATACCGGTTAAGGCTCGGCTCGAACCTTGGGCTTGTAGCGTGATTTCTTGGATTCTGATTCGTACCACTTGAAAAACAGTATCGTCGCTGCGCCCAGGAGGATGAAGCCGCCAGGCACCCACATGATTAACCCGCCGATATTCTGATCCTCCTGTGGTTCCAGGCCCCAGTGCATCGGAGTGGTCTCGTAGTGTGAGTAAGCAACGGTACCGACGAGCGTGAGCAACGCGCCAAGGGCGGCGCTCGGCGTGAAAGCCAGCATCAGGTAAAGCAGGCGTTGCGGGTAAGACAGCGGTGTTCGCATCGGCGCTGGGCCGACTACGGGCCACCAGAACATCACGCCGACGGTCAAGAACATCAGGTGCTCAAAATAATGCAACGGCTCGTTGTGTATCGCCGCCTCGTACATAGCGGGCAGATGCCAGATGTACATCGTCAGGATGTACACGATGATCGCTACTTTTGGAAACGTCAGCTTCCGCATGATCCAGCCGGTCTTGCCACGCCGTGACACAGACCCGGCGACGGCATGTCGAACACCAGTCGGAAGCGACCATAAGTAGGCCGCTACGGGGCTCGCAGCCAGCAACAGAGGGGCGGCGACGAGGGTCAGCAGCAGGTGCTGCATCATGTGGAGGAAGAACATCTCTTCCGCAAGAGCGTCCGGGGGGCCGACAAGGGAGAAGGTCAGGGCGGCGAACCCCAGCAAAGTCAACGTGATCCGCCAGGCTGAGATAGGGGCGGCATCAGATTCGGAGGTGCGTGAGTTCAGCCTGTAGAGTCCGAACAGGTATGCGCCGAGTACGAACGCAAGTACAACCGTGACAGGGGACACCAACACCCACTCGCCCCAGAACGCGGCAAACGAATCGAGCGGCTCACGGCTTTCGGAGCTGATGTGGAGTAGGGGCACGGACAAAACGTTCCTCGGTTTCGGGGCCGACGTTCATTTGAATACCGGGACGAACGATCTGATCAACCGATCAACCGATCAATCGTAATCCTGTTTGTCCGTGCGGGCCTTATTTGGGCGTTGCAGGGCTTACGGAGCGACCAGAGGGGCCGGGGCGATTTGGCCCTGCACGCTGAGCATGATTACGAACACTAAGATCGCTATCAGGAACCCGGACGTAAACACGAGCGTTAACAGATTTTTATCAAACCTGAGGTGCATGAAGAACGCGACCACGATGACAAACTTGAGAAGCGCCAACAGCAGCATGACGGTTACAAAAAAGCTGCCAAAGAAGTCATCAATCGTGAAGAAATACACTTCGATGAGCGTCAACAGGCCCAGCAACACACCAATAATGGTGTAGAAAAACGGCGTAGCCACTTTGCCGCCGTACGTTAGGCGGTCAATCCAATGCCAGACCGGCGGACCGGCGTCTCCGAATGGCCCCTCGTTAGGCGGATCCGGGAATGCCGAATCTACTTTTGGTAGAAGGAAGTAACTGCCGCCGTCCTGGTAAAACAGCTTGCGCCATGCTCTTGAGATCGGGTTTGCCATATCTGTTTCTGCTAACCCCCGATGATCGAAGCGGCGTGTTCGATCGTCTCGATACCTTCACCGTCGCTGAAACCGATCAGGTAAATGACCGTGAAGATGATGATCCACACGATGTCGACAAAGTGCCAGTAGAGTCCGGCCATCTCAAGGTCTTCGACCGAGCGGCTTGTGAGCGCACCCTTGAAGTGGGCGAAAGCCATGCCAAGGAGCCACAGCACGCCCATGAGCACGTGCAGGCCGTGGAAGCCCGTGAGGATGAAGAACGTAGTGCCAAACAGGTTGGATCGGATCGTCAGGCCTTCGTTTACGAAGGTCGTGAACTCGAACACCTGGAAACCCAGGAAGATTGCGCCGAGTACGGCGACCGCAAGAATCCAGAACCGGGTTAGCCCCAGTTGGTCTTTTTGTGCGTAGTGAAGGGCGAGCACCATCGCCAGACTGCTCATCAGCAAGACGAACGTGCTGACCGAGGTAATTGGAATATCCAGGACCTCGTTCGGGTAAGGTCCGGCGAGACTCTCGTTCCTGTAAACCAGGTAGGTGGCGATGAATGATCCAAAGAACAGGCAGTCAGACGCCAGGAACACCCACATGAGCAACTTACGATTGCTTATGCCGGTATTCGTGTCAGCGATGTGACCGTGCTGTTCTTGTACTGTGGCGGCTTGCGCCAATTTCGCGTCCCTTAATCCTTATGTACGTTTAATTGGTTATGGCTGAATGGGCGTCTGCTAGTGTCCGCCTTCTGCCGTAACCGGCTCGAATATCCAACCCAAGAGACCCCACATACCGACCACAATACCTACAACGCTCAACCATGGGAGCTGGAGGTCTGTGCTGGGAATGTCGACCCGTATCTCCATAAATCCGATGATCCCGATGGACATTCCGATCGCCACCACAAACGGGTAGTAAGACATGCTCGGCAGGTGGATGCTTCCACCACCGTGCGAATCTTCCTCGACCGGCGCAGGGGATTCAGTCTGTTCTCCGCGTTCATCGTGGAGAAGTTCCGGGTGCTTGGTGTACCAGTAGTCGTCGAGTGATTTCACCTGCGGAATGCGGGCGAAGTTGTAGGCCGGCGGAGGAGACGGGATGGACCACTCAAGTGTTCGTCCGTCCCACGGGTCATCCTCGGCTTCTTGTTTACTGGAGATTGTCCTTATGACGTTGATGATGAATATCAACACACTGACGGCGATGAGCATCGCACCGGCGGTGGCGATCGCGTTGCTCGTCTCCCAACCCATGCCTTCGGCGTAGGTGGAGATTCGTCGGGGCATGCCGTTCAGTCCGAGCCAGTGCATCGGTCCAAATGTCAGGTTGAACCCGATAAGCATGGTCCAGAAATGCCACTTGCCGAATGATTCACCGAGCCGTTTGCCGGTCATCTTTGGCCACCAGTAGTAGCCACCTGCAAACAGACCCAGGATCGAACCGCCAAACAGGACGTAGTGGAAGTGGGCGACGATGTAGTAGGTGTCTTGCTGCTGCGCGTCCGTAGGCGGTGACGCATGCGTCACGCCACTCAGCCCGCCGATGACAAACATGGCGATGAAGCCGAGCGAAAACATCATCGACGTGTTGAGATGAAGTTTGCCGCCCCAGACCGTGCCCATCCAGTTAAAGATTTTTACCCCGGTAGGCACCGCAATCAGCATTGTCGAGATAGTGAATGCTGAGTTTGCGGCCGGACCAAGGCCCACCGTAAACATGTGGTGGCTCCATACGAACCAGCCCATGAATCCGATAACGGCACCCGCCAGGACGATCGCCGGATATCCGAATAACGGTTTCTTGGAGAAGACGGGCAATGTCTCAGACACGATGCCCATCGCCGGCAGGATCAGGATGTACACCTCGGGGTGGCCGAATAGCCAGAAAAGGTGCTGCCACAAGACCGGGTCGCCACCGGCCAGCGGGTTGAAGAAGTTTGTGCCTAGGACCCTGTCGAGCCCCAGTTGGATCAGGGCGACCGCTATGACCGGCATCGCAAGCGCCAACAAGACGTTAGTCACGAGAGCCATCCAGACGAACACAGGCATCTTCATCAGGCTCATTCCGGGCGCCCGCATGTTCAGGATGGTGACAATAAAGTTGAAGGAAGCGGCTAGAGAAGCGACACCCAATATCGTGAGGCCCAGTGCCCAGAACGTCACGCCATCGCCGGGGCTGTAAGTGTTTCCGGTGAGGTTTGCATAGCCAAACCAACCGGCGTTCGGCGCGCCACCAAGGAAGAAACTCATGTTCAGGAAGATAGTCCCGAAGAGGAACGCCCAGTAGCTAAATGCGTTTAGCCGTGGGAATGCGACGTCACGAGCGCCAATCATCAACGGAACCATCCAGTTGAAGAATGCTGCGGACATCGGCATCACGACCATGAACACCATCGTCGTGCCGTGCATCGTGAAGAGTTGGTTGAAAATCTCGGGCGAGACCATGTCATTTTCGGCGGTACTCAACTGACCCCGAATAACGAGAGCTTCGATACCACCGATCAGGAAGTACAGAAACGCCGTCACGCCGTACAGCGTGCCGATGCGCTTGTGGTCAACCGTGCCTATCCAGCTCCACAAACCTGTGTAGCTGGTCGGGCGACTGATCAACGTTGGAAAATCGATCGTGGTCAACTATGGCCTCCGGTGTATGGGGCTCGGGCGACCCTGCAAAAAAGCAAGTCGTCGTGCGCCTGCCGCACCACCAATTTCCTAGAGTGACTTCAGGTAAGCGATAAGGTCGGTGAGTTCATCGCTGGATAGCGTGGACTCAAATATCTGTGGCATTACGGAGTCGGGAAAACCTTCCACAATTACTGCGCCGGGGTCGGTGATTGATTCATGGATCTCTGCATCACTGCTTCGTGAAGAGAGGTCGGCAAGACCGGGACCGACAAGGGTCGCTGATCCTGTCGAGTGACAGCCGGAACATCCGCTGCTACCAGCGAATACAGCCTCACCGCGTTCCTCAGCAGTGCCTCCCAAATCGACCGCCGCCACGACAGCATCTGCGGCGATCGGCTTCAATTCAAGCAGATATGCCGCCAGTTGACGAACGTCGTTCGTCGATAGTGAGTTGTTGCGGTACGGCGCAGCCAGATCCTTCATGCGGTTACCTTCCTTGACATCGTCAGGGTCGGCAATCCACTTGATGAGGTTCTCTGAATTCAGTTCGATCAGGCCGGCACCGAGGGTTTCTCGGCTGGCAAAATGCGTCAGGTTCGGGGCTGGAATGACGGCTGAATCCTCGATGTTTCCGATGAATGCCGTGCGTAGACCCGCGAGTCTGGTGCGTTCATTTCGTGCAGCAGGGGCCTGCCATGTATTGGTGGCATGACAACTGCTGCAGTTTGCTGCAAATAGTGTTTGGCCGGCGATTGCATCTTCGCTGACCAGCTCAACCGGCGGCCTGCGCATGGAGTCAAGCCAGGCCTGGAACTCTTCAGGCTCTTCCGCTTTCACCCGGAAGCGCATCTTCGCGTGTGCCTCGCCGCAGAATTCAGCGCACTGACCAAAGAAGAAGCCGGCTTCATCAGCCTTCATCGCCAGTTGACGTACATCTCCAGGGACGATGTCCAACTTACCGGCGAGCTTTGGCACCCAGAAGCTGTGGATAACGTCGTCTGAATGCATCGTGAAGTTGACCCATTGCCCGACTGGGATGTGAATCTCGTTCGATGTGACAACATCTTCGCCAGGATAGTCAATTTCCCACCACCACTGGTGAGCACGGACATTGACTTCTAGAACCGGACCCTGATCCGTTGGGGGACCATCTTGGTCGTAAATGATTTTTATCGTTGGAACGGCGATGACGACGAGGATTATCACCGGGATGATCGTCCAGATGACCTCTAGTTTGTTATTGCCGTGCGTCTGCTCTGGCAGAGAATCATCAGAATCTCCCCGGCGTCGGAACTTCACGATCGAGTAGATCAATGCGGCTTCTACAAGCACAAAGACCACTACGGCAATCCAGAAGATGAATATAAAGAGACTCGCCTGTGTGTCGGCGATCGGACCACTCGTACCGAACGTGGACTGGGCGTCCTCTTTATTGCACGCGACCAAGAGGGCCGGGGCAATCGGGATCAGAAATAGAAACCGGGAGCGCAACGGGCGCAGCAGACGACGCAAGTTCATTGCGGAGATATGGGTCCTTCGTCGGAGCATTGAACGGAACCGGAAGGGAAGGTTCGGCAGCTACCGGAAAGCCGTTCGTGCATTTTTGAACAATCGGCGAAAGGATAGCAGGTGCCATATGGCGCTGCAACAGATAAATAGCCAACCAAACACAAAAAATACGGCGAGTGTGGTAATAAAATCAATGACGGTGGCTCAGCCACCCATAAATCCGTCGGTGAGTAGCTGTTCAGAAGCCGAGATATTCAATGCCATCAAGCGTCCTACCAGTACTTGTCATAGCTACCCGGAACCCCGGCAAGGCGCGTGAGTTCCAGCAATTACTGCAAGATTTACCGTTCCGTATCTTGTCGCTCGAAGATGTTGGTGTGGATATCGAGGTCGAAGAGACAGGGGACACGTTCGCGGAAAATGCCATCCTGAAGGCTGAGCAGTACCACGCGGCGTCCGGAGAGTTGACGCTGGCTGATGATTCTGGGATCGAGGTAGATGCTCTGGCCGGTGCGCCCGGTGTCTATTCCGCTCGATACCTCCGGCCCGGTCAGACCGATGAGGAAGGGCGGGATCATCTGTTAGCGCAAATGATGGATGTTCCGGGCTGGAAACGTCAGGCGCGTTATATTGCCGTTATAGCAATCGTCGGCGATCGGACCGGGAACCGGCCGCAGCTATTTGATGGTTCGTGCGAAGGCGCGATAGCGCACGGCCCCATAGGTGGTGGCGGTTTTGGGTACGATCCCATTTTCTGGTTGGGTGCTGAACGCAAAACGATGGCAGAACTATCAACGCAGGAGAAAGATGTGATCAGTCATCGCGGCATAGCTGTGCGTAAAGCGGCGAAGTACCTTCAGTCCATCGCTTGAAATAAATGTCGAGTGGGTAGCGTTACCGGTAATTAGCGCGTCCGATGTTCGTTTCGCCCGGAAACTCGACCACCCATCGTACAATTGGAACCCATGACTTTCGATAGACCAGACGGCCCGACCGATGTCTTTGGCCGCCATCTCCGCGATCTGCGGATTTCGGTCACCGACAGGTGCAATTTCCGCTGCCCCTACTGCATGCCTTCCGAGGTGTACGGGGAGCGTTATGAGTTCTTGCCAAAACCCGAAATCTTGACGTTTGAGGAGATCGTCAGGCTCGCCGGCCTGTTTAGCAGGCTGGGCGTCCGCAAACTTCGGTTGACCGGCGGCGAGCCGCTGCTTAGGGTTGACCTCCCGAAACTCATAGAGAACCTTATTTTGCTGGACGGTATCGAGGATATCGCCCTGACGACAAATGGATATCTACTTGGAGATCAGGCACAAGCGCTCAAGGACGCGGGCCTCTCCAGGGTCACAGTGAGCTTCGACAGCACGGTCGAAGATGTTTACAAGACGATGAACGGTCGGGACTTCGGAACCGAACGCGTTCTTGCGGGCATTGCTGCTGCTGAAGGTGTTGGTCTGGATCCGATTAAGATCAATGCCGTTGTTCAGAAAGGCGTCAATGACCACACAATTGTCGATCTCGCTCGCCATTTCAAAGGGACCGGACAGATCGTCAGGTTCATCGAATTCATGGACGTTGGCACGGTTAATTCCTGGGACGCTGACTCGGTCGTAACCGCAGTTGAAATCGCCAGCGCCATCATCACACGGGCAGATCCCGGCTACCTGGGCGAGGTTGCGACCCGTTGGACCTACGATGACGGATCGGGTGAGATCGGGATTATTTCGTCGGTCTCAGAGCCGTTTTGTGGTGACTGCACACGGGCCAGGCTCAGCACAGAAGGACTGCTCGTGACGTGCCTTTTCGCGGCTGGCGGAAAAGACCTCAAAAACCCGATGCGCTCTGGAGCCAGTGACGCTGAACTGTTGGAGTTGATGACGGGCATCTGGTCGTTCAGGAAAGACCGGTACTCGGAACTGAGGGCATTTCAGGCCGGACGCGACCCCTCGGATACGGTCGATGGCGATTCGGCGGCACGGACCACGGGGGGGGCCATCCCAAGAACCTTCGCCGGAAGAAGAGCAAGATCGAGATGTACCAGATAGGCGGCTAATGCCGGTTATCTGTTTGTAGCGTTTTCCGCCCAATCGGCGGACGACACCGAATACACGATCACGTCCTCGGTAGCCGACGCCCCGCGGTCTACCCGGAGAATCTGAAACCCAAGCCTCTCGGCGAGCGCCCGCGCCCGCATGTTTCCGGCACCGGTGTGGATCGTGACGCCCGCCAGTTCAAAATGCGCGATGGCTGCGTCTACGGCGGCGCGGCAGGCACGGATCATCAGGCCGCGCCCTTCCCACTCCCCGCCTATCCAGTAACGAACATCTGCCGTTGCGCCATTGTCTTCCGATTTGGATGGATCGACGTTCAGAGCCCCTATCAGGGCCCCGGAGTCGTACACAAAAAGCGGAGACCCGAGATCCTCGTCATGATGCGTCGACGATCTGATTAGCTCGGCGGCGTCTTTCCGGGTTCGGACGCGGGTCGACCAGGCTGACCACCATTCGAGTCGATCTCTGTTGGAATCCAACAGGGCGTAGAGATCTTCCGCGTCGGTCGCACCCGGTCGACGCATCATCATCTGGTTATCGATCAGTATTGGCGGCGTTCCGAACGTCAGCG
>LWDU01040212.1_pt1 | contig 19617 bp, 20 predicted proteins | sample 727161 | NCBI WGS metagenome assembly LWDU01 (sample SAMN04566230, study PRJNA314399) | hydrothermal vent metagenome | isolation source: deep sea hydrothermal plume seawater | place: Mexico: Gulf of California, Guaymas Basin | collected 2004-07-11
GTCTTGATGCGGGCTTTCGGATGGATTTCGTTCTGTGACATGACGATGGTTTGCGGACGGAAACGCTCGATTACACTGCGCACATATGGGCGGATACCAGGTGATGTCAGCAAGACAGGCACCAGCCCCATGCGGCCTTGTGCTTCGTAAGTCTCACGAACGGCGTTGATAAATTCCTGCAGCTTGCTTGGCGGCATGGCCAGTTGCTTTTCTTCGCCGTCACCCATCAGGGCCTCAACGAATGTTTGCTCCCATTCAGGAGAAAGAGTTACGAGCGGCACAACACCATCCTGATTGACGTTCTGATTACAAATCTGGCGGCCTAGACGGCTACGAATATGCTCGGTAATCAGCATGGTATTTTTAGTATAGTTAGATGCCTCGGCAACACCTTCGAGAATGGCTGGTAGGTCACGGATTGAAATACGCTCGGCTACCAGATTTTGCAGGATACGCTGCAAACCACCAATACTGATCTGGTTCGGTACGACATCGCTGACGAGCTTCTGGTATTCCTGCGGCATCTCGTCCAGCAGACGCTGCGTTTCTGCATAGGACATCAGATCAGGCATATTGTCTTTGATGATCTCTGTAATATGTGTTGTGACAACGGTCGGCGCATCAACAACGGTATAGCCCTTAAAGTGCGCTTCTTCGCGGTATTGTTCGTCAATCCACATAGCCGGCAACCCAAAGGTCGGCTCGATTGTATTTTCACCCGGCAAGGAGATCGGGTCACCAGCAGGATCCATACATAACAGCATACCCGGGCGTACTTCCCCGCGCCCTACTTCGATCTCTTTCACGCGCACTGTGTAGGTATTGGCAGGCAGCTGCAAGTTATCCTGAATACGGACAGCAGGCAGGATATAGCCCATGTCCTCGGCCAGCTGACGACGCAGCCCCTTAATCTGATCTGTTAACTTGTTATCGCCCTCACCCTGCACAAGCGGCAGTAGACCATAACCCAATTCGAGACGGATCGTATCCATCGCAAGCGCTTTGGATATAGGCTCTTCCGCCACAGGCGCATTTGGCCCTGCAATCTGTTTCATTTCAGTTTGCTCAGCCTCAACCTCTTGCAGGCGCTTCATATTCAAGTAGCCGATGCCTGCCGTCACGGCTGCCAAGAACATGAATGGCGGCGCAGGAACAACAGGGATTAATGCTAATGCAAACATCAAACCGGCAGACATAAACAATGCCTTAGGGTATCGACCGAACTGCTCGAACAGCACCTGCTCTGCCGCGCCATCAACACCTGCTTTAGATACCAAAAGGCCTGCTGAAACAGAGATAATCAGCGCGGGAATCTGACTTACCAGACCGTCACCGATTGTCAGTATTGTAAATGTTGAGGCTGCTTCGCCGAGGCTCATATCGTAGCTGACAGTACCGATGATGATACCGCCAATAATGTTAATGAAAACAATCAGAAGACCTGCGATAGCATCGCCGCGCACGAACTTCGCCGCACCATCCATGGCCCCGAAGAAGCTGCTTTCCTGCTCCAATCGGGAGCGGCGTGTTTTAGCCTCATCCTCTGTGATCATACCCGCAGACAGATCAGCATCAATTGCCATCTGCTTGCCGGGCATCGCGTCCAAAGTAAAACGAGCTGCCACTTCAGCAATACGACCGGAACCCTTTGTAATAACAACAAAATTCACAATCACAAGGATGGCAAACACGATGCCGCCGACCACGTAACTATCCTGAATAATGAAACTGCCAAAGGCCTGAATAATCTGCCCCGCCGCGTCATCGCCGTTCTGACCGTTACTTAAAATCAAACGGGTAGAGGCTACGTTCAAACCTAGCCGCAAAGCCGTCGTAATAAGAAGTACGGTTGGGAATGTCGAAAATTCAAGGGGTGTTACGATGAACAACACCAGCATCAAAATGATCACGGAGAGCGTGACAGAAATCGAGAGCCCCAGATCCAGCAAGATCGGCGGGATTGGCACCAACATAAACAGCAAAATTGCCACGATCGCCAGTGCCAATAGCACGTTACCATGCAGTGCGCTGCCTAATAAAAGCTGCGCACGGTTCGCTCCTGATCCTGATTTTGACGCCGAAGTGTCTGACATTATTTCCTGATGACCGAAATGGCCGATATAAAGAATACTAACTTATATTTTACGCAGGGTTTTCACAAGTTGCAAACGGTTCAGCGCCCGCCAAGGCAAGTTTTACTAATCTTCCTCGAGTTTGCGGCGATAGCCTTCCAAGGCAATTTCATCAAGATCACGATCTTCTTTAGCTTGTTCTTCAGCACGTTCGCGTTCATTACGTTTACGCTGCGTGATTTCAACCTTCTTCATTTCGGCAAAGGCATTACGCATATCTTCTTGAGCGACAGCGATTTCAGCTTCAAGCTTGCGGCGCTTTTTATCTATGCTGTCTATTTTCTTGCGGGCATTTGTTAGGTAATTGCCGAGAAAGGCTGCCGTATCAACAGACTCAGACTGTTTAGCCAGCTCCTTTTCTTTATCCATTTGATCAATGAGCGCCTGTTTTTCCGCCTCTAGCTGTTCGGAGATACCATACAACCTTGCCAGCACACGCTGTTTTTCATCAACGCCATGCTTTCTGTAGCGAATTAACGGATCAAGATCGGCCATTTAACAGCCCCCGCCCCAGCACGCAACGATAAAAAATAGAAAGCCTATGGGCACCGCCAAGAACAATAGTCCGCCAATAATACCCGCCGCTTTTGCCCCGACAACTTTGGACAACCCGAGCATTATCCCGATCCAAATTGCCAGCACGACACCGATTACAATCCATGCCTTCAGCGAGTCAAAGACTTCACCCCAACTGCCTTCAATTGTAATGCCAATAGTGAACATTAGCAGAGTAAGGGCACATAGTAGCGGCGCCCTCTTAATCGTGCCTAGATTTTGGGTCAGCCAGAAATTAAGAAGCGGATTTTTCACCAGCGGCTTTTGAGCATCGTCGTACTCCTGAAAATCTTTTTCATTATGAGACATGGCGTTCCCCCTTAAGCTACAGAGCCCCTAAAATCATAAAGAAGCCCCATATAGTGGCAAAGAAAAGCACTACACCCAGAAAATTTGTCGTCTTTTCACCAAAGACTTTATCAATCCAGTAGACCGCAAGCCCCCATACACAAAACATTGCACATAATAAGAGCGCAATCCCTAAACAGAACACCAGCTCTATCCATGATTCAGTATATGTCATCAAAATAATACAGAGTAATGATGGCAGTATATAAAACACCGGATTGCGAATGAGCTCACCAACATCAATAGACTTAAGAGTAGCAATCAACAGCCACCTAGGGTCGCTACCAGGCTGAATTCGATCACGAATACGATGCTTCATATCAATGACGTCCTTCTGCAAGATCATCAAGCGCTTCTTGCTGCGGATCGGTGTCATCAACCATCCCGACGATATCAGCCAGAACGGAAAACCCCTCATCAATTGACGTGCGATCATCTTTATTCTGGGTCAGGAACGCCTCGATCTTCGGGTAAATCGCGATAGCTTCATCTACGGCGGGGTCACTCCCCTTGCGATAGGCACCTAGCCTAATGAGCTCTTCCATATCCTCATAGGTCGTGATGATTTTCTTGGCACGGCGCAGTATCTTATTTCTGGACTCACTGACAGCTTTGGGCATAGAGCGAGACACGGATTTCAGCACATTAATCGCAGGATAGCGTCCACGGTCGGCGATAGCACGCTCCATAACAATGTGCCCATCAACAATACCGCGCACAGCATCGGATACAGGCTCGTTGTGATCATCCCCTTCCACCAGCACCGCAAACAGACCTGTAATGGAGCCTGAATCAGGCGCCCCTGGGCCTGCGCGCTCCAGCAAGCGCGCCAGCTCACCGAATGTTGTCGGCGGATAGCCTTTTGATGTTGGTGGCTCGCCCGCTGACAGACCGATTTCACGCTGCGCCATTGCAAAGCGTGTCAGGGAGTCGATCAGGCACAGCACCTGACGCTGCTGGTCACGGAAATACTCGGCGATTGCCAACGTCGTATAAGCGGCCTGACGACGCATGAGTGCGGGCTCATCACCCGTGGCCACAACCACGACAGAACGCGCCAGCCCGTCTTCGCCAAGATCATCTTCAAGAAATTCCTGTACCTCGCGGCCACGTTCACCGATCAAACCAATAACGGAAATATCAGCGGCGGTGTAGCGCGCCATCATAGAGAGCAGAACCGATTTACCCACGCCTGACCCCGAGAAAATGCCCATACGCTGTCCGCGACAAGTTGCGAGGAATGTGTTTACAGCCCGAACCCCGAGATCGAGCTGCCTACCTATGCGCTGACGTGAATGCGGCGCAGGCGGTGTGTTACGCAGCGGCATAGCGTGGGCGCCATGCGGCAACGGCCCTTTCCCGTCAATAGGCTCGCCCATACCGTTGATAACGCGCCCCAGCCAGCGCTCATCAGGCATTATGACAGGTTTAGTGCGCATTATTATAGCGGGGCATCCAAGACTTACCCCTTCCAGCGCGCCAAAGGGCATTAAAAGAGCGTGTCCTTCTTTAAAACCAACGACTTCGCAGGGAATGATATGGTCTTCGGCGGGCTTCAAATGCACTTGAGAACCGATTGACAGAGCCGTGCCGAATCCTGCAATCTCTACAAGCAGTCCCAAAACCTTGGTTACGCGGCCATAAACCTCGTATTCGGGCATACGGGAAATCATAGCTTCGGCTTTTTCGGATAATCTATCCATAATGCGTTGATTTTCTTATGATTATGTCAATTTGAGTAGGACTATTTTAACTATTTTACCACATTATATACCATGGGGTACAAAATGATTATAGTAAGGCGCTATGGCAGTTAACAAGACCAAGAAGAAGAAAAAAGCAGCAAAAGGTGATCCTACCAAGCTGCTTACCAAAGCCTATATATTGGCCTTTGCGCTTATTGCTCTTGTCAGCATGAGCGGCCACTATGTCACGGCCGGTATTTCAGCTCAGCAAAAAGTTTCATCGGAAGTTGCTTATCAGATCAACAAGCAGCGCACCGAAATGCAGCAAATCCTTTCTTATGCACCGCATTACGACCGTCTGGGTGATGCGCTTGATTTGCGCTTTATCTATCAATCCCTGCGCGAGGTAGAGGACAGCCATAATTTCATCTTGAACTATATGGAAGAGAAAAACCTGCTGGGTAAGCATAAATCTAATGCCCTGCGCCGCGTTTACTATGATCCGCCTTATACCGCTGCCGACCATATTAATAAGTATCTGAAAGATGCGAATACGTTCCTGAATGCTAACGAGCAATCTGACGGTGAAGAGCGCAAGCGCGCCATTGAAGATATGGATCTGTATTACAACAGCTTCATTAAGCCGGCGCTGGAACTGGCTACAGATAGCTATCAGACTGAGTTTGCAGCACGCAGGTATTGCTTTGATCCTTCTGGTTTTGCTGGCAGAGGCTGTCTTTATTTTCCGTCCGCTGATTGCTCGTATCGAGAATTACAACCGTATGATGAAGAAATACGCGCTGGAAGACGCCCTTACAGGTCTTAGCAACCGCCGTGCGTTCATCAACCGTGCCGTTATAGAGCTGAAGCGCGGTATTCGCGAGAACATGCCTGTTGCCGTGGCCCTTATGGATTTGGACCACTTCAAAAGCGTGAACGATACTTATGGTCACGATGTTGGTGACTTGGTGCTGAAGCACTTCTCCAAAATTCTTAAAACATCATTCCGTGCAGGTGATGTTGTTGGCCGTATCGGCGGGGAGGAGTTTGCGATTGTATTGCCGAAGACACAGCAGCACTATGCACAGAAAACACGCCCTGCCCTTATGAAGACGAGGATGGCAACCCGCAAGAGCTAGACTACACAGTGAGTGTGGGCTTTGTCGGTGTAACCGAGATCAACTCTACTGACATTGATTTGTACCTGAAGCAATCAGATGAAGCGCTGTATCACACAAAAGAAAACGGACGTAATGGTGTAACCTGCTATAACAATCTGAACTCGCCTGATCCGGATACGAGCCAATCCGAGAATGTTACGCCCCTTGCACGCCCGCAAAAGCAAGACGCTCAACACTAAAAAACACTAGCCAAATCAGATAAATACTTTAGAATCTTAAAATTAAGATTTGTTAACGGCGTTAATATTTGTTAAAATATATTAATAATGGTTAACAAAGCCACACCCATCTATTTTATAAATTCAAAACAACCGAGGATCATATTATGCGGGTATTATTGGTAGAAGACGATACATCCACCGCCAAAAGTATCGAGCTTATGCTCAAATCAGAGGGCTACATTGTCGACACAACAGATCTGGGCGAGGACGGCCTGGAAATCGGCAAGATTTACGATTACGACATCATTATTTTGGACCTGATGCTGCCTGATATGGACGGCTATGAGGTTCTGAAGCGTTTACGCGCGTCTAAAGTCGAGACCCCTATTCTTATTCTGTCAGGTCTTTCCGAGCTGGATAACAAGATTAAAGGTCTGGGCTTCGGCGCCGATGATTACCTTACTAAACCGTTTGACAAGCGCGAGCTGGTTGCCCGTATTCAGGCTATCGTTCGTCGCAGCCAAGGTCACGCACAGAGCGAGATCGTTACAGGCAAGGTTAAGGTTAATCTGGACACACGCACAGTTGAAGTTGACGGTCAGCCATTGCACCTGACAGGTAAGGAATACGGCATTCTTGAATTGCTATCCCTGCGTAAGGGCACAACACTGACAAAAGAAATGTTCCTGAACCACCTATACGGCGGTATGGACGAGCCTGAAGTTAAAATTATCGACGTGTTTATCTGCAAGCTGCGTAAGAAAATCCAGAATGCGGCCAATGGCGATAACTACATTGAAACTGTATGGGGCCGCGGCTATGTACTACGCGATCCGACAGCCGACAAAGCAAAAGCCGCCGGCTAATACAGTCAAAAGATACCCCCGCTTCAAACACCCGCCCGATCAGGCGGGTGTTTTTTATCGCGCCTTATAGCGGCGTGATTTTTGCTGATTTATCACAAGGTGCCACTTTCCAGGGCGTCGCGGTTGATCTTACGCTGTTGGAGAATTTAGAAATACCTGCGGCTTTAGTAAAGCCGAGCTTTAATGGTGGATAGGCATTCGCTTCGGCAAATGACGCCCAGTAACTAGACATACGGTAAGTACCTATGGGATGCGTATGCAAGGCCTCATCGATTTTCCATGGGCGTTCCGTCTGGTTCCAGCGGCGCATTACGCCTTTTGCCGCCTCAATATCGCGGGTCACATATATGGCGCCCCGATCCGCCAAACGCTCCATAACTCTAGATGCCTTTTTGAATGCTAAATTCCCTGCTAAGGAAGCGACCGCAAATCCACACAACGCCACAGGCATTGAAACTAGAAGTGCCGGTGACAATACGAGCAGTGCGCCACTCGTTTCACGGGTAAACGTCTCGCAAATAGCGCGCAAGGTCTTGCCATCTCTGTTTTTCAGATGCGTAAGCTCATGCGCTAAAATCAAATTATGTTCATCACGATTATAATTATTGATCGCGGCATTTGTCGTCAGGACAAGATTAAAATGGGTCAGCGCACAGTACATCGTTTTTTCTGATTCAGCCGCTCTGGCAAAAATCCGCTTCACACTCTTTTCTTCGTTAATCCCGTTATACAGACGCTTTAAAAACTCTGCCGCATAAGACAAACGCCCATATTCATCCTGCTCCGCTATAAAATTCGTATCTGCAACATATAAGCCTTTGCTTGGCTTTAGCCGCATCTGAGCCTCCATGGCGCGCATATTATGCACGAGCCCATTGTCACGAAGCTCCGCTATCTGTCCTGTCTTCACAAGTCTGGCGAGCTCACGATTTGCGAGAAAAGGCACCACGAAACGACACCGCATAGCCGTTGCCGCCATGCCATAGGCGATTGCGCCTAAAACCGCGGCATTAGGTAATAACAAAAGCGCACCGCCGACAGTTGCTGTCGTTCCTGCGATGGCCAGAACGCTTTGTGCTAATTGCTTATCCAACGGCTTATAACGCCATTGTTTTATTTTGCTGTTCAACTTCTTTTCTCCCGATGCAGTCGTTGCTGCAACGCACACAAGTTACGCCTCTTCTAGAAATATGTCAAAAATAATATACTGGAATATCAGGCTATTCTTCGCTACACCTTTACTATGAACAGACTCATGGACAATCTTGCGAATGTACTGACTATGACGCGGCTGGCATTGCTGCCGTTTATGGTTGTTTTGTTTTACCTGCCATTTGAATGGGCGGCTTGGCTGTGTCTGTTTTTGTTTATTATCGGATCGGTTACGGATTTTTTGGATGGGTGGGTTGCGCGCAAGTTCAATCAGGTCTCCGAATTCGGGAAGTTTATGGACCCTATCTCAGACAAGATCTTCGTCATCACCACATTGCTGATGCTGGTCTCTGCTGATCGTATCAATGATTTCATGGTACTGGCCGTTGTGATTATCATCATGCGTGAGTTTTTAGTATCTGGCATTCGTGAATATCTGGGGCCTAAAAACGTTAAACTGCCTGTGACAAATCTTGCGAAATGGAAAACTACAGCGCAGATGATTGCGACGGGATGCCTGATTATCGCGCCATATGATTTCTATGCGGATATGCTAGGTAAAATACTTCTGTTAATTGCGGCAATTTTAACGGTCATGACAGGCTGGAAGTATTTGCAATCAGGACTGAACCACATTAAAACATAGGGCATGTCCCCTTACGATCTTTTACGCCCTCTGTTTTTTAAAATGGAGCCTGAAAAGGCCCATGATCTTACGTTGAAAGCTTTGCAGTCACCGCTGGCGCCGCGCTATGCCGCGATTAAAGACCCTGCCTTGCAAGTTACCCTATGGGACAGACGCTTCCCTAACCCCGTTGGACTCGCGGCCGGATTTGATAAAAACGCTGCCGTGGTCGCGCCCATGCTGCGCCTTGGTTTTGGTTTTGTCGAGGTCGGCACAGTCACGCCAAAACCCCAAGAAGGCAACCCAAAGCCGCGCGTATTCCGTGACATTCCCAACGAAGCCGTCATTAATCGTATGGGATTTCCGAATGGCGGACTGAATGTATTCAAAGACAATCTCAGCAAGTTTTCCGATATCAAGCCACGCCCGAATGGTGTGGTTGGCCTGAATATCGGCATGAACAAAGACCAGAAAGAACCTGCCAAAGATTACCGCTTGCTGGTTCAACATCTGGCGCCTATGGCAGATTACCTGACGATCAATATCTCTTCGCCTAACACTCCCGGTTTACGTGATTTGCAGAAGCGCGAGCCATTGATGGATCTGATAGGACAAGTGATCGAAGAGCGTGGCCGTGCGTGCAAGATTGACCCGCCGCCTCTGCTGGTCAAATTCGCCCCTGACCTGACCGAGGAGCAACAAGGCGAGCTGGTAGGCGCCGTGATTGATTCAGGCATTGATGGTATCATTCTAACCAATACAACACTTGATCGCCCTGATTATCTGGATGGTGATTTCGCATTGGAAAAAGGCGGATTGAGCGGCGCGCCCGTGCGCGACAAATCAACAGCCGTTATCCGTAACTTCTATGAGCTGACCAAAGGTAACGTGCCGATCATCGGTCTTGGCGGGATTTCGTCAGGCGCCGAAGCCTATGAAAAGATCAAGGCCGGCGCGAGTTTGGTACAAGTTTACACAGGGCTGATTTATAAAGGCCCGACAATAGCACGGGATATTAACCAAGATTTACTCACGCTATTGAAACAGGATGGTTATAGTCAGATTAGTGAAGCTGTAGGCGCAGATACAAAGCTTGGCAAAAAGAAAAAACATGCTGCCTAAATTTAAGAAGAAACAGAAAAACAGCACAAAAACATCGAAAACTGCTTCTGAAAAGACGGCAGGATTCCGTATGTTTACAAGCAGCCGTCATGATCAGGCGGCCATCAACATGCAGCGCAAGGCAATCCTTGGCGGCATGTTTTCGACGTTTGCCGCCTTCGTTTTTCTGTTCATCGCAGGCCAGTTTGCCAGTCAGGATTTCATGCTGGTTCTGGGCGGCATGGTGTTTTTATGCGGCCTGCTGGCCTATGACATCATGGGGCGCCGCATCTGGGAAAACCGCCTGAGCGCCACAATCGAAAAAATTAGCACCAACCATGACCGTCTGGTACGAGAAGTTGCACGTAACCGCAGTGACATCGCCATCCTTAAAGAAGGTCTCGGCGAGATGGGCAACGCGGTGAAAGCCAATAACGATAACTCGGTTGAGCAAGGCATGCTGCAAACCATCGTAAACCGCCTGACGGCACTCGGTGAGAAGCCGCGCCCTAAAATCGGTACGAAGCATGATACGTCGGTTCTGGAACTTGAAATGGCACCGCCGCCGAGCCGCACTGTGCCTGCAAATGATATCGATATGGCTATGAACATGGGGCATGAAAAATACAGCGATACCGTGGTCGGTGAACTGGTTCAACACGCCGTGCGCGAAGACAAAATCAATATCTTCATGCAGCCTGTCGTATCCCTGCCCCAGCGTAAAACACGTATGTATGAAATCTTCGGCCGCGTGCGCGCCAATGGCGGTGTTTATCTGCCCGCGGCACGCTACATGGACTTTGCCCGCCGTGAAGAGCTGGTCGCCGCGCTAGATAATCTGACATTACTGCGCTGCTTGCAGATGCTGCGCAGCCATCGGGAGAAGAACGGCACGACGCCTTATGTGCTGAATGTATCCGCAAGCACCATCCGCGATAAAAGCTTTATGACGGATTTGATCGCGTTTTTAGGGACGAACCATAAAATGGCGCAGCGCCTGATTTTCGAAATTCCTCAGGAAGAGCTTTATAACGCAGACCAGAAAACCCGCGTGTTGCTAAAAGCCCTGAGCAAACTCGGCTGCCGTTTCTCGATGGATCGCGTGCGTTCCCGCCGTTTTGATCTGGAACTGATGAAAGAACTGCAAGTGCGTTTTATTAAGCTTGAGGCGGGATGGCTTTTGAAAGAAGCAAATACGCAATCAGGATTTAACCGCATTAACCGCCTGAAAAAACATCTGGATGCGTTCGGTATTGATATGATCGTCGAGAAAATCGAAGGCGAAGATATGCTGCGCGAGCTTCTGGATTTCAACATCGATTACGGTCAGGGATATCTGTTCGGTAAGCCTGACCATAGTGCCGCCTTCCACAAAAAAGCCGCTTAATATTATGACCCAACCAGCCCCGATTGAAACCATGACATACAAAATGATAAATGGTCTGCAAGACATTGCAGCAGATTACGATGCCTTTATTCTGGACATATGGGGGGTTCTGCATGACGGGATTGCGCCATTTGCAGGAACGATTGAATGCCTTGAAAATCTGCAGAGCGCGGGCAAAACAGTTTGCCTGTTGTCCAATACGCCTGATAGTAGCGCCTCTATTGTTGGCAGGCTGGAAGCGCTGAATATCGGTCGCCACCTATATCAAGACTTGGTCACGGCAGGCGATTCCGCAAAGGAAGATATTCAGAGTCGCAGCGGTCAAACCGCATGGTTTGCCGCGATGGCAGATGGTGATTTCGGGCATCGCAAAGACCTGACGAACAACAGCGGCGTGACCGTAATCAATACGCCCGACGGCGCGGATTTTGTCATCAATGATTTATACAATCTTAGCGACGAAGAGTTTGAAGCGGTAAAGCCCCTGCTGCAAATCGCGGCGGACAATCAGCTGGAGATGATCTGCGGCAATCCTGATTTGATCGTGAATGTCGGCAAGGATATCAAAAAATGCCCCGGCACATATGCGGCCTATTACGAACAGATTGGCGGCAAAGTTGCGTATCATGGTAAACCGCATGCGCCTGTCTATGAACGCGCGCACGCGAAACTGAACAACATAGATAAATCGAAAATCGTGGCGGTCGGTGACTCCCTGCATACCGATGTGCAAGGGGCAAATGGTTACGGTATTGATTGCGTATTTAATATAGCGGGTATCCATTGGGAAGAGATTGCCATGGACCATGCACCAGAGGAGGCCGATCTGGATAAAATCGCGGCCATGATTGACGGACAGGATCATAACCCCGACTATGTCCTTTGTGGTTTTAAATGGTAGGAGATGTGATGAAACATTTATTGTTCTTAGCCCTGATGGTAACGGCGTACCCCGCGTTTGCGCAGGATACAGCGCCGACAGAAACAGACGTTCCTGCGGCAATTGAAGAGGCCGTAGACGAGGCGATCGAGACCGTTGAAGACGCCGTTGAGGATATCACCCCTGCTGAAAACTACGTGGGTCATGGCATCGCAATGCATGGTGATATGAAATACGCCGCAGACTTTACGCATTTTGATTACGTGAATCCTGATGCCCCGAAAGGCGGTACACTGCGTATGTGGGGTAATGAAACCTTTGATACGCTGAACCCTTATATTCCAAAAGGTGTCTCTGCGGATGGTCTGGCACTGACCTATGAAACACTGATGACCAAAGCGCAAGACGAGCCGTTTACAATGTATGGCGCGCTGGCAGAGACTGTCGAAACACCTGCCGATCGCAGCGCAGTTACATTTACATTGCGCGAGAATGCCACATGGCATGACGGCGAGCCTGTGCAGGCCGATGATGTCGTCTATAGTTTCGAGCTGCTGACTACTAAAGGCAATCCGTTTTACCGTGCCTATTACCACAACGTTACAAATGTCGAGGCGCTGGATGATCGCCGCGTGAAATTCACATTTGATCAGGGTGGCAATCTTGAGCTGCCGCTGATTGTCGGTGACTTGCCGATCCTGCCCAAGCATCACTGGGAACGCGAAGAAAACAATTTCGAAGAAACAACGCTGACACCGCCGCCAGGCAGTGGCCCTTACAAGATCGGCAAGATCGATGCGGGCCGCAGCATTGAATATGTGCGTGTAAAAGACTGGTGGGGTGAGAACCTGCCCGTAAATAAAGGCCGTTATAATTTTGATCGCATTACGTATGATTATTACCGCGATCAGAATGTCTCGCTCGAAGCTTTGTTCGCCAATGAATATGATTTCCGTCAGGAATATACGGCCAAACTATGGGCGACGTCTTATGATGCGCCGCCTGTTGTTGACGGCCGCATTAAAAAAGAGCTGATCGAGAATGCACTGCCCCAAGGTATGCAGGCCTTTGCGTTCAATCTGCGCCGTCCGATGTTTCAAGATGAAGCACTGCGTAAAGCGATTAACTACGCATTTGATTTTGAATGGTCGAACAAACAGTTCGCGTTTGATGCCTATGTGCGCACAGACAGCTACTTTGAAAATTCGGAGATGGAGTCCACAGGCCTGCCTGAAGGGCGTGAGCTGGAAATTCTGGAAGCCTTCCGCGACCAGTTACCGCCTGCAGTCTTTACCGAAGAGTTTAAAATTCCGAAGTCAGATGGCAGTGGTAACAACCGTGGCAATCTGCGCATCGCGAAACAGTTACTGGATGAGGCCGGATACAAAACAAACGCCGAAGGCACGCTGGTCAGCCCGATCACAAACGAACCTGTCGTGTTTGAATTGCTGGTTGCCAATACCAATGCATCGTTTGAACGCTGGTTCCAGCCATGGAAGCAAGCGATGGAGCGCCTTGGTATCAAGCCGTCCCTGCGCATCGTCGATGCCAGCCAATATATCAACCGTGTGATGGAATTTGATTACGACATGATCGTGACAACGTGGGGACAATCCACGTCACCGGGTAACGAGCAGCGCGAATACTGGGGCAGCGACAAAGCAGATGCCACAGGCTCCCGCAACTATCTTGGCCTGAAAGACCCTGTCGTTGATGCGCTGGTTGATTTGATTGTCAAAGCTCCAACACGCGAAGAGCTGGTCATCCGCACTCGCGCTCTGGACCGCGTCCTGAAAAGCGGCTGGTATGTTGTTCCAAACTGGCACCTCGCCGCATGGCGCATCGCCTACTGGGACAAATTCGGCCACCCCGAAACCCAAGCGCCTTATGCGTTAGGTGTCATGGATACGTGGTGGGTGAAATAATTTGATAGGACCGCACGAAGGTAAAGAACTGGACCTGATGTTAGCGGGTAAAAAACCGTTAGCCGCATTCGGTGACATTATTCCTGAAAACGGTATCATCGCCGAAGAAATTATTCCTGAAAAAGCTTTTGCGCCTTATGTTGAACAAGGGCGCATTCTAAGATTCAGCCAAGAGACACCATCGATCAAAGAGAGCGAAGTAATGCGCCATGTCTGCTTCACCCTGCCCGATCAAGAATGGCGCGCGCGCACCTATTTATGGCTCAGAGAGCAATCATGGTCAGGAAATATGCCCAATGACACACATTGCGATGTTATCATTGGGCGTCTGCTTGGATACGATGAAGAAAGCATACAGCAATTCATCCAGCAATTTTAATTGCTTATTTATTTGCGCAAAACTCACATTGATCTCCGTGGGAACCACCATGAGGCCCACCACAAGTCACACAGCGTTGAATAGGACTCTTACCTAAAACGCCTTTTATCTTTTGCTCCGTTTCTCCACTAGGCTTAACAACTCCATCTTGTTTAAGCCCCCAATCTTTTTGCAATTGTTTTATACCAGCAAACATAGCTTTGTCTGGGTATGAAGTCAGTCCATAGCCAGGTGTTTCGTAGTACCCGAGAGATGCCAATGCGACCTTTACAGCAAGCACATCATCCGGGTTATTAGATTTGTCTTTAGATACTGTTGATTTGATTTTCATTGTGTTACTCCTTATATTAATAGGATATAATTCCTATCAATTTTAACAACCACATTTCCTTCAGCACACGATCGCGTGGTTAATAACTAGCGTTACGCTATTGGTGTTGGCGGGTTGTAGTGCTAAAAAAGACTCATGAAAGTTGCGATTATTATACCTGCCCGTTATGGGTCGACGCGGTTTCCGGGGAAGCCTTTGGTCAAGATTGCGGGGGAGACGATGTTGTCCCGCGTGGTGGCGATCGGGCGCACGGCGGCGGATGCGTATGACGGGGATGCGGTATTGCTGGTTGCGACCGAAGACCAGCGCATTGCCGATCACTGCGCCGAGATTGGCGTCGACTGCGTACTGACATCAGATGAATGTCACACGGGGTCTGATCGCGTTCTAGAAGCGGCGCAGAAGAGCGGTGATGATTTTGATTTTGTCATTGGCTTGCAAGGTGATGCACCGTTTACGCCTGCGGATGCTATTCCGAAAATGCTGGCGGCGGCGATTGCTAATCCAAACGCGGGGGTTGTAACGCCTGTTGTGAAGCTGCGCTGGAGCGAGCTGGATGCGCTGCGCGAAGCCAAGACGATTACACCGTTTAGCGGCACGACAGCGATACTCGGTAACACGGGCAAAGCGCTGTGGTTTTCAAAGAACATTATTCCTGCCATTCGCAAGGAAGAGACAATGCGCGCAGGTGGTGATGATCAGTTCTCCCCCGTGCATCAGCATATCGGGCTTTACGGGTTCAGATACGATATCCTCAAAACGTTCAAAACGTTGCCCCAAGGGCATTACGAGCAGCTTGAAGGATTGGAGCAATTGCGCCTTTTAGAGAACGGCATCGAGATACAAACTGTCACGCTGGATGTTGAAGCAGGACTTGCGCAGGCGGGGATCGACTCGCCTGAGGATGTCGAGCGTGCCGAGAAACTTCTGGCGGGAGCAGCATGAGCGCACAGATCAGCAAAGCCCTGCCCTACACCGGAACGCTGCTTGTTATAGCGGCCTTTGTCATGGGTTTGTTCTTTGGCGGATATCGCGATGTTCATTACGCCCCTGCCATTGCCTGTTTGCTTAGCTTTTCGATGATGGCGGTTCTGCCGTCCTTGCGTGACAAGCTGATTGTTCCTGCCGCGCCGATGGCGATGCTGTGCTTTGGCTTCTGGATTTATGTGACGCTCAGCATTGCATGGAGTACCGTGCCGTTTGCCAGTCTTGTTACGTATCTTGTATTCCTTGCCCTGCCCTTATGTTTCTTTTCGCCGCTGTTATCCGGCCACCCGCAAGCATGGCTAAAGCCGTTATTCATTGCGTTTATGGGCGTCATTACGATCTGCGCCTTATGGGCGGTGATACAATTTACGGTGCTGCACGGGCAGTTTGGCACGCGTGCCGCGCATCCTTTGCCGAACCCGAATAACCTTGCGGGGCTGATTAATCTGGGTTTGCTGCCTGCGCTAGCGCTGTTTATCGGCGTGCGTGAGGGGAACAATAAATACATGGCGCTGCTCGCGCTCTGCGCTGTGTTATTTGCAGGGCTGGTTGCCACGGAAAGTCGCGGCGGGTTTATTGCCATGCTGTTTGGCTTTGCCACTCTGGCGATTACGTTGCGCCATCAGCCGCAGAGCCTGTGGAAGCGTGTATTGGTGATTGTTCTGACGGGCAGCATCGTGTTCGGCATGGTAACGCATTTCGGCGGCGGGCGCTTTGCCCCGCATCTATTGCAGATTGCGACCTTTGGCATTGACCCGTCATCGCTGGCGCGTGTTGCGATCTGGGAAAATGCGTGGCCGCTGCTGCGTGATAATATGTGGCTCGGCCTCGGGCTGGGAACATTCTATTTATACTACCCGTCTGTGCGGATGCCGGGCGCGGATGACAGCGCGGGTAACTGGGCGCATATGGACCCGTATCAATATGGGATTGAAATGGGTATTGTCGCGCCGATCCTGTTTTATCTGATCGGTTTTGCGCTGATGTTTCGCGTGATCAAATCGATCAGCGCACTGGAGCGTAATGATAATCACAAAGTGCTGATCATGGGTTTGTTTGCCGCGGTGTTTACATTGATCCTGCATACGCACGCGACCTTTCATATGTATCTGATGCCGATCCTGATTATTGTCGGGGTGTGGCTGGCGCTGCTTTATGATTTGACGCGCACGGACAATTCCTATGTCGAGATTGAATTTGCGGGCTGGCAGAAACCGTTTATGGGCGTGATTATTGTCAGCTTTGCCGCGCTGATCGGCGTGATGGCGGCAAGCTCCGCCTACGCTCAGATCAATCTGCTAAAGGCGCAAGACTATTTGAATAGTGGTCGCCCCGAGCAGTTCACCCTTGCCATCCAGCAAACCGAGAAATGGGCGCCGCGCAGCTTTATTGACTCAGAATTACAATTGGCCTCTCTTTATATTGACCTGCTTAACCCCGAGCAGGCCGATGCACTGTTCGGCATTGATGAACAGATGCACCTTTACGAACAGAGCAATATGCTGCTGGATATTGCCGACAGTCAGAACCCCGCCTGGGCAGAAATCCCTTATAAGCGCGGCCTGCTCTATTTAACGCGCGGCAATATGGGTGATGCGGAAGCGGCCTTTAAGGAAGCAATTGATCGCGACCACATGCATTTCAAAGCCCGCCGTGCACTGGCAGATTTATATCTGGGCTATGGCCGCGCAGCAGATGCGTTCAATCTGTTATCTGAAGGTTTGGAGTATCCCCATCCGATAAAAGTACGAGAAGAGTTTTTGCCCTTAATGCGCGAGCTGAAACCTCTTGCCGATATTCAGAATAACTACAACTCTTTTCCTGTAACAGGAAGTGATGAGGTCAACGAATGATCACGCTGGTAATCGCACGGCACGGCAATACATTTGAAAGCGGAGAAACGCCGCGCCGCGTTGGTGCGCGCACGGATTTGCCACTAACCGAAAAAGGCCGCCAGCAAGCGCAAGCGATCGGGCATTACCTGAAAGAACACGACCTGATCCCTGATGTCACATATTGCTCGACACTACAGCGTACCCGCGAGACAGCCGAGATCGCGACGAAGGCTGCGGGGTACTCTCAGTTCCCGTTTGCGCTGGAGATTTTTAACGAGATAGATTACGGCCCCGACGAAAACAAGACCGAAGAAGACGTTATTGCCCGCATTGGTGAAGACGCGATTGCGGCGTGGGATAAAAGCGCGATTGTGCCTGAAGGCTGGGATGTTGATCCGCAGGAAATAATTCTGAACTGGCATGGCTTTGCGGAAAAGATAGTGCATGACGTATCACAGAACCCGCATATCGCACCCCACCCTGCGGCGGAGCTGGTGAAAGATATTGTCCATCATAAAGAAACCGTTCTGGTTGTCACGTCCAACGGCGTGGCGCGGTTTGCGCCTTACCTGACGGGTGACTTTGAAGGTTTTTTAGAAAACCATAACATCAAGATTTCGACGGGTGCGATCTGCATCCTTGATTTTGACGGCACGGACTGGAATGTGCGCGAATGGAACCTCAAGCCGCAACTTCCGAATTAACGTTGCGGCATATCGATCAGCTTTAATATTATCGTGGACGTGGCGGTGCTGCTCTTGGTGGTAATGGTCTAAATCTGCCACCGCCGGCTTGTCTGCCTGCTGCACCTCTGTTGAATGCGTTTCTCATAGTTCTTCTCCTTTTTTCCAATAACGAAGACTATCTTCGTCACTGCAAATTTCGGTGAATGCCCAAGAAACACTCTATGAATTTATGGTAATAAAAATCCTGTCATTACGCAAGTAAAATCGGTTCTTTATCGCTGTGACCTTGTTTTAACAGGCACTTCTATTGGTATCGACGCAACATCAAAAAACGGGCGGCACAGATAATATCTAAAGGCCGCAACTATAACCGAAGGCGCCTGCCCGCTAAACACATAGCGATTGCGCATCACCATACATATGACTGTCATAATCAGTGACATATTCAAAATAGTCAGCATACAAAACAGCAAATCCTGCAGGCAAACCACACCGTAAAATAGCGCCACCATGCTTTGCACCGACCAGATTGACCAAGTCTTGATTGAGATCTCGTGCTGGGTCGTTCTGATTTTTTGCAAGCGTCTTATTTGGATCCAATAAGCCGAGGTAGAGATCAGTCCAAATGTCGCATAGAGATTGGCGGCGATAATTTCTAGCATTAGCGTACTCCTGATCTTCTGTTTTGCGTCACAACTACAGGCGCCACATCAAAAAACGGACGGCATAGATAATATCGGAAGGCCGCATTGCTTAGCGAATGCGCTACGCCGCTGCGCACATAGCGGTTATGCATGACCATGACTATGATTGTAACGACCAGCACCAGATCCAGCATTGTCAGGGCGCAGAACAAGAAGTCTTTCAGGCAGAAGACGCCATAGGCTAATGCTACGCCACCTTCCAACGCCCATATTGTCCATGTCTTAATAGAGATTTCGTTCTGTGCTTCGCGGCAGATGCGCAGATTATTGATCTGAGGCCAGTACGCCAGAATAGAGATCAGCCCGCAGGCTGCGTATAGATTAGCAATCATTACTTCGGTCATAATTATCCTCAATTTCGTCGTTTATAATGTCGCGCGTCAAAGGTCATGCGCATTACAAAAAACAAACGGGATCGCCGATTTAACGATACCTTAGCAGAGACACTTGTATTATGTCAAATAATTTGGTGTTGTCCATGTGCCCTGCTCCCATTACTCTTGGCGCATGGCCAATTACATTTTAAAACGTCTGTTATTTATGATCCCTACGCTGCTCGGCATTATGCTTGTGAGCTTTGTGATTATACAATTTGTTCCGGGCGGCCCCGTCGAGCGTATGATTGCCGAACTGCAAGGTCATGGCGGTGATGCAACATCCCGTATCTCGGGCGGTGGAGGTAGTGACTTTGCGGCTG
>LWDU01035495.1_pt1 | contig 19614 bp, 17 predicted proteins | sample 727161 | NCBI WGS metagenome assembly LWDU01 (sample SAMN04566230, study PRJNA314399) | hydrothermal vent metagenome | isolation source: deep sea hydrothermal plume seawater | place: Mexico: Gulf of California, Guaymas Basin | collected 2004-07-11
TCCGGGCAATCTGCAGTGTATTATGATGTTGACGTTTGTTGCAATAAGGTAGAAAGAAGCATGACTTCGTTCATTGAGCGCTACTTCGAACTGGGCGATATTAGGCTGCACTATGTTGAAGGGGGCCAGCTCGATGGAACCGCGCCGCTAATCCTGTTCTACCACGGCTTCCCTTCTTTCTGGTATTCGTTTCACCTGCAAATGGAAGCCTTTGCCGACGATTACCATGTCGTTGCGGTTGATGGGCTAGGTGCCAATTTATCCTCACGACCCGCTGACCTTGAGCACTACAAGATAGAAAACCTGGCGAACCAGGTTGACGAACTTGCGCTGCATCTGGCGGGTGATGAAAAGTTTTATCTGGTTGGCCATGACTGGGGTGGCGCCCTGGCCTGGGCTTATGCACAGCAATATTCAGCGCGACTCAAGAAACTTGTTGTATTAAGTGCGCCGCCCTACAACCAGCTCTTATCGATGCTGCAAACCAACGCGACGCAGCGCGAGCGATCTTCCTATATGTACTCCATGAGAGACGGCGATCTGAATCGCAGTATGACCCGGAATAACAACCAGCGGGTTTGCGATAACATTTGCAAGGGTCTTGGCAAGCTTCCACACTTTAACGAAGATATGGAGCGGGCGTTTCGTCAGGGGTTGAGCGTGCCGGGTGCCATAGACGCAGGTATTAACTGGTATCGAGCCAACATTCCGCCGGTCGATGCAATTGCTGACGAGGACTTCTGGCCCGGTAAGCATGCCAGTACGTCGGTGCCATCCCTGTTAATTTGGGGAGACGCGGATCTGACGTTTGTATCGGAATTTATCGATGATCTGGCCGACTACGCGGAAAACCTGAGTGTTCACCACCTCCCCGAAGTGGGTCATTCACCAATGCTGGAGAAACCTGCCGAGGTGAACGCGGTCATTCGCCGCTTTCTGGCTACCGGGGCAGGCTAGGCAGTTTTCCAGGTGATGTTTTTCAGATGATCAATGGATAGCTGGCTATCGTTCAGTTGCACCAGGCTAAATCGATTGCCATCAGGATCGGCGGCATAAGCCTCAACACCAATGGGTGTGGCAAGCGGCTCGCTCGCGAATTTTACGTCCCTGGCCTTAAGTCGCGTAATCTCTCTCGTCAGGTCTGACACTTCAAAGGCAAACTTGTTGTAGCCCATTTTTTCGAACGGTCGCGCTGCGCTGGTGTCAGGGGTCACCGGGTTAACAAATTCCCAAATTTCGAACACCATGTTCGCAACATTGAACCACGCGGCCCGCATCCGTGCGTCCTTAAGACCCGTCACCTCGTCGACCCTGGGCCCTGTGGCTTTATTCACTCGACGATAGGGCTCGATGCCAAACACGTTCGAGTAAAACTCAACAAGCCTGTCAATGTCATGGCTGGCTAATGCAACGTGGCCGATCCATACCTGTCCTTCGAACGGTGGCCGATCAACCTGCTCTACTTCGTACATGGTCTTGTCCGCATCTCTCAAATAAGCGTAGTGAACGCCATAGCCGCCCAGGTCAACCGGGCCTTCACCCCAGGACACGGCCGTGGCTCCCGCATCCTTGAAACCGTTGTACATGAGGCGTTCACTGGGTGATTGAAAGCACAGATGGGTGAAACCTGGCCCTTCAACCGGCACTGGTTCGGGAGTCTGGCTGTCGAACTGCATGAGTTCCAGGTACGCATTGGGGCCCTTCATGATCGTTGATGCGGATGGCGCTGACGAAGCGATGCCCGTACCGCTGAAACTGCCTTCACCCACGCGGGTCAGGTTTGCGGCATCTTCAAGGAATCCTGAAGATGCGGCCACATCGGCCACGGAAATACCAATGTGATGAATACCCTTGATTGCTGTAGCGCTTGTCCTGATATCCTCTGCAGGATTCGCCATCGTACTCACCGTATTTTCAATATTTGCGGTCAGACTATTCCCTATTGACGAATATCACAATAGAGTTGGTGGCAGCAACGGCATCACAGTTTCCAGGGTTAGCCTTCAACCTGTTATCCACCGACACTGCGTTGCGGTAATCGGCATGTACTAAATCATTCACTAATAAAATTTATGCGTCTCAAGTATTATTGACCAATCAAAACAAAAGCAAACTCAGGAGAATATCTATGGCACCAATACCTCAAGGTGGAACAGTCGCCGTAACGGGCAGCGCGGGATTTATTGGCGGCTGGGTCGTCCGGCAACTGCTGGACGAGGGCTATCGGGTGCGTGCTTGCGTTCGTGATTTTAACGATGAAGACAAGACGTCATTTCTCAAGGCCATGCCGGGCTACGCTTCCGGTCGTTTGACACTACATTCGGCGAACCTTGATGAAGCTGGCTGTTTTGATGAGATATTCAAAGGTTGTCACGGCGTCGCGCACTTGTCTCATGTTTCCAGTTACGATGATATGGACTATGTCAAAATGGTTTGTGATCACGTCATCAACAGCGTCAACCTGTCAGAAACTGTCAACCGTGTGGTGGTGACATCCAGTATTGCAGCGGTTATTTCCGAGTCGGATATGCAGGAACTTGTCCGACGTCCGGTCCTTTATGAAGACAGATATCCTGATGAACAAAATCCCAAACGTCAGGCCAACCGTGGTCAGGGCTATTCAATGGGCAAGGTGCTCGCTGAACGTACTTTCGCGGATGCTGCCGAGGAAAGTGGGCGCTGGGACGCTATCACCTGTTGTCCCGGTGACAACGTTGGCCCTATCCAGTCAGCGCACCAAAAGAACTCTGGGCCGTGGCAACACAATATCGAGACAATGCTGCTTGGCAAGTACTCACAGAACGTAGTAGGCGCCTATCGCGCATGGTATACCGTCGATGTGCGAGATGTGGCAGAAGCACACATCAGGATGCTCGAAAGCGTTAACGTTAGTAACGGTGACCCGCAATGTCGAAGACGTCTGCGCCAGTATTGACCGTCTGCTTCCGGAGCTGGGATTTGCTGGGGCGGAACTCGTCGACCCGCTTCCTGAAAAAGTACAAGCGAAAGAGGCTGAATTCAGGGCCATATGGGGAGGCTGTGAACTTCGCAATGATCGCATCCGGGAAACACTTGATATGGAATTTCGTCCGCTAGACATTTCGATTCGCGACTGTGTGGAATCGCTGATTTCGGTGGGGAAAGTAACGCCAGTGCGAAACGCCTAAAGCAAGAATCATGAAGTAGAAACAAGAAACAAGAAACAACAAAGGAGTGGCTGCCGCAGATATCTATCTGCGGTTTCGCTCTATCTGCCCGTCACGGTTTGCTTCGAAGTCTACTGTCTCATTTTTCTCAAGTTCCGGCGGAACATACCAGTGTAGTTTCGTCCCGTGGTAGGCACGCCACACAACCTCGGCAACCTCCGATGGAGCAATGGTTCTGCTAGCGTCTGTTCTGTCCGCGTTTCTTTTGGGTGTTTTTGCGAAAGTAGCCACAGCTTTGCCATCGACGTATCTGCTACTGCCCCACAGTGGTGTATCAATAATGCCGGGCATGACATCTGCGGCTCTGACACCATATCGTGCCAGCTCAACACTCATCGCATGGGTAAAACCTTTGACTGCGTATTTTGTGGCGCCGTACACGGCCATTCCGGGTGCGCCGAAGATGGCTGCCGATGAAGAGGTGGTAAAGCAAAGTGAGTTTTCTGTCTGCTTTAAGAGGGGGATCGCCGCGTAGGTGCCATTTAAGACGCCGATCAAATTGATATTGACGATGTCCATGATCTTGTCAAAAGGCATTTCATCAAAGTACCCCCCGACGGTGATTCCCGCATTGTTGAACATAAGGTCTAAACGACCATCTGTTTGTTCTGCAAACAAAGCAAGCGCGGTATCAAACGCCTGTTTGTCACGCACGTCTAGATATGCTGCGCAATATCGATCACCCAGCGCCTTGCCAAGATCCTGAAGGGCATCGTTATCGACATCGAAGCATCCGACAAACCAGCCCTTGCTATGGAAAAGCTCTGCCGTGGCGCGCCCAATGCCGCTGGCAGCGCCGGTGATAAAAATCGATTTGTGTTCCATGGCGTCCTATTCGTCTCGCTGTATTGAGGATGGGGATTGTAAACCACATTTTTCAAAAGAACGGTCAAGTACTGCAATTAATGATTTCATTGAAGATTAAAGCGCCCGCCCTTTTGAGCAGCCCGGTGGAGTTCACCAGTGGTGACCGGGCATTTTTTGTAGGTTATTCATACGATGGTCTTCGACCCAGGCAAGTTTCTGTTGCCGGCACCCGTTCAAGGATCGAATTTTCACTGTAGCCTATTGATAGCGACGACAGTGGGCCTAATAGGCGACTAAAAATAACTCCACTGATGCCCCGGGCGATTCATCATTCTGCAGAGCTGCAGCGAGCGAAAAGTAAAATGTGACAAGCTGGCCAGCTGCCGTTTACCCTGGCACTTTACTCCGACCCCAATAATTCGCGCTCACCCCAACGGAAGGTTAGAATCGGCAGACATGGCCTGGTTGACGAGGGTACCTATGCAGGCAACGGATACATCCCAACGTTATTTGCTGGACGCCTATCTTGGCGAGATTCGCGGCGAAGCGACCTTCCGGCTATTGGCGGAAGCCCTGCCTGAGCGTGCCGCTGACTTGCACATGCTGGCGGAGGTCGAAAGAGTTACAGCTGCATATTTAAGCCATTATTTGTTGTCCCCGGTTTCAATGGAAGCAGAGGCCGAGTGCCGGGCGGCGGCAAAGAGGCGGGTCACTGCCATGTCTATCGACAGTTGGGCTGCTTTACTAGAAGGAGTGACACCGATTGTTCAAGCGGCGGTAGAGAAGTTCAAAGCCGCTGAAGCACACGCCCCCAAGGAATTACTCCCGGTTTATCAGACATTCACCGCGCACGAACTCGTGCTGGCAGACTACTTGCGGCTCGAACAAGATGGGCAGGGCGGTGCGCACTTGCTCGAGAACTATATCGAACGAGTTGCGCCGAAGGCCCCCTAGCTCAAAGGTGCAATACCAGCGGTGGTGTGTCGAATTGGAGGACATAGCCGAAATAGCCTCAGAAAGTTTGCTGTAGTCAGCTGACCGATGGATCGTAAAATCCAAGGGCACGATACATATCAAACCCTGCTATCTGTTTAATCTCTGGCGATAGCTCGGCAAGTCTTTCGACTGGTACGTTCATATATTGATTTTCTTCCTGTCGCAACCAGCCTGCTGAATAGGTCAGGATCACCCCATAGCGCCAATCCTGTGACGTGTTAGCCCCCGCACCGTGAAGTAGTCCGCCCATCCAGTAGAGTACGGAACCGGCTGGCATCTCTGCCTCGACAATTTCGTCATTGGTGGCTACCCGGTCGTCGGGCCACTTGTGACTTCCTGGCACAAGCAACGTTGCGCCATTATCAGACCGGAAATCTGTCATCGCCCACATGCTGGCAACGATCAGGTTGGGGCGTGGGAGGGGAAAGAAGGTGAACGAGTCTTCTTCCCGATGGAGTATCTGGGTACGCGAACCAGGACCAACTTCCAGAGCGGCAGTGACGTGCAACTGATAGCCGTGTTCGCTATTGGGTAACAAAGTGGTTTCACAGACTTTCCGAGAGATCGGGTGGGGGATGAGGTAGTCAGTCACAGTCGCAGAACGTGTCACCAGCGCGCTAATCCGTTTCGTCCGACCTGGGTAAAACTGCGACGGATCATCATCTTCGATAACGCGCGCCCTGCTCATGTGTGGTGCAAGTTCATCGGTTACCGACTGCCGGAGTCTTGCATCCATCAGCCCGGTCACTACCACGCATCCAAAATTTTCAAGCGCCGCTGTAATTTCTGTTGCAGGAGTATTTGCAGCGTATCGAGGAATTAACATTAGACTATTTACCTCAGCGATAAACTTTAGATAAAGCGAAATGCGAATGGCGGAGGTTTGATACTACATACAAGGACTTGGATGAGCAAAATTGAGGGTAATGCCCATTTTTTGGCTGATTTCAGGAGCGGGGTTCATGCCGCGGTCTTCAACTTGTTCAACCTGGGTCGCCATTTGGTCTCTGCGGCGATTTATCGATATTTCAGATTACGTTCCTTTGTGTCCTGGAAAAATGCATCGTTGGTTTAGAAGGAGTCCCTGGGAGTTTGGTGGCTTCGGGAAGTTAATTTGGCGGCAACCTTTTGATAGCTTCGTCAGTGGCCCTGACAGACTACTGATAATAACCCCACTGACGCCCAGCGGGATTCATCATTCTGCAGCGATGCAACGCGCGAAAAGTAAAATGTGACAAGCTGGCCCGTTCCCGTTTACCCCGGCACTTCACCCCGGCACTTTACCCCGACCCCAAAACTCCCAGTTATGGATGCTCTACAACGATGCCGAATGCCTGCGATACGCCGATAATCACAAGGTCGCCGACTTTAGTTCGCTTCAGGTTCTCGGGATCTTGCGCGACAAATTCAGTGACCATACCGTCAGACATTTTCAGTTTGAAGGTATTATTTTCGATATTGATGTCTTCAACCACAGCGCTGATAACCACTGTGTCCATAACGGCAACCCCGGGCATTTCATTTGCTTTAGCGCGCTCAGCCGCCGCAATTTCTGCCGTTACCGGCGCTAAGTTGTTTGGGTTGGCGTGAACGCTGATTGAGACTTCTTCATACATTTCTGCGAATACGCGGTCACCGGCTTCAACCTGAGCTAGATTTCGAACTTCATCTCTTGCAGTGAACGATACTGTCTGGCCGTCATCACCAGCCAGGGTGACTTCCCTGGTCTCGTGGTCGATGGCGACGACTTCTGCAGAGAAAGTTACCGTCCTGTTGGCTGACATAGAGGGTCTGGTCTGGTGCCCATCCGCCACAACAAGCGGTGCAGCCAGTGTAAGTATGACGATGGTGGTCAGGGTTCTGAAGAAGTTCATGATTCGTTTTCCTTTTAGTAAGGTCAGTGCACATTGTAAATGAATTTCAGTCTGGGCAAAGTGGTTTGCGCTATTAACAAAACATTGACAGCGCGATCACACACCCAGATAGCCGCTGCCGCGAAAGCGGCGCTCTCAGAACGAACAGTTCGGCGTATTGATATCGGTTCGCTAACAACAGAGGTTACCGCGAAACGCTACTGTCTAATCAATGGGGCCCATTACTACAAGCCGGCAGCAGGGACGGGGGGCAACACCTCGCATGGTGGTCCAATACTGATAGGCGGCCCATTGGTAATGATCGGTGGATGAATTAGCGTCGCATAATCATTTAACGTCTAAAAACCCCTTTTGATTAGCGCAACCGTCTTTTGAAGTTAGCAGTGGTTGGTCAATCGCTTTTGGTCTTTATGACGTAATAAAGATGCGTCAGCTCCGTGAATCGCAGAAAAGTCCACAGCGTCCAGCAGTTCAAATGCCGCCTCAAAAGAATCGACCAAATGGTTTGCCATATTGCGTGTCAAATTATTTTTGACAACGACCCGAAACATAGTTTTATCTTTATCCTGGTCACTGAAAAGAGCTCTGTACTCCTCGGTGACTGGATCGTTAATGCCCATCTTATAGCCACTCACGTACCAATGTTGTTGTGATAAAACGTGCTGCAGGTCTATGTCATCATAAGTAAAATTGCACTCTGGGTTTAGCATCGCTGTAACAACCGGGAGACAGTCCCGTGGACCATCATCAAGAATAATAAACCGAGGCTGTCCATTTACCGTCATCTGGCTGAGTGCTGCGCGAATATGTTGAGCGTTAGACATCATGTTGTCACAAACCTGACGATATCCACTGATGCCATAGCGCAGCAATTTATAATACTGGACATACACGCCGCTTGCAGGGCGGGAGAAATTAAGCGTATAGGAGTCCGCCTTACCGCCTAAATACGTTACGGAAATAGCCACATGCTCGCTAAGGTCTTTGCGTTCGCGCCATACTACCCAGCCTGTGCCACAGACAGACTCGCCGTATTTATGCCCGCTCGCAGAGATTGACAGGACATTCGGCAATCGAAAATCCCATGGCGAAAGGTCGTCTTGAAATGGCGCAATAAATCCTCCAGATGCGGCGTCAACGTGGATACCAACCTGGAAGTCACGCTCTCTGTTTATTGTTTCGACAATAGAGTCAACGTCGTGAACCGGGTCATACTGTCCGCCGTAGTGATTACCCATGATGCACACCACCCCAATAGTATGATCATCGACTAAGCTGCTTACCTGGTCTGCTTGTATCTTAAAGTTAGACGAGGACGGATAAATTAATCGCGGCTCAATATCCATATACTTAAATAATTTTTCCCAAGCGGCCTGGTAGCAAGATGAGATTACTAAATTGGGCCGCTCTCCCATAACGGCGTCTTCGTTAAGTCCATTGCGCTTCGCATACCACCGGCGCCAACGAAATTTTAACGCGAGTCCAGCTAACAAACATGCCTCTGTGGAGCCGACGGTGCCTGCTCCGGCGAAAACGTCGTATTCGTCAAAGTCGTCGGGTTTAGGGCAATGCCAAAGATTGGCGATCATATTGACCACTGAATCATGCATTTTGTAGGACTGGGGATAAACAGTTTGATCCGCCAGGTTTACTCGTAGACCCATCAACGCTATCTCGTCTTCCTCTTCTTCGAAACTCACATTCACATAAGAGGAAGTATTAAGCTTGTTGTTAAAGTCCAGTTCATGGTTATTTTCAATTTGAGTCTTCACTATTTTGGCGGGCATACCATTTTCGGGTACCGTGAACACATATGGGTCGCTTACAGCGGCATCGGAAAAATAGTAGTTCTGCTCTAATTTCTTTTCTGCCCTCTCAAGCTTATCTTGAAGCTCCGCTACTTGGGATTTCAATTCGTCCATATCGTTACTCATAAAACTCCTCTCAAGCTTTCAACCATTGTTTCTTTATTAAAGGAAAAACGTTCTTCTTAAAAGTGCCGACAGCTTTATGCTTAGCGACAACACGCATGAAACATGACCTTACCTCTTCTGACAATTCAGGCATTTGAGGATAGGAATTTTAAACCACTTTTCCTCAAAATTGTAAAAGTATCCTGTTCAAGAAATATCGAAGTCATTAGTTAGGCAAGGCAAAGCCCGCATACCTTTAACCCCTCTCCTAAATCACCTGCCAGCACTAACTGCGCCTGTCTAACTGTCTGGCGGTGGAGAAGCTCAAAGTCGCTGAAGCACACGCACCCAAGGAATTACTCGAGGTCTATCAGACATACACCGCGCACGAACAAGCACTGGCAGACTACTTGCGGCTCGAACAAGATGGAAAAGGCGGTGCGCCCGTGCTCGAGAACTACATCGAACGAGTTGCTCCTAAGGTCCCCTAGCGGTCCGAAGAAATACGATACGGCGAGTGAAGACGTACGTTGTCGGCCTGTACATCTAGAATGGATCAGCAGACTACAGTCTCCCGTGGTGAACCTGGATTCATCTGCCGCCCCACAGGTACTAGCGAAAGAGGTTATTCGTGCTGTCGCCTAACAACTCGCTGCCGTTCTATCCCAATACCAAACGTTTGGCTTGCAGCGAAGATTCATAGGCATCCGTCAATCGCTTTCCTCGCATACCATTTGCCCAGAAGGCTGTAGCAAGCAATGGACTTAAGCAAAGTGCGATTCGCCAGTCATATTCAAACTGCTCTTCTTCATAAGGTGTTTGGCGTTGGTATCGCTCGATCAATTCCTTATGCTTTTGCAGGCAGCTAAAGACTATCAAGTGCATCAGATCCTCTACCGCCGGGACGCCAACCCCTACTAGTTCCCAATCGATCAGTACGGCTTCACTCGTGCTGTACAGAAAATTCCTCGGATGTGGATCACCATGCAAGATTGTTAGTGGCTGTTTCCTGACACGATCAAAATAGTCTTCCCACAACGGCTGGTTGATAAGATCATGCATTTCTGCTTTATCGGATAAACCCAATTCTGAAAACATGCCGTCAACACGATGACGCATTCTAATCCGCCATTCCCCGACAGTCTCCGGATCCACATTTGGCTTTATTTCATCCAGACGTGGATCGTTCCAGAACCCCGAGTGCAATGCCGACAAGGTATCAACACAGTGCTGTTCCCAGGCTGGTAAATTGGGTGTCCATTGGGTATGTGTGCTGGAAAGATCATCAAGAATGATGGTGCTTGCACCTTCATCATTGGCGAGAGCTGCAAAGTACTTAACCGTGGGTATGTCGAGTCCTTCCTGCAGCTTACTGAACCAGACTTCGCGTCGGTTGAATTGTGCTTTGCGAGATGAATAGCTATCAGGTCGTGTCCATTTGATGAACAGCATTCTGTTATCAGCAATCAGATGGGCGAAGGCGCCCATGTTGGTCTGGCCAGTTTTTAGGATCTGAACAATCTTTATGGGCTGCTCAAGTAGTCTGGATAGTTTATCTGCAGTGATGTCTTCAGATTTGGTAATAAAATGATTCATCAAACACCTGCCTTCCATTTGCCTCAGTTACTAACATGCAATTCTGACATACCCGAGCATCTTGACGCAGAGGTTGTTTTCAACCGGAGCTCTTGAGCATACTATCGGGGAACTAATGAAGAGCGCATGAACATGAAAACGTTATTCCCCTTAATAGTTACCCTGTTCTCAGTTTCTGTTTCCAGTTCACTTTACGGCCATGGGATTATTTCCAAATTTGTACCCACCGACAAAAACCGGTTAATCGTATTTCCCGATACTAAGCGCTACAAAACCCTGGTTCTCGATCCACATACCCACTCTACCTTTTCTGATGGCCATGTCTGGCCAACTGTCCGTATATCAGAAGCACTGCGAGATGGATTGGATGCAATCGCTATTACAGAACATCTTGAATGGCAGCCGCACCTCGCTGATATCGGGCACCCCGACAGGAATAGGGCTTTTGAAATTGCCGACGATGCCAATAGCAAGAACAATCTTATTGTGATCCCAGGTGCCGAGATTACCCGCACAGCCCCGGCAAGCCACATCAATGCAATATTTATCTCGGATGCCAACAAGCTGCTCAAGAATCTTGTTCCTGCCGATCCCAGTGATACACGTGCTTACTTTGCTGCAACTTCTGAGTGGCCCGCCCAGAAAGCTGTGGATGCCGCCAACAGCCAGGGTGCCTTTTTATTCTGGAATCATGCCTGGTGGCGAAACGATTTCCCAAACGGCATACCTTTGGCCCCAAAATTTCACATCGATAACGCAAAGAAAAAACTGTTACATGGTATTGAGATAGCCAATGGCCGAAGTTATTCGGAGGAGGCTTTCCAGATAGCGCTTGATCTAGACCTGACCCTGATAGGCGTGTCAGATGTCCATGGCCTGATAGACTGGGACTACAAACCTCATGAGGGCGGCCATAGGCCGGTTACTCTGGTGCTGGCGAAAGAACGTTCGCCACAGGCCATCAAGAAGGCCTTATTCAAAGGCAGAACAGTCGTCTGGTTTAAGAATCTACTCATCGCCCACAAGAAAAACATGGACAGTTTACTCGAAGCTTCGATGGCCGTAGTGAGCGCAACCTATACCGGTAAATCAGACATCCTGGTGATTACAATCGAAAATCATTCTGATGCCAACTTCCTGCTTGAGAATCGTAGTGATTTTACCTTTGCGGGGAACAGCGACGTTATCGAACTAAAGCAGCATGCAACAACCCGACTTGGGGTCAAAACCGGCACGCGACTGAAGCGAATTAAACTGCACTTCAAGGTTCTGAATGCCCTCGTGAAACCTGGGGAGAATGCTGAGATTACGTTTGCGTCTAAAATTGAAGTGGTCGAGCAATTACCTGGCAACTGATCACTCAGCTCTTTCGAGAACCATGATTGGTGAGCGGCGAAGAGAGATGAGAATGATGTCAGGCGAGCGGTGGCGCTGCAAATGCCGGGTGATCTCCGCTGATTGCTTCACGCACGATCGCCTCGCTCAGCTTGCAACCACCGGGGCTGTTTGTGAGGATCACTGCCGCCTCTCCCGTCCTCTGACAAATGGCAACGAACGCCCAGAGGATAGAAATTTTAAACCACTTTTCCTCAAAATTGTAAAAGTATACCGTTCAAGAAATATCGAAGTCATTAGTTTGGCAAGGCAAAGCCCGCATACCTTTAACCCCTCTCCTAAATCACCTGCCAGCACTAACTGCGCCTGTCTAACTGTCCGGTCGCGACTGATCGCAACATAAGTATTCCAGGTCCTTTAGGACACTAGCCTCGCTTCGGTGACGCGTTATTATGCTACTTTATCGGTTGATGCAATCCCGCTACGAGGCGTGCGGCGAGGGTTCAAAGGACATACCACTGTGTTGGGGTGAATAAAGCGCGGCGCGGTGTTACTTTTGTCTGCTGAATTTACCCGCAAAGAAGTAAGGATCGCATTTGAAAATTTACTCAGCTGATTACCTGCTGACCATGTCGCCCAATAATGAAGTCATCACAAACGGCGGGATGCTGATAGATGGGGACACCATAGTCGCCTTCGGCCAGACCAATGAACTCATCGAAGCGCGCCCATCGGCAGCATTGCAGCCACCGGTATTGGCATGCTGCGATCAGTTGATTTGACGGATAACGGAAACCTACTAACGGTTTGTGTCAGTCTTGGAATGGCGATGATCGTCATTGCAAACCCCAGTTTTTCTCATTACTGCCGCAGTCGGCCAATATGATACTGGCCAATGCGATTACCCTTGCTGGGCTGAGTGCGGTTGGATTGAACGCTCTGTTTAATATGAAGCGCGAATGATTGGATTCGTGCCAACTATTGCACTGCATAAATAGCTGTGTACGCTTAGCGCTAGTGTGCCAATAACGAGACTTTATGATGACCAAGGCTGTGCTGACACCCGACGAAATTAATTTCTTCAAGTCGGAAGGATATTTAATTAGGAAGGGCGCCTTACCCCAATCTGATTGTAAGACCGCAGTCGATCGGATGTGGGAATCATCGCCTGATTTTCTAAAGCGAGATGACCCCAGTACTTGGCGGCCTATACCCGCAGACGAGGGGTCTGACGATCCTTTGCTCACGAAAAGGGACACACGCTGGCAGTACCGATCCGTGGGCACCGAAAAATGGCTACTCGATCTGGCCTACTCACAGAAAATTGTCGGCTGGGCAGAGCAACTGCTAGGCAAAGATACGCTTAGAATTCCGGAACCCGGCGGTAAGCCGATGGGTTCATGGGGTCCCGCGTGGCCAGGTGGGCCAGTAGATCCGCAAATGACCGAAGGCGTGCGAGGGATCTACGCCACGCTGCCATCAGAGGCGACGGATCCGTTAGATGATCATTTACATACCGATGGTCACCCGTTCCACTTAGGTGTTGTCTGCCTGCTTGAAGACAACCCGCCAAACGGCGGCGGGTTTAAAGTGTGGCCCGGCAGCCACAGACGTTTCTACCCCTTATTCCCCATGCAGTACGACCAGACCCGCGTTCCTTTTTACGAGCACCTGCCATCACACAAAGGCATCATTCATCCACAGGAATACCTGGATGAAATTCAGCGAGTTGAAGCAGATACACAGCCCGTGGATTGCCACGGCGAAGCAGGGGACCTTGTGTTTTGGCATCACAGAATGGGACACATGGCTGGGTACAACACCGCTGAGCCCAAAACGATTCGTCAGGCTTTGCTTTATGATTTTTGCAAGGTGAGTTTGGATGAGGAGAGGCTTGAAGGGCCGCAACCAGATATGTGGCGGGATTGGGCAATAAGGTAACGGTTGGACTTCCTGCTATTACGCTCAAACAGTGATTCACTCACGGATCTTGTAGTCGATATCGAGTATTAACGAGAACGGCCATTCTTTAACTTTGGCATTGCGCAAAAGCGCAAATTCAAACTTAAGGAATAAAAACATGAGAGAACTTAATAAAGAATAACTAACGCAAGTAAATGGTGGGCACTACCGATATTGGCTGCATTCGCATCTTTTGCCGGTCATCAGGCGATACGATCTTTCGGCGGATACGTGTTTTCAAGCGCATCCACGGCCTATGCTGTTTACAGTGTGGCGCAGTTTGCTGGTGGCGACTAGACAAATGAGACCCTACTCGGATAATCGAAACGAGTATGGAATTTATTAAAAAGCACAGGCCCTGCCCGGTCTGCCAAAGTGGAATACTTGCGGTATCGCGTTCAACCAAGGTTACGGCTGGGTAGGGTATTCTCTTATCGCGAGCTTAGTGATCTACACATCGGGTTATAAGACATTATTAGTTGCTACGAGATATTCATTATGGAATAGCTTCGCGCCACTAAACCAGGTGTTTTCCACGATGAACCTGCTCCCTTCGTATTCGCCGATTACAGTTGCCTTTGGTATTTACCCTCCGTTTGGTGACGCCTAAAGGTTTATTCTGGTTCGACGGGCAAGTATTCTTTTGCCGAGCATCACCAGCAATAAAATACCCGCTCTAGTAATTTTCATCGTAAAGCCCGCATACCTTTAATCCCTCTCCTGAATCACCAGCCAGCACTAACTGCGCCTATCTAACCGTCCGGTCGTGACTGATCGAAACATAAGTATTCCAGGTCCTTTAGGACACTAGCCTCGCTTCGGCGAGGCGTTATTATGCTACTTTGTCGGTTGATGCAATCCCGTCAATTTATCAGCAGCAGGACATTGGTTATGCGTGTATTGGTTTTATTGATTCTGATGTGGCCCGCTTTGAGCTTTGGTGCTGCTTCTGCGGCAGAATTGCTAGCAAATGAGTTACGGTTTGAAGCTGATAAGGGCGATGCTAAAGCGCAGTTCAATCTTGCCTCGATGTATGCCAATGGCGAAGGCATTCCCGAAGACGACAAAGAAGCCGTGAAGTGGTACCGGCTTGCTGCTGATCAGGGGTTTGCTCAAGCGCAGCACAACCTTGGCTTAAGGTATGACATTGGCCTGGGTGTTCCTGAAGACGACAAAGAAGCCGTGAAGTGGTATCGGCTTGCCGCGGAGCAGGGGCATGCTAAAGCGCAGTTCAACCTTGCCGCGATGTATGGCAATGGCAAAGGCGTTCCCGAAGACGACAAAGAAGCTGTGAAGTGGTATCGGCTTGCCGCGGAGCAGGGACATCTTTCTGCCCAGCACAAGCTTGGCTTGATGTATGACAATGGCGAGGGCCTTCCTGAAGACGACAAGGCAGCTGTCAAATGGTATCGGCTTGCCGCTGATCAGGGACTTGCTGAAGCGCAGTATAGCGTTGGCGTGATGTATGCGAATGGCGAAGGTGTTGCTATAGACTATGTGCTCGCTTACATGTGGGCCAATATTGCTGATGCAAACGGCCTTGATGTCAGTAAGTTCAAGGGATTCTTAACTGAAAAATTGACTCAGGTGGATATGAGCAAAGTCCAGGAACTCACCAGACAATACATCAAGGATAATCCAGAAGTTTATTGAGTTACTGAAAGGATGACGGTACTGACTACTGCCCCAGAGTGAACCAGAGTATTGCAAACCTTTTCGGACACTAGCCTCGTTTTGGCGGGGCTTTTTTATCGTGGTTTTTTGTCGTGATTGGCCCTACAGCAACTCGATGGGTTAAGCTTAAATACTTGTTTACTTCGAATGAAATAGCATGCTGGTATTTATGAAGCCTTTACTATTGATGCCACTTCTCATGTCGAGTCTGTTCTCTATGTCTACCCATAGTCAGTCAGTTAACGAGACGTTACTAAGAGTGACGATTGCCGTGGATGGCATGATGAAAAGTAAGGGCGGTGTAACTTGACTGACGTGACCAGATTCGGTCTCAGCCGTTCTGTTAGAACTGGCAGGTGTAAAAACGGTAGACGTTGATCTCGAAAATGATTGCTTCACCATCACATACGACAGTAACGCCACTTCCTCAGACGAAATGAAAGTTGCAATTGTGACGTTGGGATACGAGCCCGGGATTGTACAAAGCACTTTAAACAAAATGCGGCCATCACACGATGGAACAGAACCGATACCCGAACCTGTCGCTACGGCACTAGAACGCGTTGAGAATACTGACACGTCTATATTCATCGATTTTTACGCGAAATGGTGTGGCGCCTGTAAGGTCATGGACAAAACAACACTCGTTGATCCAAAGGTGGTCAAGACGCTGGTGCAATTTCATACCCTGAAAGTTGATGCAGATGAATTTCCACTTGCAACACAACATTTTGGAGTTTTCGCAATGCCAACCTACATAGTGCTAAACCCGTGGGGCGAGGAGGTATTCCGCCACGTTGGCCCCATTACCGCCGGAAGTCTTGTTGAAAGGTTGTGGCCATTAAACGGGGATTCAGGCCACCTTCGACACCGTCTCCGACCTAAACCCTCGCCAAGCCATCTGGATTGATTGCGACTGTGGACCTCGCTGTGTTGATCTGGGCCGGGTTGAGCCAGAATATGGCGCTCAACCAAAATCGAACGATTAATGACACCTCTTTAACGTCAAGAAACCCCCTAATCAACGGAGCAATCTCGTGGATATATGCTCGAAACTAAAGCCTGGACTTGCATTGAGTCTCAGTGCCCTCACGGTATCTTTTTCGGCCGTAAGCCAAGCGGAGCCGGCGATGCTTTTGACTACCATCAACACCCAGGATGGCGCTGGCTATGTTGCATGGTTTAAGGGCAGTGCAAAGGCCATAGCCAAATCGGCTAAGGCGGGGTCTATGGTATTATGCTCACCCTTCGCTGGCGCCGAACAAATGGGCGATCACTACATAGTTACGTTTTTCGATTCTCAAAAAGCACTTTAGGCAGCCGATCCCATGGATCCAAACATGGTTGAAGAAATCGCCAAGATGAACGTTAAGCGAACAGTCAAAGAACAGGACCACTGGGCTGTCGTACGAGCCCAACCCACCAATAGTGACATCGGCTATTTCTAGAATATTACCGTAATCGCTGAGAACGCCAACAGCTACCTCAGCACGCTGGACAAGCTAGTGCCCGCAATGAAGGCCAATGGCCATGACGTATCGATGAATGTTTTCGTCGCAGACACAGGCCGACGAGCGGGTCAATTCATGGTATCGATGGGCTCGCGACGATAGGACTCAGCCCTGGTTCGCTGAGGTTATGTCCGACCTGGAAGGCACTCGGGAGATCGTACTTGGCCAAGCGCTTCGCTGTGAAAGCTACTATAGTGCGCCCCAGTAACAGACCTAAATCGGGCCGTTGTGTTGCGTTAAAGACATAACGGTTCGATCAGTGGCCTTGCTCGAAGCCTTTTGTGGGAAATTTCTCCGCCTGAGTAATTAAATCAATGCGGTATGAGTCAACAACCGGAAACCCTGACTAAGTCGCCAGCATTGTGACCTCTGTTAATCTCTTGTCAGTTTTATAAATTCTGCGATGGCGAATGATTTTCAACGCAGGCTGCGTCTCACTTACTTTTACTGATCAAATAGGATATGAAAATGAAAACACTTTTATTGGGCGCTGTAATGTTGGCTAGCTTAACGGCTTGTGGCGGTGGCGGCGGGGGCGGATCTTCAAGTCCGCCTGAACCTGTTGCTGTAGACCCGGACCCAACCCCAGTGGAGTCAGCCCCGGTTACGTTCATGGTAGACAGCATAGGTGTCATTACCGGGTTCGGCAGCGTGTTTGTTAGCGGTGATAAATATGAAGTGGAGCCCGATACGTCCATTATCATTGACGGCCAAGGTGAAAGCTTAGGTGATGACAGTGATTTGCGGGTGGGTATGAAGGTAAATATTTCTTCCAGTGAATCTGATGGGGAACGTACGGCACAGCGTATTGAGTATGACGATGACCTGAAAGGCCCAGCTTCAAACGTAGTGTTGGATACGCAAGATCCTTCGCTCGGCTCATTTTCGGTTGTGCAGCAGACGGTTGTCGTAGACGGGAACACAATTTTTGATAACAACATTGGCGATAATAACGCTGATGGAGATATTGATATCCGAGACCTGACGGCGGGTAGCGCCCAGGTTGTTGTGGAAGTCAGTGGTTTATTGATTTCCGAGGGTTTTGTTGCAACCCGTATTGAGCGATCTGATTCGGTCGCTGGTCGGCCTGACGTGAGCGACGATGAATACGAAGTGAAGGGTTTTGTTGACGAAGTGGCCAGCGATGGCAGTGAATTTCGTATCAACGGGGCTACATTTTTGGTTGTCGATGGTACCAGTGGTACGGTATTCGATGATGGCTTGGCTGCAGATTCATCTCTTGTTGGCGAATATGTTGAGGTTAAAGCGGATCAAAATGATGCTGGTGCCTGGGTCGCGGTTCGGGTTGAACGTGAAGATGACTTTGACGATGACAATGGTGATGGTCAGGTTGATGACGACGACCGTAATGGCAAATATGAGATCGAAGGGGTACTTAATGCTGTAGACACCTCGATCACGCCTAATACTCTGACAATTGGCTCGGTTACCCTGGAAGCGGCTGATGCGAGTGATCTTGTTGGGCAGGTAGGTAACATAGTGAAAATCAAAGGCACGTTTGATGACGCTGGCGTGCTGGTGATCGATCAGTCGCGCTCACAGGTTGAAAGTTATCTTCGTGTGCAAGACCAGGTGGCAGAGGTTAGCGCCTCTTCATTTGCGACGCGCTTGGGAGTTTCGATTACGCCCACGGGCAACAGTCGAGTGAAAGATGACGACAGTGACGATGACGAAGGTGATCACTTGACGCCACAACAATTCCTGGGGCGAGTGCAACCGGGCGATTATATCGAAGCCAGAGCGTTTCTTGATGCCAACGGTGAAGCGGTATGGACACGCATCGAGCGCGAAGATGAAGATGATATGGATTGCCGGATACAAGGGCCGGTCGAGGCGATACAAGGTGCCAGTGCCAGTGACTTTACCTTTGTTATTCAGGGTGTCACGGTAGATGTGAGCCAAATTATCTCAGAAGACGACTTTGAAGGAGCTAACGGTCAGACCCTGGGTAGACAGGGATTTTTTGATCAGTTGAGCGTGGATGATGTTGTGAAGGCAACCAGCGATAAACAAGGTCTTGGCTGTGAACTGGACCGTCTTACCGCTCGCGAAGTTGAGTTTGAAAACAATGATGGATTGTTCGGTACTTCATCGTCTTCATCGTCTTCATCGTCTTCATCGTCTTCATCGGGGGAAGATTCGGTTGACGATGAGCTGTCAGGCCTGCCCAGTGCGGTCACTGAAAATACTTTTGTTCTTAACGGCCGCACCATTACGGTAGTGGGTAGCACTCTGATCGACGATTCTCTTGTCGAAGCGGCCCTGGGTCGTGAAATAGATAGCGATGATATTGCGTTTGATCAGCTCCCCGGCGAGTTGACGCTTGCAGATTTGTTGCCCACAGACATTGTTATTAAAGTGAAGGTCACNGACGAACCTTACGTCCAGTGGTGCGTATACTCACCTCATAGATTAAGTGAGTTAAATGCCCGTGAATTCTTTTCTAAACAATCCTTATGGGGATACTTTTGCCATCCAGGGAAAATAGGCATTATTATTCCTATTTTTTGCACGAGGGGCAGATCAATCGACCAGCTCAGCCAACAATGACATGAGCGCAAACTGGTTATAGCTTGCAACCTCAGCGCCCGTCGAATTTGGGCAGGCGTTACGCGCCGTGCATGTATTAGGGAAATTGCTGTCAGATAGAACGTAACCCTGGTTGGCGCTATGTTCGTACTGTGTCTGCACCACCAGGACAAGGTCTTCTGCAGGCCAG
>LWDU01037133.1_pt1 | contig 19607 bp, 22 predicted proteins | sample 727161 | NCBI WGS metagenome assembly LWDU01 (sample SAMN04566230, study PRJNA314399) | hydrothermal vent metagenome | isolation source: deep sea hydrothermal plume seawater | place: Mexico: Gulf of California, Guaymas Basin | collected 2004-07-11
TGACCTGGTCTGTAAAAAGTGGACATTTTTCTTAGGCCGCTTTTTTAAAATACCATCTTTTTTCAAACTCCATTGGACTCAAATAACCCAAGTAGGAGTGACGACGTTTGCTGTTATAGAACATTTCGATGTAATCGACAACATCTCTTCGTGCTTCTTCTCGGGTGCTGTATTTTGTAATATATACTCGCTCTGTTTTCAGACTTCCGAAGAAACTTTCTGCCACGGCGTTATCCCAACAATTTCCTTTGCGACTCATACTACTGAGCATTTTGTGGGTTTTCAGCAGGTCTAGAAAATCATGACTACAATACTGGCTGCCACGATCTGAATGAAAGATCAGGCCCGACTCCGGACGGCAACGCCAGATGCCCATCCGTAATGCGTCCATGACAACTTGTTTGTTGATCCGATGACTCATGGACCACCCCACAATTTTCCTCTGAAACAAATCCAATACAACTGCGAGATACAACCAGCCTTCTGATGTCCAGAGATAGGTAATATCAGAAACCCAGACGCGATTAGGCTCGGAGACTTCAAATTTTCTCTCCAGCAGGTTCGGGGATAAGGGAAGCTTGTGATTACTATCTGTCGTTACCTTGAACTTCTTTTTTCGACGGACGGACACGCAGGCTAACTTCATTAGCCTACGGGCTTTATCTCGCCCACAAGAGTAACCTTGTTCATTTATTCTTCCACGATACGACGGGTACCATAACTTCTTCTTGATGCTCTGGCCGCTGCTTTTACGATGGGTATAAGCTGCTCATCTTCCATCGCTCGGGCTGATGGCTTTCTTGACCACCATGAATAATATCCACTGCGACTTACTCGCATGACCCCACAGATCAGGACGATTGGATACACCTGCTTCTCGATATCAATAAATTGATATCTCATCCCGATTCTCTCGCGAAGAAGGTGGCCGCTTTTTTTAATATTTCTCGCTCCATTTCCAGTCGCTTATTTTTCTTCCGAAGACGTTTTACTTCCGCTTGAAGAGAAATAATGCTGGCAGGATCCGATGATCCCTCTGTCCTTTTTTCAAACTCCCGTTTCCATCGACCCAGAATGCTTGAACTCACCCCCAGGTTCCTGGCCGCTTCCGCAACAGCATAGCCTTGCTCTTTTACCAGTTTTACCGCTTCTTCTTTGAATCCTTTTGTGTGTTGCCTTCTTTTATTTTGACTCATTGAACACCTCCTGCCTGAATGAATTTAATTCATCCTAAGATTTGTGTCCACTAAACCCAGACCACATCAAACTCCTCCTTAATTATTTTGATAAGGGATGTTTTCACAAATTCACGTGCCAAGAGGCTACGAACCACGCAGAATAAAATGAGTATAATCGCATACGATGAAAGTTTAAAAATCTCTTCTTGAGTAAAGACCATATCCATAACGGAATTATGATTACTGATAACTTGGTATTATTCAGCGTTAAAGGGGGGAATTCCCACCTAACGGTGTTTCGTAGGAAGTTGCAATGCGGTCCATGCTGAATAACCACCCATCAAATCAATGATGTTGGTACGGCCTTCTTTTTCTAAAAAGCTTGCAGCGATCATGGATCGATAACCTCCTTGGCAGTGGACGATCACATGGCCCGATACAGGGACCTCTTCAATGCACTTTGTCAGTTGATTGAGGGGAATATTGGCAGATCCCTCGATGTGACCCTCTACCCATTCATTTGCAGTACGAATATCAATTATTGTGACTTCGCCCCCGAGATCACCCACATCGGCAGCCATGATTCTCTGCGTCTTTAAAATTAAATTGGATCGGTCCCTAAGGGCCTGCATGCCATCTTTCAGATAACCCTCTACATTGTGAAAACCGATTCGACCCAGACGTATGATGGCTTCCTCAACATGCTCCGGTTCCGAGATGATGATGATCGGACGGTCTTTGTTTAACAGGGTACCTGCCCAGGTGGCATATCTGCCATCAATGCCAATATTCAAAGATCCACGAAGGTGAGCACCTGCAAAATCATTGGCCGTGCGAACATCCAGAATCTGCGCACCAGAATCTTGGAGGGATAGTACCGACTCAAGATCCAGAGCCTTCATTGACTTCTGCATCGTCTTATCGAGACTGGGACGTTCTTTTCGGTTCAAAATCGCGTCGTGGACAAAGTAGGGAGGGGCTTCTGATTGCTCTGCGACCATCATTTTGATGAAGTCGGCTTTCGCCATCGGTTGTAGCGCATAATTGAAACGGCGCTGTTCTTCAAGGGTCGAAACGACCTCGTCGCTCAAGGCCTTGCCACACATCGAACCGGCTCCGTGGGCCGGGTAAACAAGGGTCTTTCCGGGCAGTTTTAGAAGTTTCTTGTGTAGTGAATCGTAAAGCATCTCAGCCAATTCATTGGCTGAGATGCCAATGGAAGCCAAGAGGTCGGGACGCCCAACATCACCGAGAAACAAGGTATCTCCTGTAGAAATGGCATATGGATTCTGCTCATCCGAGTTTGGATCAAAGGCGAGGAGCGTGATGCCTTCCGGTGTATGACCCGGCGTTTCCATCGCTTCCAGTCGTACGTCTCCCAACGCTATAATACTTCCATCGCCAAGGGCCTTAAATTCAAACTCTGCTTCAGCACGCCTTCCGAGATAGATTTGTGCACCCAGCTTGTCACGCAGCTCAATATGCCCGGCAATAAAATCGGCGTGGAAATGAGTCAAAATCACATGTTTGATTTTAAACCCGTGTTCCGCTGCATCATTCAAATAGATCTCAACGTCACGTCGTGGATCGATAACAGCGGCCACTTTCGTTTTTTCGTCGGCCACCATGTAGGATGCATGTGATAAACATTCAAGATAGTAGCGTTGAAGAAACATTCTTCACCCCCCGATTGATATTTGTTGTAGAAAAGGAAAAAACTTACGACAAGCTATCCGGGATTTTCTTCCATCTTTTTTTTCCATTGATCCCGGAGGGTCTGATGCAGTCGATCATGGAATTTGATGGGCATTTCATACACCGCGTCGTCCTTATATAGTTTGATGGTCTTGCGAATGGTATCGACGACGATCTTGCAAGGATTGCAGTCTTGCAGGTGGCCTTCAAAGTCCGTGCAAACATCGGGGTCGATGTCTTTGTCTACATAATCATTCAACTGTCGCAAGAGGTCTTCACATTTCATGACATTATCCCGTTTATTCTTTCAGATAACTCTGTAAAAGTACTTTGGCTGGTGTTGCGCCCTTTTCGTCCCCTTGATGATTGTGCGGCTTAAAGACCCGTTTATCCGCATCACCGAATCGGTGCGTCAACTTCTCACGGAGTGCCAGTCTGGCACGCAAGAGGCGTACTTTCACGTTTGCCGCACTGATCCCTAAGGCATCTCGTGTTTCCTCAATCGTCATTTCCATGACGTCCCGGAGGACGAAAACAAGGCGTTGTTTCTCTGGGAGATGGGATATGGCTTCATCCAGAATCCGCTGAAGTTCTCTTCCTTCTACGATCTTCAATGGATCACCCCGCCAGTCAGCGATGTACTCGGGATGGGGAATAAGTCCTTCTTCATTTTCTTCAGTGGCCTCATTGAGGGAAATACTCTTAAGACCGTTCCGCTTGCGTAAAACTTTTAAAGCGTTATTGGTCGCGATCCGTGTTATCCAGGTTGCAAATGAGGCCTCCCTCCGAAATTGGGAAAGGTGTTCCATCGCATTAATAAAAGCGGTCTGTGTCACATCCTCAGCATCTTCCCGATTTTGAAGTATCTTCATTGCATGAAGATAGAGTCGCTTCTCATGACGGTTGACCAATGCGTCAAATGCCTCAAAGTCCCCTTGTTGGGCTAAAGAAACAAGTTCAGCATCTTCTTTATTCTGTGTCGTCAAATCAACTTGTTTCATCACGTCCGCAGGCATTTTTTCAGGGAGAAAACACCACCCAATTATCCACTTTACGGGACAATTGATCAAGTATCGATGATTTATTCTTATTTCAAATGAACAATTCAAAAACCGACCCTCACTCCGGTGTAAACATTGTTATTCTTCTTAAACTGACCAAAGAATGTGTGGTCTTCATCCCCGATAAAAAAATTACCTCCGATCTCTACAGACCAGGAATCATCAATCTTGTAGTGTATCTTTGGCCTGATATAGGCATCTCGATCCGATGGCGAGTAGAAGGTAAATAGGGACAACCTCAGATCCTGGCTCATGAGAAATCGGGTCAAGCGGAGCGTGATCACATGACGGTCTTCATCTGCGACCGGACTTCCTGCTGGAAGATTACGAAGAAATTTGTCGTAGTCAAGGATCTGTTCCAGATAATATTGAAGGCCGACTGTAAAATCCTGAAGGACTTCCTGCTCATAGCCCATCAGGAAGCGGAACTCACTGTTCCGTATGAATGGATCTCCCCCACTTCGGTCCTCTTCAGAGTCGTAGTAACCTAGTTCAAGATGGCCAATGCCTCTTCCGATCGACCCACGGGCACTTCCCCCATAAACCGATAGCCTGGGAAAGGTTGCCTGTTGAGAAGTCGGGTCAAATCCCCCGGGTGATTTCCAGAATCCCCGGTACCCATAGAGGGCCAGCTCAAGGCCTCTGAAGTTCTGATACAGTCTCAATGCGATTTCGTCATCTTTAAACCAATCATCCCTGTTTTCTGTTTGAACTACGGCCTCTCTTCCGGTTCGGCGCCCGAATGAATTGTTGAAGAATGAGATGCGCCGACCATCAATAAATCGGTCGGCATCGAAACGGGGCGTGTAAACAATGTCGAGGTTTGCCCAAGGACTAAATAAAGAGGTTTTAAGCGCATCCGATGGGGCCTTGAGATATTCTGTATCCCGCCCGATAAAGAAGGCATTCCAATCCTTCGGAAAGAGGTCGTTGATAAAAATAAGATCTCCGGTTCCCCAGGTAAGAATCTGCCGTCCCATCTTCAAATCGACAAAAGTAACCGGCCTCACCAGGAAACTGGCTTCCCGTAGATCGATGAAACCGATCCCTTTCTCCAGTCTGATTTCATGCTCGTCCAAGACAGGATCGTAAAGAAAATCGTTTGTGAGCTTGAAGATGGCCTGCTTTACGAGCTGCTCAACTTGAAGTTGCACCCGGGTCTCACCGATTGAGACCTCTTTTTCATTCGGGTCGCTCTGCATTCGGACGCCAAATCGTGCCTCCCAAAAACCGCTCAGCCCAAAGGGAAGATGCTTAGCGTCTTCCTCTTCATCATCGAAGCCTTCTGGAAGTGGCGGCTCTTCAAGACCCTCGTCCGTATCCAAGCCTTCCGGAAGGGCTGGCTCCTCTGTGTTGGCGGGGCGTTCTTTTTCAAGGCCGGGCGGGAGGGGAGGCGCTTCTTCTGCGTAGAGCATGGGATTCCAAGCAAAACCTAAGGCCAGGAGAAGTGTTAGGCTTATTTTGCGAAAGCGAATCAAGGTCATCGGAGATATTTCCTCGGTGGATTACGGAGATATCGCTCCGTAAAAATCTCTTCAGGAAGCCCGATATCATACTTGACCCCGGAATATGCGATGAGTGTCTCGCTCTTTGTCCGCAGGTCCTTCATTCTCGCCTGGGCAATGGTTGGATAACCCTGGACCGTCGTCACCTTCAGGACTTCGTAAATGCGGTATTTTTCATTCATCTTGTTAAAATACTCAATTTTTACAGGGAGAAATGTCTTCCGATGAATCCAGGCTTTGTACGATGCAAACTCGACGGACTTGGGATCTATGGGGCGATTCTCCACAACATAGTAGTTTTTTGTTGTCTCAACAAGCGTGTGGGTATCTTCATCAAAACCCCGTCCTGAGACATCTTCGTAGAAAAAATCAGAACCGACAAAGCTGGTCCGCTCGTCACTGGCCGCGATTCGTTTCACAAGGTCAAGGGCGGGCAGGTAGAGCCAGCGATCATCGTCTTGCTTGACCTTTTTCCAAACCATGAAGACGGTTTTGTTGACATCGGCAGGGCGGTGGAAGTAAACATAAAACTGTTGGTCTCCTCCTGGTTGCTCAGTCACATTCCGTCTGAGGATCGTAAAGCGCCGTTTCCGTTTTCTACCCTGACTGTCCTTCATCGTCATGGAGACCTGAGCGCGGCCATCCGCTCCAGAGTAATAAGAGGCCTGGATGGTCTTTTTAACAATGAGGTCTGCCGAGAGTGTATCGGCTTCCTTCGACTCCTTTGCAATGGCCAGAGCCGCCGATCCAAAAATAATAAAATAAATGATGATCCCGATGTAATTCATGCGACGTATCATTTTGTCCCTCCTTTCAATCATTATTGTTTCGCGGGAAAAAGCCAAGGTTCCATGATTCTGATCAGGGCGGGCAGGATCAGGATCGTCGCCACCCCAGCTGTAAAGAGGATGGCTGCGATGAAAACTCCGACGGTTTGATACGGCACCAAAGGTGCTGCCAGCAAGGGGAGAAAGCCCACTCCGACAACGATGGCATTCCGTACGATGGCACGGGCCGGTTCTCCGAAGACAGCATGCCGGGCCTTTGCCCAAGAGCCGTGTTCTTTCTGAAGGCTTCGGCTCCGCGCCAGAAAATGAATCGCATAATCGACCGAGAGCCCCAGACTTAAAGAGGAGAGGACGGCGACCGGCATATCGTAATCTTTTCCAATCAGACCGATTACCCCATAGATCAAGCCAATCGTCACCGTCAACGGCACCATCGCGAGGAGTCCCCAGAGGAGTGATCGGAAGAGGATAACCATCATGATGAGGACGATCAGGAAACTGCCAACAAACGCATAGAGCATTCCGGTCACCATCTTCTCTTGCCAGACCCCGTTGATATAGGTCAAACCAAACCAGCGATGTTGAAGTGATACCGGAGGTGGGTTCTCCTCGATAAATTGATCGACTGCGATAACCACTTTTTCCATGTCTAGGTTGTCGCCGCTCGTAAGCTGGACCCAGAGAGATGTGGTGCGATAGTCGGGTGTGACAAAATGCCAGAGATCCTGCGGGCGGTGACTGTTCTGGTAGGTGATGAGGGTTTGCGCCACGGCATTGGACGAATCGGGGATCCGAAAGGCCTTCGCTTCTCCCAGAAAGAGTTCACGATGGACGGTTTTAACGATATCGGAAAGCGAGTTCGATTTTCCGACAATGCCTGTCGTCAGAAGATGTTCCTGTATGTCAGCAATATAGGCTAGGACTTTTGGCTGTTTGAAGATCTCCCCCCTCTGACGTTCTTTATCGATGAAAAAAAGGACTTCCTCCCAAGCCTCAAAGGCCTTATCGGAGGCAGACGACATTTCTGTCTCTGCAAAGGCCTCCAGCTGATCAAGGAGGACGTCCTTCGACTTGACCGCTTGACCGAGACGTACGACCTCAGGCCCTGTTTTTTGCAGCACTTCCTTTATGAAGGGGATAAGATCCTGCACCGCTTCAGCATCGGTGGTCAGGCGTCTCAAGAGCGCATTCGCATACTGATCCGGTTTTGTACCAACCTCTTCTGCCTCCAGGGTGAGATAGGCCATGTAGGTGCCTCCGAAGTGTTCGTTCAAGACCTTGTCTGCAACCCGTATCGGGTGAGAAGGCTCAAACCACTTGATCGGATTGTCATTGATTCTGATCTGAGAAATACCGTAGACGGCAACCAGGGTCAGGATGAGTGTCCCGCTTAGGACGGCTTTGGCATGATCAGTGGTCATTCGCCCGACCCATTCAAGGAAACCTGTGCTTTGATTCTTCGTCTTCTTCAGGCCAAAGTTTTCAAGGGTCTCTTTTTTGATGAACATAATTGATGCTGGAATAAAGGTGATGGTCCAGAACCAGGCGAGCATGACCCCAATCGCGATAAAGAGACCAAAGGTTCTGACCGGCGGAATCGGGGTAAAGGCGAGCGATCCGAATCCCGCCGCAGTCGTGAGGGAGGTATACAACATCGGAGCAAAAAGGGTCTTCATGACCTGAAGGATTGTCTTCTTCCGATCCTTCGTCTCCTGATAGCGATCAAAAAATTCAGAGAGAATATGAATGGCATCCAGGACCGCGATCGGCATGATGAAGATCGGGATCATGGAACTCATGATATGGATCGTATTCCCGGTTGCGATCAGGAGTCCCATCGTGGAGAGTACCGAGACGACAGCGACAATCATCGGGGAGATAATCAGGGACAGTTTTTTAAAAAAGAAATACAACAGGATGAAGATAATCAGCATGGCGATTGGTGCGGAGATCGCCATCTGTTTAAACATCTCAATGCCGAAGGTCTCTTCTGCGATGGGCAGGCCGGTAATGTAATACTTCTCGTCACCGGTAAAGGACGCGATCTTTTCCTGCAAGGCGGTCGCAACCTTGTGACTGACTTCTTTAGAGGTCAACGGAATGTAGACCGCAACCGCCTTTCCATCCTCTGAAAGGAGAGTACCATTTAAGAATGGAATTCGTTCAGCCTTCCGGCGGATGGCCAGGGCTTCGGCGTCACTTGCGGGAGAGGTCGGCATCAGCCATTCAAACTTGACCGTGCCGAGTCCCTCCTGTGCCATACTGTCGACCGTTGAAGGGGCAAGCAGGTCGATCTCGACGACTCCGATCTGCTCGTCCTGTCTCTCCGGGTCGGGCCAGTGAAGGGTCTTGGCATGTTCGGTCAGTTCATAGATTTTCCCCAACGATTCACGGTTAAAGACCCCTTCAGGATGTTTCTCATTGACGATGCCAAGGACGATCATGTCATTCAAAGAGAACGTCCGCTTCATCTGATTATGAAATACGCGGCTGGCCTCATCCTCAGGGAGCATGTTTTCCGGATCGGTATCGACATGAAGCGAGTGGAGATAAGGAAAGCTTTCAGGCCAGAGACTTGGAAGGGCCGCCGTCAGGGCAAAAATAAGGGTGGTGAAAATCATCAGAAATGTGACGGTCTTAGGATGGTTGATGATGCGTTTCATTGTGCCTTTCTCCTTGCCATGAAGCCGTTATTAAGACTTACGCATTTCTTCAGAGGGAAGTTTGCAAAAACCTTGAGCAGGGACATCAAGGGCGCTATTGAATTTGCTCGACAGGTTTTGGAAGGCGATGAGTCCGGTCAACTCCACAATGCCCTCTTCATCGAAGAATTGTTTTAATCGTTCAACCATAGTATCGGTCACTTGCTGGTTGGAATCAGTCATCGCTTCTGCATATTCAAGAACGACTTTCTCTTTTTCGTCGAAAAGCTCACTTTCCCGCCATCGTTCGACCGCTTCCACTTTTTCCATTGAACCGGACCTTTTTGCAAGTGTGGCCGCGTTAATATCGACGCAGAAACGGCACCAGTTGATCTGCGAGACCCTGACGGTCACCAATGAACGTAATGCAGGACTCAGGGGGGATCCTTTCCTATCCAATACGCCGTAGAGTGTCGCAACGGCTGCAAACAATTTCGGGACCCTGGCCCAGAGTAATCCGGGTTTCAGGACTTGTCCATATTTTATTTTCTGGCTCCAAAAGAAAGGAGCCAGGACCCACGGGTATTTTTTGAGTTGTTTTTCAGTGATCCTCATCTGTTTTCCGCTGGAAACGAATCAGCAACTCCTCTTCATACTGATCATTATTCATAAAGCAAGGGATGGCGCCGCAAGCGTAATCAATGCGGTGCCATCCCTTCTGGCATTTGGGTTTACTTCCTAGAACAGGTGGAGAGGCCAAAAGGAGAATAGATTGGACACCACCCGATAGAACCGGTCAGAAGAGGGATGGCCCCAACCGCGCCCCACAGGCTCTCAAAATGGATCCCTGCGGCAACAATGGCGATCCCTAAGATGATTCTCATTGTCCTATCGACTTTTCCCACATTACATTTCATGGCAATACCTCCATTTATTAAAGTTGAATTATTATTACCTCTTAAACCACGAGCTGGTCGGAGGCCCCTTCTTTACTGCTCGCCACTTTCACTTCCCGGTGAAGACCGGTCTTTTCAAGGATCCACATCATCGGGCACCAATTGCTAAAGCCCGATTGAAAAAGATTTAGGCCGACAAATGCGGTTAAGAAGAGCCAGTTTTGGCTATGAAAGACAGAGAGTGCCAAACTGACCAATACAACAGTCCCTGCAATTAGCCGAAGGGCTCTTTCGATTGTCATTGTATTTACCTCCTTTATCGCTCGTTTATCGAATCGCTGGCTGACCTTCTATTCGTCCTTCTAAAGTGATAGACCCTTGAGGAGGCAAAAGGTTACAAAAAAAGGGGAACTTTCGAATTAACGTGCGTCATTTCGGTGGGATGGTCCCAATAAAGACGTATCAAGGATGGGATGTGGGATTTAAACAAAAGGTATTCACCTCTCGGAATGATGGTTGGTAACAAATTAAGTGGTTAATCTAGAGAGGATATGAAATATCCTTTCCCTCCCCGCCCAGATGTGGCCACTATGACACCCTAGAAAATAGGGTTACTCCCGCGTTTCCTGGGGTGTCATAGCAAACGTTGAGGGTTTCTGGAAGAAACCCTCAACGTTTGTGTAGTTCCATCTATGCAAGGTTACGAATGGGAATCGTTACTCAGAGGATAGGTATTTCAATTCTGTACATGTTTCCGCCTACTATTCGTAATCTTGTCATACGCATCTGAAAACTGCGACATCTGTTCATTGGCAAACTTCGTGAATCCTTCCGGCAGTCCTTTAGAGGCCAATTTATCAGGGTGGTATTCCTGGCATTTTTTCCGGTAAGCCTTTTTTATTTCCGCATCGGTCGCATTTTGATCAACCTCCAAGGTCGCATAGAATTGCTCTAAATTTCCAACAGATGAACTATTTCCAGCAATTGCAGATTCAAATCGGTGATAAGCATCATTCTTAATCTGGAGGTATATCGGGAGTTTCTGGAGGATCTCCTTTTCTGCTGGATGGAGGTGGCCATCGGCCATGGCGGTCATGAATAGGACCCTGTAGATCGTCTCCCGCATGGCAGCGTCGTTTCGAAATATTTCAGAAAATTGTTGTGCATATTTGTAAATCGATGTTTCATCTGATTTAGCCCGATTAAAAATCTCAATCGCGACCTTTCTTGACCGAGCATCTAATTCCAATTCCTTCGTCATAAAGGTCTCTATGAATTCGACCTCATCAGGGGAAACGAACCCGTCCGCTTTGGCGATCTTCCCCAGCATTGTAAATGCCGCCACGAGAAACCCAATCTGTTTCTGTTGGCCCGTTCCGAGCTGTGACCGACCCTGAGTAAGGCTGCTTCCGAGACCTGCCCCTATGATTGCGCCGATTGGACCACCAAAAATTAACCCAATACCTGCGCCAATGCCTGTTCCCCACCATGCCATTTCATTCCCCCTTATTTTCCAAATAACAGCTTACGGGAGTGCATTATAAAGATTGAATACACAGTTTATTGTAATTCCGGCAATACCTAAACTAGAATCCAGCGAACGATCCAACCTTCTGGGTCCCATATGAAACATGCGGGAATGACGGTATGAGGGCAAAAATCTATCGCCCCTACCTTTCCTGCCCCTGCAAACTGACGACTACACCTTGTAAAGTAATTGCGTCTTAAGATCCAACGCTCTCTGACCCATCCTTCGGCGAAAACTTGTTTATTCTATCCGAATTAAAGAATGTTGTAAAATAACCTCTTACAGATCGATTGCAGTGAGAACATTGACCGCCTTCCCTGTAATCAAACTCTGTTCCACAAGATGAATAGATAAGCTGAACTGCCTTCGTTTTAAAACCCTGAGCAGTCTACTGCGCCTCCCCTACCCGGCTCTGAGGAAAATCTTCATCTTTCTTCCGCGCTCTTAAGCATTCCACTACCATGTTTAAAATTAATCTCTGAATATTCCCCAGTTGTCCCTATATCCATGGGGATCTTCTATTTCAATGCGGAATTTTCTCATGCTTGTGTCCAGCCAGTGCTGATGCTATCAAGAGACATAATTCGAAATTTCGACACTCGAAACAAGAAAGAACAAGGGAGTTTCTCCAGGATCACGCAACACAATAAAATAATAGACTAGATTTTTATCTTTGATTCTCTCATGCTTTATAGACATAGGCCACATATGAAACAAACCGTCGCCAAACAACTTCTCTTTTCTCGGTTTAAGATTGGTTGTTTTAACCTCAACCTTGAATAATCTGTTGATTTCTTGGTTGGTGACGAGATTATCGATCCCCTTCGTGTTCCCGAGAGTTAATGTCGCAACATAGCCCCCTCTGCGTAAGCTGGGCTAACGTATGGAACTCTCCTGAGAGCCCTATCTGAGATTTATCCATCGTTTCCTATCAAATGTAAAATGTAAGCGGCTGAGCCTTTTTTGACTCCCCTACCCGGTATTAAGGTAATCTTATTCTTTGATAATAAAACGAATGGCATCGCCAGAGGCCCAAGTGTTGCCCCCATGACACCCCAGCGTGAAGGATAGCCCCGAGCGTTGGGAGTTAATGTTTCCTGGATGGTCTTCATGGCTGAGTTTGTGAAAAAGGGGTTCAGCTCCCTGTTGCAGTGGTAGAGATGATGGTTCGATTCCCGGTTCTTAGGTCAACCGAGACCAGGGCATTCAAAGTAAGGTCCGTGACGTAAGCGCGGCTCCTAGCCGGATCAAGCGCGATATGAAATGGGACCGAAAAGGAAGTTCCGGTTCCTATTGTGGCATCAGAGACGATAGTTCGGTCTCCGGTGATAAGGTCAACTGAGACCAGAGCACCCAAACCACCGTCGATCACGAAGGCCTGGATGTTCGCCGGATCAAGCGCGACACCCCTTGGAAGAGAAAAAACGGGTCCCGTTCCTCTTTGGGCGTTAGAAACAATTATTCGATTCCCGGTTCTGAGGTCAACCGAGATCAGGCCCAGGGCAAAGTCGGTAACAAAAGCACGATTGTTGGCCAGGTTAAGCGCGACACCAACTGGAGCGAGAAAAGGGGTTCCGGTTCCTGTTGTGGCGTCAGAGAGGGTAGTTCGGTTTCCGGTGGAGAGATCAACCGAAATCAAGGCATCCAATGTAAAGTCGATCACCAAGGCGCGATTATTTGCAGGATCAACTGCAACACCTCTAAGAAAAACAAAAGGAACTCCGGTTCCTGTTTGGCTATCAGAGATTAAGGTTCGGTTTCCGGTGGAAAGGTCTATCGAGACCAGAGCAGCAAGGCTAAAGTCTACAACATAGGCGCGGTTGTTCGCCGGATCAACCGCGATGCCCCTCGGAAAAGCAAAAGGGATTCCGCTTCCTGTCGTGATGTCAGAGACGATGGTTCGATTGCCGGTTCTTAGGTCAACCGAGACCAAAGCAGCAAGGCCAAAGTCTACAACGAAGGCGCGGTTGTTTCCTAGATCAACAGCAACACCCCTCGGTTCGATTAGCAATATAGTTTGTTCAATTAGGAGGGTTTCCGATTTTGTTTCGGTATTCCCAAGGCTATCCTGAGTACCGAAGGCGTTCAGGCCCATTGTAAGAATAAGCGTCAGTCCGATTAAAGATCTTTTTGTTTTCATGAATTCATTATAGAGCGATCTGCTAAAGGATTGCCCTACCCGGCCGCCTCAGAGTAAATTTTAAGTTGGGTACATTTGGCGATATGATCGAAATCTCGATCGTTGTGTAGTAGCGTGAGGTTGTTTTCAATGGCAATTGCAGAAATGATGCAATCCATCGTCTTTCGGATCGTCTTCCCCTGACGGCGGCATTTCCGAAAAATGTCGGAGCCATGCAAATAGGTTTCAACTCCCTTTGTTAGAAAGATCGGGAAGGTCAACAGGTGCCTCTGAATCTGTTCATGTGTTTGATCTTCTTTTATCCCTTGTAATATCTCAGTCAGATTGATGCCCGTGAGACAGAGAGACTCCTCCCCTTCTATGAGACGACGCAGTATACGGCCGGTCCCCGATCCTCGGAAGAAATCAATCCACACGGAGGAATCAACCAGGATCATATTCTGGTTTTCCGTAGTTCTGACAGCCTACCTTCCCAAACGACCTTCCCCTCAAGCTCTAAGAGTTCCTTCCGGCTTTTTTTGGCCACAAGCTCTTTTAAAGCAAAGTTCACCAGGTCTTTCTTGGTTTTGCATTTGGTTATTTTAAAGCCAGCCTCTACGAGGCGGTCATCCAACTCAATATTTGTCCTCGCCATTTGCTTCACTCCACATTTACATACACCATATATAGCACTAATTGGTGTATCAGGCAAGATCTTCCTGCCTTGAACCAAAGCGATCTTACATTAGTAACTTCGAAATGGGTGATGCATCTTCCTAGAACATTCCTCCAAGCCTTTTTCCCTGAAACCTTGTTTTTTGATATGACCCCATCTGTACAAGGTCGCTAATGAAAATCCTTGCGGTTGTCTATTGTGGTCGATCATGTGTGGGAACCACAAGGACAGGGCAGGTAGACCGCTTCAGGATACTCTCACAGGTACTCCCGATGAGCATGTTGTAAAGGGCTCCATGTCCATGAGACCCGACAACAATCATGTCTATCTCTAGCTTCTCCAATTCGTGTAGAAGAATTTCGGTGGGTGAACCTTCAAACATACGGGCTGTTACCTCGACTCGGGAATTTTTTAGCTTTTCCGCCTCTTTTTGTAAGACCTTGTGTTCATTTCGGATTTTTTGGGCAATCTGATCACGTGCATAGTCCGGGTCTAAGCGATCATCGCCCTCGTCATTCCTGAGGCTTCCCTTGTACTCAACCATCCCCCCACTGGGTTCCGTCACATGGAACAACCATATCTTCGCAGATAATCCGGATACTAAAGTTTCGACAACACGTAATATCTTCTGAGATGCTGTGGATAGATCAAGTGCAACCAATATATTCATTTTCTTCCCTCCCACTACATTATCGATCATCATTCCCTCTGTTTTTTTACACAAGTGAATCATACCCATTTTGAATTGAAGAAGGAAAGGTAAAGGACAAAAAATATAGATCGCCTCGCTCCAATTAGAAATGGATTCAGTCTACGCCCTGATCTGGATAGATCGAAAGTTGGGCAAGGGCTTCTTTGTTCGCCCCCTTCCCCTAAGATGCATCTATGATAAACGGGGATTGCCACTTTGGAGGTATGTCCCCGCAGAACGGTAATCATCGGCAGTAGATTCTGCATCAACTTTTCCCCGTACTCTTGGTTTTTGGATCATACACATAAGCCAACCTTTCAAATTAAATTCATTGTTTTTTACTGGAAGTGTGATTATTGAGTCTCTTCCTTTTATACAACATCTCATAGATAATTGGTGGATGATGTCATCATCTTTTACGTCGGCAGAGGTTACACTCTTTTCTAGAAGGGTTGACTAAATGAGCGGAAGCGGTATTCTAAAAATGGGTACACTCTTAGGATAAAATCTGTGAAAAATGTCCCGGGAAATTTATGAGTCACAAGGAAGCACATAGATCACATCGGATAGGCTGGTTACGTGCAGCAGTTCTCGGTGCCAATGATGGCATTGTTTCAACAGCAAGCCTTATCATTGGTGTTGCAGCGGCTCATACCGCGCATGAAGATATCCTTCTCGTTGGAATCGCCGGCCTAGTCGCGGGAGCAATGTCAATGGCAGCGGGGGAATATGTATCGGTTAGTTCTCAGGCAGATACAGAGAAAGCAGATATAGAGCTTGAGAAACGCCATATAAAAGATTACAATGCGTTTGAGCTGAAGGAACTCGCAAATATTTATGAAGAAAGAGGACTCGATTCGAGTCTAGCGGAACAGGTTGCAGAACAACTCATGGCTCACGATGCACTGGGAGCACACGCAAGAGATGAACTCGGCATATTTGAGAGGAGGAGGGCGCGACCAATTCAAGCGGCATTTTTATCAGCGGGCACATTCACCATTGGTGCCGCATTGCCATTATTTGCCGTATTGGCCACTCCTGAAGCTCAGCTTATACCGGTCGTCGCAGGATTGTCCCTAATCTCCCTAGCGGGTTTAGGGAGCCTTGCTGCACGTGCGGGAGGAGCGTCAATGACCATCGGCGCATTCAGAGTTACATTTTGGGGAACACTTGCTATGGGTTTAACCGCGGCAGTAGGTAGATTATTTGGAGGGCCTGCATGATGCGGATTGATGCCATTCACGTTTCTCGGTTCTGTCGCAAATTACCCCAGAGGACAAAAAGGGACTGAAGATCTCAGTCTCTAAGCTGCCAATGAGAAAAATTGTTGGGCGAAGGTCTTGGCCTTTGTGAATCATATGAACTGTTTCAATACCCTCCAGGGTGATCCTGGCGCTTCAGAATGATTTGAATCCAAGCATGGGTCGTATTTTCTTTTTGATGAAGCGGTGGTCTTGTTCGACAATATTATTGAGATATTTGCACTGTCTGATCTTGATTCGTTTTCGGTTTTCCTGATTATATATCCTGATCCCTGCTTTGTTGGCCCCACTCTTGTCGATGTTAATCTTGGAGGGTTTCTTTTGGAGTTTTATCGCCTTGTTTAGAAACCTCAGCACTGCCTTCCGATCCCGCTTTGCAGTGAGGATAAAAATCGTCCGGCCCTGCTTATCGACCGCGCGGTAAAGATACTTCCACTCCCCTTTGACGGATACATAGGTCTCATCCATTCGCCAACTCTGGCCAACAGGTTTCTTTTTCTTTCTAAATTCTTTCTCAATGAAAGGAGTGAACTTTAAAGCCCAGCGGTTGATCGTTGAGTGGTCCACATCGACGCCACGTTCTTCCATCATCTCCTCGATGTGGCGATAGCTCAAAGGATAAGCCAGATACCACCGGGTGCATAACAAAACAATTTCTTTCTCAAAATGATATCCTTTGAAACTCAGCATGAGGGCTCCAAGAGTATTGTTTAACCGCTTGATAACAATCTGAACTTTGCGACAGAACCTAACTGAGCCCCCTCAACCCAAAAGAAGTCGTTTCATTTGAAGAACTCTTGATGCATGCTCGTGAACACTACACCAACGAAACCCATTAAATGGAGGTACTAAATGAGAGCCGAAAAAATAGGAAAAACGATCAGAAAACGGGTTCCGAAAGAGCCAAGAGGAAAGAAGGTTACAGGGAAATGCAAAACCGTTCCTGATGGTCATTTCGAAGCATCAAGAACTTTTAGAGAGCCCATGACCCAAGAAGATTCAAACAAAGCAGAAGAATTTATCAGGAGATATCGAGAATGGTCCTGGAATAAAGCTCAATGGGACGCGTTTATCATGGGTGGAGCCGGCCATGTATTTCCAGTGCCGAGTCGTCCTGGGTCACCACCAAGCCAACCTCGGATAGTGAATACGGCTTGTATTAAAGCGGCACAAGAAGGATACGCTAATATTAAAAGATCCCTTAAAGAACTTTTAGAAACCAAATTCTCTTGCACAGACGAGGGATGTACGGGGCAAGCAAGATGTCAACGGAAGTTTAAATACAAAAAAACCTCCCCTGGTCGAGGAATATCTTATGTCGCAAGAGAGACTGTTTGCATCGTTACGGCAGTAGGAACCTGTGAGTGTCAATAGACTGACGGCGAAGAAATAAATGTACAATAAATACCGCTTTTTAGATTCCACGTTGGATTCCAAAACAAGGGATCGGTGCAGGGAGAACGTTGAAAAAATCATAAAAGCCGAGGATATAATTTGCCCATGCGGTGACCTAATGGTACTCGTTAATTTCCAGGGTAACTCTGAACCAAGGTTCGGTGCAATGGTCAGGTGCGGGTGTGAGAATCTCAAGCCCAGGGTTTTTTATTTTTCTTTGGGGTATAGGCCTGATGGGGAAGTAACAGAGAACCAATATGCGTGATGTAAGCGATGGGTCTGATGATAACCTGGAATGTGAATGTGGGCATAAAAAAATGGTTCACTATCCAAAGAACCGATTCTTTCCGAGATGTACGGGTGCAGTCCCGGAAGGACCAAAAGATAAAAGAAAGATTCCACGGTATAGGGCAAATGCTTGTCCCTGCAAGGGGTTCAAGGAGAAGGGATAGGGGGATGGCAATGTGCGCGATGGTGAGATGCGGATGTGAGAAGCTCAAGCCCAGGATTTTTTACTTTTCTTTGGGGTATAGGGGCGAAGGGGAATAATGGAGAAACAATATGACCGATAAACCCAAGATTCCTGACACTATACCAGTATGTATATGCGGACATTACAAAGCTATGCATTATTCAGACAGAAGCCTTCTCATTGAACCCCAGCCAGGGGAGACAAGCATTTGTATTGGTGTCGCCCCAGCCGGGACTAAAGTTAAAAGGGAAGCCCCTGACGAAATGCCAAACGCTTGCCCATGCGTGAGATTCAAGGAGAAGGTTTAGAGGGATGGAATATGCTTGATGTAACCGATGTCCCTGACCACGAAACGGAGTGCGAATGCGGACATGTTGGATCGTTTCATTATGAAGGTGGTTGCAGGGGTGCCGTCTCAAATGGGGCCAAAGATGAAAGTGGGAGACCTCAGTCTAGGAGAAATTGTTCCTGCAAGGGGTTCAAGGAGAAGGCTTAAATAAATGGTTCTGTCGCAAGAAACAAATAACCGGCATTTTATGTCGTGCAGAGGCATCCCAAGCCGTTGAGATAACTACGTATGCTTTATCAGTATTAGGCCGTAAATTGTAATTTGCGACAGAACCATAATTCTTATGTCCCCAAAATTTGTGCTCCTCTTGTCACTCCACTTTTGCGGGCATGTTACCCGTGTCATTCGTGTCGCTCTTTCTCTCCGCATTCCTTAGAATATCCCATCCATAAAGGTGTTTAGTTGCAAGATAAAGCCTCACCACTCGACTACTTCAAAATCATTTGTTTTTGGACTGTTAGAAATGTACTCTAGGTCCTATTAAAAATCAACCACTTAAGCTTTGTTTAATGGGCCGGGTTTTTGGAACGGGAAGGCAAGGAGTAATCTTACAAACCGACAACTTTGTGGATAAGATATTTTGAGGAATTCGAGTAGTAATAAATCATACCTCCTATTTGAGGCACTATATTTAAGAGGGATTGTCTCAAATTGAATGGGAAAATCGAAAAAAACAAGACAGTATTCCTAATTCTGTCTCAACGGATTATTTATAGTAACGTGGATTCAAGTTTGAAGTGTAACGGTTAAAGAAGTAAAGGTATTAAAGAATACCTCATAGGGGGTTCTAAATCCCAGTGATTTTCTTGGGGGGTGGTTGAGTTTTGTTGGTCACGGTGGTCAGATCCCTGTGTTTGGGAAAATACTGTCGGATTAATCCATTGGTATTTTCGTTTAAACCACGCCCCCAAGGGGCATACGGATGAGCAAAGTATATCCGGGTTTCCAGGTCCTTGGCCATGCCTTTGTGGTCGGTAAATTCCCGGCCATTATCGTAGGTGATCGTATGTACTCGATCTTTATTTCGGACTGCTCCAGCTGTCTTGTGGAGAACAGCTTGTATGACCGTATATAGCGATTTACGCTCAACCAGTGTGACCAAGGCGCCTTTGTGCCCTTTGCCGATGACGGTATCCCCTTCCCAGTCACCGAAGCGTTTCCGGGCATTGACAATCGCGGGGCGATCGTCGATCGAAACTTGGTTCGGAATGCTGCCGCGGCGGTCATAGTAGCCATAGCGCTTACGCCGGACCTTTTGGCAACGCAGAGAACGGTACAGGTCACCGCCTGAACGTTTGTCTGCATAAACTTACTGGTAGATCCACTCATGGCTGATACGACCTCTTTGTT
>LWDU01032157.1_pt1 | contig 19592 bp, 16 predicted proteins | sample 727161 | NCBI WGS metagenome assembly LWDU01 (sample SAMN04566230, study PRJNA314399) | hydrothermal vent metagenome | isolation source: deep sea hydrothermal plume seawater | place: Mexico: Gulf of California, Guaymas Basin | collected 2004-07-11
ATTATACCGGTGCAAGAGTTTGGACAAATAAACCAGCAAGCGGTGCAATGAGAGGGCATGGGGCAGTCAATACAAGATGTGCAGTAGAAGTTGGTCTTGACCAAATGGCTGAGGATTTATCAGTTGACCCAATTGATTTGAGGCTAGCAAATTTGTTACCACCACATAGTAAGACTATCAGTGGATTTAGAATTACCAGCAATGGCATGCGTGAAGCACTTGAAAGAGTAAGAGACCGTTCTGATTGGGATAACAAATTTAGACAATTACCTCTCGGTAAAGGAATTGGAATTGGTTGTGGGTTTTTCATTAGCGGCTCAGGCTTGCCGATTCATTGGGACCCTAACAAGTTCCCACATGCAACTGTTCACATCCAAGTGGACATGGATGGTGGTGTAACAGTTCATTCTGGTGCTGCAGAGATTGGTCAAGGTTCCACTACTGCAGTAGCGCAAGTGGTTGCTGAAGTATTAGCACTACCAATAGAAATGATTCACGTTCGCTCACATGAAAGTGATACCAGTCCTGTTGACCTTGGCTCTTATTCTAGCCGTGTCACTTTCATGAATGCAAATGCTGCAATTCGCGCAGCCATAGAGATTAGAGATATGTTACTAAACGCTGCTTGGGAAATGATTGGATATCATCCTGACCTTTTGGTTCTTAACGATAGGAGAATCTACTACAAACATGACCCATCTATTGGTGTTTCATATCTCAAAGCATTGCACAAAGCGCAAGAGGACAAAGGGGCATTAATTTCCAGTGGAGCATATCGTTCACCTCCAATGGGTGGTGTTCACAAAGGAGCAGCAGCAGGATTAGCGCCTGCATATTCATTCTCCGCATATGTTGCAGAAACTGATGTTGATATCGAAACCGGCCAAATAAAATGTACAAATGTTTGGGCAGCCCATGATTGTGGTAAAGCATTGAATCCTTTGGCTGTAAAAGGACAGATTATTGGTTCTTGTCACATGGGGCTTGGACAAGTGATTTCAGAAGAAATGGTCTATGGGCGAACAGGACATTTACAGAATGCCAATCTGTTAGAATACAAGATTCCATCAGTCCATGAAATGCCACACGTTGAGCCAATTATCGTAGAATCATGTGACCCCGAAGGCCCATTTGGTGCTAAAGAAGCGGGTGAAGGACCGCTATTGCCGATATTACCTGCAGTAGTTAATTCAGTCTACGATGCAATTGGAATTAGAATTAATGATTTACCATTGACTCCAGATACCGTATTTTTTGCAATTGAAAAGAAAATGAAGGCTCTATCGGTTGACGATCCGCTTGAATTGGATAGTCCTAGATTGACTCATTCTGCTATGCAACAAGTTGTAGTTGACAGAGCAGTACAGCATAAGGTTAGAGATATTGCACGACAAAGAAGTGATGATACATCACCATATGTTAACGGAGTTTTGTTTGGCTTTGACCCAAATATCCCCCTAGAAGACCAAGTTGAAGGTTGGAGGGCAGCAACAGAACCTCTTCCAGAACAGTTAGCAGAACTTGGCTTTGCTGGAAAGGCATGGCTCAAAAAAGAACAACGACAGATGGGAGGTGAGAATTGATGTTAATGCCTCCTTTTACTCTACATCACCCAACTTCCGTTGAACAAGCATGTGAAATTGCACAGCAACTAATGGAAGATGACCAACAATTTGATTGGGTTGCTGGTGGTACAGATTTGATTCCAAATTACAAATGGCACATAAACACAAAACCTCATGTCATTTCCCTTGCTAAAATAGAAGGTGTAAATACCATTTCTGCTACAGAAATTGGTTGTATGGCACGATTATCAGATTTGACTGAAGCCAATGGAGCACATCCATTGATTGCTGAAGCATCCTCAAAAGTGGCATCATCGTTAATCCGAAAGAATGCAACACTTGGCGGAAACCTTTGCCTCGACACTCGTTGTTTTTGGTATAAGTGTCATAAGGCAGACTGTGGAACTGGTGCTGATTGCAGGGTAATTTCTAATCAAAACACACTATGTGTTGCCACATACCAAGGAGACCTCGCTCCTAGTTTGATGGTCCTAGAAGGAATAATTCACATCGTCGGTCCTTCTGGAGAAAGGCAAGTTCCTATTCGTGATTTTTACCAGTTAGATGGTAAGAAAAAGAATATCCTTGAAGCGGGTGAGTTTTTGCTCAAGGTCACACTTCCTAAAGAGTCCAAACAAAGAATCGGTTGCTACCAAAAATTGCGTGTTCGTAATTCTTGGGATTGGATTGCAGGCGATGAAAAATCGCTGCTCATTGCATCCACCGCTTTAGAATCAATTCCTAAGATGCACGATGAGCAAGTCTCAGAAGCACTATTAGAGGGTTGGAATGGTGCTGAAAGCGTCAAATCACTTTCAATGGCAATTCAAAAATCAATAAAGCCAGTAAACAATACCACGCTGACTCCAAGATATAGAAAAAAGATGGTTCGTGTGTTAACAAAGCGGGCAATTGAAGGTTTTTTACAATGAGGTGGTTATTTGATTAATACAAAGGGTAGAACAATAATAGCAATTTTCATATTGATGTTAATGCCGATTACAATTAATACATCAGCACAATTTTCTCAAAGTTGGGAATTAGGTTGGGTTACTGATGTTGATGGGAATTATGAAGTTGAGATGGAGGCTGATTGGGATATTAGTGGAGAACTAGTCATCTTTATTGAAAACTCTCGTCAAAGTGAGTTAAATGTTAATTTCGATTTAGAATGGGATTCAGATATACCTTTTATTGTTGATGGGCCAGAGACAGGTACTGTAGCAGGAGGGGAGAATCTTTCTTTCACCTTTACATTAACAGATAATAGCGCACTTGACATACGAAGTTTCAGTCCTTCAGATACATATGTTCTAACATTGACTGCCGAAGAAGTAGTATCCGACCAAACAGTATCAAGTCAAGACCTTGATGCAGGGGTTAAGTTGCCAAAGAATTTCAATCTACAACCTGATAGTGTCGAAGATCAATCCATGTATTCAAACACCTGGATTGAGGTTGAAGTATTAGTTTCAAATTGGGGAAATTATAGAGATGCGGTGACAAGTGCCGATATTGAAATTAGAAGTTGCCCGAACCTCAAAGCAGAAGGTTTGGAACAATTTGACAATCTGGTTGTAGAACCTACTGACTTAGATAATAATGTCGCAAAAGGATTTAATGTTAAATTCGTAGCTTCTGCAAGCCATCCAGACAGAACTTGTGAAGTCACGTTCTCGGTGATATCAGAAGGTGATGAAAGAGTACGTTCAACAACATTTGACCTCAAAGTCTCAGCAGTAGAAGTTGTTGTTGATGACCAGTCATCTGACGGGGGCTCATCGAGCGGCGACGGATTAAGCGAAAACACTAGCAATTTAGCGTGGTTTGGCCTCTATGAATTATTATTCATTATTCTTTTTGCCACATACGCCTCTAAACGTTGAGCAGTGAGGCATTTTTGCAATTATCAATGCCGATATTATTATTCAAAAAAATCACCAATCTCATCCACCGCAATTATCCGGCGTATTATTTCCACATTCCGGCATTATTCGCCCAAAACGAATAGAAAGAGGGGGGCCTTTCAATAATTGAAAATGCGCAGTGATGGACAACTATTATGAGTGGAGCGAAGTTCCGACGAATGCTTGTATTGAGTTATGCTTGTGCAAACACCGATGGAGAGAATGAAATGGCAGAGAGCGAGGGTTCCCGTTTTAGCCTTGAGACATGGCTGATGGCCGGCTTAATTTCATCGTTATTACTGTCAACAGTCGTGATTGCTTTAGTTTCTTCAAACAAGGAAACAGTATTCTCTCCATATGACAATAGCCCAGAACATTCCGACCAACAGTTAACAGTTATGCGTTCAGATTTAGGCGACGGTGGCTTCGGCTACAATGTTGCTAATACCATGTCAACTCCAATGCTGGTTAATGATTGGAAAGAACCACACCGCACAATGTTGATTATTGCTGCACCAGAGAAACCATTCGATTCCGCTGAAGCAACAGCACTGTATGATTTTGTTGTAAACAAAGGCGGTAAAGTAATTCTTGCAGCAAATAGTACCAATGCACAATTGGTTGCTGAAGAGTTTGGTGTCAAATACTTTGATGCGTCTGTTGTTGACCCTTACCAATATTATGAGGTTGCAGATGAAAAAGGTGAACGTTTGCAACCAGACCAAAGAAGGCTTTGGTCAGTTGCAAGTATTGATAGAGAAGTATCTGAGATGGGCGAAGAATCTAGGATTCCTTGTAGTCAAACAATGATCACTAACCAACAAATCAGTAATTGTAGAATGCCAGTACTATTTCACCGCCCAACAGCAATCCAGGTATTGGATGAACAGGCTGACACTGGTCGTGAAATCAGTGTATTAGCGCACGCATCAACTCCGGCATTCATCGCTCGCCATGATATGGATGTCAACAATGAGAATAACCCAAGACTTGGTGAAGGAAAAACAGGACTAATCGTTCGTATTGACTATCCAGTAAACAGTGGGACTATCATTGACAAGAGGCCTAATAACGACGTTGGTGAAATTGCAGTAACAGGAAGTATTGTATTCGTTTCAGACCATTCAGTATTCGCCAATCATCTGTGGAATATTGACTTAGCGGGAGAAACTGGTAAGCAACAATGCACTTCACCACTATATGTCAACAATAATCACAAATGCTGGAGTACTTCAAGTAGTGGATTATCCGCTTCGCAAGGAGACACACAATGGTATGGCAACTCTCAATATTTCTCTGCACTAATCTATGACATGATGGAATTTAACAACGAAGAAATGTCAACAACCATCACCAGTCATCCAGACCAATTCAATTTGGTATTTGATGAAAGCAGACACGTTTCCAGCGCTTTGAGTATGCCGTTTACTGAAGCCATGGGTGCAATTGTATTACTTACCAGCGATGTGGTATTGAAGTGGTTGATTATTCTCAATCTCTTCGCCCTTCTATCCATCGCAATCATGGTTGTACCGGAGAAGGAAAATTGGAGACATGTCTTTGATTTGACTCGCTTCCGCGAACGCCCTAACAAAGTTGACGCTTCACAATACCACATGCGCACAAGAGAAGCATTGCTCTCTAAGGTGCGCCAATTTAATGACTTGACGCACGATGAATTCGCGCTCAAGAGCCCAGCGGAAATAATGCAATTAGTCCGCGACCCACGATTGGTTGAATTGATCAGCAGTAATCGTGCCTACTCCAATGAAGAACTAAGGGAAGTAATCCCGCAGATTCGACGTTGGGGAAAATGAATAGGAGGAAATTGACATGCAACCACCAGCACCACCAGCAGCCCCAGCAGTTCCTGCACCAGCGGCACCTGTGGCCCCTGCAGCGCCTATGCCTGCCCCTGCTCCTGCGGCACCAATGCCAGCAGTAGCACCAGCAGCGCCAGCGCCAGCAGCACCAGCCCCAATGCCAGCAGCTACTGCCAAACCAAGACATCAGAGCACACCTGAGGTCCGAGAACGCCTAAAAGCAGTCGGAATGATCGCATCAGCGATTTCCGCGGAAATTCAAAAGGTAATTATCGGAAAGGCCCACGTTATTGATAACGTGCTGGTCAACATCCTCGCCAACGGTAACCTTCTGTTCGAAGATTACCCAGGTTTGGCTAAGACTCTGATGACAAATACCTTTGCCGATGCACTCGGCTGTGACTTTAAGCGTGTACAATTTACACCGGATTTGTTACCAGCTGATATCACCGGTACTAACATCTATGATGCTAAGAAGGGAGAGTTTACTTTCAAGCCAGGACCTTTGTTCTGTAACCTTCTACTAGCGGACGAGATTAACCGTGCTCCACCAAAGACTCAAGCGGCTTTGCTTGAGGCTATGCAAGAGAAGCAAGTTACAATCGGAACAGTAACCCACAAGTTACCTGCACCATTTATTGTAATGGCAACTCAAAACCCTGTAGAGCAAGAAGGTACTTACCCTCTCCCTGAAGCACAACTTGACCGTTTCATGTTCAAGATGTCCGTAGGATATCCTGACCGTGCTGATGAAGACGAAATTCTATCCCGCCGTATTGCTCGTGGAAAGGATGCAGTTGATGTCGATGTAATTACTGACCCACAACGAGTTATTGCAATGCAACAAGCTTGTGAAGATGTATATGTTGACCCAGCACTTCGTATGTACATGGTAGAAATCGTAGCAAGAACCCGTGAGGACCCTCGTGTTCTCGTCGGTGCTTCCCCTCGTGGTAGCCAAGCGCTTCTGAAGACTTCCCGTGCATCAGCCGCTCTACGTGGCCGTGACTTCGTTACACCTGATGACATCAAGTCAGTTGCAGAAATTGCAGTTGCACACCGTCTCATCCTCAAGCCCGAACACCAAATTAAGGGTCTTGAACCAGGTGAAGTTATCCAATCAATTTTGCGCGAAGTACCAGTGCCAACTGTTTGAAACTAAACGCTGTAATTGATAAAGAGGTGTTTTAGATGTGGAGTCGTAAATCAGCAATGTTGGGAAGTTTGGCTGTGTCCATGTATTTACTTGGACTCACCCTACGTAATACCCAACTTGTTACTATTGCCGTAGTCATCTTTGTTTTCCTTACCTGGGCCGCCCTTTTCGGTGGCCATGCTGACGTCGCAAGTACCGGGCGTCGCGCAGATGAATGGAAGGGAGAAGAAGGAGTTTCGCTAGGCAATGTCTCCGCAATGCGTAAATTATCGAGCGCTCGTATTTTCGAAGACGGGGAGCTAGATGTAACGTTGCGAATGCAAAACCACTCATCATTATCTAAGATATTGGAGGTTAGAGATAGAGTTCCAGAAGTAATGAGAATCAAACAAGGTTCTAATTACATTTTGATGGAACTTGGTCCTCGCCGTGAAACAATGATTGAATACACTGTTGAATGTCCACTACGTGGCTTCTATAGTCTAGGTCCTGTGGCTGTCAGGATCCAAGACGCTTTCGGATTATTTCACAAGGAAAAAGAATTGCATGTCTACAATGATTTCCTTGTGTTCCCTAAGATGGAAGACCTTAGCGATACATTCGTCAAGTCTCGTGTTCCGAAGATTTTCACCGGTGCGGTAAATATCAGACAACCAGGTCCTGGTTCAGAATTCTATTCACTACGTGAATATTTTGACGGTGATTCCTTTAGATCAATAAATTGGGCAGCATATGCCCGTACTGGTAAATTGATGGTCAATGAGCGTGAACGTGATGCGGTATCCGATATCATCATCATCGTTGATTCAAGAGCAGTTTCTGAAACTGGTCCCGTTTCCAGAAATGCCTTAGTATATTCAACAAGAGCTGCAGCATCATTGGCTAAGTTTTTCTTAAGCCGTCGTGACTCTGTTGGCGTAATTACCTATGGAAATGAAGTTATTAGTGTGGATAGAGATACTGGAAAGAAGCAACTATACATTATTCTAACCAAGTTATCAGGTGCTGTTGCTGGTGGTAATATTCCATTGCAAGTAGTAGTAAACAGAATAATGCCTCACATCAACAGAGGTAGCCCGATTATATTCTTGTCAAATCTTGAAGATGATCCAACCATTATTAATGCATTGCGAGACTTTAGAGCAAGGAATTTTGATGTTACTGTTCTTTCACCTTCATCCCTAGAATTTGAGTTTGATGCTAAGCGTCTTGATAGAACTGGATATGAAGTAATGAAGACTGAAAGAGATGTATTAATCAGCGAATTAAGAGGTCTAGGAGTCAATATTATGGATTGGGAGCCTGATATGCTACTATCTACAGCACTTGCAGGGGCAAGAGGATTCTGAGGTGAAATAATGACTATCAAGACGGAAAGACTGTTCGTTCAGCAGCTCCATCAAGAAAGAAAATGGCAGGACAAATGAGTCTTGGTTCTGAAATCCCAAAGGACGCTATTCCATCAGTTGAAATCCCATCCTTCATCGAGAGTCTATTAGGTGGACCTCTCGTACCAAAGATGAAATTTTTGCCACCAGATAAGATGGTGCAAAACCTTCAGATTGGAGTGTATGGAGTACTAATCGCTCTTGCACTTCTAACATTTATTGTCTCACCAGAAGAAGGATCAATCTGGTACATGATGACAGGAAGCCTTGGATTTGCGTTTATTATGCAAATGCTGATAATCACTACAGCAACAGTTGTTGGTTTCTGGGGAACATTCCAAAGAGATGCTCGTTTTTCCATTGCAAGCAATCTATTATTCATACTGGCAATTTTACGATTCGCATCATCAAAGGTAACTTTGTCAAATGATGTGTTTGGATTGTCGGATAGTCCAACAATGTTATCCATTTTGGTCGTTGTTTATTCAGTACTTCTGATAATGTATTTCGAGTTATCAAATGGAGTGATTAGATACTCAATGTTGGATACGAGTATTCGTACCAATGAAGTATACGTTATGAATCCAAAGAAGATTGTTGGAAAGTACCACCGTTCGCTCATTCTGAATCCTATTCTTGCTACAATTCTAGCATTGATTGTACTAAATGCAAATAAAATTTTACCATTAATTGTTAGTATCTTCTCTGAAGATGTTGCAATGCGTATGGAAGAATCAGTTGAATTGATTTCAGTTTATGGTGTTGCACTTGGCACATTATTTGTATTCTTGGTTGTAGGTGGATTATTTGCATTGAATCTTCCAACCCACTTGCAGAATTACCGAGAGAATAAATCAGAGTGAAATAATATCTCTTCATTGATGAAGAGTATTGCATAGATTGAATCTTTCACACATCTCGACTAATATCGATTTAATGTCTATTTCTTTAGCCAACATTCTCAAAGAGTGAGGAGATTGACTGAGTAATTCCAAATCCCATCTATTGTCAAGTTCATCAAATAATGATAGTTGCTCTTGTTCGGTTCCATTTCCTACCAGAGAAATCATCGCTGAATATGTTTCAACACTGGGGCTTTGGAAATGCTTTGTTACAATTTGTTGAGATTTGCTAAGGTCGTGCTGAGAAATAATTAGTTTCAATTCACCAGGTTGAGAATGTAAATGCCAACAAGTAATATCCTCGTTTGAGAAATCCACCAACAATTGGCCCAAATTCTTGCTTTGTTCTTCAAGAGAGAGAATATCTATGGATAAATATGCCACACTTGCAAGGCAGCCAACACCTTTTACTCTATATTCATCATAGATATCAGGCCCAATGACTGTTTGTGCAAATTCCTTTTCTCGGTAGAGATGCATTATTTCCAAAGGAATCCCTACAGATGCCAAAGGTTCTACAGTTGCAGGGTGAAGAACAGGAGTATCCAATCTGGAAAGTTCCATCGCTTCTCCATATCCAAGGTAATGGATAGCAGTTGTTTCAATTCCCCAGCGTGGATTTATTGGCAATACTCCAGCAACATCTTTCCACAGAATTACCTTTTCAGCATCAACAATATTTGCAATTGCAGTAGCCGTATGGTCGCTACCACCACGTCCTAGTAACGCTAATTCTCCATCAACACCTTGTCCAAACCAGCCAGTGATAACCGGTGTTCCTTGCAAAGCCGAAAGGTCAAGATTATTTTTTGATGATTCTAAATCAACAGTAGGCGCTTTACCACTTCCATTTAATCTCAAACCTATATCCTCTGCTCCTAGTGCTTAGGAAATGAGATACTACCAGTGCACTCAATCTTTCTCCAGCAGCCAGTAATCGATTCTTTGCTACATGATCTTCTGGTTTCACTGCAAGTTCAACCAATGATGTTTCAATTCCTTTTAGAACAGCATCGAATAAATGACCTAGAGTTGACTCGGCCAACCCAGGAGAAAAACGAAGGTGCTGTTCTTCTAAATCATGCACTAAGCGACCAGCATAGCGAGGTTCATGCGATGCTCTAAGCAATCTATCAGTAGTTCCCCATAATGCAGAAACAACAAGGATTGCTTGGCCATTGGTTTGTTGAATCACCTGTGAAATCCGTTCAAGGTCTGAAGAATCTCGTAAACAAGAACCTCCAAATTTGTGAACTGTAATCATTTCCTTAGTCATCAAAATAGCCACCTCTCAATGCTAAATCAGTCAAAATAAAAGTTGCCATCGCTTCAACAACTGCAACGGCGCGTGGCCCAATTACCGGGTCATGTCTTCCTTTCACTACAAGATATTCTTCAGTTCCAGTTTCTAAATTCAAAGTTAATTGTGGCTTTGCAATACTCGAAGGTGGCTTGAAAGCAATGTTAATTTTTAATGGTGCCCCACTGGCCAATCCAGCGATTGCCCCGTCAGGAGATTCACCCTTCAATATCATTATGCTGTGAACCGCGCATTTGTACAGCGTTGAAACCTCTACCAAATTCAACACCTCTGGCTGCAGGAATTGCCATCATTGCTCTAGCAAGGGCCGGTTCAATGCCATCAAACCAAGGTTCTCCTAAACCGAGAGGTAAACCAGAAATGCATAGTTCTACTTTACTACCAACAGAATCCAATTCACCCCTAAGAGTTGTTAGATATTGTGCCATTGATTTAGCTGCAATTGGATCTTTACATCTCAAATTAATACAATCTTCATTTTGCCAATCATCTGGGCAAGATTGGATATCGCGAGCAGTAATATTGCCAATAGCCGATACATGTGCTTCAATTTTCACCCCAATTTTGTCAATAAGGGGCGCTAATATCGCTGCAACTGCAACGATTGGTGCAGTCAATCTAGCGCTTGAGGTGCCACCACCTCTAAAATCAGCCTTTCCTTCAGTTTTTATGTGCATTAACAGGTCCCCATGTCCTGGCCGAGGGTGATGTGGGAGAAATGAATAATCACTTGATTTTACATCGTTATTTGCAATTCTTATTTTGCATAGTTTACCATTCGTCATTCCATTTTCCACGCCGCTCAAAATTTCAACATTGTACCAGGTTTGCGTTTATCCATTGCACGTTGGATAGCATCTGCATCAATAATGATGCCAGAAGGTATTCCTTCAACGATTGCACCTACTTCGGGGCCATGGCTGGTACCAAATAGGGTCAAACGAATGGCTTGGCCGATGCTCATTTGCATACTTGACTCATCCAAGCCAGCAAACACTGTTTGAATAATGTGTTTGTTGCTCATTCAATTTCGTCTTGGACATCGTCAGCGTTGAGGAATTTTGTTTCAATTAACTTAATATCAGGATATCTTGTAGTATACCATTGCCTCAGTCGTTCACAGGTTGGTTTACTGATAGACGGAGCGACCACTACAATTGCGGAACCAGAACCTGTCATTCCAGATGCCCTTGCGCCATTGACAAAAGCATCATTTGTTAATTTTCTAGCAGATGAATCCGAGATTATCCCAACCATTGCCCTGCCATTCCAAGTCAGTGCAACAAGTTCTTGGCCTTCTTGAATTGCATTTAATGCATGAACGAAATTTTGGTGTTGTGTTGCGAATGCTTCAGGGGTAGGTCTTGATTCACGTTCCCCCCTAGTCAGAATTAACACAACCCAATCATCAGCAGGAGGTCCCGAACCCTCCATCAGTATTCCCTCTTCAATCGTTTCAGCATTAACATCGATTAATTTCCAACCATTTGTTGCGCAAGCCCAAGAATCATCAATAGAACCGGTAATGGAAACACCAGCTTCCAGTTGTGCTTGAGCAGACATCAGTACGATGTCTTTGTCTTCTAATTCCATTTCCATTGAATTATTCAGTGCACGTAGTGCAGCGATTGAAACAGCGGCAGATGATTTCAAACCCTGCCGAGGTGGAATTTTTGAAGCGACAGCCCAATGCAAATCACTCTTTTCTAATTCATTCGGTAATGAATGACCGCTAGCAACCCATATATTGACGACCGCCTCTAGCAATCCATCAGGGTCGGATAATGTTCTTTTGCTTTCTTTGTCTAGAAGGCGTACTGCGACTGGTAAATCAAGAGCCATACTACATCCATAGCCCAAGCCAGCAGCATGAAGAAGACTACAAGCGCCATGTGCTTGTCCCTTTCCAATTACCGCCATTCATCTTCACCTCTCAACTACTTCGCTTGGTACCGCAACACCGATATGTCGGGCATCGGGGCTACTCCACCCTAGAACATTTTCGCCAATGGTTAAATCAGTTACGGCTCTTAATTTTCTCTGGAGGGTGACTAAACGGACAGTCTCTGCTTGTTGCATGAAGACTTGAGCCTCTTTATCATTTGTATTCTTGAAAGAGAATAATATCATGGGCCTTCGTTCAATTTTCAATCGTCCTACGGTGGCGGATTTACAAGTTTGTGAATCAGAAACAATCAATACTTCATCACCTGCTATTAGTTCACTCAAATATTTCGTTGTTCTATTTGCCATTACGATATATGCATGAGGCGGTCCTGCATTTACTCTAAACGGACGTGATGGAACATAATCAGAAGCAAGCGTTTCACCATGTATTAATACCATGCAGGAAGAACTTGAACCAATTAGCATTCCCTCTCCAATTTCCAAGAGGCTTGTCAAATCAATACAATATCTATCCGACACACCTCCAGATTCAATATTTGTAATCATTAATGGCTGCAGTTCAATATTTCCGATATCTTTGACAGCACTAATTGGTTCAACAATTTCTCCACGTTGTGATTTTGCAATCAATGCAGAATCAATCATTTGCTGGTCTGGCCTAATCACCAAAGCATCAACGCCAATTTCTAACGCAAAAGCAGCACCCTGTGCTTCTGCAGGGGTACGAATCAATGCAGCAATTTTGGTAGGACTTCCAGCACAAGCGGCAATGATATTCTCTATTGGAATCATCGACCAGTCTTCAAATTCTAGTAATAACCAATTAACACTTCCAACCAAGGAACGAGCTTTATTTTGTCCATCTGCTCCATTGATATTGATTATTTCACCAATGACCTTACCGGCTTGAATAATACTTTTCCCATCGCTGTTGATAAGGGGAATATCGGTATTATTAGAGTGTTCTATAGATTGGATAATACGATCGATTGACTCTATACCGTAGTTTGATAATTCGGCAAGGTTATTGCGATTATCCAGCCACACTTCCATTCTATCACCTCATAGACCACATGCAGAAATAGCATCGTCAACAGAGTAATCCTGATGAACTAACAAAACGATAGCCTTTGCCATTTTTTCAACTTCAGGATGAGAAAATACTTGTCTCCCCATACAAACTCCGCTTGCACCACTATCCAATGCAGTTCGCACCATTTTTAGAATAGACAATGAATCTCCAGTTGAAGGTCCGCCAGCAACTAACAATGGTATTGGAACACCTTGACAAATTTGTGAAAAACTTTCAGCATCACCAGTCCATACCGTCTTTGCAGCATCACATCCAAGTTCAAAAGCAAGTCGAGCAGCATGGGCATTTCCAAGCGTAGAATCGCCATCCATAATACTCAAATTTTCACCTCTAGCATATATCATGCCAAACATCGGCAATCCCAATTTGTAACTTTGGCGGCTGATCTCGCCCATCCTTTCAATCATGTCAGTTTCATTTGGACTACCAATATTTACCTGGCATGAAACGCCAATCCCCCCTCTTGTTAGAACCTCGTCAGGATGCCCTACAAGCACTTTATTTGCAATATCGGGCCCAGCATGCCTTGTTGAAACTGACAAATGTACTACCATATTTGTGTTTGTGCCTTGGCATAGGTGGGAATAATGACTAACAACACCTTTTTGGGCGAGTATTACATCAACTCCAGCGGAGATTAATGCCTTTATTGTTCCTTCAGTATCTACCAAACCATCTACAGGGAAATCAGATGCTCCATGATCAATTGGAATCCATACCCCTCTGCCATTGGGCAATAGTTTCTCAAGGCGTGTAGCCCTATCCATGCCACTCCCACGAGCATCATAGGGTCAAGGTTTCGCATGAGTATTCACCACGAATAATTCATAAATCATGGGATTAAATTTTTCTTAATGATTCCGCAGCCCAATTCATCAAATTTGCTTCTGCTCTGCTGAGGTGTTCTTGTAGTGTTGAGCGAGGAATCTTCAAATTCTCAGATAATTGCCTCAAACTAGTCTTTCTCGGTGTTTGATAATAGCCTACAGAACACGCTGCAATTACACATTCTCTCTGTTTCTCGGTTAGCAGTTGCTCTAATGCCCCACCATCATCAACCATTTCAACAACCTTCACATGATCTGGTGGTAAAAACAATCTACAAGTTTTCAAGAAATTGGAAATCCCTTGCGGCACCCCTCTAACGGTAATTTCCATTCCATCACCTCCGAATGAATATGGTGGGATGATGTGAATATCTTGGAAATCTATCGCAGCTACCGAAAGAGGATGAGAATTCCAAATAACAAGGTGACCGGCTCCGCTTTTTTCTAAATAAGAATCCTCAAATGTCAAAAATGGAATCTCATTCAAATCATCTGGTCCCTTCCCTTCTTTGAATGTTGGAATAATTAGTTGGCGAACCCCTTTCTCACTAACATCTAAATGTGCAACCACTTCTAATTTGGAGGCTATTTTTGCAATAGAGGCATATTCTGAAGTTGCAATGCTTTGCGCATTCCAAGAAATATGTGCCTCTCTCATACCACCACCATGCAGTTGATACTATTAACATCATTGACACAAACCGTTGTACTGAATAACATAGGTGATGCTTATTAACAAGGCTTGCCGTACGATTATTGTTGGGCAAGGCCCATTCTGGTGAAAGTATGTCAATAGTAGAATTGAAAGGAATTAGTAGGATTTATGGCGATGGAGATACTGAAGTTCGAGCCCTCGACAATGTAGATTTAACAATAAAGTCTGGAGAAATAGTTGCATTATTAGGTCCATCGGGCTCTGGAAAAACAACATTGTTGAATATTATTGCAGCATTAGATACTCCAACCGCCGGTAACTATTCATTCATAGGCAATGATGTTGACTTAGGCAATGTCGGTAAAATGACTGATTTCAGAAAGAAAAACATTGGGTATATCTTTCAATTTTTCAATCTAGTAGGTGACTTAACTGCTCTGGAAAACACCATGCTGGTACAAGATTTATCTGGTAAGAGAGATAAAAAGTATGCACTAGAATTACTGGAAAGGGTAGGCCTCAAAGGACTTGAAGATAGGTTTCCTTCTCAAATGAGCGGAGGGCAGAGACAAAGAGTAGCAATCGCTAGAGCACTTTCAAGCCGTCCAAAAATGATGCTAGGGGATGAATTAACAGGGAACCTTGATTCTGAGACATCGATTCAAGTGCTGGAAACTCTAATTGAAATATGCCGGAAAGAAGGAATGACAGTATTATTCGTCACTCACGATCGTAGCCTAACCAAATACGCCACTAGAGTCTTACAACTTGAAAGCGGAAAAATAATTGGTGACGAAATTGGTGGCCTCTCAACAATTAGCGGGCAAGTTGAAACAGTTGCAAAAGATGTAATTAGTGGTGCAAAAAAAATCGCTGGTAAAATATTGGAATTTGCGGATGAAGTTATCGGGTGAATAAAGTGAGCAGACTCTTACTAACAAGGCTGAGGCGCAGCCATAGTGGCATTAGCCACTTATACAGGCGTAATGTTATCGGAGCATGGAAGAAATGCAAGTTATGTATACGAAGATTTCTATGCTGAAACAAATTTATCCGATTTGATAGTTTCAGATGTTGAACAACCTCGAAGCAACTTCACACGACTTTGCGATTCACATTCCGATTGGAATTGTGAATCAAGATTGACTTTACAAGGGCAGACTTATCATTCTTCAACCGATGAAAATAAATGGATTCAATCCCTTTGGCACGGAATGGAGCATGGAGAGGTATCGGGGCTGTATCTTATTGAAGGCTCACTAACTCCCGGTGATGGTGAAATCGTAATTGATGCCCATGCTGCAGAAGGATTGAATTACAAAATAGGTGACCAAATTCGCACTATTGCTGGCAATGGTACAAATGAATTGACTATTATTGGAATCGCAAATTCTCCAATGCACTTATGGTATGCTGCTGAGGGAACTTTGTTCCCCAGTAATGATGGGTACGTCGTTGGGTATCTCGATGCAGAATATCTGGCGAGCATTGGAGGTTTTGACCCTCAAACAAGGAATGAGATGTACATTGATATGCCAGGAAATCCGTCATTTGATTTATCAGAAACACTCGATGTTGATGAAGGAGAGGAATTAACAATTTCTCGTTTGGAATTGGTTGATGAGATGCGTTCTTTAGATATGGAAGGAGATGTTGTTGATAGGAGTGGAATGACAAGTCCAGAACTGCTTAGAATCGATTTAGAAGGTGCAAAAAAATCTTCTCCATTTATTCTAACAGTATTACTTCTTGTTTCAGGACTGATGATTGCGATTTCAATTAGCCGATTAGTAAAATCCCATTCACGAGAAATCGCAGTACTTCGCACCATCGGGGCATCCGGTAAAGACATAATGACCGGCTATCTATTGATACCACTATTCCTCGGAATACCAGGAGTAGTAATTGGTATTCTCCTTGGGGTTTCGCCGATAGGCTCCCAATTAATGACAGAATTTTATTTTGATTTCTTTGGCATTCCAGTTGTAATTGTTAGGCATTATCCCGACCTATTATTGAAAATAGGTCTGGGTAGCATCGCGTTAATCTCGTTATTTGGAATACGGCCTGCGTTGCGAGCTAAATCGCACCAGTCAAAAGCCACCAAGTCGGATAATGGTGAAGATTACTTCTTCATTACCTCCAGGTCCTAGTTTGGCAATACGTTCCACTTTTAGAAACCCCTCTCGACTATTCGCGACATTGGTGATGTTATCACTTTCAATGGTAATAATGGGTGGTACAATGATGATGACTGCTTCATTTGAGGAACTATTCAATGAAACAATGGATGAGCAAGAAAATTGGGACTCCCAAGCATATATGTGGCCGCCAACAAAATGCTTCAGATTATGAATTATTGATACGCAGCAGTGGTAATGCTACGGATGATCCACGAGTTTTCACAATATATGGGCTGGAAAATATCGTTAGCGATGAATCAGCAATGCATCGTTTCAATGTCGTAAAAGGTAAAATACCGGCGATTGGGCAAAATCCTCCTCAAGTTTTAATCGATGAAGGAATGGCAAGTGAACTTGATTGGGATGTTTCCGATAGAGTGAAAATTTCACAAGGGTCTGCAGAAATAGAAGTTGAAGTGACGGGAATAGTTAGAGAGTTAGAGCGTACTATGGTATTCTATAGAACTGATTATTCCTCAATTGTCGGCTGGGATGCGAATGGAATAAGGTTGACATTTGATGAAGGTCAACAATTGGATGATGAAGTAAGAAGTCTGACATCAGTAGTAATAACAAAAAAAGATTTGCTAAGTGGATTTAATGAAGTTTTGAAGCAACAGGAGAAAGCAATGAAGTCAACATATATGATTGGAGCAATAATGGCAGTTGCAATTCTATTCAATACGCTGATGATGAATCTGGCTGAACGAGATAACGAATTAGCCACATTAAGAGTTCTTGGTGCAAGCATAAAAGATTTAGCAATAATATTGACCATTGAACATGCCTTCATTGGATTAGTTGGTGGTATCGCAGGTGTTGCAACATCAATTCTGATGTTCCAAGGTATGGCATCAGCATTCTCTACTTGGCAATTCTTTATGCCGGTAACCATTGATCAATTTGTGGCGTTAAAGGTATTATTGTTCATTTTTATTGCATCGTTAGCGACAACACCATTTGGGATGTGGAGAATAAGAAAAATGGACCTATTGGATGTAGTTTCACGACACCAAAATTAGTACCGATAAAGGAATGTTTCAATAGTTACCACCTATAGAGATGGAATTATGGAACCCGGCGCATTGGGCATGACCGTTATTTTTGGTGGTGCATTTTTCGTTGGCATTTGGGCAATTTTCCTCCGCAAAGGTGCGGACGTAAATGTTCGTCAAGGAATGAGTGCTGAGGGATTGCGTAATGCTAACAATGCACCTGGCTTTGGACGAGCCAAAAATGAATTCGACCGTAAACTCGCTTTGGTTGAAGAGCGTAGAAGGCGACGTGAAGCAATTGAGAATCGTTTGCAAACAGAAGAATCAGAACGTATAGCCAAAGAAGAATCTGAAAGAATTGCTAAACAAGTGGCTGAGGAAAGAGAACAGGCAGAACGTGAGAGAATTGCTGCTGAACAAGAAGCAGAGCGACTTCGCCTTGAACAAGAAGAGGAAGAACGCCTACGTTTAGAACAAGAAGAAGCAGATAGAATTGCTCGTGAAGAAGAAGAGGCTCGTTTGGCCGAAGAAAGAGAAATCTTGCGTCTAAAGGAAATAGAAGATGCTGAACAAGAAAGACTTGCACATGAGGAAGAAGAGGCTCGTTTGGCCGAAGAAAGAGAAATCTTGCGTCAACAGGAAATGGCTGATGCAGAAGCAGTGAGATTAATTGAAATTGAGAAGGCTGCAGAATTGGCCGAATTGGAGTCGCGGGAAGCAGCACAACGAGCAATGTCAGAATTACAAGAAAGATTAGCGCGTGAAGGTGCTCGTTCATCTGATGTCCAAGTATCTCTAATGTGGAATAATTACAATGATTTGGACCTACATATTGTTTGTCCAAGTGGTGAGCGTATCCATGGCGGTAACAAGTTATCCAATTGTGGCGGCGAACTGGATGTCGATGCCAACGTAAGAGCGGAAACTAAGAAACCGGTAGAAAATGTTGTATGGCCGGAAGGTAAAGCACCTGCCGGAGTATACCAAGTCTATGTTCATCATTACAAGAAGCATGCAAAGCGTAGAACAAGAGATCCAACAAAGTTCCAAATCATTGCTTTAAACGGAGGAGAGGCTATGGAATATAATGGCGCATTAACTCACGGAGACCCAATTAAGTTAGTCTGCGAATTCAAGGTTGCATCTCCTGAGGAGAGAGCTGCTAAGAAGAGAGAACTTGAAGAACAGATATTAGTTGCAAACACTCTAGAAGAGGAAGAAGAGGAAGAAGAGGAATCTGATTCAGACCCTGAAGAGCAAACAATAGATGCAGAACCTAGTGAAGTGGCTGATGAGGTTTCAGAATCGGACTCGGAAGGGCAACCAATAGCCGCAACCACGCTGACGATGACCGAATTGCAAAAGCGACTAAAGCGTGAAGATGGTCGTTCTTCTGATGTCCAAGTCTCTCTAATGTGGAATAATTACAATGATTTAGACCTGCATGTGATCCCTCCAAGTGGAGAAGCAATACACGGTGGAAACAGGAGTTCTGAATGTGGAGGAGAACTGGATGTCGATGCCAACGAGAAGGCTGAAACTAAGAAACCGGTTGAAAATGTTGTATGGCCGGAAGGTCAAGCACCTGCTGGAGTATACCAAGTCTATGTTAACCATTACAAGAAGCATGCTAAGCGCAAAGCAAAAGATCCAACAGAATTCCAAGTCATTACTTCAAATGGAGAAGATGTGATGGAATATAGTGGCGCATTAACTCATGGAGACCCGAAGAAGTTAGTATGTGAATTCACAGTAGCATCTGCTGGGGAAGAAGAAAATGCGGTTGATTCTAACCTTGGTGAAATTCCAGGAATGCCAGATTTAGATGAACTATCCGAACAACTGAAAGATTGAATCGGATTTCTTCTC
>LWDU01039434.1_pt1 | contig 19588 bp, 19 predicted proteins | sample 727161 | NCBI WGS metagenome assembly LWDU01 (sample SAMN04566230, study PRJNA314399) | hydrothermal vent metagenome | isolation source: deep sea hydrothermal plume seawater | place: Mexico: Gulf of California, Guaymas Basin | collected 2004-07-11
GACGGTGGAGAATGCCCGCTACAGGCAGTTCTCCAGAGTCTCGAAGCAGAACTCTGTCCACATACCTATTTAGACGTCGAATCACGATTTCTTGGAAGCAAACGCAAAAAAGAATTCGATTTCTGGTCACAGCAAATCATCTGACTCGTCGTGACAGTTGAGACAGTCTGAAGCGGCGTCTAACGGCATTGCGACTAGACGCAGATGTCAGACTTCAACTGCTCTTATATGTAGGCAGAGAGAGCAGTTTCGGAGGCGGCTTTTTCGCGGCGCGATGACGAATTCTGGTCACGGCGAATCAGACGACTCTCGGCGTCTTTTATCAACATTTGTGTGGCATTGGTTTTGATGGCAAAATCGACACTGTAAGTGACTGAAAATAAAGGGGTATTCATCAGTCTATTTGTGATTGCCTTAGTCAATGTATCCGAGGGCGCGCAGGTTTTGTTCGACTTCGTCGTCGAGAAACTCAGTGTCGACCGCCTCTTCACCACGCGTGAGCTTGGCGTCATGCTTTCGACGCATCCAACGTCGCATTTGATCGAGAGTTGCGACCACAATGGGATGAGCGTCGGCAATGTCGTTCCTCTCTGCCGGGTCGAGCGCGAGATCGTAGAGGCTCATTTTCTCACGCTCGGAGCCCGGAGGGATGCGAATGAGTTTCCAGTTGCGGTGGATGACCGCCGTCGCGCGAGGCGTAGACGTGCCTTTGGGGGAGTTCGCCTGGGCCGCACTGAAATGCTGTCGCTCTGTGGCGATCCCCGCCGCGTCGGCGAATAGATAGGGGATGATGCTCGTACCTTCGGCTGCGTCGGGTGTGTCGATCCCCAGGAGGTCGAGGATCGATGGCGTTACGTCGGCCAGATCCATCGGCACTCGCGTTGCCAGGTCCGCCGGCAGGACTCCGGGCAATCGCATCATCAGTGGCACTTGTAACAGCTCTTCGTACACGGTGTGGCCGTGCCCCACGGAATCGTGGTCCCAGAATTCTTCACCGTGATCCGAGGTGAAGACCACCAGCGTCTTCCGGTTCAGCGAGTCTTGTTTGAGGTGATCGAGCAAGGCCCCCACGTAGCGGTCCATGTAGCTCACCTCGCCGCTGTAGAGGCCGTTGAGTTTTGCAATTATTTCGGGGCTTGCGGAATCGGGAGCGAAGCGAAGCCTGGCGATACTGAAAAGGTCCGACTTCACTTCGCCCTTGTAGTCCTGGGTGTACATCCCGTCGTAGGGCGGCGGGGGCCCGTACGGTGCGTGTGGATCGCGTTCGTGCAGATAGACAAAGAAGGGCTTGTCCCCGGCTCGCTCGGCGGCGGGCGCGATGTACTTCTTCCAGACATCGTCCGCGTTTGCGACAGGATCGTGGTAGCGCCGCGGACCCGAAGCGTCGTCGTATTCGAAGTGATCGAAGACCCGCGTAAAGCCCCGGTTGAAACCGAAGTGCGATGACACCTGGGCGGTATTCGCGATGAGGATGGTTTCGTACCCTTGCTTCCTCAAGATCGCAGGCAGATATGGGAGGTGAAGCGGAAGTCCGCTCGCCAATGACACGATCCCGTGGTTGATCGAACGCTGCGAGGTGAGCAACGCGGCAACCGCCGGTCGCGTCCACGAAGAAGTCGATCGCGCCGACAAAAAGGTTACGCCCTGTCGCCCAAGCTGTTCGAGTCGCGGCGTCAAAACCGATTTTGCGCCGTAGGGCTGAAGATGATCGGCGCGAAGCGAATCGAGCAACACGATGATGACGTTGTAGCGATCCCGCTTGAACTCCGGGGCCGGGGGGGAAGACGGGCCCATGCCCTCGATTCGCAAATCCTCCCAGCTCACCAGCACGTTGCCCGGGCCTTCACACCGAACGGCAACTTCGACTCGCATCATGTCACCCCAGGAAGCACCGAGCGCTTCGCTGAACGAAATGACGTTGGTGCCGACATCCAACTCTTGCAAGTAGACCACTCGCGCTTCAGCCTGACCGTCGCTCACTCGAACTGAAACGCTGGCGCCTGGTTCCCCTTTGACGACCGAGCCTGCGCCCACCAGCTGCGCACTCTCCGGCAGCGCAAAGTAATAAGCGAGTGAGCTGTTACAGGCCTGTAGGAGCTGACGTCCAATCGCGCGCGTGGGCATTGCGTTGTGCTGGCTCGGGCCGCGGCGTTCCGAAACCGGGTAGTGATCGGCCAACGAGATGCTCACGGGTTCAGTGTAGATGGGGGCTTGGGGACTGCATCCGGCAAGCACGACGAGGCCAATCAGCAATACGGCGAGTCTCAACCATGGGACGACGCAGAAAATTCGGCCGTCGCTGATTTCGCATTGCAGGCGCGTGAAGATCATGTCGTGGCAGGGTTCCGCGGGGGGTGCGAGGTGAACTGCGCTCGTGGATGCTGAGTCTAAGGAACCTGTGTGCTTATTTCACAATTCGGACACGCAGCCACTCCCGAACTCACACGTCCAACCTGCTCCGCGGGTTCTCCAAAACGCACCTGCAGAGTAGCCCGGTGCAGTTGACCACCCCGAGCCCTCGCCAGATCCGGCCAAGGAGATTCCCACGATCCGGCTCCTCCGTTGATGCGGCTCGTGGCGACAAACCCCAGATCTTGACTGTGATCCGAGGCTTGGGGAGAGGGCAGAGCATCAACAAGCTCCTTTGCTCGCCCATCGTGCTGATCGCGGCGAGATGTCAAATGAGGGAACGGGGAGAGGTGAGCCCATCGATCTGAGTACAGGGATTCCGAAGGCCAGTCACCGCGACAAGGGCGCCGACCCCGCCCTGCGCAAAGGACGATCGAGCATGGGAAAAAACTGCGTTTTCGTTGTTGCCAATCAGGCAAAGAATGACAAATTGTTTCTCATCACAGCGCAAAGGGGCCACGCCAGGGAATGGTCCCAGTCCATCGTGATCGGCAGCGAAGAACCAACCGGGGTCAGGTAGCGGTCCATTCGCGAGCAGACGCGATTGCCGAAACGAATCGATGGACGCTCGACGACGTAGTACGAAAGCGCCGCGACGGGGATGGTGATTGCGAACATCACCGGCACGATCCAGAGGTCGCTTCCCGACCATGGAATCCTCGAGGCGACGACAGCAGCCGGCCAGTGAAGCAGATAGATGCTGTACGAGATCATGCCCACGAAGACGCACCGACGGCCCGTCACCAGACGTGAGATCGGCGGTGCGTAGGCCGCGGCCGCGACCAGGCCCGCCGACCCGACGCTCTGCAAGAAAATCGATCCACGCGATCCCCCGTCGATCAGCCACGGCCAATCGAGATAGAGCGGGAGATTGGCGATCACGAGCATGGCGATCACCCAGACCCCGGTCCCCAGGTTTCCGATTCGACGGAAGGTCGCGGTGCACGCCGTGCCGTAGAGGAAGAGCCCGATTCCGAACGAAAAATCGAGGCCAAATTTGAGGATCGGATGGCCCCAGGGACCGATGAAGAACGGAATGATAAAAACTGCGATCAGCAAGGCAACGTGTGTGCGCAGCGCGAACCAGAGCATCACCGGCATGAGGAAGGAAAAGATCATTTCGATCTTCAGTGTCCAGCCGACGGGGAGTTGGTTCGCGGCCTGGCTGGGGAAGGTCAGATAACCAATCAGTTCGTCGAACGGCAGGTGGACGTTGAAGAGGATGTCGCCGAAGTTCGAGAGTTCGTTTCGGGCGGGGAGATACTGGAAGCTAACCATCCATGCGATGAGAAGTGCCACCACATAGGGCGGGTGAATTCGGAAGATCCTGCGCACATAGAACTGTGGCACCGCCCGGAGTGACGGGTTGCGAAGCAGTGAGCCCGTCAGAACAAAACCGCTCAGCACGAAGAAGACTTGGACCGCGATCTTCGAGTTGATCAGCGGAATCAGTGGCGACGCTGTCAGGGCGATGAGCAGATCGCTACCGGACTGAACGCCGCTGAGCGAATGCGTCAGGACCACGACAAGCGCAGCAACACCGCGCAAGCCGTCGAGTGACGGCAGGTGGTTTGCCTTTGCTTCACCAGGGCTCTCGTTCGCTGCCATCGTCGCATACTCTATCACGATCGCCGAGTTGGGCTTCTTCGTCGGGAACCAGGGAATCGAAGTTGGCTTACTCCTCCGGTCGTCGCCCGACGCTCTTCTCGGTGCTCCGACGGGACAGCCTTTGCAGGTGCAGCTGGCGTAGCGAGTCGGCGGGCTCACTACGCGGACGGGCGAACGAAATCTCCGGGCCGGCTTGGTGTTCGGTTGCATGTGCACCAACCCCACCCTGACGGCCCCGGTGTTTCTCACCCTCGCCAGGGACACACATTCGTTTGCCCTCGATCAAGTTGCAGCGACCGAGCTTGCGGGGGAATCCATTCAAGCAAAATTGACAACGGCTCCGGGCAACGCGGCTGCGATCGGTGGGCTCAAAGTCGTGACGGAGAATGGCTGGTTCGCGGCGCGCCCGTCGGGCACGGAAGACCTCTATAAGATTTACGCCGAAAGCTTTGTCGGGGCCGATCATCTCAAGATGATTCAAAGCGAAGCGCAGGCGATCGTCGACGCCGCACTCGAGTAGTTGCGCCCTTTCGCGCCCCGCTTCGAGCAGACTCGCGCGGAACGCGAATCTTTTACGTAAGACAAAAACGAAAGAGGCGGAGACTCCGAAAGGAGTCTCCGCCTCTTCTTTTGTTGGGTACTGCGTAGCGCGGTTCGTACGCGCTCATTTCGCGAGCCGGATCAACGAGCCGAACCAAATCGCCCCGCTGCTCCGGACTTCAGGAATGTTTCGCCACCTCTTCCCCGATTTCCTCGGGTGTCGCTGTCGGTTCGAAGCGCTTGATCACCTCGCCGTTCTTTCCAACGAGGAACTTTGTGAAGTTCCAAGCGATGTCTTCGTTGCCGTCAGCGCCGGCATGGCCGGCCTTCAGGTATGGGTACAACTCGCATGCACCGTCACCGTTGACTTCGATCTTGGAAAACATCGGGAACGAAACATCATACTTTGAAGTCACGAACTCAAGGACTTCGGCGTCGCTCCCGGGCTCCTGGGCACCAAACTGGTTACACGGAAACCCAAGAACCGTGACGGACTGACTCTCGTGAAGGGTACGCAGACCTGCGTACTGAGGGGTAAGTCCTCACTGACTCGCGACGTTGACGACCAGGCAAAGCTGGCCCGCGTATTCCGCGAGTTTGACGTCGTCACCCGTGATCGACGTCATCGTAAAATCGTGCATGCTCGGCATAAGGCCTCCGAATTTTATTGAGGGTTCGACGGGCAAGGCCACCGGCGGCCCCTCCCGCGCTCGATGCCACTCTACCACGACCCCGACCAATCTAGAGCGACGCCAACCCTCCTTCTGGTTGGCGTTGTGTCTCCATCCCTAGCGGCGCAGGCCGATTTTGATCTCGAGGATTTCCAAATGACCAAACCCCCACATGGTTCGCCACGACCCCCAATGCGCGACCTCTTCGTGATCGACGGCATGGATGTTCCGGTTCCGATGGGCTTCGTTGCCGCCGCGGGAAAACCACCCGAAGAAATCACGATCGCTGGCGTGAACTTCGAAGATCTCCACCCAAGAGGCTGGGGTGGCATTCCAGATGACGGGCATGTGCAATGCCCGGCGCCTCATGTGGGCGAGTGACTTCCCGCACAGCGATTCGACCTGGCCATGGTCACAGAACGTGCTGAAAGAACATACGGTGCATCTGTCGCAAGAAGAGAAGGACTGGCCCCCTCATGACAACGTGTCGGAACTTCTACGGGGTACCGCTGCAGAACGAACCGGGTGGCAGGAGCATGTGGACAACGGCTTCTAAATCGTTCGATCGACGGTCTATCTACGGTCCATCGTGACGACGCCAGTTGTGCCAGCACAGTCGTCCAATGAGCTTACGAACTCATAGGTGCCTTCGATGCGGTCGGTGCCCACGACTGCTAATTTCCATTTCAAGAAATCGCCATAACGACCACGAACATTGGCCACAATATCGTTACCGCGCTGGGTCCCCGCCAAGATTGCAGTGACCTCGGGACAAGTTCTCTGGAACGGGCAATCAGTATCCGTGCTGGGCCGGCAGAAGGTAACACCATTGCTGAGGGATCCGTCACTCGGATCGGACCCTTGATATGCGAAGCTTGTCGTGAACGTACCATCGCTGATGCTGTTCCCGTCTTCGTCGGATGCGGTAATTGTGCCCTCCCAAGTCCCCTCCACGTTGATCCCTGGCGCGTCGGAGCCTCCGCTAGATTCGCTGCTGCAGCTCAGCAAGCCGACGAGCGATAGCGTGACCACGGTGATGAGGAACTTGTGCATTTGGTTTCCTTGAAGAGAATGCGACTATAGAGAAACTCAAGAAGCACCTTCAAGGCCACCGCGGCTCGAACGTCAATCAACGGACCCACTGGCCCGCGCATCGAACATGGCAGCTGAATCAAACAGTACGTGCATGCCGCGATGGAACGGACGTGGCCGCAGTCGGCCTTCTCGATTGCAGATTCCAAGCGTGAGCTCGGGGCGTGAAGTTGCCCGCGGTGTGAGTCCGGGTGAGCGAGCCCCGCAAGCAAAGCGAACCACTCGAAAGAATCCTCACATGCGTTCAATACGAGATAGCACCCCGTGGGGTCGGAATCGCGGGGCGCCGAAACGCGCAGGGCTTCGTCGATCGATTTGACGTGCCCCCGATCGTCCGAACGTGGTTGTACATTGCGCGGTGCGTTCATAGACTGGCCCGCGGAGATCTTCGAAGACGTGAATCCGCTGCAAGCGCCGGGAAATAAACCGAAGATCGGACTCGTTCTGATCGGGGGAGCGAGTGAAGGTGGAGGCGGAACCGGCCGCCGGTTCGCTCGACTCTTTCAACACTTCCAGCGGACACCCTCGCGAAGCAACGTCTCGCTGGTGACGACGCCAGAGTTCCTTGAACTCATGGAACGATCGTCGATTCCAATTGATGCGAACAAGAACGTCGTCTATTGCGAAAGCACGGCGATCAAGTCCGGCGCTGGTCCCCTCGACAAACTGGGGCACTACCGGGACGCGAGCGCAAAACTTGCGAGCCTAGTCGCCGAACACGAGTTCGACGTTGTGCACATCCCAATTCCCAATCTTCTTTACGCGCCGTACCTGCTCGACGCTCCAGAGGGCGTGCGACATGTGTTCAGCATGACGGCGGCGGTGGGCTCGTTCGATTCGATGCACTGGAAATCGCAGTTGCTCTACCGAATTGGCTTCGAGTCCTGCGACGCGATCGACACGCTGTACAGCGACATCGCGGGACGCTTTCCCAGCTACGCGAACAAGCTCCACGTTTCACCTTGCAGCTTTACCGACTACTCGCACTACCAACCGGCGAACGAAAAAGAACGTTCCATTGTATTCGCAGGCCGACTCGAAGGCTTTAAGAACCCGGAACTCTTTGTCGAAGCGACGAGCGTCGCTGCCGATGTCCTCCGGCAACATGGGTGGACGTGCAAGCTGTTCGGCGACGGAGAGCTACGAGCGCGCGTCGAAGCGCAGATCGCCCACTACGGCCTTTCCGACCTGATCGAGATCGACCAAGTCCCAGACCTTTCACCGTACTTGAACCGATCGAGCATATTCGCCTCGATTCAACTCACCGAAAACTACCCATCGCAGGTATTGCTCGAAGCCATGGCGGCCGGGAACGCCGTCATTGCGACAGACGTCGGCGAAACTCGAAAGATCGTCGACGAAGAAGTCGGCGTGCTGTTCGATCCACAGATCCCCGAGAATCTCGCGCAAGCCATGACGCGGCTGGTCAGTGACGATGCCCTTCGCGACCGGCTCGCATCGAACGCGCGCGATCGCATCCTAGAAGAACACACGGTCGAGCGATTTGCCGCTTACATGGAGGATTTGTGGGTTGCCGCCCTAGCGGACCCCATGCCTTCGCGACGTCTATCTCGGCTTCGCACTGGGCGCTTGATCGCCGAAGCGGCGGCAGGATTGAAGTTTGCCTAGTTCGCTACCGAAACATGACTAGACTGGGCAATCCCTCGTCCTGTTGGACGGAACCCAGCACAAAATAGATCAGGAGACGAGTCCCGACCATGTGCGGCATCCTTGCCCATTGCCTGTTTGACAAAGCGGCACAGATCGACGAAGCGATTCTTCGATCGATGGCGGACACCATGGTGCACCGAGGTCCCGACGACGCGGGGTACTGGGTTCGCGGACGCATTGGTCTCGCCCATCGCAGGCTTTCGATCATCGATCTGTCGGCGGCGGGCCGTCAACCGATGGAAAACGAAGACGGCACGGTCCGGCTGACGTTCAATGGCGAGATCTACAACTTCGCCGAACTACGCCGGGAACTCGAAGGCCGCGGACACCGCTTTAAATCGAGTTCAGATTCCGAAGTCATCCTCCACGGATACGAAGAATGGGGGGGGCCCGGCTGTCTTTCGAAACTGCGCGGCATGTTCGCGTTCGTGATTTGGGACGACCGGCGTCAGGCGCTGTTCGCCGCGCGCGATCGCCTCGGCATCAAGCCCCTCTACTACCGCAACGATGGAAGCTCTCTCATCATCGCCTCCGAACTCAAGGCGATTTTAAAACATCCTGAAGTCCAACCCGCCGTCGACACGACTGGGCTCCTTCAGCACTTTGGCTTTCGCTTCACCCTGCCCCCTCGCACCGCTTTCGAAGGCATCTCGAAACTCGCCGCCGGGCACTCGCTCAGTTACCGGGACGACCGCGTGACGGTCGAAGAGTATTGGCGCCCCCCCGGTGCAGAAGCGTTGGAAGGCCCCGAGCGCAGCCTCGACGAATGGAGTGAAGCGCTCCGAGCCAAGCTCAGCGAAACCGTCGAGGGACACTTGATCAGCGATGTTCCGGTGGGCGCCTTCTTGAGCGGCGGGCTCGACTCGGGTTCGCTCGTTGCCCTCGCATCTGAGTTTTCGGACCAGCCGATGCAGACCTATACCGCGGGCTTCGGCAGCGGCTGGCACGACGAATCGAGCGAAGCCAAAGAAGTGGCGGCGATGCATGCAACCGATCACCACGAAACCCAGATCCAGCCGAGCACACCGGCGCTGCTCGAAAAAATGATCTGGCATCTCGAAGAGCCTCTCATCAACACGTCTTCCATCCCGCTCTATGCGGTCTCCGAACTCGCAAGTCGCGACGTAAAAGTTGTTCTCGCGGGTGACGGGTCCGACGAGGTCAACGGCGGCTATCAAAAATTTGGCCGGATCGACCAACTGTTGCGTTGGCGTAGCTTTCGCGACGCCGTCCCCGGCCTGGATGGGCTTGCGAACTTTGCGAGCGGCCTATTGCCGACGACGAACACCGGGAACCGGATCAAGCGATTGAATCAAATCACCCAGGGTCCCGACGGCGCGTATGCCGCGTTTAGTTCGAGCGCGTTTTCCGGCAGCGGTGCGCAAGACACGAGCCAGTCGCTGTTTGCTCCCGAAATCGCTTCGCAGTTTGGAGGCATGACGTCGGAGTACGAAGCAGCGCTGCTCGACGACTACCGAGAACTGAGCTCCGCGAAGCAGCGCTTCTTCCTCTATGACATGCGCGGGTGGATGGCCAACGAGCTGCTGATTCGCGCGGATAAAATCACCATGGCCCATTCTCTCGAAGCCCGCGTTCCCTTCCTGGATCACGAACTCGTGGAACTGTGTCTTTCGATGCCGCCCGAACTGAAGGTTACGCAAGACACCACCAAGGCGATTTTGCGCAAGGCCATGCAGTCATCGCTCCCATCGGGCACGACCGCGCGCAAGCAACACGGCTTCGTCGTCCCGATTCACGAATGGATCCGCGGCAACTGGCGAGAACGAATCGAAGACCTGTCCAGGGACACACGTTGTCGCACGCGCGGGATCTTTAACGCTGCGCGCATGGACACGATGATCGACGATCACATGAGAGGCAAGGCCGACTGGACGGCACCCATCTTCGGTTTTCTGCTGACCGAACTCTGGCACCAGACGTTCATCGATTCGTAGGGTGACGCGGTTGGATTTTTTCAGCCGGCTAGAACGCCACGCAGTCCTCGAGCCGTTCGATCACGATCAGATCACCTTTGCCGAGCACACAGAACATCAAGTCATCGCCGTCCGAAGACGTCGTGATGACCTCGAGTTTGCCTCTCGCGACGATGTAGACCTGCGAGCCGCGCTTCGAACTATTCGCTCATCAATTCGCGCTGCCGCTTGAATTCGATCTTTGCAATCGTGCGGCGATGAACTTCGTCCGGACCGTCGGCGAGGCGTAGGGTGCGCATGCCGGAATACATGGCTGCAAGACCGAAGTCTGACGTCACGCCTCCGCCACCGTGAGCCTGAATCGCGTCGTCGATGATCTTCAGTGCCATGATCGGGGCCTTCACCTTGATCATGGCAATCTCGGCCCGTGCGACCTTGTTGCCCACCGTGTCCATCATGTAGGCCGTCTTGAGGGTGAGCAAGCGCGAGCATTCGATATCGATGCGCGCGTCGGCGACACGTTCTTCCCAGACCGAGTGCTGGTAGATCGGCTTGCCAAAGGCTTCGCGAGTCATGATCCGCGCGCACATCTTTTCAAGCGCGCGTTCCGCCATGCCGATCACGCGCATGCAGTGATGAATGCGGCCTGGGCCAAGGCGCCCTTGGGCGATTTCGAAACCACGTCCTTCGCCGAGCAAGATATTTTCGACGGGAACGCGCACATCCTTGAACTCGACTTCGCCGTGACCATGCGGAGCGTCGTCGTATCCGAAGACCGGCAGGTGGCGCAAGACTGTGATGCCGGGCGTATCGAGCGGAACCAGGACCATGCTCTGCTGCGAGTGAATCGGGTTGTCGGGATTCGTGCGCCCCATCACCACGAGGATCTTGCAACGCACGTCCATCACGCCGCTCGTCCACCACTTGGTGCCATTGATGACGTAGTCGTCGCCGTCGCGTTCGATCCGGGTTGCGATGTTCGTTGCGTCAGACGACGCCACTGCGGGCTCGGTCATCGCGAAGGCCGATCGAATGTCGCCGGCGAGCAGGGGGTCGAGCCATTTCTTTTTGAGATCTTCGGTGCCGTAGCGTTCGATGGTTTCCATGTTCCCGGTGTCGGGAGCCGAGCAGTTGAAGATCTCGGGCGCGAAACCGACGCGTCCCATCACTTCGCAAAGCGGCGCGTAGTCGAGGTTGCTGAAGCCTGGACCCCGATCACTCTTCGGCAGGAACAGATTCCACAGGCCCGCTTTCTTGGCCTTCAATTTGAGCTCTTCCATCAAAGGCGGCGTTTCCCAGCGATTAGACAGGGCGTCGTGTTGTTCGTAGTACGCCTTCTCGTTCGGGTAGACGTGTTCGTCCATGAACTGGTTGAGCTTGTCGAGGGCGAGGTTGCACTTGTCGCTGTACTGAAATTCCATAAGGGTTGGCTGTCTCTTGAGTGGGACCACACGCGCTTCGCGCGGGCGGTGGTTTACAAAAAGGGGCCGGGTGCGGCCCCACGCGGGATTAAAGCGCAGGCCTCGGCATCCGTCTTCACGGGATTGGCAAATCGCCCCGACTAAAAAAATGTCGCTGTGCTCGTTTGCTCGTTGCTCAGAGACCTCGTGCATCCTCAAGGCAACGTTGAGCAAATTAGGCGCCGCGTTCAGCGATGGGCGGATACATCTTCATGTCTTCTGCTTCCCAATAGGTGCGCAGGGCTACGACCTTGCCTTCATCATTCACGCGATACGTGTAAACACCATATAACTGCGAAATCACACCATTTGGGAATTGGATCGTCAGCGTTCCGATATTCGCGCATTCATTGCCGGAGCAAATCGAACTTTGCAGCGAAAACATCGGACGCCCCAACGCGATGTTCTTATCCCAGAATCCTTCGATTGCCTCTTTCCCACGGAAACCCTCCCCGCCTGGATCGATCATCGACTTGCCGATCGGGTCTTGGACAATGGCGTCGGCGGCAAAGTTGTCGAGCCAGGCCTGCTTGTCGCCACGGGCGACCGCGTCAGCAGATCGCCACGACGCGAGGCGGGCCGGATGTTTTGAATCTGGGCTTGGGAGTTCGGACATGAAAACTTTCCTCTGCGTTGATGAGTCTGTGAAGCGGGCCAAACGTATCGCGTGAAGCTAGGTCTGTCGTGGATCGCGCTTCGCATAGGTTTCGATGATCGGCGTAAGTTCGTCCGGGGTCGCGCCGTGAAGGATCACGCCGTCGCACCCTAGATCCAACTGGCCAACAATGGCGTTCACACATTGGTCCGACGATCCCGTAGCAGCGGGCGCGAGCCATTCCGGAGGAAGCAGCTCGGCAATGTGTTCCAATTGCTCCGTCGACGCATGAACGTCAATGCCACCGGCAAACTCGCTCACGAGTTTGTCCGCCCGGAACGTTGCGAGCACCTCGGGGTCCCAGCCGTTCGTGCGCACGAGCAAGTCGCCGTACCCCTGCAGATAGGTCGCAAGCCGGCCGACTGACTTCATCAGACGACGGTCTTGTTCAATGTGGTCCCCGATCGTCGCGAAGCACGACCAGACTTTGACGCGTTCAGGGTCACGGCCCGCTTCTTCGGCCGCGCGCTTGACGGTCCGCACAGCGCGCTCGGTGGTCTCATCGGTAAAGAACGTATGGAGCACCACTTCATCAAAGCAGCGCCCGCCGAGGGCAAGTGAGTTCGGGCCGAATGCCACAAGGGACATCGGCACTTCGTCGCGTACGTCCGGGCCGAGACGCAGGTACGGATACGAACCCAGGGGTCCGTCATAGCCGAGCACCGCTTCACCGCCGAGGAGCTTGCGCATCAGGTCGACGAAGGACTCCATCTGGGCCGTTGTGATGAGCGGGATGCCGTGCGCGCGCTGTAGCACTTCAATGCCACGGCCGATGCCAAAGACGTATCGCCCGCCCGTCAACCCATGCATCGTAAGCGCGTGTCCCGCGGACACCATGGGATGGCGTGTGTTGTGATTGGTCGCCGCGGTTGCAATCCGAATCGACTGCGTCACCGCACCCGCGGCACCACACAGCGTTGCGGCTTCTTTGCTTTGGTAGCGCTCGGAAATGAATGCCGTACCGAGACCAAGATCTTCGGCACCCATCGCTTCATCGATCAAATCGCGGGGGCTCTTCGGCTGACCCGCAAGCAAGTAACACCCAAGCTCCGGATATCGCGCCACTGCAGTGGCTGTGTCGGTCATGTTGAACTCTCCTTTGCGGACACCGCGAAGCGGGCCGCCACGGGCTGCCATGTTGGCACGAAGTCTATGCGTCGTCCCATTCCACGCGCGAGATAAAATCATGCGAGTTTCTTCGGTCGACGAATGTCCGCTCATCCGCCGTCGCCGCGGGACCAACCTTTGACGTCGAAACCGCCGCGATAAATGTTTCAACGGAAACAAGCGAGAGCTGAGAAACACTGTCGACCGCCCACACCCCAAAGCCGCCCGCCCTTGCTGCACGACGGCTCGCATCAACATCGACCAGAAACTGCGCGTACCCTTCTATCCCGGGCGTCTGGATTCCGAACTGAGAATGCGTTTCTTGGTAGTACTTGATGTACTGCGCGTGGGAAAACTTCGCCTGGCGCCTCATTAAGTATTGGTAACGAATCGGTGCCCGCTCTTTCGGTACGATGAAGCCAACGTCGTCGCCGACTAGAAACGACGAAAGGTCCAGGTGCGCTACCTGACCGAGCATGTCGCCCACGTGGGGCGCGAGCGATTCAAGCAAGGCGGTTGTCGCGACACCACCGGTGACTTCAATCGAACCGACAAATTGAGTTCGTCGCCCGAGCGGATCGTCTCCGACGCGAAACATGACATGAACCTGGGATTCGACGTCGCCACACTGGGTGCGCAGCCGTGCGGCGGTTTCACGCACGCGGTCCTCGAACTGTTGGGCTTCGACAGCGCGCGAGACAAGGTGCAGCAACGCCTTCGATCCGTGGCGTACCCCTTCGTGTGTCGCGTTACCCAAGTCCGTGCCCTCATCATGCACTGGGTCTTGTATCCGTCCCGCCCTGTTCGAAGCGCGAAAGAGCAGTCGCACTTCCCTGCAAAGCTACATCAATGAAGGATTCTTCGTAGCCTCTGGCGCCGGCGGTGCAGGCTCGCGTTGATAGTGAGGATTCTTGACGGGAATGACCGCACCCATCCGCGACAAGTAGTCACTGATCTGCATATCCATCGCGCGCACCCGGTCGGGCTGCGTATCAGACAGGTCGTTCATCTCCCCTGGGTCGGCGACGAGGTTGTACAACTCGAAGCGATCTTGCTGCATGGGTCCGTCGTGATGAAACCGAATCAGTTTCCAGTCTCCTTCGCGAACCGATGTCGACGGCCATGTATTGGGAAGTGAAAATCGATGCGGCAGGTACCCAACAAAGGACGACCGCAGGCCATCGCCCCCGCGCAGGGCCGAAACCTGCGATACCCCGTCAAATTCGTGGGTCGGTGACGCGTCGAGTTTGAGCATTTCCATCAAGGTTGGAAACCAGTCGACGCCACTCAACAACGCAGAGCTGCGACTCTTGGCCGCCACTCGCCCAGGCCAGACAACCACGGTGGGCACCCGAAAGCCACCTTCATAAATTTGCGCTTTTCCACCACGCAGCGGCGCATTGCTCGTGACCGAATGACCGTCGATCACGTCATACGTACTTCCACCGTTGTCGGAGGTAAACACAATGATGGTCCGTTCGCGCAGGCCCAAACGTTCCAACGCGGCAAGGAGCTTCCCCACGTTGCTGTCGAAGTGCTCGACCATCGCCGCATACACCGGGCTTCGCTGGGCATTCGCAGGATGCGCCCGCTTCGCATACTTCTGCACCAAGTCGGGCCTGGCCTCGAATGGGGAGTGGACCGAAAATGCCCAGTAGTTGAGGAAGAACGGCTCGTCTCGATGTTGCTCCATGAAGGCGATCGCTTCGTTCGTCATGCGATCATCAATATGCTCTCCCGGACGGCCCGGCTTAAAGCCCTCGGCTTCAGGAATCGGCCACGGCGCAAAGTACGGAGTCGACGGCCCCGACCAGCTGGGGACATCGACGTCGAAACCGTGATCAAGCGCGCGGTGGGGCGCCGCACCAAGGTGCCACTTCCCGAACAGTGCAGTCGTATATCCGTGGCGCTTGAACGCTTTGGCAAGATTATCCACGTCAAGCGGCATGCGTGTTGCCGAGACCGGGACCAAGGTCTTCTTTGTCTTCAGCCGTGGCCCGGGCGGCCGTCCTTTGCGATCCCGGCGAAAAGCCTGAACCGTTTCGACTTCAAGGTGCCCCCCTGCTCCGGTAAACCCACGGCGCGCCGGGTCGTGCCCTGTCAGGATGGCCGCGCGAGACGCCGAGCACACAGGGCTAGCGCTGTACGCATTGGTAAACGTCATCCCACGGGATGCGAGCTGTTGAATGTTGGGGGTTTCATAAAACCACGTCGTTCCGTAGAGCGTGGTGTCGCTGTATCCAAGGTCGTCGGCCAAAATGAACAGCACGTTCATCGGGGGTTGGGCCGACACCGTGGGCATCGCGTTCGCCGAGGCCATTGTCGCAACGTGCGCACTCGTGCAAGCGAGCGCGACGGTAAGAACCGCGAACGAACGCAGACATGCCACCCATCCGGCAATGAGCGGCGTGCTCTGCGTCGTCGGTGCCCGCGCTTCCATCGCTAGCGGTAACCCGCCGCGTCGACGCCGGCGTGCTTGAAACAACCTTCCCAACCCGCCTTTTCGAAACGCGCGCGATTGCAGGCAACCGCAGTGGGTACGTAGGCCGCCATGTCATCGGGGACGAAGCCTCCATTGAGCCCAAACGCGATCCGGCTAATGAGGTCGTTTTCTCGGTAGAGCATGCGATACGTGAGTTGGCCGTCGAGATACGGCCCCCAGTCGATCCAGGTTGCTGCAACGTCTGCGAGGTTGCTGGGACGGTCTGTTTCCTCAGACACGATCAGGGTATAGAAGCCGCCGCCGTCGACGCGTAAGTCGTGATCGAGCATGCAGTGCCGCGCACTCCCGGACCAGATGTTGTACGTGCACAGCGTAAACAGACGAACGTCCTTCCCTGGCGTGCTGATGGGCTCGCCCGCCCGGGAGTTGGCGGTCGTGAGCGTCCGCGCGCGCACCACCAGGATGTTTCCATGTCGCTTGCTAAAGAACGTTGCGAGGTACTGCACGTCAGCATTCGCCAACGTGTCCGAGGGACTATCGAAGTTGGACGACGTGCTCCATGCGGGCGGATTCACTGCGCGGTGGTCCGCGATCGGCAACGATGGAAACAGAATGTCGGTCTTTTTATGTTCCTGCCCCGGATCAAAGGGTTCGCATTCATCGTAGTGTTGCGTGACCTCACCCTTCGCGTTGTAGATCTTCATTGCGGGCAGCGGCACGCCACCCGTGTTCGGTCCGTTGCCGAGATCAGACGCGTAGAGCCGCAACATATTCCAAACCCAAGTCGTCTTTTTGATGCCGCCTTTGCGCGCGCCTACATAAGACGTGTTCGGGGCAAGCGCAGCGGGCGGTCGATCGAAGACGAGGTGCGCGGTGTAATGGTTTTTGCTGCCCTCGGCCGGAAGCTCCCGAAAGGGGTTCACACTGCCCTCGTCAGGATCGAGATCGATGTCACGCAAAGTCTTGAGGTTGTTCAAGTCTTCGTCGTTGGGGTGGTACGCGAAGTAGCGCGCGCGGTGGTACTGGCCCCGAAATTCAACTCGCCCCCCGGGCTCGACGGCGAACATTCCGGGCGGAGTCGGGCCCGAATCCGTCAACCAGAATCGCTGCGCGAAATAGTTGCCACCGGAGATGTCCGGAAGGTTCGGGAAATGGTTGAACGTCATGGGGTTGCCGACACTCGTCCAGCCGGGGCAGCGACTTTCGCGCGAAGCGAGGGTCCCGACGTTGTACTTGCCGTCGCCGAGGCGAACGCCGCACTGTTTCGCGATGTAGTCCGCGATCCTCCCCTGGACGCCCGCAAACTCGGGATCGCGCAGGATCGCAAACGTCCGCGCCATCGGGGTCACCCCCCTCACCGCGTCGGCCCAGGCTTGAAACGTGTCTCTCAAGACGACCAGGTCGGCGACGACCGGTTCGGGCGCGGCGTCGACGAGGCTCTGGACTTGCCGGGCGTGCCCCGCAAGTTCCGCCAGCCCGCTCGTGTCGACACCACCTCGATTGACGTGCTCGAGAGCAAGGCACAACCCAGCTGAATTGGGTTCTGCCGCGGCGGCGGTCGCACTGTTCAAGAACAGCACAAATAGACACAGCGCCACACTCACGCGCAGCGCGGTGGGACGCAATTCAGTCGAGAACGTTCGGTCCATCAACACCTCGTCTTCTTGGGGTCGTCTTCGGCGGTCGCCTGTGGGCGAGTGTTCGAGCATGCGTCAGCCCCGAACCATTGCCAACACACGCGAGCAGCTGCGCTCGCACAATTTGCTTTCATCCACGACAGGCGGGGCGTATCGTATGGCTTCCACGTTCGAGGGTACTTCGGTTCAGCGCTTGTGCGGCGCCATGAGCTGGTCTTCGACTCGCGTCTTCACCTGCCATCTAGAACTGTCATCTTCGACCCTCACCTTAAACAACAGCCACCCCGTTGAAATCATTCGACCCCAATTACCGGAGCCCCCAACCATGAGTGAAACAGCAACCCTCGCCGAAAAGTCGCAACAACCTTTGACCAAGAGCGAAATGGGAATCAGCAAAGGCCTGCCGCTCGAAGCCGGCGACGGCGGCATCGAAGAGCTGCGACGCAGTGTGCAGCAGTTGATGGACATCGAAGCGATCCGCCAACTGAAGCACGCCTACTTCCGCTGCATCGACACCGCCAACTTTGATGAACTCGAAACCCTTTTCCACGACGACGTCATGGTGCACTTCACCGGTGGAACGTACGAATGGAAGCTCCAAGGCAAGGACGAGTACATGAAGTCGGTGCGGACCTCCTTCACGAATCAATCCATCGGGCACCACAACGGCCACCATCCCGAGATTCAAATGCTGAGCGAGACCGAAGCGACCGGGATCTGGTACTTGGCGGACAACATGTGGGTCATGAATTTCAACTTCTTCACGACCGGCACCGCGATCTATTGGGACCGCTATCTCAAAGTCGACGGCCGCTGGACCATCAAAGACACCCGGTACCGACGAATTTATGAAATCAATCGCGCGTTGGACGAGCGCCCGGCCCTGTCGACCCATTACCTGGCCGCACACGGCACTCCAATTGATTCATAAGTCGGGACCGTAGGGTCTGAGATTGAAATTTTCGCTTTTAATTCAAAGGGTTACTCGACCGGTCGGCCGAATTGGGCCGACCGATTTACACTCCTTCGCGCCCAGACCGACCTGAATAAGCCGAAACGCGTTCCGAAACGCCACGGATACGTTCCAAACAAAAATATGTGTTTTTTGGATCTTCAACCGGCGCTCTCCACGAGCTTCGCCGTGCAGCAGCGCACTACAAGACCTGTCCGGCGTCCCCTAGATGCTGTGCTGAGAGCGGGTTCCAGAGTGCTCTACTCAACTCAATTGGGTCTATTTAGACACATCCATGACCCCTAACCGGCACACCCTCATCAAACGAATTGGACATGAGAGTCCGACATTTGTATCCGTAGGCCCTTTTCAAACACCAATTAGTTCGCAAGCCTATGTCCTGAAGTTACTGATTTGCAGCGCAAGCGAACTTCGACCCCGCGTTGCAACGAAGAGTTCACAGCAAGACCGAAGCCCCCCACATCTGAAGCCCACCCCCCGGTTGGTGCTCGATACATGGAAAAGCAAGACCTACCCACGGGCGGCACTATAACCATCGCGCCGGCGACAATTCGCCCGCTGTTGTGTGCCACGGGGTCTTCCAGCTGCCACCAGGCCTACCTCAACCCTTTTCTCCCCCCACACCGTGTACGTCCGGTTTCTGGGTGCAGTTGCACCGGGAGGTCGTAGGGACCTCAAGTTGAGTTTCCGTGCGCTCTTAGGGTTAAGGGCGCTGTTCGATTGTTCGTGTGCCTCCCTGGGCGAATGCTCTGGGAGCCAAACTTTAGGAGAACCGTAATGCGATCCATTTGTACGACAGTCGCCATCACTGCAGCCGGCTTACTGCTCTTTTCTGGGTTCGCTCAAGCGTCTGACGTCGAAGCTGAGCTTCGACAGATGCAGGAGCGGATCGCAGATCTCGAAAGCCAGCTTGGAAGCGAGACGGACTCGTTTCTTCTACAAGAAGAATCCGGAAGTTTTGTTTCTGCAATGCTCGAGAACACCGATATCGGTGGCTTCGCAGCGGGCAGTTACAACTACAACTTCGAAGGCTTCCACAACAACGACGCACTAGGCGAAGGTGGAAATACCACGGAACGTCGAACACGTTCCAGGTTGATCAGGTTTGGATCTCCCTCGCCAACGAAGCCACCGAGGACAGTCGCGGCGGGTTCAACGTTGACTATGAATGGGGTGCGGTCAACGGCGCGGGTACCGCTGGTACGCTCTACGGAGCGTCCGTCAGCTATCTCGCGCCCGTCCTCGGCGGTGTGAACACGGACTTGGGCTTGCTTCCGACCTTGATCGGCGCGGAAGTCAATCAGACCAATGCCAACTTCAACGTCACGCGGGGTCTGGTCTGGAGAATCCAGCCGGTAACCAACGTGGGCGCGGTTGCGAGCATGCAG
>LWDU01036199.1_pt1 | contig 19583 bp, 12 predicted proteins | sample 727161 | NCBI WGS metagenome assembly LWDU01 (sample SAMN04566230, study PRJNA314399) | hydrothermal vent metagenome | isolation source: deep sea hydrothermal plume seawater | place: Mexico: Gulf of California, Guaymas Basin | collected 2004-07-11
TTCCGCAACCCCAGTCTCACTTCTTCAACCTTTCCGCCTTAAGTCCACGCCATTCAGGGTTCACCCCGGTGGTTTTCAGGCCTCTGCACTACTTAACGTCGTCACTGCGTCGAGTAGTGCGAAAGCCCGAGAACGACTGAGGCAAGCTCAGTGGCGATTGATTCAACTGGCGGACCAACGGCTGACTCAGTTGGAAACAGACTGGCGCCCGGAGACAATCTCCGAATCTCTACGTGCCAGCCCCCATCTACGAAATCAACCGACATGGCAAACGAACCGATCCGTCGCCGGGAATTCCTTGAATCCTCCGCGGCTGCCGTGGCTGCTCTGACAGTTACGAACCTCGCGCAGGCGGCGCCAGCTGCCGTCGCGCAGAAAACACTCGCTGCTCAGGATTCACTGGTTCACTCACACGAATGGGAATCGCTGAACCCCGGATACTGGCAGGTCAAAGACGGCGTTCTGCGAAGACGGCTGACCAACGTCGGCGATCGAGCTCGCAGCACCGGCTTCCCGTTTCATTCGGCCACAAAAGGCGGAGTGATGCAGACGAAGTACGATCCGTCATTGCCCGACGGCATCATCTATCGCCGAGACTGGAAGCTGGTCGGTGAATACAGCATCGAAGCAGTGTTCACGTATCGTTCGCCGCGACCCCCAGCTTCCGACGGCGACGACCCAAATTGGAAGATGTACCAGGACGGCTACGGTCGTATGGGGATTGCCATAGGCGCGAAGAACCTGCTGGAAAGCTACGGCAAGATCAACAACGCCGTTCGCATCGTCTGGTGCGACGATAACACGCTGCAGATTGTGCCGCCCAGTCGTGGCAGAAGGAGTCAGCAAAACGCGAACAGGAACTTTGCAGCAAAAACTGATGCGAACCTGCAGCTGAAATCGGGTGATCAGGTAACAATGACGGTGCATGTGGTCCCCGCCAGCGGCGGCCAGGCGAAACTGTCGGTGATGATTGCCGCAAATGGAATTGAGGCGAAGATCCGGCAGAACATTCCGCGGCGGTTCGTCGATGGGTATGTTGGCGTGGTGGCACGAGGTCTGATTGATTTCGAAGTCAACAGCTTTGAAGTCAAACCCGGAGCGAATAAGCCGCTAAACACGCCGAAGCTGGACTGCTACGTCTGTTATCCCCTGGGCGATACACTCAAACTGGTCGACGGCAAATGGCAATGCCGGTTTGTCGGGCTGTTTGCTGACGACGGAAACATGGCGGAACTGCGCATTGCTGATTCGCCGAATCCCGCCGGCGGTTGGCAGCGAGTCTCCGTCGCTGGCAGTGGGAACATCGTCAATCACGAATGGCGACGCAACACGGCCGTGATTCACACGACGCTTCCGGACAATCCTGCTCAGAAAACTCTTTTCTATACCGTGTGGAAGGATGGCGTTGACGTCACGCCCGACACTCGAATCGGTACAGACGCCTGCGGACCAGGCACGGGACTGGTCGGCGATGTTCCATCAAGTGGCAGCTACGTTGGCCGACTGCCGCAACTACGTGCGCCGTACAAACTCTGCGGTCTCAGTTGTCATGCCATCACCAGTGGTCTGCAGCAGCAGACAGAAGATGGCTGGAAGATTCTGGGCGGCGGCGATGACTGGCAGGTGCGGGACCAGCCGACGACCGGAGCTTACAAACACCAGGAAGAGTACGATTTCCAGGTCATGGTCTGGGAAGACGACGTCTGGTACATGGAACTGGTGCTGTACCCACCCAGCACCGATGACGCCTACAAGATTGTGACTCAAAGTATCTGCGGTCCCACAAGTCGCTGGCAGATGATGCGGCACTGGAACGTTATCAACCCTGGCGATCACGACTACGGCATGGATGACGTCAAAGGCCCGGAACAGCTGGCCATTCGCAGGGTGAAAGGGCTCGGCCAGGACGTAGAGTATATGCAACGGAATTTTCAGATTGTCCATCACCTGACGACTGGTGACGAAGAAGCCGATCCTCTGGCTAACCCCAAAAAGTGGCGAGCCTGGAAGATGCCGAATCGGGATTTCACCTTCGTTATTCTCGATTCCCGACTCTGGCGCAGCAGTCAGGACACAGACATATGGGACGACGCCGGCTGGGGGGCCTTCCAAAACGTCTACGACCGCACAGATCCGACTCGCAGCCTGCTGGGTGAAGAACAATTTGCATGGCTGCAGGAACTGGTCACCACCGACAGTAGTCGCCTGATTTGTCTGACCGGCATCAACGGCATGCATACCGTATGGACGGGCACAAACTGGAAGGGCGGAGCGGCTTCGCACATCAAAGGCCCTTTCGATCAGCGAGACCGAGTGACGGCAGACTACGCCGGCTGGGTCAAAGCCGGAGCGGACCGCGTGCTGGAACTGCTCGGTTCACGAGACGGCGTCATCACCGTGTATGGCGACGTCCACAACGGCTGTCTTATGAAGAACGTGGACCACGGCGTCATCGAATGCAGCTTCGGCCCGATCGGCCGCAGCGGAGGTCGTGCGGTGATTCCCGGTTTCGGCCCGCAGATGAAGGACTTCGATGGTCGTGATCTGGAAGTGCATGCACTCTATCACAAGACTCACGCCGATCCAGAACTCAACCGCCACGCGGCAGGAGCTCCGTTCTACTGGAACTTTCTGGAAATGGATTTCGATCCGCGCCCGGCAGACCCAACCATCAGCCTGCGCCTGCGCAACATGATCGACGCGCCCGGTGATGTCGTCCGCGGTGGAGGTCCGTTGGAAACCGTCACCAGCCAGACCGGTCGGCGACCGAGCAGTCAGCTGCCAGCGATCAATACGCTGCCGAACGCAGACGTTCGATTTACCTCAGTCGACGGCAAGCCTATTCGAGGCACGCGCAGCGGCAGCGAAGGAACAGTCCACGTGGCCGGGCTTGTTGATGTTGAACGCGGTACAACAGTCATCGTCACAGCGTTTGACGGCGCGCAATCCGCCTCACTGGTGATCAAAACCGTTTGAGCGTCCGACGAGACCCGGTCTTTTTCAAAAGACCGGGTCTCTGTCCGCACCTGGCTGGATGAAGGATGTCGAAGTAATCGATCGAATCGACTATATTTGGTTCTGTTTCATCCTTCTGTCTGAGTCCGGTTATGTATTACTGGTTCGCTGCCACAATCCTGATCACGGCCAATGCGGCCTGCGTGGCTGCAAATATGCTGATGCTGCCCGGCAATTGGTTGATGGTCGGCACGCTGTGCCTGTTTCTGCTGACGGCCGGAACGACAACCGGCCCCGACTGGACGACAGTGATCGTGGTCGTGGTCCTGGCCGTTGTTGGCGAAATCCTTGAACTGTTTACCGGTTCCGCCAAGGCATCAAAAAAAGGAGCCAGCCGTCGCGCGATGGTGCTGTCGCTGGTGATGTCCATGGTGGGCAGCATCGCGGGCGCGTTTGTGATTCCAGTACCGGTCATCGGGACCGCGATCGGAGCCATCTCCGGTGCAGCCGTCGGCGCCTTCGCAGGAGCATGGATGGGCGAGGCGTGGAAAGGCACAGAGCCGACTCTGCGAACGGAAATCGGAACGGCGGCCATGAGCGGTCGCATGATCGGCATGCTGGCGAAGTTGTCCATCGGAGCCGCCATTTTCGTCTTCCAGCTGATCAGCCTCTTCTAATTATCTGCCAACGACCGCACTTCTTCGTTGAGCAATCCCAGTGAGAGAATAGGATACGGTCCACCGCAGCCGCAACATTCCTGCAGCCTTTATTGCTCGTCAATTTCACGTAATGAACCTTTTTGTGCCCAATCTGAATTTCGAGGAGGATCTCGCCGAGCGGCCCCGACAAATGTCTGGCCAGACGAAACGGGTGTTAAACGAATTGGCTCCGCTGGTCGGTCTGCTTGCCGAAAACGGAGACCTGGTGCAGGTGAACGATGACGCCATGCCGGCAACGGTTCCGGAATGTCTGGCGCATGCCACCTTCATCCGCCGTTCGGATTCTGCCGCCAACCGTGGCCAGCAGCGCATCATTCCGTGGGGATGGACCGAACAGACTCGTCACGCAGCCTTGAGCATGCAGGTGTCGCCAACTGAAATTCCAGCCGCCGAGGCGGTCACGTACGTTAATTCACGTGACTTCAGCGCTAAGTTTGATGCTGTTGAATGTGATGGTGAAGAGTTGCTGCCTTTTGGCGGCAACGGTTTTGGTGTGATCTGTCGTGACATCACTGAATGGCAGCGTGGCGTCCAACAACTGGAACGCTTCGGCTTTCCGCGTTGGGTGGCAAAACCTCAGATTAGTCACGCTGGCCGGAATCGATTGTTGGCAAACGGAACTGCGTTGAATGGTCAGCAGCGAGGCTGGCTTGAAAAGCACCTGGCTAAGCCTGGTGGCGTCTATCTGGAACCGTGGGTTCGTCCGGACGAAGAGTGCGGTCTGCAGTTTGAAATCGTTCCGCCGGACACGCCGAATCCTGAGCTCGGATGCAGAGTCCAACTGGTGGGCGTAAGTGGCTTATTGAATGATCATGTGGGACGATATCAGGGCAGCCTGATCCGCCAGGATGACCTGCTGGCGAATGCGTGGCAGTCGGCGGTGACGCACGGAGTTTCGGTGTGCGAAGCGGCCGCGGGCGCGGGATACTTCGGACCGGTTGGGATCGACTGTTTCCGTTTTCGCCTTCCGGATGGCTCTCGGGCACTGCGAATGTGCAACGATGTCAATGCCCGCTTTACGATGGGGCGACTTGCCCTACAATTGCGTTCGTCGCTGCAATCGTTGCAATGCGGGGCATGGTGTCACTTTGCCGTGCCCGATTTTTCGCGGTTCTGCGACAGTGTTCGAAAAGGTCTGGCCCAACCAGCCGAAGAAAACGTAAGTATGATGGTCACCAGTCCGATGTCGGTTGGAGGACAGCCGATTCGCTCCGGCACCATTCTGTTTGCCGGAGAATCCCAGGAGCGGCTTGTTCGAGTGGTCAGACTTATTCGCGATCAGGCAGCAGACACACGGCAGGACTCTTTGTTGTAAGTAACGGCTGTCCCATTTGAGAACCCGGAATGACGGAAGAAATACAAAACAGCAGCCCGCGCCCCTGGTCGCCTCAGTGGTACGAAATCCAGAAGAAAACGCTGGGCGAATCCGCCTGCCGTCAGCTGGGGCTGTACGCGATTCCAGAAGATCAACGTCTGTCCGTGGTCATTCCCGTGTACAACGAAGAACAGACCCTGCGCAATCTGGTGGATCTCGTGCGCGAGGTGCCGATTCGCAAAGAACTGATTCTGGTGGACGACTGCAGCCGTGATGGTTCGCGCGACATCATGAAGCAATTGCAGGAAGAAGCCGTCGGCGACGACTTCAACCAGATTCGCACATGCTTCCATGACGTCAACAAGGGCAAGGGCGCTGCACTCAGAACCGGTTTTCAGAATGTCACAGGCGACATTGTGATCATTCAGGACGCTGACCTGGAATACGACCCCAGCGAGTATCTTCGATTGCTGAAACCAATTATCGAAGACCGGGCCGACGTGGTTTACGGAAGTCGTTTTCTGGGTGATCAGGCTCACCGAGTCCTCTATTACTGGCATTACCTGGGCAACAAGTTTCTGACAGTGATGTCCAACTGCTTCACAAACCTCAACCTGACAGACATGGAGACCTGCTACAAGGTCTTCCGTCGGAACGTCATTGACGAGCTGACACCGAAGCTTGTGCAGAATCGGTTTGGCTTTGAACCGGAAATCACAGCCCGTGTAGCTCGACGACAGTACCGCATCTACGAAATGTCCATCAGCTATTCCGGTCGCACCTATGCGGAAGGAAAACACATTGGCTGGAAGGACGGCCTGCAGGCGCTGTGGTGCATCGTGCGATTCGGCATCGCTGATTAGAACAGTTTCCGGAAACAGGTGGTTCGTTCGGGCTTGTGGGAAGCACACATCGTAGGCCGTGACCGAGCGAAGCGCTGTTCCGGCACCCCCGGTTCTGCTGCGTTGCATTCGTTGCATCGCCGGAGCGGCGTCGCTGAGGCTCCTGGATGCCGGCCTACGTTCCTTTGCCGCCTCACCCAGCCTCTCCCCCGCTTGCAGACCGACTCGCACGACAACGAACAACGCGGGGGGGGAGCAAACTCAGGGCGGCGAGTTTGTGCTGTGCTCATTCCATGGGCTGGCGCCCAATGGCCAGGTGCTTGTGCCGCTTCGCGGCAGTGAATCGCAAACACGAATTAAGGCACGCAGACCGCGGTGCGATGCCGTCTGTTTCCCTGCCTTTTCCGCACTCTATCTGCCCTATTTAGATACTTCACGCGTCCTTCTTCGTCTTGCAAAAGACTGGTCCAACGCCGAGTGCAATAAAAAATGTTCGATCTTCTGTAACAGATCTCCAGAGTCTTCGCTGTGGTGAGTAACAACACACGGAAACAACAAACAACCGGCAAACTGTTGCTTCCATTTACTCACCATCGCCGAACCTGGAGACTCGAAAATGTTGAAGAACGTAATGCTGGCACTCGTGCCCCTGACCATGTTGGCTTCCTCTGTCAAAGCCGACGACGACCTGAACATCGATGTAGCGTCCATCGCCGACGCGGAGGTGTCAATTGTAGTAGCGGATCTCGATATTGATGTCGATCAGCTGTCAGCTGATGCTGGCACAGAAGATGGCGACGACGCCATTGAAGCGTGCTTTCGGCGGTTTGGATATCGTGGATATCGTGGATATCGTGGACACCGAGGGTACCGCGGCTTTTGCGGTTACCGCAGCTATGGTTGCTACAACTACTGCCGACCTTTGTACAGCTACCGAACCATCTGTTACGCACCGCCCGTTTACCGCTGCGTTGTGGCTCCGATCTACACCTACTACTGGGGCTGTCACTAAGAACAGCTTCGACAGCTCAGGGCACTGGCTGAGCGTCAGCCAGTGCCGGTCTTTCAAACCTCAACGCTGAATAAAGTCCGAAGCCCAACAAAGCCCGGTCTGTCTGCAAATCGCAGTCGCCGGGCTTTTTTTTGGATGCGTGGGACCCTGGGGTTTATCCCGAATTCAATATTTGCCAACACTCTAACTCAAGGGAGAATTGAAAATGAATATTCATCGTCAAACCGTCAAATTGTTTGCGATGGGTGCATTGCTGGCGGTGAGCGTGGGACAGGCAAAGGCGCAACAGGCCAATCTGCTTCCCTCGCTGGCTCCGACTGCACCGATCGGCACGGCACTGCAACCAGTCAACACCGGTCATATCAGAACCAGCCAGGTGCTGGGAATTCCGACGTCGTATTGTGGACACGTCATCGATCTGCTGATGACCAACCGCATGCGACAATCGTTTGGCCACGCCGGAAACCATGCTGTTCAGGTCTACGCACCGCATCTTTCTGTCGGACTCACGCCCGGTGATTTGGAGCTGCTTTGTGTGCAACTGATCAGTGAAGGCGATTCGTGCAACGGTCCTGTCTTTCAGATCAGTATGAAGAACAACAGCCAGATGCCGATTGGAAATTTTCGAATTTCGGTGGTTGGAGTTCTTGGGCAGATTCACATGCATTCACCAACGGCAACCATTGCTGTTCCCAGAATAGAAGCCGGATGCGAACTTCTGGTGCAGGTCCAGTTGCCAGTCACGTGCATGTTGATGGGAGTACCTGGTCAGCAGGTCCCATTCGACACGCTGATCGTGGCAGTCGACAGCTTTGACGAGTTGCTGGAATGCGACGAGTTGAACAATGTGCAGATCCTGACGCGAGCAGACATTCCTCTGTTGGTTGTCGTGTCCGCCGCTCCTCCAGTCGCTGTCGAAAGCGTGCCTGCTCAGCCGGCAGAACCAGCCCCGGAAGCTGTTGTGCCGCAAACACCACAGGAAAACGCTCCGTCACCATTGGACAACATCGATCTGGATGATCTTGTTCCCGATGAAGCGGACAAGGCCGGACTTCTTGTTCGCTGAGTTCCAACACCACCGCAGACGCCACGCCATCAGCGCACGTTTCTTTGAAACAATTCGGAAGTCTTCCGATACACATAAATGCCCGATGCACGGCACTGCAAAACACAAGAGACCCGGTCTTTCCAAAAGACCGGGTCTCTTTTCGTGGAGCCGCCAGCGGGACGTCCCACTGCCCGTTGTGAGAAAGTGCCAACGCAGCTATAACTCCGCCTTTGGCAGTCGTGGGGGTTGCATCATTTGCCTGCTGAAGGGGGCCATTCGTTGAGGTCGCCTTGCCCGCACGAAGCGGGACGGCCCGCCCGCCGATTCGAGCTAACGCTCGGAAACGCTCCGTTGTCGCTGCGAAAACCTGCCCAAATCACGATCAGTTTACTGAAATAAGAAGTCTCATGATTGAGGTACAACTGCCTGACGGCGCCATTGTTGAAAAAGACGACAACGCAACAGCTCTGGATGTCGCGAAGGGCATCAGCGAAGGCCTTGCCCGAGCCACCGCCGCGGCTGTCATTGACGGCAACACGGTCGATGCCATGCGACCACTCGCGGAACTGACCGAACGGCGGCCCGTACCACTGCAACTGCTGACAACTCGCGATGCTGCCGCAGCCGCCGTTATGCGGCACAGTTGTGCTCATGTAATGGCACGAGCCATCATGCGATTGTACGAAGGCGTTGGTCTGGCCTTTGGACCGGTCAAAGGCAACACCTTCTACTACGACTTTGATCTGGCCACTCCGATCAGCGAAGACGATTTTCCGAAGATCGAAGCGGAAATGAAGAAGATCGCCAAAGAAGCGGAACCGTTCGAACGCTTCACCATGAATCGCGATGAATCTATTCAGTTCTGCAAGGATCTGAATCAGGAACTGAAAGTCGAACACATCGAAGGCGGTCTGGCAGATCACGAGTCTCTAACCTTCTATCGTCAGGGCGAATTTGTCGACCTGTGCCGCGGTCCGCATATTCCTCATGCAGGCAAGATCAAGGCCTTCAAAATCCTCAGCGTCGCCGGGGCACACTGGAAAGGCAACGTTGCCAACCGATCGTTGCAGCGAGTCTACGGCACGGCGTTCTTCGACAAGAAGGAACTGAAGGCGTATCTGGCGCAGATCGAAGAAGCGAAAAAACGAGATCACCGCGTTCTTGGAAATCGCTTGCAGCTGTTCACGATCAACCCGGACGTGGGGCAGGGTCTGGTTCTGTGGCTGCCGAAGGGAGCCACCATCCGAGCGACACTGGAAGAGTTTATCAAAGCTGAACTTACTCGACGCGGTTATGAACCGGTGTACTCGCCGCATATTGGTCGAGTCGAAATGTACGAAACCAGCGGTCACTTTCCCTATTACCGCGATTCCCAGTTTGCACCGCTGTTCGGACATTCGGCCGGTCAATTGGTGGATCACTGGGTTCGTTGCCTTGATCCGCAGGAAGAGAATCTGCAGCCTCCGACCGGCGATGACGAAAAAAAACTGCTGGACGCGGCCATGGTGCTGGGCTTCAGCGGTGAAGATTTTCCAATCAACGGCACCAACGACGAAAAACGCGAAGTGCTTCGCAAGTGGGAAAAGCAGCAGGAACGCTATCTGCTGAAACCGATGAATTGCCCGCATCATGCTCAGATGTACAAAGCGATTCCACGCAGTTATCGAGACCTGCCCGTCCGACTGGCCGAGTTCGGAGCGGTCTACCGCCACGAACAGTCGGGAGAACTGAATGGCCTGCTGCGCGTGCGGGGTTTAACTCAGGACGACGCTCACTTGTTCTGCACGCCGGAACAGGTGGAACAGGAATTCAAGGAAACTCTGGATCTGGTCAAGTACGTGCTGAAGGCCGTTGGCCTGGAAGATTACCGAGTTCAATTGTCCACCAAGGAACCGGGGTCTGACAAGTACGTGGGCAGTGATGAATTGTGGCAGCACGCGCAGGAAACATTGCGCAAGGTGCTGACGGAATCGGGGCAGGACTTCATCGAAACGACAGGCGAAGCAGCGTTCTACGGACCAAAGGCGGACTTCATGGTGAAGGATTGTCTGGGCCGCGAATGGCAGCTGGGCACCGTGCAACTGGACTACAACCTGCCGGAACGTTTTGAACTGGAATACACGGGCAGCGACAATAAACCTCATCGTCCGGTGATGATTCATCGAGCCCCGTTTGGATCGATGGAACGATTTGTGGGCGTACTGATCGAACACTTCGCGGGAGCATTCCCGCTGTGGCTGGCTCCGGAACAGATCCGCGTTCTGCCACTGAGCGAGAAGACGGACGAATACGCCAAAGACGTCGCCGCCAGACTACGCCAACATGGTTTCCGAGTCACCACGGATCTGCAGAGTGCCAAGTTGCAGGCCAAGATTCGCGCCGCTCAGGTGGACCTGATTCCGTACATGCTGGTCGTCGGGCCCAAGGAAGCCGAACAAAACGCGGTAGCCGTCCGCTGCCGTATCGACGGAGATCAGGGCGTCATGTCCTTCGACGACGCGGTGGCCAAACTCACCGACGAACGCGACAACCAAACCATCCGTCAGGTCGTCAAATCCACGTTCACCGCGATCGAAGAAGGTGACACGGAAGAAAACGAGTATTAGTCGGACAACGCCGCTTTCGCACAAGCAGCTCCTGTGCCTGGTGCACGAAAGTCATTTCCCCGAAAAGAGACCGGGTCTCTGACTCGCCCAGGCCGCAAGTTTCCAGACCTCGCCCCATTGCCGACCGAAGGACTCACCCCGAACGGTCGTGGGATGCCAGACCGAAGACGTCGGGTGGCCCTGTTGCTTGCAACAAGGGTTGCGCAGCAACAAGAGGATTATGAATGTAGCATAGTTTGTTGTGAATTCGTTCTGTCACACCCTCCTGTGCCTGCGGCACCCAAAGGTTGCAAGCAACCTGGGCCACCCCACGGGGTCAGGAGACCCGCGCACAGCGTTGTCAGGTCACTTATCCTTCTGCTTCTTCTCTGCTTTCTTCTTTGTTCTTTTTTTCTTTGCCGAGTCCTGCGGAGGCCCGTACGTCTTGAGCAGAATCTCGTCCACGGCAGCGCGGTCGGTGCGGTTCTGAAACGCGGGCAGCATCGGATCGTTGGTGCGCGTCATGTGAGCCACCAGCTGAGTCTGCAGCAGTTCGATGGATGCCAGAAGATCGGGCCTGTCGATGAGATTATGCAGGCAGTCGGGATCGTTCTTCAGGTCATAAAATTCTTCCGGCACGCGATAACGAAACAGTTCAATACGAGCGGCGATCCCGGGATGAGTTTCAGCAGCGGCCTGCATGGCCGCCATCGTTTTACCTTCGTTATTATTTCGGTACCAATGTTTGCCATCGCTGAAGGGATTGTAGATGTATCCATACTCTCCACTTTGCACGCTGCGCATCGGGACCGCGTCACCTCCGGCTTTGGAATCGATCTGAGTAAAAACGTAACCGCGATCCGCCTGTGACTGTTGCTTGAGCAGCGGCACGAAGGAACGACCATCCAGCCCGTCGGGACCCGTGACACCGCTGACTTCCATAAACGTGGGGAATAAGTCGACAGTGGAAACGAAGTCGCGGTCATTCGTGATGCCTGCATTTACCTTGCCAGGCCAGCGAACCAACATTGGCGTCCGCGAACTATGAAACCACGCGTTGCATTTTGCAAAGGGTACGGCGATACCGTTGTCGGAAATAAAAACGACAAGCGTGTTGTCCGCAAAACCGGATTCACGAAGCGCCTGCATGACTTTTCCAAACGTATCATCCAGGCGTCGCGTTGAATTCAGATACTGAGCCAATTCGGCTCGCACGCCGGGCAGGTCCGGCAAGAATCCGGGGACAGTAACTTCCGCAGGATCATAGGTGCGTGAGGGCATGGCGGCACCCTTCGTCAGCTTCTCCGGGTTGCAATAGGGACGATGAGGGTCATGCGAATTCACCATGAAATAGAATGGCTTCCCCTCAGTTTTGCATTGCTGCAGGAAAGTTTTGCTGCGCTGGTAATAGATTTCAGGGTTGCGGCCGTTCCCCAATTCCTTCTGGTCGAAATGGTAGTCCCACGTCATGGACGTCTTCGGCGTTGAATGCCCATACTTGCCCAGAATGCCGGCGTGGTACCCGGCGTTCTGCAGCGTCGTCACGATGTCCGGAACATCTTCTCTGGCCTTCATGAACCCCATCGCACCGGAACGATGGCTGTAGCGGCCGGTGGCAATGATCGCTCGACACGGCGCGCAGATGGCCGCATTGACATGGGCGCGATTAAACTTCATCGCGGTTACTGCGAAGGCATCCAGGTGCGGCGTCAGATCGGTTGGTCGGCCCCCGTACACGCCCAGTGATTTCGCGTGCAGGTCGTCGGCGGTGAACAGCAGAATGTTGGGTCGATCCTTTGCCATGGCTGTGCCCATGACCATGGTCATAAGACACGACACAGCGATGTGGCGAAGTGCTGGCGAGTCTGGCATCCGGTAGCTTTCTGGCAAACGTCGTAGCCCGCGTCGCGGACGATTTGAGGTGACTGTTGAAACTGTGATTTAAGGAGATTGTAAGGGTGAACGGCGGTGTCGTTCCACCAGGAAAGCAGGCGCTGGCATTCGTCCGCCTCAGATCGCCCCAAAAAGGCTGAAACACATGCCTCCGTTTTCCGCTGAAGGTAATTGGTTCAGGTCAAAAGACCCTCTCCCAATAAAAACCTTCATGACTCGGAAATGGTGACGTTATGAAAACTTCTCCGAATTACGTGTTTGCTCGACTTGCTGCGTGTGCGATGACGGTCGCGTGTCTGGCCGGGAACGCATTCGCGGACAGTGAAATTTACAACAAAACGCTGAATTCCACGGCGTGGGTCCTGGCCAAAACCGGCGGCGCAACCTCCAGTGGAACAGGAGTTCTGGTCAACGCTGAGAAAAAGCTGCTGATCACCAACTTTCACGTGGTTGGCGACGCTCGGTCGACGGTGATCTTCTTCCCGGAAACAAAAGACGGCAAGCCAATCGTGGAACGCTCACACTACCTGAAGAATGTCAAGAAACTTGGCATTCGGGGGCGAGTACTTGGCGTGGATCGAAAACGAGACCTCGCCCTGGTGGAACTGGATCGACTGCCAGAAAACGCCGTCGCCATTCCACTTGCCAAAGACACGATCGGGCCTGGCGAAGACGTTCAGTCCATCGGAAACCCCGGCACCACAGACGCTCTGTGGGTCTTCACTTCCGGAACCGTTCGTTCGGTCTATCAGAAGCAGTTCCGAACAGGAGCCGGCGAACACGACTTCGTGGTTGTGGAAACGACGTCCCCCTTCAACAAAGGTGACAGCGGTGGTCCGGTGGTGAACAACAATGGCGAACTGGTGGCGATTTCTCAGGCGATTTCTCCCAAAGCACGACTGGTCAGTTACAGCGTTGATATCTCCGAGGTGAAGGACTTTCTGGATAGCCCCTGGAAACCTGCTCCACTGCCCGTCATCGTTGTCTTGGAAAAGACCGAGCTGAAGTTCACAAAGCACGAGAGCGGTCACTTTGAAGTATCATTCGATCAGAAAGACAACGACAAACAATCTGTGTTTGTCACGAAGGAGGTCGAATACTTTGAACGAGCCGACGTTCGCAAGGTCTGGGCATTGGCGGCCACATTGAAAGAAGCTCCAGGCCTGGAAACCACGATGAAACTGCTGCAGCAAAGTGCTCGCACCAAGATCGGAGCATGGACCGTCGAAAAGGCTGAAAATGGCGACTACCTGATCATCTACTGCTGCAAGGTGGACGCCACGGCAACTCCGGATGCTCTGAAAAGTACGATGGAGTATGTCGCCAAACTGACCAGCATCACGAAGAAGGATCTGGTTCCGGCAGCCAGCACAAAAGACCCGGCAGACACACTGGAATCATGGTTAGGAAACTAGAGCGTGGTCAAGTCTCGAGTTCGGCTACGAAACAACTCCAAATTCTTAGACTTGAACACGCACGAGAGTGTTAGGAAAGGGGGTCTGAAACCATTTCCGCGACGGCTGCGGTGCTCACTCTTTAGGGCACTGTCAGCCGTTGTTTTTTTGTTGATGCGTTCGCGGCCGTCGGTGAGAACTTGTGGCTGTCATCGCCATTCGATCACTGTGCCAGCATTGAAACGATGATTCATCTGACCGTCGTCGATGACAAGACAACCGGATTCGTCGATGCCGCGGCACAGGCCACTTGTTGTTGCCTGACCCACCTGAATCGTCACTTTCAAACCGTTTAGCAGACTGTGGGCATTCAATTCTGCCAACAACGCCGGTTGCCGATCACGAAGGCTTCCGATCGTTTCGTAAATCTTTGGCAGCAGTCCGACCAGAATGTCCGTCAGGTCATGATGTCCGTCGCGCAGGTCGAAAATACTGGTTGCTCGCTGCCGAACATCTTCAGGCGCAGGGGCCAGTGAGTTGTTCACATTGATGCCAACGCCAATGACAAGTGCCGACCTTCCATCAACGGTATGTTGCTCCGTCAGAATGCCGCACACTTTTGCTCCGCCGACCAAAACGTCATTAGGCCATTTAATGAAGACTGAGTGGTCGGGCACGAGGTCGGCAATCACGTTCCGCACGGCCAGCCCCGTCGCCAGCGAAACCAGTGGCAATCGATCCGGCGACATCTGAAGATCAGCCACATCCAGTACCAACGAAAACGTAAGTGCGCCGGACGTCGCCCACCATGAATTGGCGCCACGCCCACGACCTGCCGTCTGATTGGCCGTCAACACCAGGGCCGGACACAGCGGCAGCAGATCAGACAGCACCTCGCGGGCCAGTTTGTTCGTGGATTCCAGCGATTCGTGATACTCAACGTGTTGCACGCCGGTTTCACGAGTAATTCGGCTTAAATCAAAGCTTGTCATGCGTTTGTGGAAAAGTGTTCGCGGAAAGGTAAGATTCACGAAATGATCAACCGCCGGATTTTACGGCGGTTTATGCCGGGCTGAAATAACCTGCCACAACAGCGGTGTTGCGGTGGCAGCCACTTTGGATTGCGGCCCTGCCGCACAAACAATGGAGTCACTCATGTTGTTCAGGAAATTAGTATTCACTCTCTGCGGTCTGTGCGCCGTCCTGGTAACCGCATCCGTCGGTCAGGCCGCAGAAAAATCGCCCGAATCCTACAAGGCTGAGTTCGAAACCAGCAAAGGCAATTTCACCGTTGAGGTGACTCGCAAGTGGGCCCCGCACGGAGCCGACCAATTCTACGAACTTGTGAAGAAGGACTTCTACACGAACTGTCGCTTCTTTCGAGTGGTTCCCGGTTTCATGGTGCAGTGGGGCATCAACGGAGATCCGAAGGTACAGGCCACCTGGCGCGACAGGAAAATCAAAGACGATCCCCTGGTCGAATCCAACGCTCGCGGATTCATTACGTACGCGATGGCCGGCCCGAATACTCGAACATCACAATTGTTTATCAACTTCAAGGACAATTCGTTCCTGGACAACCAGGGATTTCCACCGTTTGGTCGAGTCATCAAAGGCATGGATGTTGTGGACAGCATTAATGCCGAATACCGTGAACAACCCCAACAGGGTGCGATTCAGGCCGAAGGCAATGATTACCTGAAAAGCAATTTCCCGAACCTGGACTACATCAAATCAGTGAAGATTGTGAAGTAGGACGGTCACGGCGAAGCAAAGCTTCGGGGACATGCGGCCCCAAACCGGAGTTTGGGGCTGAGACACCAGCCAGGCAGGAAGGTCAAACCGGGAACAATGTCCATCACCATCGCCACCATTGACGACGTGCGTGCTGCCGAGGCAGTGATTCGCCGGCACATGTCGCCGGCACCACTGCTTCGCTCACATGCGCTCGAACGGGAGCTTGATTTTCCGGAAGGTCGTCAGGTCTGGCTGAAGGACTACGGCTGGACTCCCGTCGGTTCGTTTAAGGTCATGGGAGCCCTGAATTGGATGGAACGAAATACCGACAGAATCGGTGATCGCCCCGTCGCTGCGCATTCTTCGGGCAACTTTGCATGCGGGATTGCATTTGCGGGGAAGGCATACGACAAACGAATCCTGATCGTCATGCCGGATTCGGCGCCGCAGGTGAAGTTTGACATGGCCCGATCGTTTGGCGCGGAGATCCGGACGTACAACGTTGCCACGGATCACGAAACGGGCGACCGCGACCGCATCACCAAAGAAATCGCAGAACAGGAAAATGCAGTCCAGGCGTCTCCGTATGACGACGCCCACGTGATTGCCGGTAACGGCGTGGGTGGTCTGGAGATCGTTCAGGAACTACAGCAACTCGGCCGCAATGTCTCGCAGTTCATCTGCCAGGTCAGCGGCGGAGGATTAATGGCCGGACACGCGCTGGCCATCGCGGATGGATTTCCCAACGCCAAAATTATCGGTGTGGAACCGGACGGAGCAGACGACTTTCGACAATCATTGGCCGCCGGAGAACGCATCAGTCTGCCACGTCCAAAAAGCATCTGCGACGGTCTGTTGTCGTACAGCGTCGGCGAACACAACTGGCCTATCCTGCAAACGCATGTCGCCGAATCCGTGGCTGTCCCCGACGATGAGACTCGCCAGGCGATGAAGTGGCTGTACGACCGGCACGGACTGAGGACCGAACCGTCCGGAGCCATTGCCACCGCAGCAGTCCTTGAGGGACGAGTTTTCCCTGATGGTGACGGCGACCTTGTGATCGTGATCAGTGGACGTAATCTGGACGAAACACAGTTTCGGGAATGGATTGCATGATTGAGCCAGGATTGAAACCACACCGACGAAGGAACACTACGCTGAGCACGGGGCTCCCGACCGCACGCGCGATGTGCGCGGGTCTCCCGACCCCGCACATGGTGGACCGCAGGTCTCCGTTGAGTGCGCTGCGGGCGAAGGAGGGAGACCTTCGGTCGGCGATTGGGCGAGGTCAGAAGACCTGCGCCCAGCGCGCTCATGGCGCGATACTGTCCGTGCTTGTGGTTGTCATGACCTCATGCACCGCCACTGCTGCCGAGATCAGTTTCAACCGTGACATTCGGCCGATTCTTTCTGACGTTTGTTTCAAGTGTCACGGTCCGGATGAACAACAGCGGGTCAGCGACTTTCGGCTGGACACAAAAACGGGGGCGTTCGGAAGTGTGGATGGAGGTCACGCTGTTGTGCCGCATGACGTCGCGGGCAGTCTGCTGTTCCAGAAGATCACATCCGATGACCCGGATGTCCAAATGCCACCGTCGGATTCCGGACGAATATTGACCGCGCAGCAGGTTGAATTGCTGAGGCAGTGGATTGCAGACGGCGCCTCATGGCAGGAACACTGGGCCTTTATTCCACCGCAGCAACCGGACTTGCCAGCTACCCGGGGGACGGACTGGTGCCGCAACGGGATCGATCATTTTGTTCTGGCGAAGCTGGAACAAAAGGGCCTGCAACCATCAGTGCAAGCCGATCGCCGCACGCTGATTCGTCGAACAACCCTGGACCTGAATGGACTGCCACCGACGCCCGCAGAAATCGACGCATTTGCGGCGGACGAATCATCTGACGCATGGGACCGCGTGGTCGATCGATTGCTGCAGTCACCACGCTATGGAGAAACCATGGCCATCAGCTGGCTTGATGCGGCTCGCTATGCCGACACCAGCGGCTACCAAAACGACGGTCCTCGTGACATGTGGCGTTGGCGGGACTGGGTGATCGACGCCTTCAACAGCAACATGCCGTTTGACCGGTTCACTGTCGAACAACTGGCCGGTGACCTGCTGCCGCATGCAACGCTCAGCCAGCGGATCGCGACCGGGTTCAACCGCAATCACCGAGGCAATGCGGAAGGCGGAATCATCCCGGAAGAATACCAGGTCGAATATGTCGTGGATCGCGTCGACACCACAGCGACCGTCTGGCTGGGAATGACCATGGGTTGCGCTCGCTGCCACGATCACAAGTACGATCCGGTGACTCAGAAGAACTTTTATCAGGTCTACGCCTTCTTCAACAACATTCCGGAAAACGGTCGCGCGATCAAGGAGGGCAACTCTCCACCGTACATCAAGGCGCCGACTGCCGAACATCAGGCGGCAATGCAGAAACTGGATGACCGGGTCGCCGCCTCCAAACTACGTGTGCAGGAACTTGAAGCCGTATTACAGAAACAACTCACGGTCTGGCAGCAATCCTTCGTTGGCACAGAGCCCATCGACTGGACGATCACCGACGGACTCGCGAACCGTTTTGAACTGGATGGCAACATCCACGATTCCGCGCAGAAGCCGGATGAGACCGCCGATGACGTATCTGCTGTGCAGTTCGGTCCGGGACAGCACGAACAGGCTGCCAGCTTTGACGGAGAGAACCACGCCGATGCGGGCGACGTCGCCAACTTCGGTTACTTTGACAAGTTCTCCATCTCGACGTGGATCCGGCCAACGCGGCCAAACGGCACGATTGTGTCGCGGATGATTCCCGTGGCCCAGGGCAGCGGTTACTACGTTCATCTGAACGACGGCCGACTGCAGGTGAATCTGGTGAAACGCTGGCTGGATGATTCCATCCGAGTTGAAAGCCGTGACGAATTACCACTGAACGAATGGCAACACATCACGGTGACCTATGACGGTTCGCGAGTTGCCAGCGGTATCCGCGCTTATCGGAATGGCGATCCCCTGGAATTGGTGGTTCGTTACGACGGGATCAATCAGTCGTTTGCTGCTGACGAACCGTTCCGCATCGGCGGAGGTCACAGCAATTTTTCGGGTGATATCGACGATGTGCAAATCTACGACCGGGCGTTGTCGGCAGAAGAAGCTGCACAGGTCGCGGTTCCGGAGTCTATCAACCAGATCGTTGCGATCGAACTCGGACGCCGCAGCGACGCACAGACTGGAAAGCTGACTCAATACTTCGTCCAGCATCATGCGTCTGATGAAGTCCGCGAGGCGCATCGGGAAACCGTTGACGCCAGACGCGAGCGAGTGAAGTTCTTTGAATCTATTCCCACCGTCATGGTGATGCAGGAAATGGAATCCCCACGATCAACCCACATTCTGACGCGAGGCCAGTACGATGCACCCGCGCAAGAAGTCACGGCCGGTGTTCCGGATGTTCTGCCATCATTGCCTGACGGTGCGCCCAACAATCGGCTTGGTTTCGCACAGTGGCTGGTCGCTCCCAATCACCCGCTCACGGCTCGAGTTGCTGTGAACAGAGTCTGGCAGATGTACTTTGGCACCGGATTGGTCAAAACAACGGAAGACTTTGGGGCACAGGGAGACATGCCCAGCCATCCGGACCTGCTGGACTGGCTGGCCACGGAATTCATTCGCAGCCATTGGGACGTTAAGGCACTGCACAAACTGATCGTCACCAGCGCGACGTACCAGCAGTCTTCCACCGCTTCAGCAGAAATGCGTAACAGAGATCCGGAAAACCGACTGCTGGCACGCGGTCCACGGTTTCGACTTCCCGCCGAAACCGTGCGGGACCAGGCACTATTTATCAGCGGACTTCTGGCCGAGCGTGTTGGTGGCCCGTCCGTGCGGCCGTATCAGCCGGATGGGCTTTGGAAAGAGATCGCATCGACCACGAATTATGAACAGTCCCACGGTGAAGATCTGTATCGCCGCAGTCTGTACACCTACTGGAAACGCACCGTTGCGCCACCCACCATGGTCACTCTGGACGCGACGTCCCGTGAATCATGTATCGTCAAACGTTCGCGTACAA